>Ga0208645_1000780_pt1 | contig 31442 bp, 26 predicted proteins | sample VirMetDEL_Sep_01_FD_184519 | JGI IMG/M metagenome (GOLD analysis project Ga0208645, IMG submission 184519) | Aqueous microbial communities from the Delaware River and Bay under freshwater to marine salinity gradient to study organic matter... | ecosystem: Environmental > Aquatic > Marine >... | reverse complement strand
CGACCATAGAGCGTTGGAACCACCTGATCCCATCCCGAACTCAGTAGTGAAACGACGCATCGCCGATGGTAGTGTGGTGCTTCACCATGTGAGAGTAGGTCATCGTCAAGCTCCTATACGAAACCCCAGATCGCTAACGCGGTCTGGGGTTTCTTCTTTGCAACGCGGAAAATAGAGCGGCGCGCACCGCTCAAGATTCCAGCAGGTCGGTGCGCGCGGCGCACCCTACGATAGGGCGTTTGGCTTCGCTCGGGTAGAATGCGCGAATTCTGCTGGGGACTTTCATGTCTGACTCGCCGCACGAACCATCCTTGTCATCGTTGCCGATCGAGCAACTGGTCGCCTGTCATGAGTGCGATCTATTGATGCGCAAACCGGTGCTACAGGATGGTGAAAGTGCCGAGTGCCCGCGCTGTGGTTATGAGTTGTTCAGTCACCGTCATCACGTGGTACGGCGTAGCCTGGCCCTGGTGCTGACGGCTCTGCTGCTCTATGTCCCGGCTAACTTCCTGCCGATCATGCAACTCAATCTACTGGGGCAGACCTCGCAAGACACCGTCTGGAGCGGTGTGATCGGACTGTATGAAAGTGATATGCAGGGCATCGCGGTGGTGGTGTTTCTGTGCAGCATGGCGGTGCCATTGCTCAAGCTGCTGTGTCAGTTGCTGGTGCTGCTCAGTATTCGCACCGACTTTGGCCGTAGTTATGGACTATTGCTCTACCGGATCTACCACCATATGCGTGAATGGGGAATGCTCGAGGTCTACCTGATGGGCATCCTGGTGGCGATGGTGAAACTGATGGACCTGGCTGACCTGAGCCTGGGCTTGGGATTGTTCTGTTTCATTGCGCTGTTGCTGGTGCAAGTCTGGCTGGAGGTGACCATGTCGCCGCATCAGATTTGGCAAGCCTTGTCCGGGGAGGATGTTCATGCGGGCGATTGATGCAGGGTTGCTGGTCTGTCACGAGTGTCATCAACTCAATCCCGTCGACGTCGATGCCAAGCATCAGTACTGCAGCCGCTGTGGTGGCCAGGTTCATGACCGTCGGCCCAATAGTCTGATCAGGACCTGGGCCTTGCTGCTGACGTCGGCGATTCTCTATATCCCGGCCAATCTGCTGCCGATCATGACGGTCAATAGCCTCGGTAAAGGTGAGCCAGCGACCATCATGGGTGGCGTTCTTGAGTTGATTCACTTCGGCATGCTACCGATCGCTGCGGTGGTGTTCATCGCCAGCATTCTGGTACCGACCTTCAAGTTGGTGGGCATTGCCCTGTTGTTGTATTCGGTGCAGCGACATCAACCGATGTCTGCCAAGCAGCGGATCCTGATGTATCGCTTCATCGAGTGGATTGGCCGCTGGTCGATGCTCGATATTTTCGTCATCGCCATTCTGGTGGCGCTAGTGAATTTTGGCAGCCTGGCCAGCATCGAAGCTGGAGTGGGCGCCGCCGCCTTTGCCAGTGTGGTGATCCTGACCATGCTGGCTGCACTGACTTTCGACCCTCGCCTTATCTGGGATAACACGGAAACCGATCATGACTGACCTTCCTCTGGCCAAGACGCGTCCTGCTTCGAACTGGTCGGCCATCTGGGTTCTGCCTCTTATCGCACTGCTGATCGGCGGCTGGCTGGCTTGGCGTGCTTACAGCGAGTCAGGTATTCAGGTCGAGTTGGTGTTCGCCAGCGGCGAGGGCATTCAGGCTGGCAAGACCGAGTTGATGTACAAGGGCATGGCGGTCGGCAAGGTAACGGCCATCAGCCTGGATTCATCGGATGACAAACGCGGCGTTCTGGCCCAGGTCGAGGTGAATAAGGAAATCGAGCAATTCCTGCGCGAAGGGACTCGTTTCTGGTTGGTCAAACCCAATGTCAGCCTGGCCGGTATCAGTGGCCTGGAGACGCTGGTCTCCGGTAACTACATTACCTTCAGCCCCGGAGAGGGCGAGTCGACGCGTAGCTTTACCGCCTTGGACCAGGAGCCGCCGATGGGCGACGATGTTCCGGGGCTGCATATCACGTTGAAAGCCGAGCGGCTGGGTTCGCTCGATCGGGACAGCCCGGTGTTCTATCGACAGATTCAGGTCGGCCGGGTCAAGAGTTACACCTTGGCTGAGGATCAGAGCACGGTAGAGGTGAAGGTGTTCATCGAGCCTGCTTACGCGCATCTGGTGCGTAAACATACGCGCTTCTGGAATGCCAGCGGCATCAGTGTCGATGCCGACCTCTCCGGTTTCAAGCTGCGTAGCGAGTCATTGGCCAGCATCGTGGCCGGCGGTATCGCCTTCGCCACGCCCGAACATCGCAAGGACAGCCCACCTACCGATCCAGCGCTGCCGTTCCGTCTTTATGAGGACTACGACGAGGCTCAGGCGGGTATCAAGATCGTCGTCAAGCTCAGCGACTTTGACGGTTTGCAGGAAGGCCGCACGCCAGTCATGTACAAGGGCATTCAGGTCGGTTCGCTGAAAGCCATGAAAGTCGACCGCGATCTCAATAGCGCCACGGCCGAGCTGACCATCAACCCTCTGGCAGAAGAATATTTGGTGGAAGGGTCGGACTTCTGGGTGGTTAAACCCTCCATTTCTCTGGCCGGTATCACCGGCCTCGAGGCACTGGTCAAGGGTAACTACATTGCTGTGCGCCCAGGCGAGAAGGGCAATCCGCCGGCGCGCAGTTTCGTCGCTCGCAGCAAGGCCCCGCCCCTGGATCTGGGTGCGCCGGGGTTGCACCTGGTGCTGTTCACCGATCAGCTCGGCTCCATCGAGGTCGGCAGCCCGGTGCTCTACAAACAGATCAAGGTGGGCTCGGTGCAGAGCTATCAGTTGGGGCGCGATAACCGTCAGGTGGTGCTGGGCGTGCATATCGAGCCGGACTACGTGCACCTGGTGAATACCTCCACACGTTTCTGGAACGCCAGTGGCATCACTCTCAAGGGCGGCCTGTCTGGTGTCGAGGTCAAGAGTGAATCGTTGCAGACCTTGCTGGCAGGCGGTATCGCTTTCGAGACGCCTGATCTACAGGCGGGCAGGTCTAACCGTCAGGTGCAGCGTTTTGCCTTGCATACTGATCGTGATAGCGCATTGCAGCTGGGTCAGCAGATCAGCATCCGTGTGGCCGATGGCGATGGCCTGCAGCCGGGAACGGTACTGCGCTACAAGGGCCTGGAGGTCGGCAAGGTCGAGAACCTCAGCCTGACTGATGACCTGCAAGCGGTGATCCTGAATGTACGTATCACCCAGGCTGCCGAGCAGATCGCCCGTGAGGGGACGCAGTTCTGGGTGGTGAAGCCGGAGCTGAGCCTGACCCGGGCTGCTAATCTCGGCACGCTGGTCAGCGGTCAGTATCTGGAGGTGCAGCTATCGGCGCAGAAAGGCGCCCGCCGTACCGAGTTCAGCGCACTGGCAAGCCCACCGAACCAGGCTGTGCGCGAGGAAGGTTTGCGCCTGGTGTTGAGTGCGCCACGGCGAGGTTCGATCAAACCAGGTGTGATCGTCAGCTACCGTGAGGTGCCGGTGGGCAAGGTGGTGGATTTCGAGCTGGGACCGACCTCGGATCGGGTATTGATTCACGTGCTGATCGAGCCACGTTATGCCCCGCTGGTGCGTTCGGGTAGCCGCTTCTGGAATGCCAGTGGTATCGGTGTCGATGCCGGTCTGTTCAAGGGGCTGAAGGTGCGTACCGAGTCGCTGGAGGCGTTGATCGAGGGCGGTATCGCTTTCGCCACGCCGAACAATCCGGAGATGGGCGGGCCGGCATTGCCGGGACAGACCTTCGCGCTGTTCGATGAGCCTGTTGAAGGGTGGCTGGATTGGGCGCCGAAGATTGTATTGGAGCAGTGAGCAAATCATATAAATGAAAGGGGCCGCATTGAGCGGCCCTTTTCATTTTCGAGGATTTAAAAGCTCGCGGCTGAAGCCGCTCCTACGGTCGTGAGCCGCGATGGGGTCAGGCCGGTTCGGTTGTCTCTTCCTGCTGAGGCACTTGGGCCTTGGCACTTTCGCGCGGCTTGATGAACTTCCAGTCGGCTTCATCGATGTAGATGCCGTTGGGGCCGCTGCCGCCTTCCAGGTCGATGGCCACGTGGGCCGAAACCTGCGGCTTCACCGACGCCAGGATCGGCACGAAGCCCAGCTGCAGGCTGGTCTCGATTAGCGCCTGCTGGTTGCGCTCGTCAATGTCCGCCGCCTCGTCGAGGTAGTAGGGCAGACGTACGCGCCCGGCCTGCTCGCGATCCATCAAGTGCAGCAACAGGTACATGTTGGTCAGCGCCTTGATGGTCATGGTGGTGCCGTTGGAGGCGGCACCATCGATGTCGGTGTGGATGATCGGCTGGCCGTGCACCTTGGTGATTTCGAAGGCCAGCTCGAACAGATCCTTCAGGCCCAGTTGGTTGCCGTTGGCGGCGACCAGGCGCGACAGGTAATCCTTGGCTTCCTCGTTCTTCGCATCCTGATCGGCCGATTGCGACAGGTCGAACACCGACAGCGTCTCGCCTTCTTCGTACTGGCCGGCGCTGTGGATGATCTGGTCGATATGGCGCAGCGCTTCCTTGTTCGGCGCCAGGACGATGCGGAAGCTCTGCAAGTTGGAGACCTGGCGTTTGTTGATCTCGCGGTTGAACAGCGCCAGTTGGTGTTCCAGGTTGTCGTAGTCGCTGCGGATATTGCGCAGGGTTCGGGCGATGTCGGTGACCGCTGCACGACGTGCCTTGGCCAGGGTCAGGGCTTCGTCCTGGCGGTGGGCGTAGGCGTTGACCAGCAGTTGCAGGCGACGCTCGACATCGTCCTCGCTGTCGAACTTGGCCACGCCTTTCAGGCGTACCTGGGCGTACAGCGCTTCGATCTGACCGTCGATGCGCTGCAGCGCCTGCCAGGTGTCCTGGTAGTCGTTGAGCAGCGGCAGCAGGTTGTCCAGCGAGTCGTCCACTGGCTCCATGAACGGCGTGCCGAAGGGTAGGTCGGCCGGCAGCAACTGGCGACGACGCAGGGCGTCTTCCAGGGTGCGTTCCTTGGACTCCAGGTCGCCGATCTGCCGGCTGACCAGTTGCAGCTTGGCGGACAGCTGCTGCACGCGCTCAGCAAAGGCATCGCTGGCACGCTTGAGTTCGTCCTGAGTGCCTTCAAGTTCGGCCAGGCGCTCCAGCTTCTGCGGCTCTTCGGCGGCCAGGGTCTGGCTCTTGCGGAAGTCTTCCAGGGCTTTCTGCGCATCCAGCACGGCCTGGTACAGGGTCTCGGCCTGGGCCTTGCTGGCGGCGCGGTCGGCGGCGACCGACTGCTGGGTCTTGAGCTGCTTGAGTTCGCGTTCCAGGCGATCTTTCTGGTCACGCAGGGCGGCGCGGTCGGCCAGTGCCTGCAGCGCCGGCGGTTCGATATGGCTGAGGTCGATCGACAGACCCGGCACGGCGAAGGTGTCGCCCTTGAAGCGATCCAGCACCGCTTCGACGGCCTTGACCCAGTCGTCGCCGTCGGCCTGGATGCCTTTTTCGCCGAGCGGCAGGCTGAACAGTTGGCCGTTGAACAGGCGCATCAGGCGGTCGACGTCCTGCTGACTGAATTCTTCGCGCAGACGCGAGTAGCTGTTGTTGTCGGCGTGGTCGAGTTGCTGCTTGACCGACTTGAGGCGTTTTTCCAGATCGCGCAGGCGCTCGTCCAGGTCTTCACTGGAGAACTGCCGCGACTGCGCCAGGGCGCCGGCCAGTTCGTCGTGGGCGTCCTTGGCTGCCAGCAGCTGGGCCTCCAGTACCTTGACGTCATCGACCAGGGCGAAGCGGTGTTTCAGTACGGACAGCTCGCCCAGCCAGCGCTGGATTTCGCTGATCTCGCGCTCCAGGCGCATCAGCTCACTGGTGCCGCCGCGCTGCTCGTTCTGCAGGCCGTCCTGCTCGTTGCGATAGTGCTCGGCCTGGATCACCAGCTCTTCCTTGCGCGCATCGGCGTAGTCGTGCCAGGTGCCCAGCAGGTTGTCGAGCAGTGGCGAGAGACGGTGCAGTTTGCCGCGCAGAGTCTCGCGCTGGGCCACGCCGGCGGCCAGTGCCTCGATCTGTGGGCCTGCGGTCACCAGGGCTTGGTAGTCCTGCTCCATGCGGCGCACGTCGCGGAAGGCTTCCTCGGTGGCGGCGATGTAGTCGACGCTGCCCGAGCGCAGGCTGTGTTCGAAGGCATCGAGGAACAGCTGCTTCAACTTAGCAGCGGTGATTTCCCTCATGTGCAGCAGGTTGATGAACAGTGCGCGGAAGGTCTTCAGGCTCTGCTCGCTGGTCGAACGCAGCGGGATCAGGGTCAGGTCCAGCGGGATGCTGGTGTGACCGCCGACCAGTAGGCGGCGCAGTTCGTCGGGTTTCAGCTCATAGGCGGTTATGCCGGCCTGGCCGAGGTTCTTGAATAGTTCGCGCTGGCGCAGGCAGGTGCCGTTTTGCTGGTAGTGCTCAAGGTCCAGCTCGCCGGCGTAGGCGAAGAACTGGTGGCCGAAGCCGCCACCCGGGCCACGACCGGCCACGCCGATGACGTGCGGGCCGTGGGGCAGGGCGACTTCGACGAGGATGTAGCTGGTGTCGCTGGCGAAGTAGAACTTGCGCGAGGCTTCCAGGCTGTACTTGCCGAAGCTCATGTCCGACATGCGCGCCAGAATCGGGAATTGCAGGGCGTTGATCGAGGCGGATTTGCCCAGGTTGTTGGCGCCGTAGACCGACAGCGGGTTTTCCAGCGGGAACAGGCCGAGGCTGTAGCCGGCGGTGTTCAGCAGGGCGAAGCGGCGGATGCCGTAGCGTTCCTGGCTCATGCGTCCATCTCCTGTGCGGCACGTTCGTCGGCCATGGCGCGGGCCAGGGCGTCTTCCTCGGATTCTTCGCTGTCGATGACAGCCGGGTCGGCATCACCGTCATCGTCCAGCAGCACCGGCGCCGGCAACGGCAGGTCGCTGCTGTGCAGGCTGGCGGCCAGGTCGCGGTCGTGCTGCACCGACAGGCAGACGTCGAGAAAACGGTGCATCGGCGGCAGGAAGCGGTACACGCCGTTGCTATCCTCGGCGAAGCCGAGCTGAATGAGGCGGCGGATGATCTTGTCTTCCAGCTCCTCGAAGGTGGTGACTTCGGCTTGCAGGAACAGGTCGCGGTACTTCTCCAACAGCGCCGGCAGCTCGTCACGGCCGATGCTGCCACCGTCGAGCACGGAGAGCGGGTCGCGGCCTTGGTCAGCCAGGTGCTCGACCAGGATGAAGGTGAACAGCGCCAGGCGCTGGGCGGTTTTGTTCACCTGCGGGGCGACCTGCTCGGGCACGAAGTAGTAGAAGCCGCGCGGGTCGCAGACCAACTCGAAACCGAGGGCGCGGAACAGCGCACGGTACTGGTCCTGCATGCTGGACAGCTGGGCGTAGCACTCCGGCTCGCTGCGCGAGATGTGGTAGCCCTTGAACAGGTCGCGGAAGGCGGCCGCGAGCTGGGTCATTTCTTTTAGATCGATATTCATACGCAATGCTCACGGGCAGTCGTAGGGTGCGCTGTGCGCACCATGTCGTCGGTTGTGGTGCGCACAGCGCACCCTACGGGCAGCTCAGCCATTGGGCTGGCCTAGCAGGGCATAGGAGCTGAGGCTGACTTCATGCTCACGGGTCAGGTACGGACGGCGTTCCAGGCGTTCACGCTGGAAGCGCGATTCGCGCGACAGGCGCGAGAACCAGTAGAGCAGCTCGTCGGTGGCGCCTTCCGGCTCCTGTTCCAGTAGCCAGGCCATCAGGTCCGGCAGCGGCAGGGCCTGTTCGCAGCGTTCGATCATTTCCCGCGCGGTCTTCGGCGCCTTGGGCGTGCCGCCCTTGCGGCTGCCGCTGGCCTTGGGGAAATGCGCCGGCTTGGCTTCGAAGCGCGCCAGGGCGTAGACGTAGGCCTCGACCTGGCTGGCACTGCCCAAGAAGTTGCTCTGCGGTCGGGTGAACAGCGGCATGGCGGCTTGCGGTACGGCGTCGATGCCCTTCTTGCGGATCACCGACAGCGCCAGTGCAGCGCCACGGGTCACGGCGTTGTGCCGGCGCGCTTCCTCGCGCAGCGGCAGCAGCAGTTCGCGGGCCTTGCGCAGGGTCAGCTGGGCGGTGGTCTGCATTTCCAGGATGCGCGCATGGGTGCGCAGCAGCAGGTCGTCGTCGACCAACTGGCCAAGGCGCTGCTGATCGCCGAGCAGGCGCAGCAGCACCTGTTCGACGCGGCGCACGCCCTGTTCGAAGGCGCCGTCGGCAGCGACCAACTGGATCATCGGCTCGACATATTCGTCCCAGGTCGCCAGTACCTCGGCATAGCGCTGGCGCAGGGGAATCTGCCGATCACTGGTCTTGGCTCGATCAGCCACGCTGACCAGCGCTTGTTCGTCGTTGATCAGCTTCTTCAGTACGTCGCGCACGCGCATGTCGAGCAGGCGCAATTGGCGCGCCAGGTCGTTGGCGTCGCGCACCTCGAAGGCGTCCTGGATGTAGCCGGCCAGACGCTCCAGGTGACGCAGGTAGGCTTCGATCTCCAGGCACAGGCCGAGCCGATGCTCGCGGCGCAGGTAGGCGAGGAAGTCGTGGATCTGCGCGTTGAGTTCGAAGCGGTTGGGGCTCTTGGCCACCGGCACCAGGATGTCCAGGCGAATCCAGGTGTCGAGCAAGGCAGTGGTGTCGCCGGGCGTGGCGTCGGGCAATTGCGCGGTGAGCTGGCCGCGCAGCTCCACCAGGCTCAGGGTGCCGGCGTCGAAGCGCTCGCAGAGCGGTTCGAGCAACGTCCAGTGTTCGGCGAGGGCGCGTAACACGCGCTTGGGATCGATCATCGAGGCGCCGGTTCCAGGCAAGTGAAAAGGGGAGATTGTACTGCAAGCTGGAGGCCGGGTTTGAGTCCGAATCGATCAGAGGCAGGTGACTTGATGCACGGAGCTGGCTGGTTTGCCTGGCGTGGTTGACGAGGTGTTACGCCGTTGTGGCCGCCGGTAACACCCGCTGCGCTTCGGCATGGCCACTGGCGGCCATTTGCTGGCCCTTTCTCGACTATGGGTCGGGCCGCTCTGGCGCTGCTGTCCTTATAGTGGCCATAAGGATTCGAGTCGGAGTGCTCGACACCACTATAAGAACAGGGGTTTCGCCATGCGCCATTCCTTCCGCTTCGCCAAACATGCTTCGGCGCTGATCTGCGCCGGCCTGTTGAGTGTCAATGCCCAGGCCAACATGGTCGAGCTGGAGGACAGCGAGCTGTCGAACATCACGGGGCAGGCGTTCATCAACCTTAGCACCGACGCTCATTCCGGGATGAACTTCACCAAGATCGACTTCGGCGTGAAGGTGGAAACCCAGATGAACGTCAATAAGCTGGAACTGGGCAATTACACGCGAGCAGGAGAGACGCGGCCGGCGGATCTGTCGATCAACAATTTCGCCTTGGGCACGGTCAATGCGGACGACAGCATCAACCCATTCCTGATCAACAATCCCTACATCGAGTTGGCCTACAAGGGCGACCGGGTGGTGGGGGTGCGCGTCGGCTTTGGTGAAGCCCAGGGGTTCCTTTCCGGCGACATCAACAGTTTTACCGGCAACCTGGCGATCGATATCTACGGCAAGGGCAGTTACCTGGGGCCGAAGATCAGTTGCGGCCTGGACTTTTTGTTGTGCTTGCCGGCAAAGGCGCTGGTGAGTGGTGCGTGGGCCAATGACGATTTCAAGGCGCAGGCGACGTTGCTGGACAGCAATGGCAATCTGGATCCGGTCAGGGCCGCCATGGCCGGCCTCAGCAATGGCACACAACTGTCCATGCCCGACGGTAGCAGCCTGGCCAACTGGTTGCTGCAATCCGGGTTCTTCAATGCCGGTAACTGCAAGCTGCTGGGTGTGAATACCTGCTTCAACCTGACCGACTACAAAACCCTGCCGGTGGGCAAGTTCGATACCAATACCAACCAGTTTCTCGACACCTCCAAGGGCGTGTTCATTTCCTTGCAGACGGAAAACGTGCCCTGGCGCGATCAGCAGAACGCGGGGCAGTTCATCAATGCGCTGGCGGGTGCCTTCATGAACATGCCGCGCAATGCCGATGGTTCGGGTGCCGTGACGCTGTCATTCCAGCAGGCGCTGGAAGGCATTCTGCGCCGCGACACTTGCCTCGGTAGCGCCGTTTCGGGGTGCTGACCATGGATGCTCGCGCGCTCTATCTGCTGCTTGGGGTATTGCTCGGTGCTTCGGCCCAGGCCATGGAGCCTTTGAGCGATGCGGAAATGTCCGACGTGCAGGGCGCCGGCCTGGGTTTCGTGCTGGATCAGGTGCTGCTCGATGGCTCCGGCGCACAGATCGTGATCAACGACATCACCGACCGCCAGGGCCGCAACGTGCCCATCTCGCTGAAGAATCTCTATCTCGGTGCCGCCGGCAGCAACAAGGGCAGCAATCTCAATCCGGTGACCATCGGTAGCCTCGATCATCCGTTCGAGCTGGAACTGGCCAAGGGCGAGGAACTGCGCACCCTGCGCGATGACGGGCAGTGGGTGCAGACCACGCCGAGCAATATCACGGTGCTGTCGTTCAAGTTTCCCGAGCGCCTGACGTCCGGCGGCAGCCCCTGCATCGCCAGCTATGCCGGCGCAGGTTCCAACTGCTCCAGCGGCGCCAGTGGGCGTGCCGACCTGGGGATGCGCTTCGACTTCCAGGTGGCGGCCGGGCGTACCGAGATGCTCGCGCTGGATTTTCATCAACTGGTGATGGACGGCTCCTACCTGCGCCTATGGGGCGACCGTGGGCAGAACGGCAACGGTGAGCTGGTGGGCGAAGCGCGCATCAATATCTTCGCCAAGACGCTGGAAGTGATGTCCTGCGCGCAGGCCAACTGCAACACCACGGGCGAAACCGCGGCGCAGCGTGGCGCGCGCACGCTCTACATCACTAATGGCTACGCCAATATCGCCCTGGGCTACGGCAAGTCGCAGCCGCTGCGCCTGCGCTCCAGCGCCGATGGCCAGTTCGTCATGGAGCTGCAGAACCCCACCAGCGGCGCGACCACGGCGGCGCAACGCCAGGCCTTGGCCAGTGATTTCTACGCCAACGCGCCGCGCACCAACCTGGTGTTCGAGAACCTGACCGTCGGCGGCACCCGCAGCAGTCCCACCGCAGTGCCCACCGGTGGCTACAACTTCGGCCGCAGCGAGATTTCCGGGCTGAGCTTCAACTACCTGAAGGTGAGCAGCTATGACCTGCGCTAGAGGGGCGATGGCCTTGCTGGCGCTGTTGCCGGCGCTGGCACTGGCGGAAATGCAGGCGTTGGACGACAGCGTCCTCAGCGAGATGAGCGGGCAGGGCGGGGTTTACCTGTCCGGCGAGTTCAGCGTCAACAAGGACGGCGGCGTGCTCTGGGGTACGCCGGCGAGCAACAACCCGGCGCAGTGGGCAGCCAACCAGCGCAGTTGCGCCCTGGCCGGCGCGGCCAGCCCGGAGAGCTGCGGCATGCGCGTGGCCGTGCGCTCCGGTGCCAATGCCGGCTGGTACGTGCTGGACAACCTCAAGGGCATCTTCAGTTTTGAAGGTCTGACCCTGGATACCCGCACGCTTACCAGCGCCAGTGGCGAGCGCGAAGTGCTGGCGCTGGGCTTGCCCAACGAAATCCGCTTCAAGGATGGCAATTTCTCCTTCGGCGTGGCCAGCCAGGGCGGCTGGAAGAACAAGGCGCTGAGCTCCGCCAATGGCGGTGACCCGAGCTATCAGCAGACCAACATCTTCTCGGCCAAGATCGACGGCAGCATCCGCATGCAAGGCAGCGTGCTGGTGTTCCCCACGAACTGAGGAAGCGCAGCATGCAGCGTTATGGATGGCTTTCAGCGCTCGTTCTTGGCAGCTCACCGGTCTGGGCCATGCAGGCGCTGGATGATGACGGCCTGGCCAGCGTCAGTGGCCGTGGCGGTATCAGCATCGAAACCGCTGGCGGGGGCTGGTCGGCAGAGAGCCTCGAATACCGCGAGGACGGTCACAGCCTGCGCCTCGAGGGTGTGTCCAGTCGGCCGCAGCAGGCCGGCAGTGTTGCCACCACCAAGGTCGACGTGATCGATGACCGCCTGCATGTCGAGCATCAAGGCCGGCCGAACGAGCTGGCGGTGAACAACATCGGGTTTGCCGGCAGCGACAAGAGCTTTGGCGCCTTTCGCGCCTTCTATACCCTCGGCGCCAGCCTCAAACTCAGCGGCGGCGGGGCCAGCGGTGTGACCGGTTTCAGCGTCGATGGCAGCCGCTTGAGCCTGGATGCGGTGACCTTCTATTACCGCGACAACGGTTTTGATCTGATCGTGCGCAATGCCTCGTTCGATGCCTACCTGAACAACGCCTACCTGGACATCGTCAGCGGCGGCAACGGCTCCGCCGTGCGTCTCGATCTGGGCGACACGCGCTTCGTCGCGCATATCGGTGGCATTGGCCTGGATCTGGCGCACGGCGATCCGCTGGCCGGCGTTGCGGTAACGCCCGGCGCACCGGATACGCGGCACCCCGATCACGCGCGCAGTTTCGGTCAGTTGGACATGGATCTGCGCCTTGGCGGCAGTATTCGCATCGCCGGTGGTGGCGCCAGTGGTGAAGGGCTGCGCTTGATTCCGCAGATCACCATCGCCAACAGCCTGTTCCAGTACAAGGACGATGGCGTGCTGCGCGCCGAGAACTTCGCCGGTGTGCTCAGCAGCCAGAACGGCATCACCCTCGATCTGGGTGAGGACAGCAGCGGGCGTTATGCCCAGTTGGCCTTTCAGGATCTCAAGCTCAACGCCAGCCTCGGCGGCCTGATCATCGGCAACCCCAATAATCAGAAAATCGGCAGCCTGGCGCTGGATCTCAACTTCCAGGACCAGGGTTCCCGGCAGAACTGGTTCAGGCTGCGCCCTGGCGGCGACCCCAACTCCGGGCTCAAGGGTATTACCGCAGACGTTTCATGGAACATGGTCAGCAGTTCGGTCTCGCTCACCGATAACGGTAACAGCATGTGGTTCAGCGGCCTGCGTACCCACGGCAGCGGCCAACTGACGGTCGACCTGACCAAGAGTTGCGCAACTGGCATCAGCGCTGGTTGTTACGCCGGCAGCACCAACACCCAGCCAGGCAGCAGTGGCTATGACGGCCACTTCGACGGCCTGCGCCTGGGGCTGAACAACGTCAAAGGCAGTTACAGCTTCGATGGCTTGCGCGTCGGTCGCGCCGATGCGCCGCTGCAGGGCGGTACCGAGTTGCTGGTGCTGCTGGAAATCTTCCCGGCCTATGACTTCACCCTCAACGGCCAACTGACCCTGCGCCCTGGCGGCGCTAGCGGCGATGGCGTGCGCTACAACGCCGACTTCGTCGTCACCGATGCCAATGCTGCGATTACTGTCGATGAAACCGGTAAGGGCCTGTGGTTGGCCGGCACTCGCTATGACATGCACTTTCGCGACGGCTCGCTGGACGTGACCCAGAATGGCGTGCAGCTGAGTAAGGGCACCTACTGGTCGACCCTGGATGTGCACGACGTGCGCTGGGGCGACCGCAACACTGGGCAGAGTCTTGGCCGCATCGTGCTGCGTCGTTACGAACAGGGTTCGACCCTCAGCCTCAGCTCAGGTGGCGCGGGTGCGTTGTGCGTCGGCGGCAGTGGTGCCAGCGCATCGGCCTGTACCACCAGTGGTGGACGCTGGGAGGATCGCGGCAATGAAGGGCTGACGGCGGGGCTGAAGAACGTCTTCGTCCGTGATACCTCGGGCAATCCCGCGGACAGCGTGTCGACCAGCGAGAAGCGCAACCAGCTGATCATCGAGACGGATCGGGTGGGTGGCGTCAACGGCACTGGGGCGCAACTGGTGGTGGACAACTTCCATACCTCCGATGCCAATCCGAGCGATGCCAATGCCAACAGCTACGGTGTGCGTGTCGATCTCAATCTGGACGTGGCGCCGACCAAGGTCTGCAACAAGGGCGCCAGCGGTTGTCCGCCGGTGTCGCCCGACCCGCTGGGGTTCGCCGTCAACGGTCGGGTGCATTTCAAGGAAATCAATATCGACCGTATCCAGAATGTACATCCCACGGGCGGGGCGGTCACCTCGATGTACGGCATGAAACTGCAGAATGCCGATATCCGCGCCAACCTGACCGCGACGCCGATCAACTGACCGCTGGTGGTCACGTGGTTGTCATGGCGGCTCGCTAAGGTGCCCCTGCTGGCCGGATGAGGGGGAGGGCTGCCGCTGGCGAAAGGTTTTCGCTGCCTGTGGTGCGCACGGCGCACCCTACCTGTAACCGCGTTCTTCGGGGCGCTGGCAATTACCGGTTGTACAAAAAATCCCCAATACCCTTTCGATATGCGTCGGTTATCGGCACAATTCGCGTCCACTTTTTTCCGGGGGGCCATTGCGCTTCCCACTGGCCGACCTTGCTGGGGCGACGACATGATCCAGACGCCGTACTACCTCATCGACAAACAGAAGCTGCTGGTCAATCTGGAGAAGATCGCCTACGTGCGCGAGAACTCCGGTGCCAAGGCGCTGCTGGCGCTGAAATGCTTCGCCACCTGGTCGGTGTTCGACCTGATGCAGCAATACATGGACGGCACCACCTCCAGCTCGCTGTATGAGCTGAAGCTGGGTCGGCAGAAGTTCGCCGGCGAAACCCATGCCTACAGCGTGGCCTGGGCCGACGACGAGATCGAAGAGATGGTCGCCAACTGCGACAAGATCATCTTCAACTCCATTGGCCAACTCGAACGCTTCGCCGAGCGTACCGAGGGCACCATCCGTGGCCTGCGCGTCAACCCGCAGGTGAGCAGCTCGGACTATCTGCTGGCCGACCCGGCGCGCCCGTTCAGCCGCCTGGGCGAGTGGGACCCAGCCAAGATCGAACAGGTCATGGGGCAGATTTCCGGCTTCATGTTCCACAACAACTGCGAGAACGGCAGCTTCGAACTGTTCGACAAGATGCTCAGCACCATCGAGGAGCGCTTCGGTCATCTGATCGCCCAGGTCGAGTGGGTCAGCCTCGGCGGCGGCATCCACTTCACTGGCGAGGGCTATCCGATCGATGCCTTCTGCGCACGGCTGAAAGCCTTCTCCGAAAAATACGGCGTTCAGGTGTACCTGGAACCGGGCGAAGCGGCGATCACCCTGAGCGCCTCGCTGGAAGTCACCGTGCTCGACACCCTGTACAACGGCAAGCACCTGGCCGTGGTCGACAGCTCCATCGAAGCGCACATGCTCGATCTGCTGATCTACCGCCTCAACGCCAAGATGGCGCCCAACGACGGTGAGCACACCTACATGGTGTGCGGCAAATCCTGCCTGGCCGGCGATATCTTTGGCGAGTACCAGTTCGACAAACCGCTGCAGATCGGTGATCGCCTGTCGTTCATCGACGCCGCCGGTTACACCATGGTCAAGAAGAACTGGTTCAACGGCCTGAAGATGCCGTCCATCGTGGTGAAACAACTCGACGGTAGTGTCGAGGTGGCTCGCAAGTTCGAGTTCGACGACTACCTGTCCAGTCTGTCGTAACTTCGTGGTGGTGGGCTAAAGCCCACCCTACGGGGCTGACGCGGAGCGCCGCCCGGCCCACCCTACCAACATGGGCACGCCGTAGGGTGGGCTTCAGCCCACCACCCAGAATACGCATCAAAACGCTTTCAACAACGCAGTTCCCTGGAGGTGAAACAATTGAAGAAGAATGTTCTGATCATTGGTGCAGGAGGTGTTGCCAAGGTGGTGGCCCATAAGTGCGCGCAACACAATGACGAGTTAGGTCGCATTGCAATTGCGTCGCGCAACATCTCCAAATGCCAGGCCATCATCGACAGCGTGCAGGCCAAGGGCGGCCTCAAGCAGCCCGGCGAGATCAACGCCTATGCGCTGAACGCCCTGGACGTGGAGGCGACCAAGGCACTGATCCGCGAGACTGAATCGCAGATCGTCATCAACGTCGGCTCGGCGTTCCTCAACATGTCCGTACTGCGCGCCTGCATCGACACCGGCGTCGCCTACCTGGACACCGCTATCCACGAAGATCCGAGCAAGATCTGTGAAACCCCGCCGTGGTACGGCAACTACGAGTGGAAGCACCTGGCCGAATGCCAGGACAAGGGCGTGACCGCCATCCTCGGCGTCGGCTTCGACCCGGGCGTGGTCAACTCCTATGCCGCTCTGGCGCAACAACAGTACTTCGACAAGATCGAGTCGATCGACATCCTCGACGTCAATGCCGGCTCGCACGGCAAGTACTTCGCCACCAATTTCGACCCGGAAATCAATTTCCGCGAATTCACCGGCACGGTCTACAGCTGGCAGAACAGCCAATGGACCCGCAACAGCATGTTCGAAGTCAAACGCACCGACGATCTGCCGGTGGTGGGCGAGCAGAACCTGTACCTGACCGGCCATGACGAGGTGCACTCGCTGTCCAAGCACCTCGACGTACCGAACGTGCGTTTCTGGATGAGCTTCGGCGACCACTACATCAACGTGTTCACCGTGCTGAAAAACCTCGGCCTGCTCTCCGAGCAACCGGTCAAGACCGCCGAAGGTCTTGAAGTGGTGCCGCTGAAAGTGGTCAAGGCCGTGCTGCCCGATCCCGCCTCGCTGGCGCCGGGCTACACCGGCAAGACCTGCATCGGTGATCTGGTCAAAGGCACCAAGGATGGTCAGCCGCGCGAGCTGTTCATCTACAACGTGGCCGACCACGAAGACGCCTTCGCCGAGACCGACAGCCAGGGCATCTCCTACACCGCCGGCGTGCCGCCGGTCGCCGCAGCGCTGCTGGTCGCGCGTGGCGAGTGGGATGCGCAGCGCATGGTCAACGTCGAGGAGTTGCCGGCCGAGCCGTTCCTCACGCTGCTTGATGTGATGGGCCTGCCCACCCGCATCAAGGATGAGCACGGCGACCGCCCGTGGAATCAGCCTGCCTGATTCGCCCTGCAGAATGAAAAAAGGATCGCCTCGGCGATCCTTTTTTCGTTTCGGAGCAGTTTCAGATTGTCACCACACCAAACAGCACTGCCGCTGCCAGCATCACCAGGCTGATGCCCCAGGCCCACAGCACGGTATAGCGGATGTGTTTGTATAGCTCGACGCCGGCCAGGCCGATGGCCAGGTACACGCTCGGCACTACCGGGCTGATGCCGAAACCGGTGTTCTCGCCGATCAGCATGGCGCTGGCCACGGCTTGGGCATCGACACCTGCAGCCACGGCGACATCGCGAATCACTGGCAGCAGGGCGAAGTAGTAGGCGTCCGGCGAGAACAGCATGCCCAGCGGCACGCCGAAGGCGCCGATAATCACGTGTAGCCAGTTGGCTGAGCCTTCGGGCAGGACGTTGATCATCCAGTGCGCCATGCCATCGGACATGCCGGCGCCGGACAGCACGCCGAGCAGGATGCCGGCCGCGAGCATCACCAGGGCCATCTGCATGGCATCGCTGGCGTGGCGCAGTACGGCCTGGTTCTGCTCCGCCAGGCTCGGGTAGTTGAGCACCAGGGCGACGCCGAGGCCGACCATGAAGCAGGCGAACAGCGGAAAGGCGCCAGTGAACAGGCAGATGAGAATGATCAGGGTCAGCGCCAGGTTGGCCCAGTAGCGCCAGTTCATTGGGCTCAATTGATGGCTGTCATCGCCAGGTTCAGCCGTCTGCGCGGCTTCGTGGTCGGCGACCACGGCATAGCCATGGAAGCTGCGTTGGGCACGCAGACCAAGGAATACGGCCAGGGCCATGACCAGTGCCAGGCCTACCGCCTGCACGGGAATCAGCGAGATCCACAGCTGCGAGGCGTCGATGCCGGTCACCGCTGAGGCGCGCGCCGTAGTGCCGCCCCAGGGCACCATGTTCATCACCCCGGCGCTGAGCACCACCAGGCACAGCAGCATTTCGCGTTTCATGCCCAGGCGCAGGTACAGCGGCAACAGGGCCGGAATCACCAGCAGGAAGGTCGCGGCGCCGATGCCGTCCAGGTGGGTCACTGCCGTCACGGCAACGGTGACCACCGCTACCGCCAGCGGCTTGCCGCCGGTGCTGCGTAGCAGGAAGTTGACCAGCGGCGCGAACAGGCCACGCTCGCGCATGATGCCGAAATAGAGGATGGCGAAGATGAACAGTGTGGCGGTCGGTGCTACGGCCTTGAGCCCGTCGGTGGCGAACTTGCCGATCTCGTTCAGGCCGAAACCGGCGATGGCGCAGGCGATTACCGGTAGGGTGACGAAGGCGACCAGTGGGCTGATCCGGCGCAGCAGGATCAGGGTGACGATGACAAACATCAGGCCGAAGCCCAGGGCGGTGATCATGTCGATCTCTCCGGTGTTGTTATTGTTGGAGGCGGGGTGAAATGACGGTTCAGTCCGGAGGCGGTAGCCTCAGGCCGAGCAGGGCGTAACTCAGGCTCTTGCCGTGACGGTCCAGCCCGGGGCTGGCGTTGACGCCACCTTCCAGTGCGTTCTCCACCACGAAGTTGAGGCCGCCCAGGTTCGGCAGCTCGTAGCGTTTCACCGTGCCAATGGCGCGGTGGTTCAGGCAGCCGGCCACCCGTTCGCAGGTCAGCTCACGGGCCAGCCAGGCATAGTGCTCGGCAGCGAAGGCGAACACCGCCACGCTCAGGGTATTGCCCTTGTCGCCAGCACGGGCGTGGGCGTAGTCGCACAGCAGTACATCGGTCATCAGAACCACTCCAGCTGTTGCCGCACCGCAGTGCGTTCGATGAGGAAACTGGCGGTACCGAGGGATTCGCCGATATGCCGGCGTACGCCGCCACCGCCGGCGGGGCCGTTGGTGTAGAGCGATTCGGCATCGAGCAACAGGCGTTCCAGCAGGGCCTTGTCACGGTCCAGGAAACTGATGCGCAGGCGCACGTCCTGGCAATCGGGCGCCTGGGCCAGGCGCTGCTGCAGCCACTGACCGCCAGTGTCGTTGAACAGGCTGGCAACGCCGATCACATCGATCCATGGCGTGAGCTGCGGCGCCAGCTTGGTGCAGCGCTGCAGCAGGATGTCGCGCGCCAGCGCTGCGCGAGCCACGGCGCCAGGGCCCGCGTAGGAAATCTCCGCTTCGGCGAACCACTTGCCGCGCAGGCCGACCAGGCCCTTGAGGTGCGTTGGCTGCGGTTTGCCGCGCACACCCTCGACCACCACCTGATCGGTTGCGATCTGCCGGACATGAACCTGGCTCAGGTCCATGATCACGTCCGGTGTCAGGTAGCTGGCCGGGTCGTGGACCTCGTAGAGCAGTTGTTCCTTGACCGTGCGTTCGGTGACGCAGCCTCCGGTGCCGGCCGCCTTGCCGATGACGATCTGTCCCTCGGCCGATACGCTGGCGATAGGGCAGCCGACATTGGCCAGGTCCGGTACGTCCTTCAGGCCTGGGTGAGCGAAGTAACCGCCGCTGACTTGGGTACAGCATTCGAGCAGGTGACCGACTGCCGTGGCCTGGGCGATGCGGTCCCACTCATGGGCCTGCCAGCCGAAGGCATGGCGCAGCGGTCCGACCGCCAGGCTGGGGTCGGCAACGCGGCCGCAGAGGACGATGTCGGCGCCCTGATCCAGCGCCTGGACGATGCCATCGGCACCGCTGTAGACATTGACCGAGAACACTTCGCCGTCGAGTTGCGCGGGCAGCCACTGCTGCAGATCGATATCGCTGCCGAGCAGGTCGTCGCCCAGTACGCAGGCGATGCGTGCCGAAGCGTGACGCGTGCCCTGCAACTGCTGGCGCAGGCGCGTGGCGGCGGCGGTGGGGTTGGCAGCGCCACCGTTGGTAACGATGGCGATGCCTGCGTCCAGGCAGGTCTCCAGTACCGGTTCGAGGAAGTCGAACAGGCGCAGGGCATAGCCGCTTTGGGCATCGTTGAGGCGGCGTAGCTGGGCTTCGGCCAAGGTGCGCTCGGCCAGCAGTTCGAAGAACAGGAAGCGTCGGCCGTCGCGACCGGCGAGGTCGTTGGCCAGAGCCAGCGCGGCATCGGGGCGATCATTGGCGAAGCCCGCGCCGCACCCGATATGGACTGTTGTGGTCATTGTCGATCCATCTCACGGTCAGATATGCAGCAAGGGTGATGCCTGTGGATTTAGTTGTGAATTCGAAATGTGATATGAATTAATAAGAGAATTTTATAAATTGCCGAGCCATGGACATCAGCTTTCGCCAGCTTCAGGCCTTCGTCCTGATTGCCGAACACCGCAGTTTCAGTCGCGCCGCCGAGCAGGTTCACCTGTCGCAACCGGCGCTCAGCTACAGCCTGCGCAAACTCGAGGATGCCCTCGGCTTGACGCTGCTGGCGCGCAACACGCGCAGTGTGGAGCTGACCGCCGCCGGCCTGCGTTTTCTCGAACAGGCTCGTCGCTTGCTGCGTGACATGGACAACGCCGTGCACGACGCGCACGAGCAATTGCATCTGGAGAGTGGCTCGCTACGCATCGCTGTCTTGCCGTCGGTGGCCATCGAGCCCCTGCCACGGGTGATGCAGGAATACCGGCGACGCTATCCCGGTATCGACATCAGCCTGCACGACGGCCGCGCCGGGGAAATCCGCCAGTGGGTGAGTGCGGCTGAGGTGGATTTCGCTATTACCTCGGCGGCTGACGACCTCGGCGCGCTGGATTTTCAGCCGCTCTACGACGACAGCCTGGTGCTGTTGGTACGCGGTCAAGAGCACCTGCGCGGCAAGGCGTTGCTCGCTGCGTTACGTGAGCAGGACTACATTGCCACCACCCGCGACACCAGCCTGCGCGGTATGGCCGATGAAACCCTGCTGCGTATGGGGTTGCAGCGCGATCCTGCCTGGGAAGTGGCCTACATGAGCAGCGCGGCCGCGCTGGCGCGTGCGGGATTGGGTTTCGCTCTGCTGCCGGCCAGCGTCGCCGATACCTTCAACAGCGACGGCAGCCTCGCTGTGCACGTGCTCAGCCAAGCGCCAGCGCGCAGCATCGGCCTGCTGCAGCGCAAGCCGTGCTACCTGAGCCCGCCGGCGCAGGTCTTCATTACCCTGTTGCGGCAACAGGTGGGCGACGCTCAGGGACTATCCGCGCCCCTCGATTCACGCGACAATCGCCCCCCGATCAAATGACTGCACTGGATACTTCTGGTTTGAACGCCGAGCTGCGCCGTCGCGCCTATCTCGATGCCATGCAGGTAGCCACCTGGCTACCGCGTACCGAGCTGCCCTTTGCCGCGCCGTCGCGTGCCGAATTGCTTGCGCCGCCGCCTGCCGAAGCGCCGCTGGCTATCGTGAGCGAACCGGTGGCCGTAGTGGCCGAGCCGGTACGTGAGGCGCCGGTCGTGCGGCCGAAGATCGAGATCCCACGCCCGGGCGCCCAGCCGCGTCAAACGGCCGTGGAAACGCCAGCGACAGAGCCGGAGCTAGTCGAGGAAAAACCGCTTCGCGTCAGCGTTCCACCGCCGCGATTCTCCCTGCAATTGCTGCGTGCCGGCGACTGCGCCCTGCTGGTGGAATTGCCCACCGGCCAGCCATTCCAGAGCCGCGACCCCGCCTACATCCTGCTCAAGGATCTGCTGCGCGCCGCTGGCCTGCCGGACAGCCCGCAACTGCTTGGTGAGCCGGTGCGCTGGCCGCTGCTGGTGCGCGGCAATATGGATCAAGGCCCGCAAGCGGCGCTGGAGTTCGTGCAGAGCTTCGTGGCCGCGCGTCTCGAAGAACAGCCCAGCGCCTGTCTGTGGCTGGTTGGTCTGCCGGCCATTCGCTTTGCCGGCGAAGGCGATGAGCACAGCTACAACCGCGAGCTGCAGGTCGAAGGCCTCGGCGCCTGCTGGGCCTTGCCGGGCCTGGAACTGCTGATGGAAGAGCCGGCGCGCAAGCGTGAACTGTGGCAGGCCATGCGGCGCGTTCGTCAACGCTGGTCAGCCCCTGTTCACTCCTGAGAACACCCGTCTTTGTGCCCGAGTTACGCCCAATGAGCGATGCGATTACCTTCCGCCCGATGACCGAGGCGGATCTCGATGCTGTGCTGAAGATCGAATACGCCGCCTTCAGCCACCCCTGGACGCGCGGCATCTTCACCGACAGCCTCAAGTCCTATAACTGCTGGCTGATGTTCGAAGGCAACCAGCAGGTTGGCCACGGCGTGATCAACCTGATCCTTGACGAAGCGCACCTGCTCAATATCACCGTCAAGCCGGAAAGCCAGGGCCGTGGGCTTGGCCTGCGTCTGCTCGAACACCTGATGAAAGAGGCCTATGAGCTGGGCGGGCGCGAGTGCTTTCTTGAGGTACGTGCCAGCAATCAGGGTGCCTACCGCCTGTACGAGCGTTTTGGCTTCAACGAAGTGGGACGCCGCCGCGATTACTACCCGGCAGTGGGTGGCCGCGAAGATGCGCTGGTGATGGCCTGCACACTGGTCGATTGATGTCATTACTTTAAAAACGTAGCCCGGATGCAATCCGGGAAATCGTTGCCCCGGATTGCATCCGGGCTACGGTCTGGCCGTTTGATCGCACCCTCCCCGTAGGATGCGCCGTGCGCACCGAGATTTCCTCCACTCAACCCGGATGCCCGTCGACCCGCGCCCGGCAAAGTATCGGCGCGTAATACCCGACGAACAGCGCGAAGGACGCGCCCCAACAGATTGCTGCCAGCCATAACCAACTGCCGCCCGCCGAGACCCGAATCAGCGCGCCCAAGTTGAGCAGGCCAAAGGCCCAGGCCATCGCCTTGGGCGGCTGCAGGGCGCGCCCGGTATGGCCGAGGCTGACCCGCGCCATCATCGCCAGGATCAGCCCGCCCATTGCCCCCACCGCCAGCGCGTGATTGGCCAGGCTGGGTTGCGTCAGCCAGCCCAAGTGCCAGGCGGCCATACCGAGGCTGGCGACCAGCAGCCAGGCGTAGCCTAGGTGCAGCGACCACAGCAGCGGCACGCGCCAGATGTCGCGCAGGTGCCAGCGCCACAGGCGCTGGCCATGCAGCGCGCTCAGCACGATGAACGGCGTGGCCAACCATGGGTTCGCCTGCAGGTTATGCCCGCTTGCGAACAAGACCGCGACCAGCACACCGCAGACCAGCAACAGACGATCCAGCCAGGGATGGGCGGCGAAGGCCTCGGTTCGGCCCAGGCCGCGCTGGGTGAAGAAGGGGATCACCCGTCCACCGATCAGGCTCAGCATGACCGCAATCAGCCACAGTGCGGCCAACGCTCCACGGCGTTGCCAGCCGTCGTCGCCCATTGCCAGGCCGGCGAGAGCGAGTGACTGGCATAGCGCGAGCAGGCTCAGCACCAGCAGGATCGGGTAGTTGTTGCGCTGTCTCGCGGCGATCAGCTGGCGCGCCATCTGCGTGATGAACAGGCCGGTGAAAGCCAGCTGCAAGGCAATCAGCACCGCCAGCGGTACGGGTGCGAACCAGGCCAGACGTGCCGCTAGCCACACGCCGAACAGCATTATCAGCGGCCGCCCGTTCAGGCCCGGGCGGCCCGTCCAGTTCTGCACGGCGGTGAGCAGAAAACCGGCGATTATCGCCAGGCAGAAACCAAAGGGCATCTCATGACGATGCCAGGCCAGCATGCCGCCGGGCACCGCCAGACCCGGTGCGCCATGCAGCACCGCCGCCCATAGGGCGACGGCGAGCAGGGCGAACAACGCGCCAGCGAGGAAGAACGAGCGAAAGCCCAGGCGCCACAGCGGCGCGATGGCCAGTGCCCGCTGGCGATCAAGCAAGTGCATGAGAGCATGCCTCCTCTTTCAAACGTTCCTGCGCGATCAGGCGCAGCACGTAGCCGATCTTCAAGATGCTGGGACCGAGCAGCGTCAGGCTGTGCGCCAGCACCAGTGTCGGCACGTTCAGGTAGCGTTCCATGCCGTAGGCCGCCAGCAGTCCCAGAAGCAGCAGCAACAGACCGCTCCAGAGCAGTTGGCTGGACAGATGCAGGATGTGCGCGGGTGGCAGGTTCAGCGGGTACATGGTTCACCTCCTCATCGATCAGCTATCCAGGGCCGAGGCCGGGCCGAAGAACTCGTAGCGGCTCTGCTCGTCCGGTACACCCAGTGCCTGCAGGTGGCGCTTGACCTGGGCCATGAAAGGCTTCGGGCCAAGGAAGTAGGCGTCCAGGTCACGTTCGGCCGGTAGCCATTGCGCTAGCAGATCGCGGCTCAGAAAACCGGTGGCGTCAGCTGTGTCACCCTCGCGCGGTTCGCTGTAGCAGACGTAGTGGCGAATCTGCGGATGCTCGGCGGCATGGGCGTCGACCCAGTCGCGGAAGGCATGCACCTCGGCATTGCGCGCGCAGTGGATGAAGTGGATCGGCCGGCCGCTATGCCGCGCGGCATCGAGCATGGCCAGCGCCGGAGTGATGCCGACGCCAGCGCTGATCAGGGCCAACGGCTTGTCTGACGCGCTCAGGGTGAACTCACCTGACGGTGGGAATAGCTCCAGCTCGTCGCCGACCTGGACGTTATCGTGCAGGTGATTGGACACCCGGCCACCCGGCTCGCGCTTGACGCTGATGCGGTATTCGCGGCCGTTGGCCAGGGCCGATAGCGAGTAGTTGCGGCGTACTTCTTCGCCGTCCAGCAGCAGGCGCATGCCGATGTACTGGCCAGGCTGATGGTCGAGCAACGCGCGGCCATCGACCGGCACCAGGTGGAACGAGGTGATCTCGGCGCTCTCGACGACCTTGCGCGCCACGCGGAAGGCCCGCGCGCCGCGCCAGCCGCCCGGCGCCGATGCATTCTCGGTATAGAGCTGTTCCTCGGCGCCGATGAAGATATCGGCCAGTTGCTGGTAGGCCAAGGCCCAAGCCTCGATCACCGCGTCGGTGGCGATCTCTTCGCCCAGCACTTCACGGATCGCGCGCAGCAGGCAACTGCCGACGATGGGGTAGTGCTCGGGGAGGATCTGCAGGGCAACGTGCTTGTTCACCACCTGGCGCACCAGCGGGCCGAGGGCTTCGAGGCGGTCGATATGGCGGGCGTACATCAGCACGCCATTAGCCAGTGCACGCGGCTGGTCACCGCTGGCCTGGTGCGCCTGGTTGAACAGTGGGCGCACCTCGGGGTACTCGTTGAGCATCATCCGGTAGAAATGGGTGGTCAGCGCTTCGCCGCCGCCTTCCAGCAGGGGCACGGTGGCTTTGATCAGGTCGCGTTGAGCAGGGGTCAGCATGGGGTATCTCCGCAAGGCAAATAAAAGACGCCGCTGTGGCTCGTCTGGCCAGTTGTGGCGTGCTAGCGTTAGCGCGAGATACCTATCAGTAAGCGTGCCAGATAAATAATCATTAAATATCAATGGCTTGCTTTTATTGTTGTATTAATGACTCGCCTTGCGTGTGAGTCATAAAGACTTTGAGTAGTCGAAATGACCGCTAATCCTCTGCTGGAAACCTTGATACCCCTGGTCGCCGATCTGTCCCGCGAGCTGGATGACGGTGAGCGTTACCGCCGGCTACTCGCTGCCTTGCGCCAGCTCTTTCCTTGCGATGCCGTGGCGCTGCTGCGACTCGACGGCGAGGTGCTGGTGCCACTGGCGGTCGAGGGGCTGAGTCCGGACACCCTGGGGCGGCGTTTCCGAGTCAGTGAACACCCGCGTCTGGCCGCGTTGCTGGAACACGCCGGGCCGACCCGCTTCGCCGCTGATTGCGGCCTGCCTGACCCCTATGACGGTCTGGTCGAGGGGCTGCATGGCCACCTGGAGGTGCACGATTGCCTCGGCTGCCCGCTGTATCTGGATGAGCAGCTCTGGGGCCTGCTGACCCTGGATTCGCTCGACCCGGCCAGCTTCGGGCGTCTCGAGCTGGACAACCTGGAAGCCTTCGCCAGCCTGGCGGCAGCCACGGTCAAGGTCAGCCAGCGCATCAGCGGCCTGGCGCAGCGGGTAGAGGCCGAGCGCCAGCTCACCGAACTGTACAAGCAGGCTCGCCAACAACCGCGCGAGTTGGTGGGGCAGAGCGCGGCGCTGCGCAAGCTGCAGGACGAGATTCGTCTGGTCGGCGACAGCCCGCTGACCGTGCTGATCACTGGTGAGACCGGCGTTGGCAAGGAGCTGGTGGCCGAGGCCATCCACGCTGCCTCACCGCGTGCGCAGCGGCCGCTGGTCAGTATCAACTGCGCGGCGCTGCCCGATGCACTGGTGGAGAGCGAGCTGTTCGGCCACGTGCGCGGCGCCTTCTCCGGGGCGATGAGCGAGCGCAGTGGCAAGTTCGAGCTTGCCGATGGCGGCAGCCTGTTCCTCGATGAAGTGGGCGAGCTGCCGTTGGCGATCCAGGCCAAGTTGCTGCGCGTGCTACAGAGCGGCCAGTTGCAGCGGGTCGGCTCGGATCGCGAGCACCGTGTCGACGTGCGGGTGATCGCTGCCACCAATCGTGACCTGGCGGCGGAGGTGCGTGCCGGGCGGTTTCGCGCTGATCTGTATCACCGCCTGAGCGTCTATCCGTTACCGGTGCCGCCACTGCGCGAGCGTGGCCGTGACGTGTTGCTGCTGGCTGGTTATTTCCTCGAAGAAAATCGCGCCCGGCTCGGTCTGCGTAGCCTGCGCTTGAGTGCCGAGGCGCAGAAGGCGTTGCTGGGTCACGACTGGCCAGGCAACGTGCGCGAGCTGGAGCACCTGATCGGCCGTGCAGCGATCAAGGCGCTGGCGCGCCATGGCGAGCGGCCGCGCATTCTCAGTCTGGATGTGCAGGATCTGGATTTGCCCGCTAGCGAGAAGAACGTCGCTGTCGAGGCGGTATTGGCGTCTGGCGAGCCGGTGCCGGAAGGGGTGGAGCTGCGCGCGGCGGTGGATGCCTTCCAGCGTCAGGTGATCGAACAGTGCCTGGCGCGCCATCAGGGCAAGTGGGCCGATGCCGCGCGCGAACTGGGGGTGGATCGCGCCAACCTCAGCCGCTTGGCCAGGCGCCTGGGCATTCGGTAGCTGGATTGCATCCGGGCTACAGTTGAAACACCAGCGCTTTCAGGCCGCTCTCGGGCGAGATGTCGGGAAACTCCGCTGGGTTTTCCAGGCGCTCGACGAAGTGCAGTTGCGGTGCCTCTGCAGCCATGCCGTCGATGATGAAGTCCGGGCCGATATCCGGGTCGTTGACGCAGGCCAGCACGGTGCCGTGCTCGCTGAGCAGTTCCGGCAGGCGCCGGAGAATCTTGGCGTAGTCCTGGGTGAGGGCGAAGCTGCCTTTCTGAAAACTCGGCGGGTCGATGATCACCAGATCGTACGGCCCACTCTTGCGCACCTTGCCCCAGGACTTGAACAGCTCGTGGCCGAGAAACTCCACTCGGCTCAGGTCATGCTGGTTCAGGCGATGGTTGTCACGCCCGCGTGACAGTGCGGCGCGCGCCATGTCCAGGTTGACCACGTGCGTAGCGCCGCCGGCGATAGCTGCCACGGAGAAGCCGCAGGTGTAGGCGAACAGGTTGAGCACGCGCTTGCCGTCAGCCTGCTCGCGCACCCACTGGCGGCCCAGGCGCATATCGAGGAACAGGCCGCTGTTCTGCTTGCTGCCCAGGTCGAGCAGGTAGTGCAGGCCGTCCTCGATGATCGGCCATTGCGCTTGCGGCTCGCCGGCCAGCCATTCGCTCTCGCTGCCCTGCACGTAACGGTGTTGCAGTAGCAGGCCGCGCGCGCCGCTGGCCTGCCATTGCGGCGTTTCCAGCAACTCCATGAGCAGCGGCCTTAGCGCTGGCGACGGTTCGCGAAACAACATCACCAGCACCATGCCGGACAGCCAGTCGACGGTGATCTGCTCCAGCCCAGGCCAGCAGCGACCACGGCCATGGAATAGGCGGCGAGTCTCGCTGCCGGGGTGGTTGTCCAGTGCCTGCAGCAGGTGCTCGCGCAGGGGGGCGAGGGCGGTGTCAGTCATCGCGGGTCAGCACTTCCAGCAGCTCGATCTCGAAGGTCAGGTCGGAGTTGGGCGGAATCGCGCCCATGCTGCGCTCGCCATAACCCAGGTGCGCCGGTACTTGCAGCTTGCGTTTGCCGCCTACCTGCATACCGATCAGCCCTTGGTCCCAGCCCTTGATCACACGGCCGCTGCCGATCACGCACTGGAACGGCTTGCCGCGCGCGTAGGACGAGTCGAACTCGCTGCCGTCGGCCAGCCAGCCGCGATATTGGGTGGTGATCAGGGCGCCCTTGACCACGGCCTTGCCGTTGCCGGGCTCTAGGTCTTCGATGATCAGTTCATCAGTCATGTCAGGTTTCCTTGCGATGACGGTTTTGGCTGGCCTGTACCGAGCGTTCGGCGGGGACGCGTAGTTGGGTCAGCAGGTAGTCGGCGAAGGCCGGTGCATAGTTCTGCAGGGCGATGGCGCCGGCCATGCAGCTCAGCCAGCTTTCGGCCAGCGCCTGGTCGATTGGCCACTGCGCATGGAAGGCCGGGATGCTGATGCTGCCGTATTTCTCGGCGAACAGACGCGGCCCGCCCAGCCAGCCGCTGAGAAAGCACGCCAGCTTGTCGCGCGAGGCGCTCAGGTCGGCTGGGTGCAGTGCGCGCAGGGCGGCGGCTTCGGGACGTTCGTCCATCAGCCGGTAGAAATCATCGACTAGGTTGCGTAGACCATCGATGCCGCCAGCGGCCTGGTAGGAGGCGTCGCCGGTGCCGTAGGGAGGTGTGTCGCTCATCGCGTTGTTCCGCGGAAAAGGCGTCATTGTAACCGCTGGCGTAGAATGGCCGGCCAGTTTGGTTCGAGGTAATGGGCAACTGCAGAGGCTGTTTTCTCCCCTCTCCCATTCATGGGAGAGGGGCCGGGGGAGAGGGGAAAAGCTCACACCCTCTCCCCAGCCCTCTCCCGCAAGCGGGAGAGGGGGCAGATCGTGCTTGCCTGAAAAGATGATGACGCAACCCCAGCAAGGCTTCGTGCTTAGCCGCCATTGGCGTGACACGCCGGAGGGCACAGAAGTGGCCTTCTGGCTGGCGACCGATGCCGGCCCGCGCCAGATACGCCTGCCGTGCCAGGAGTCGGTGGCCTTCATCCCGGCCGAGCAGCGCGCCTGGGCCGAGCCGTTGCTGCGCGCCGAGTCGGGTGTCGAGTTGCGCGAGCTGGCCTTGCGTGACTTCAAGCGCCGCCCGGTGCTGGGCCTGTATTGCCGCCAGTATCGCCAGTTGCTGCAGTTGGAGAAGAAGCTGCGTCAGGTCGGCGTGGATGTATACGAGGCCGATGTCCGTCCGCCAGATCGCTACCTGATGGAGCGCTTTATCACCGCCTCCGTCAGCTTCGAGGGCGTTGAGCAGGCGGACGGCAGCCTGCTCTGCAAGTCGCTGAAACCCGTGCCTGATTACCGCCCGGCGCTGCGCCTGGTGTCGCTGGATATTGAGACCAGCGCCCGTGGCGAGCTGTATTCCATCGCCCTGGAAGGTTGTGGCCAGCGCCAGGTGTATATGCTTGGGCCGGGCAATGGCGACGCCAGCATCGTCGACTTCGACCTGGAGTACTGCGACAGCCGCAAGGCCTTGCTCGAACGCCTCAATACCTGGCTGGCGCTGCATGATCCGGACGCCATCATCGGCTGGAACCTGGTGCAGTTCGACCTGCGTGTGCTGCGCGAGCATGCCGAGCAGTTCAAGGTGCCGCTGCTGCTGGGGCGTGGCGGTGACGTGATGGGCTGGCGCCAGCACAACAACAGCCAGCACTACTTCGCCGAGGCGGCCGGACGGCTGATCATCGATGGCATCGAGGCGCTACGCTCGGCGACCTGGAGCTTCCCCTCGTTCAGTCTGGAGTCGGTGGCGCAGACGCTGCTCGGCGAGGGCAAGGCCATCGATACGCCCTATGCGCGGATGGACGAGATCCAGCGCATGTTCGACGAGGACAAGCCGGCGCTGGCCCTGTACAACCTCAAGGACTGCGAGCTGGTCACACGTATTTTCGCTTATACCGACCTGCTTACCTTCCTTCTGGAGCGCTCCAGTGTCACCGGCCTGGCGGCCGATCGCAGCGGCGGCTCGGTGGCGGCCTTCACTCACCTGTACCTGCCACCCATGCACCGCCTGGGTTTCGTCGCGCCGAATCTCGGCGATATTCGTGGCGAGAACAGCCCTGGCGGTTTCGTCATGGATTCGCGCCCCGGACTCTACGACTCGGTGCTGGTGCTGGATTACAAGAGCCTGTATCCGTCGATCATCCGCAGCTTCCTGATCGACCCGCTGGGCCTGGTCGAGGGGTTGCATCAGCCGGATGACGAACATTCGGTGGAAGGCTTTCGCGGCGCCCGCTTCTCGCGCACCCGGCATTGCCTACCGGCCATCGTCGAGCGTGTCTGGCAGGGGCGCGAAGTGGCCAAGCGCGACGGTAACGCGGCGTTGTCGCAGGCGCTGAAGATCATCATGAACGCCTTCTACGGTGTACTCGGTTCCAGCGGTTGTCGCTTCTTCGATCCGCGCCTGGCTTCGTCGATCACCCTGCGCGGGCACCAGATCATGAAGCGCACCCGCGAGCTGATCGAAGCCGAGGGGCATGCGGTGATCTACGGTGACACAGACTCCACGTTCGTCTGGCTCGGCCGCGCCCACGACGAGGACGAGGCAACGCGCATCGGCCACGCGCTGGTGGCCCGCGTCAACACCTGGTGGCGCGAGCATCTGCAGCGTGAGTACGGCTTGAGCAGCGCGCTGGAGCTGCAATTCGAGACCCACTACCGGCGCTTTCTCATGCCCACCATCCGTGGCACCGAGGAGGGCAGCAAGAAGCGCTACGCAGGCCTGGTGCGCGAAGCCAGCGGCAGCGAGCGCATGGTGTTCAAGGGACTGGAGACGGTACGTACCGACTGGTCGCCGCTGGCCCAGCGTTTCCAGCAGGAGCTGTACCGCTTGGTGTTCGCCGGGCTGCCGTACGAGGACTACGTGCGTGATTACGTGAAACGTACTCTGGCCGGCAAGCTGGACGAGCTGCTGGTCTACCGCAAGCGACTGCGTCGGCGCCTGGACGACTACCAGCGCAACGTGCCGCCGCACGTACGCGCCGCGCGTCTGGCCGACGAACATAACCAGCGTCTTGGCCGGCCCTTGCAGTACCAGCGTGGCGGCTGGATCAGCTACCTGATCACCACCGGCGGGCCGCAACCGCTGGAGCGTCTGCTGGCGCCGGTGGATTACGAGCACTACATCAGCCGCCAACTGAAACCGGTGGCCGATGCCATTCTGCCGTTCGTCGGCGGCGAGTTCGAGCGGCTGGTAGACGGGCAGCTCGGTTTGTTCTGAAACCTTCGGATAAACAGCGAATCCCGTAGGAGCCCGCTTGCGGGTGATCCTGGTGCCGGCGGCTGATCGCCAGCAAGCTGGCTCCTACAAGACGGCAGCAGGCGCTGTAGCGGCGTAGAACCGGAAATACTTTGTAAAATTCGCCCCGTTGAGTGGCGTTCGCAGCCTGAATATATTGGCGCCCGTGATGCCGGGCCCCTCTGGCGGTTAATACCGCGATGTCGGAATCACAGTCTGTTCAATCTGACTGTAGGAGGGGCTCATGACTGCCCTAGAACCGTTTCTCTTCGCCGACTTCCTCGGCACGGCCACCTGGTTGTGGCTGGTCTTCATCGCTGT
>Ga0208645_1000774_pt1 | contig 31611 bp, 36 predicted proteins | sample VirMetDEL_Sep_01_FD_184519 | JGI IMG/M metagenome (GOLD analysis project Ga0208645, IMG submission 184519) | Aqueous microbial communities from the Delaware River and Bay under freshwater to marine salinity gradient to study organic matter... | ecosystem: Environmental > Aquatic > Marine >... | reverse complement strand
TGCTGGTCGATGCGGTATGTCAGCTCGTCGAGGTTACGGTAGCCGACCACCTGCTGGAACGAGTGCGCCCCCATCTTACGCTGCTGCGTCACTGCGTACCTGCCCTGAAATGCGTAGTACGAATCGTAGCCTAAGAGCCGAGGTCCGAGGAACTCGAACTGAGCGTATGCATCCATGGGTGACTTGGTGATAGGAGACCCGGTCAAGATCCTGCGGTAGGCAAACCCTGATGCGATCTTCATCAGCGCCTTGGTGCGCTTGGCCTTTGGATTCTTGATGGTGGTTGATTCGTCGATGGCGATGAGACCGTTGCGTCCGAAGTTCTTGGCCATCCATTCCCCGGCGGTGCGACCCTTGAGTGTGGAAAAGGATTCGACATTCATAACGAAGATGGTCAGGCCATCGAAGGCTTTGGCCACCGACTGCATCTCTTCCTTTTGTTTCTTGTTAGCACTCGACACCCAACGGATCACACGGTGGCGTACGTTATCGGACAGATGCTCCGGGATTTCTTTGGCCACCCAGTTGCGGTACACGCCTTTGGGTGCAATGATCAGTGCGAAGTTTAGATCGCCTTTCAATGCCAGGGCTGCGATGTTGTCGATCAGAACCTTAGACTTTCCGGTCCCCATCTCCATGAGATAACCATAAGAATGTGCATGCATTCCATGGCTTAACGCCTCGACCTGGTGTTGGTACGGTTTAGTTTTATAAAAGTCTATTGACATGTATTGAGCTCCTTCATATAGTCTTGCTCATGGTTAGCAAACAAGTTGACCACAAGCAACCCTGAAGAGGAAAAACTTATGACTGATATCTTTGACGACATCTTTGACGAGGCCGGTGCTCTTGGAGATGTGAATACTTCCACCGGGAAAACCCTAAGCGATTTGGTACGTAAGCTACGCTCGGTCGAGAAAGAGATCGAGGATGCTGAGAACCATGTCAAAGCTCTCAAGCAGGAGAAGCACAAGCTCTCCGTTGAGAACATCCCAGCACTGATGGATGAGATGGGTGTCGAGCGCCTCGATGTCGATGGCGTCACAGTGACACGTAAAATGATGGTGCATGCTTCTATTCCTAACGACCGTAAGGAAGACGCATTCGCTTGGCTAAGGTCCGAGGGCCTAGACGACATCATCAAGAACGATGTGACTGTGTCGTTTGGCAAGGGCCAAGACAACATGGCTGGTGACCTGATCGGTCGTCTGGAAGCAGAGGGTTACGACCCTGGCCAGAAGACCTACGTTCACCCGTCAACGCTGCGTGCTTTTGTTAAAGAGCGCGTGGAGAACGGCAAACCCATCGACCTCGATATGTTCGGGGCCTTCATCGCAAACGCTGCAGAGATCAAAAGGAAGTGAACATGAGCACCGCAGTTGCAACCAAACAAGAGACCGCAGTTTCCACTGAGGTAATGGATGACATCCTAGAGTTTGCTGGAGAGGGCGCGGCCTTCGACAGCAGCGAGATGCAAATCCCATTTGTTCGTCTGCTTCAGGCACTGAGCCCGCAGCTGAACAAGAAGAAAGCTGAGTTCATCGAGGGCGCCTCCGCTGGCGATGCATTCAACAACGTGACCAACCAGTACTGGGATGGCGAGAAGGGTATCTCTGTGATCCCTTGCTTCCAGACCACCAAGTATCTGGAGTTTGTGCCGCGTGACATGGGCGGCGGGTTCAAGGGTGAGATCCCTGCGAACAGCCCGCTGCTGCAGCAGACCACCCGTTCGGGTGCCAAGGAGCTGCTGCCCAACGGCAACGAGCTGGTCAAGTCTGACCAACATTTCTGCCTGATCGTCGAGGAAGACGGTTCGTACCAGCCTGTTGTTGTGGACATGAAGTCCACGCAGCTCAAGGTGTCGCGCCGTTGGAAGACGCAGATCGCCATGCAGAAGGTCAAGCACCCCAAGACAGGTGCGATGGTTACCCCGCCTGTGTTCGCCACCATGTGGCGCCTGTACTCCGTCGAGGAGTCCAATGACCAAGGTTCGTGGGGCAACTGGCAAGTTGAGCGCATCGGTCTGGTAGATAACCGCGACCTGCTGCTCGAAGCGAAAGCCTTCCGCGACTCGATCGCGGCGGGTGAGGTTAAGGCTGCGCCGGAGGAGGATGTTTCTGCTCCGTCTTCTTCCAAAATGGATGGGGATGATATACCTTTTTAGGGTTGACACGGTGTCTAGTCTAAAGATAGGCTAGACACCACTCTAATAAAGGATTCACGTCATGGAAGAAGTGTGGAAACCCGTGCCATCGTGTCCGGGGCTAATGGCTAGTAGCTTAGGGTATGTAAGGTTGCCAGAAACTACCAGTCGTATGCCGAATGGTGCTGTTCGGACGTATAAAACAAAACCTGTTTTGGGGGTAAAAACGAAAGCCTCCAAGACGGCACGTCACGAATACTATGGTCTGAGGTCAAGACAGTTCGGCCAAAAGAAAGTACACAGGTTGATCTGCGAAGCTTTTCATGGACCACCTCCTTTTGAAGGGGCAATAGTAATTCACCTTGACGAAAACGCTTTGAACAACAGGGCGGACAACCTCAGGTGGGGAACCCAAAAGGAGAACCTGAACATGCCTGGGTTTATCGAATACTGCAGAAACCGAACGGGAGAGAAAAGCCCCGTTGTTAAAGGTAGAAAAAAGGGAAGGGTATGACACTAGCCGAAAGATTGCTGGCTGCGTATGTCGGATCAGACGCAGCGTATGGCGAGACTACGGTTGGTAGGATTGGGCGCAAGGGCAAAGCAGAGGCAAACAGCTTTGTTCGTCGCGGGAAGATGACGATCCAGCAGGTCCAGGATCACATCGACGGTAAGCAAGGCATCGGCGCGATACCTATCAACTCAGAGAACATGTGTAAGTTTGGTGCGTTGGACGTTGACGTCTACGACCTTGACCATGCAGGTCTTCAGAAAAAGATCCAGCAGCTCAAGCTGCCTCTGTTCCACTGCCGCACAAAGTCCGGCGGGGCACACCTCTACCTATTCCTGGACGACTGGTATCCAGCGTCCTTGATCCGTGAGTATCTGACAGAAATGTCGATCGCTCTTGGGTTCTCTGGTTGTGAGATCTTTCCGAAACAGGATTCGATCCTGGTCGAGCGGGGGGACCTCGGCAACTTTATCAACATGCCGTACTTCGACGCGGAAACGACAACACGCTACTGCTTCAACAAGCTGGCTGAGGCGATGGAGCTAGAAGAGTTCCTAGACGCGGTGGAGAAGGGCCGAGTTTCGAGGACCGACCTCGATGCTTTGGATCTGTCTGGATCCAAGGAGCACTTCCTTGACGGCCCTCCCTGCCTGCGGATTCTTGTAGCCACGGGCTACGTCGGAGACATGCGCAACAACACGCTTCTGCAGATGGGCGTGTATGCCAAGCTAAAGTATCCCGATACGTGGGAGAAAGTAGTCGAGGACTACAACCGCAAGTTCATGGTCCCGAACCTCGAGGCCAAGGAGGTATTGGGGATCATCAAGCAGCTGCAGAGGAAGGACTACTTCTACACCTGCAACATCGAGCCGTTCTGTTCGGTCTGTGATAAGGAGCTGTGCCGCACCAAGAAGCATGGCGTCGGTGGTGACAGCGAGAGCAAGGCCCAGGTTGGTGGCCTGACTGTGATCCTATCGCAGCCGCGTTACTACTTCATGGACGTGAACGGAAAGCGGGTGGAGCTGACAGCGGATGAGTTACACAACCAATCGTTATGGCAGAAGGCGTGTCTACAACAGATAAACTTTGTGCCCGCCACCATGAAGCAGCAGGACTGGACGTCTCTGCTGAACCGCATGCTGAAGCAGGCGACCTTCATTGAGGTGTCCAAGGAGCTGACGCTGGAAGGCCGCTTCGAGGATCTGCTGAAGTCCTACTGCAATGGCAGCGCACAGGCGTACGAGCCTGCGGAGATGGAGACAGGCAAGCCTTACCATGATGATGGCCGGGTGAAGTTCAAGATCGATGGCCTAGTCACGTTCTTGAAGAACCGACAGCACCCGTGGGCCGACAACCGGGCGAAGATCCAAGAGGAGATCAAGCGACTGAACGGCATGGGCGAGTTCAGTGGTCGCCAGCGTTACAAGAAATCTGACGGGTCGTGGGGGACACTACGAGTGTGGTGGGTTCCCGAGTTCGAGGAAGACGACATCGACCTGCATGTTGAGGAGATCAATTCAGATGTTCCATTCTAAGAAGCTGATCACAGTCAGGGAGCTGGCAGAGCACCTCGATGTTACGACCGCAGCTATTTACAAGTGGGTGAAAGAAGACTCGATGCCACGCCCGATAAGGCTCGGAGGTCCGAGGTCCATGTTGCGATGGACACCGGCTCAGATCGAATCATGGTTGGAGGAGAGAAGAGATGATCCCGAATAGTACACAAGTTCTAGGCCCTCCTGGGTGCGGCAAGACAGAGTTCTTGATGCGTGAGATGGAGAAGTATCTAGCTGCAGGCGTAGACCCAACGCAGATTGCGTTCGTGTCTTTCTCCCGCAAGGCTATACACGAGGCACGCGAACGGGCGATGACTCGGTTCAACCTTGACGCTAAGCAGCTACGCAACTTCCGCACTTTGCACTCGACAGGTTTCGCTGGCCTGCATCTGCGCAACGAGGACCTGCTGTCCTCTGCGGATTACACTGCGCTGGGCAGGATGCTGGGCGAGGAGTTCAAGCTGAGCGCCATACCAGAGGATGGACTGCTGGTGCCCCAGGACATGAAGCGTGGGAGCCAGTACATCCGGATCATCGACCGCGCGCGTTACCGCATGGTGGACTTGGAGGAGGAGTGGAAAGAGCACGAGACCTTCGACGTGAGCCTGTTCAAAGCCAAGCAGATCTTCGAAACGATCACAGAGTACAAGGCCAAGCTTGGTAAGTACGACTACGTGGACATGATCGAGATGTTCATCAAGATCGGTGAGCCGCCTCGGCTGAAGCTATTGATCATCGACGAGGCACAGGATCTCACGCCGCTGCAGTGGATGATGGTGCAGAAGATGGCGCAGTATGCCGAGGACGTACTGATCGCGGGGGATGACGACCAAGCTATACACCGATGGACAGGGGTAAACATCCAACAGTTTATCTCCATGTCTCCAAAGCAGATAGTGCTGACTCAATCGTATCGTCTTCCTCGCAAGGTGTTCGAGGTGGCCAACCGTATCGTCAAAAGGATCAAGGGACGAGTACCGAAAGAGTACGCTCCGATGGACAAGGAGGGTTCGGTTCGCTGGCACTATGACTTTGACAGCATCGACATGCGCCAAGGTTCGTGGACCATCATGGCACGCACCAACTACTACGCAGACAAGATCGCCAAGTATGTGCGTGAGGCTGGGTACTACTACTCGCTGAAGGGGCACACACCTGTGAGCGAAGAGCAAGCTCGGGCTATCAAGACTTGGCGTAAGCTCAGCAGCGGCGAAGGCGTCAGTGTCGATCGTGTTCGGCAGCTGTACGAGGTTGTGCCAAAGCAGGGAGACAAGGCTGTGGTTAAGCGAGGCGCGACAAAGCTTCTGGATGCGGCGGACCCAACCAGCACGCTGACCCTGAAGGATCTGATCCGGGAGTTTGGGTTTAAGCAGAAGGGCGAGAGCGACACGACCGACAACCGTGATGCGTTTGAGATCCTAGGCCTTGGCAACGATATGCGGGCGTACCTTCTCAACATCGAGAACAGCGGTGAGGATATCACCAAGCCGCCCCGTATCAAGATCTCCACTATCCACGCCATGAAGGGCGGGGAGGATGAGAACTGCGTGGTGTATCTGGGAAGCACCCGTGCAGCTGAAAACTCAAGATTCCCAGACGACGAGCACAGGATATTCTACGTTGCGGTGACACGCACCAAGGATAACCTTCACCTAATTGAAAGCTTTGAAAAATACAGGTACACGATATGACACGCGACGAAATTCTAGATACCGCAAAAGAACTTATCTCAGGCCAGAGGGCCCAGGATTACGGTGATGCTTTCCACAATTTCGATCGCATTGCTGCTGGTTGGAACGTCATCGTGGACAACTGTAAGGGTGAGCTGACAGCCAAGCATGTCGCATTGATGATGGACTGGGTGAAGACCTGCCGCCTCATGGAGACTATCGACCATGAAGATTCGTGGATCGACAAATGTGGCTACTCCGCTTTGGGTGGCAGCTTCGAGAAAGGCTAAGGCATGGCGCGAGACCGCAAAGACAAAAGCACGATCGCATTCTTCGAGCGAATGGATCTCGGTGAGAAGCTAGAGCCTGATTGGAATATCCCATCTAGCTACCCGGACCTGACCTGCTATCCGCAGATCGCCATCGACCTCGAGACCTGCGACCCAAACCTTACAAAGCTTGGCCCAGGCTGGGCGCGTAACGACGGTTTCATCGTGGGTATCGCCATCGCTGCCGGGGACCAGGCTTGGTACTTTCCGATCCGCCACGAGAACGGACACAACCTCGACCCGAAGATGACGATGAAGTGGCTCAGCAAGCAGATGGCCACACCGGAAATCGACAAGCTGATGCACAACGCCACCTACGATCTGGGCTGGCTGCGCGCAGAAGGGGTTAACGTTCAAGGTCGAATCATTGACACTATGATTACTGGCGCAATCATCGATGAGAACCGCTGGTCCTACAGCCTAAACAACCTAGGCAAAGACTACATCGATATGCGCAAGGACGAGAAGATGCTGCGCGCTGCGGCCAAGGACTGGGGCATCGATCCCAAGGCTGACATGTGGCGCCTGCCTGCGTCGTACGTTGGAGCGTACGCTGAGCAGGATGCGTTTATGACGATGAAACTGTGGGACCGTCTGAAGATAGAAATCTCTGAGCAAGACCTGACGCACATTTTCAATCTTGAAACATCGCTCATCCCGATGATGGTGGAGATGCGGATGCGTGGCGTGCGTGTGGATCTGGATAAGGCTGATATTGCCCGCCAAGGTCTAAGGTCCAAGGTCCAAGAGCTGAAAGCCTACATCAAAAATAAGACAGGCGTGGCCCTCGAACCTTGGGCGGCTGCGTCTGTGCAGCAGGTCTTTGATGCTTTGAATCTACAGTATCCAAAGACCGAGGTTGGTGCACCGTCTTTCACCAAGCAGTATCTAAACGCTCACCCGCACCCAGTGTGCCAGGCGATCGTGAGGCTGCGTGAGTTTGACAAAGCCGACAGCACGTTCATCGACAGCATCCTGCGTCACGCGCATAACGGGCGGATCCACACGGAATTTCACCAGCTACGCAGCGACGATGGTGGCACGGTGACAGGGCGCTTCTCATCCTCGAACCCCAACCTGCAGCAGATCCCGGCGCGTGACCCTGACATCAAGAAGCTGATCCGTGGCCTGTTCATCCCAGAGGAAGGGCAGATGTGGGGCTCGTTTGACTACTCGTCACAGGAGCCACGGCTGCTCGTTCACTTTGCTGCGTCGATGCCGGATCACATGCGCAGCCCAGTGGTTGATACGATCGTCGAGGAATACCACAAGGGCGACGTGGACCTGCACCAGATGGTTGCAGACATCGCTGGCATCACACGTAAGCAAGCCAAGGTTGTGAACCTGGGCATCATGTACGGCATGGGTGTAGGCAAGCTTGCGGCGCAGCTGGGCGTATCGGACGAAGAGGCGAAGGGCATCATCGAAGAGCACCAAACTAAGGTTCCGTTCGTTAAGCAACTAGCTACGGTTGCAAGCAATCAAGCGGAGAAGAACGGGCAGATACGCACGATCCTCGGACGCCTGTGCCGTTTCCATCTTTGGGAACCCAAAACCTTTGGATACAACAAACCTTTGCCCCTCGAACAGGCGAAGAAAGAGTACGGCACGGTAGGTAACAATCTGAAAAGAGCCTTTACTTACAAGGCCTTAAACAAGCTGATCCAAGGATCTGCCGCAGATCAAACGAAAAAAGCTATGGCTGACTGTTTTAACGCGGGCCTCATTCCTTTGCTGACGGTGCATGATGAACTTTGTTTTTCTGTGGAGAACGAATCCCAAGCGGCTCAGATCAAAGAAATCATGGAGACTGGACTTCCTCTTAAAATACCTTCTAAAGTTGATGACGATATCCCAGCCCTTCGTGGGTTGCCTAACAACTGGGGAGAGGTCGAATGACACCGGAACAACTACGAGAGCTGTTCACTTGGGATCCTGCTTCTGGAAAAATCCACTGGAGAAACAAGTACAATAACAGAGCCGCCTTTGTGTCGGTTCAAACGCAAGGCTACTTATACGGGAAAGTTTTTGGCAAAAACTATTTGGCGCATCGTGTGATGTGGGCGCTAGAGTATGGTACATGGCCTGATGGGGACATAGATCACGTTAACCAAAATAAAACGGACAACCGAATATGTAACTTGCGAACTGCATCCAAGACTGAAAACGCACGCAACAAAACCACATACAAGAACAATACCTCTGGGTTTGTAGGAGTGAGTAGGTGCAAAAACAAGTGGCGTGCTTATGTGACGGTGGACCGTAAGCAGGTACATCTGGGTTTGTTCACCACCGAAAAGCAAGCAAATAATGCTCGGATGAAAGCGAACTCTCGTTATTCGTTTTCTCAGAACCATGGTACGATTAAGCAGATGCTGTGAGAAGGAGAGGTCGAATGACACCTGAAAAAGATCTCAAGACTCTTGGGTTCAAGGACATGCATCCTGAACAGATCCAAGCTCTGCTTAACCTAATCCATGTAGCTCTGATCTCTGCGGACGAAGAGATGTTCGAAGAGGTTCATGCTGCAGCCGAGGACCTCGTCGTCATACTAGGAGGGGTGGGTATCGACGTACACTATGAAATCACTCACTGACCGGAGAGACTTCGTGCGATTTCAGCATTCTTTGCTTGAGAGATCGGATCAGAACCTAACAGTGCAGGATTTGGAGGTGCATTTCTTGCCGGTGCAGGCGACGACTGTGGGGTCGCGGGCGCTGGCATTGAACCGATTACGGGGGCGGCTGGTGCCGCCCTTTGTTGTGTGGATTGGAATCTTTCCCACGGAGCAGATGCCGAGGTTGGTCTAACCTGCTGCGGCTCTTGTTCCATAGCCGCACCGAACCTACGGTTGCGCTGCTGTTTAATGATGTCCCGGATCTCTTGTCTTGGGTATTGATCCAGAGTCCCGTTCTCTTGCATGGTTTCCAGGACTGCGTCGCTGATCTCTAACGGTTCGTAACGCCCCTTCAGGATAGCTTCATACCCACCGATTTTTGCTCTGCTCAAAATCTTTGCGATGTCTTTGTTCGTAAGACCAAACCGTTTAAGGTCTTGAGTCAGCTGGTGAAATTGATTGAGCACACGGAAACGTGCCTCGTTAGCCTGCTCATAAGCATCTAAAAGTTGCTCCCGTGTCACGTTAGGACGACGTGCAACACGGTTAACAATGTTAGAAGCTTCTCGGCGGGCCTGAGAGAACTCGTAGCCTTTGTACCTCAAACCAATAGACGCTTGGCTTTCTGATTCCGTAATGCCGCTGAAAGCGCGAGCAAGTTCCTTGCTTAGGTCGCGCTCTATCTTGTTGCGATCAATACGGGAGATACCAGTCTCTTCGTTTAGACCCAGGCTGTTTACAGCAGCCCTAGCAAAACGGCTGGGTTCAAACTCACCGCCACGAACATCTACTGGAATAACGCTAGGCAGCAACGCATCCAGTACATGTGCAAAACTTTTTGCAGCTTTTGTTCCTGCATCTTCTTGAGGATTGTAAATCAAAGCGCCTTCTATGGTCTGACCCCCACGGCCACCAACCAACTGCCCAGCCTGGCGAAGAATAGGTGTTTTAGCATTCGGATCTAGCACGTCACGCAATGCTGCAGTGATGATTGCTTCTTCTGTGAACGGAGTTACAAGCTCAGAGAATGCTTCCGAGAATGCTTCGAAAGCAATCTGACCACCATCTTTACCTAGAAGTTTTCCTTCCTCGGTTTTATTGATGGCAGACGTGACGATGCGCTCTAGAAGATCATACGGGTTTGAATAACTGTAGTTGATGTATTGAGGTGTGCCATCCTCGTGTCGACCAACAGGAATGAGGCGAGCATTTTTTTCCCATGGCGGTGCCAAAGAACGCTGGTAAGCCTTCATTTCTTCCTCGGACACACCAGAGGTTTCATATCCAAGCTTAGATAGAGCAGGTCCTAATGTACCTACCGTACCCATCACGCCAACGAGGCGACGCATTCCGATCTCTTGAATAGCTCGGCTAGGGTCAGCCAACTCATCTATACCCCTAGCCACAGTGTTAATTCCTGTACGAATAACTTCGTAAGGGAACGCAGTGAAATTACCAACCGGTAGCTTGCGAAGAAATTTGATAGATTCCGGAGCCAGGTTGTAGTTTGGTACTGTGTTCCGAACTACTCGAGCAGCTTCGTTGCGTATAAAATCAGACATGCCGGACGTGCGGAAAGCTTGAATGTCTTCCGGAACACTCCCAGTTTTGCGCATCAAATAGTTGCTGAGCTCATCGTCAGACATTCTCTTGAAAGCGTTTGCCAATTTACTTTTTTCAAACTGAAAATTGAAAATTTTCCAGACGTCATCGCCAGCTTGATACAAAGCTTCAGCTTTCTTACCAGCCTTTGACACAAACTTCCCAATCGGGTTGTCAGTTAGAGAAGAACCAAACCGACGTGTTGTAGGAAGACCTTGGATAGACGCTTCTTGTGTGTAACCAAAACCCTTTGAAATAAGGTTTTGAAGCTCGCGCAGCTGAGCCTGTGTCCCAACAATACCAAGACGTTGAAGCTCTAAGAAATCCTCTGTGAACTGACCCTCTGGCAAGTTGTCGTAAACCAACCGCAGTGATTCCCAGAGATTTGCCCCACGACCTACATTGCCCTGCATTGCTGCAAACAAAGAAGCTGTTGACACGTTTCTAACCTGGGTGACAGGGGACAGAACTGTCTTCCCGTACTGAGTAGCACCTTTTAAGCGAAGAAAGCTTGAGTACAAGGAGCGAGCAGCGTTACCCACAGCTCCAACATCACCCACAACGCTGCGGGACAAGTCCTTATAAACGCGATCTGGAACTGCGTACCCAGACAGGGAACCCCAACCAGACTTCAATGGATCGTCACCTTCACCAAGGATACGGAACCCTTCTTCTCTCAGAACATTTTTCTGCTCTGGGGAAAGCGAGCTAGTATCCCTAAACAAACGGCCCATGCCGGTTGGGTTTTGGTCAGCCATGTTGCGTAGGGCACTGAAGTAGTTATCTACAGCTTTGAACTCAGCCATGTCTGCGACAGTCGCAACATAGTTTTCAAGGGGGTTCTTCACCTCCCCCAAAAGAGCTCGTTGGTAGTCCCGCAGGTTTGTACGAGAGATAAAAAGATCAGTGGGAAGACGATACTCAGCCACTCGGCTCAGACCTTTCGGAAGAGCTCGCATCTTGTAACGGCGCAAGAACTCATCTGCCGCCAGCTTTGCCTGGTCTCGAGAAATGGGACCTGCAATTCGACCTAGATCATCCACATTCCGGCCAAGTTGCTCTGGTGTAAACGTCCCACGAGCCAGCATTTCAGAGAACAATTTCTCTGTAGCCTCTTGGTCTTTTTGGAAACCAAGAATAGCTGTCTCCATGATCTCGTTACTAGGCTTGTAGTTTGCATCTTCAAAGACGCGATACCTGCGACGCATGTAAGAACCGAGGTTCGAGCGCAGAGTTTCTTCGATCGTCTGCTTAGATCCGGTCGGAACAACACCACCAAACTGGCGGATGTAGTCGCTGTTCAATATAGCCTTGGACATCTGATCAATTTGCTGGCGCATGCTGACCAAGTCGCGACGCAATGGCTTTGGGATGTTTTGTAAAGCTTTGTTCTTCAAGACGCGGCTAGATGTAGTCAAGAATTTGTCTATGCTGTTTAGCACATCTACCTTTGTAAAGGGTGTATCCGTGGCAGTAGACTTGTTTACCTTTGAAAGAACATCGTCAATCTTTCCGTCCAAGCTTTCGGCTGTGGCCATGGCTTTGTTGACCTCAGCCTCTGTAAGGCCGGTAATCAAAGAGCGGGCTTCCGCCGCTTCTTCAGGAAGCATGCCACGGTAACGTAGTGCAGCAAGGCTTTCTCCAACCGCACGTTTGAAAGGGCTAACGTTTTCCCCCATACGGATGGATTGCTCAAGAGCTGCTGAACGTTTTCCCATCTCCGTAAGAATTTCATTCGCACCACGAGCAACGGCAACAGGACCAACGCGCCGTAGGCCTGGCACCTGGTCAATGGCAAGGGCTGCAGATCCTGCACCTTTAGCTAAACCTCTGGCAATGATGGGACCAGCGATCGTAGCTGCCCCACCTTCGACGGCTACTTTTAATTTATCGAGAGCACGACGAGCAGCTTCCTCATCACCCTGGAGACCAATATCACCCTCTCGTTGTGTTGGTCCACCTTCGAAGAAATCTCCAAGGGTTGTAGTGTCGTTAGTAGACACCACGTAATCAGCTGCAACACCTGCACCAAATTTCTTCAAGAAAGTACCGACTTTGCCAGATTTAGATATGGCTCCTACAGCTTTGGCCGCAAGACTAGCAGGAAGGACAAACTGAACACCAACTTCTGCGAGGCCACCAGCTAAACCCCTGGGATCAATCCCTGCAGCCGCACGAGCTTCCTCGAAAAGCTTTGTGATTTCTGGTCCATAGTTTGTGTCCAACAGATAGTCAGGTGCCAAGGCCAGTGTTTCGGCTACGCCTTGAGCAAGCTTAGTCGTGCCGGATGCGACACCCTCAAAGAACTCTTGAGCAACACCCTCGTACTCTTCCGGGTCGTAAGGTTTCTCCGTCAGAACGACAGGTTTCTCGATCGGCGTTTGAAACCTGGTCCACGGTCCCTGCTGAGCTACGGGTTGTTCGTCTGAGGCCTGGTACTTCTCCCACGGACCCGCCATTGTTACTCAACCTTTTCCCAGTTTTTTTGATCGCCAGGATCACCACCAAGAAATTTATGCCCATCAACAATGTCCCCGACAGCAGGAACATCAGAAGCTGTCGTAGTCACGCCGGGACGTGTGTATATTTTATCTTTAGCCACGTCCGCATAAGCAGGAAGTCTACTCACGTAATCTTCGGCCATTCTATAAGCTTCATCTGCTGTAAGAAACTTATCACGAGCCATAAAGTCGGAGGCCGTCATTCTAATCGCATCACTGTAATCCTCCGCTTTTTGAAACCTATCCTTACCGCCGCTCATAAGTGCTTTGATGTAGTCATTGGTGGCGTCAAATGCAGATTTGCGTAGTTCGCGCTGAGATTTTTTCTCGTCAGCTTTGGCGGCTTGAATACCCTGCATGCCTACAAGCGCACCCTGGGCGATGTTGGTTAGAGCGTCTGGACTTTGACCAGCGGCAATCGCAAGACCAATCATGGCAAGGTTTGCCATGGCTTGCTTCTTTTTGTCCTCGTCAGTCTCTGTGCCCATAACTCGTTCTAGACGAGACATCATTTTGTCGTATGTCATATCGAACAAGTCACGGGTGTCTGTGTCCTCATCGTCGTCTGTTTTTGGAGGAGTCACGACGGGCTCTTCTTCAGGAAGAGCTTTTTCAGGGGCTGGGCCAGGTTCCTGCAAAACCCTGCGAGTATCCGCCGCAATGCGTTCAGCTTCTTCATCAGGAACGGCAACATCAGGAACGGCAACATCCGCTGTGCCGGGGGGAACAACATCCGGACCCATTCCAGCAAATTCATTAGAGGCGGCATACGCTTCTTCTGCCGTCATAGGACGACGAGGCGCATTCCGGCCGCGCGGCATGTTTTCACCAGTACCCGTCGTATCAGGGCGCACTTCCGAAACATTCAGACCAGAAGGCGAGAACCGAGATGCGGGGTCCACGAGCCCAAGACCGACACCAAAGCGATCGAAGGCCAGCTGCCCACCGATCTCGCTCATGGGATAGCCAAGTTCTTCACGCTGAGAGCGGGACATCATCCGCCAGCTGGGGTAGGAAATCCCACCCTCTTGGATCGCGCTGCGTACCCGAGGGATTTGCAACTCCGTCGGACCACCATTTGCAAACTTTGCAACGGTCTGCGCCAGCTCCGGGGACGAAGCCATAATACCGCCCTGTTGACGGAGCTTCTCCCGTGCATCACGAGATTGGAAAAGTTTGCGAGACAACGGATCCATCTGAAACTCCTTAACCGCCGGACATACTTTGGAAGCCTTGGTAGATAGCTGGAACAGCCATCGCCAAGCCTAGCATTTGAGAACCTGTGCTTGGCCCAGGCATCGTAGTCGTAGACATCTGACCGGACGGTGTGCCGCCAAGAATATCCGAGTAGTAAGCCAGCTGCTGATACGGCTGCATCGCTTCCTGGAATTGGTTCTGGTAAGCCACGTCCATAGCCGCTTGGTCTTGACGCTGCTGCGTCTGACCGATACCCAACATGGTGTTGATGTCCTGTAGCTGCATCTGCTGCTTTGCTTGACCCATACCAAGATACTGACCGCCAAGTTGTGCGATACCCTGGTTGATACCTGCAGCCTGTTGTTGCGCACCAAGACCAGCCTGAATGCCAGCAAGACCAAGGTTCGAGGACTGAAGACCAAGATCCCCTGCAGCCTGCGCACCTTGTTGCGCCAGCTGTTCTGCGCTCAAGCCAAGGCGACCGCCTGCTTCTGCAGCCTGCGCTGCTGCACCAGAACCATACTGGCCAAGCTGACCTGTTGTTTGTGCCGCTTGAATTGCACGGTTCGCAGCCGATTCGTAACCGGCGGCACGCATTTGTGCCGCAGTGCGAGCTTGCTGTTCGAGGATGTTGCGGTTCAGTTCTTGTTCGGCAACAGCTTGCCGGGAACCGCCAAATGCACCAGCCTCTACAGCGCGAGCACCGAGCTCTTGTTGCTGCAACTGGCCCTGACGAGCAATATCCTGAAGCGCCTGCTGAACCGCTGCTTCCTCGTAGGGGCTCATGTACTCAAGGGCAGCACCAGGTGCGAGGCCCGCGATACCAGCGCGAGCTGTATCCAAACCAAAGGCCGACGCTTCTTGCAATGCACGCTGAGCTTCGGCTGTCGAAGCACGGGCACGCTCTGATGCGACGTCAACCTTACCAGCCGCTCTGGCGAGAGCCTCTTGACCAGGGGTTATTTGACCAGGAATCTGACCAGCAAGAATATTTGTTTGCCCAAGGACATCCTTCAAACCAGAAGTCGCATAGTCCGTTAGTTCTGCAGCTGACTGCAAATAGGGCTCGTACGCACCGATGCCTTCGCGAGCCATCTGAAACGCAGCAAGTTGATCAGCCGTAAACCCAGCCAGCTGTTGTTGCGGAGTGTTCACAGGTTGGGTAATCAACCCACGAGCAAGGTCCGCCAGACCCGTGATGTCGTCTTTTGCTCCGGGGGTCAGATACGTCCTGCCGCCGATAATCCCGGTTTCAGTAAATCCTGGGTTTACAAAAGTATTTGCCATGTTATGCCATGCCCCCGCGCTCGAACTTGCGCATCATCTCATACATCCGAGCAGCCCCTGCTTTAGGGTCACCGTTACCAGCGCCGCGCACAGCGTTTTCAGTCATAACAAACTCACCGTCCGAGAGCCGAGCTTCTTGGACCGGGATACCGTCTTGGTAAATTTTGGCGGGAATTGAATCGCTGCGCCCGGTCCCCGGACCTTGGATGTAGCCACCCTGCGCATACCCTTGGATAGCCCGATCGATCGTTTGACTGGCCATTGGGTTTGCACCCAGTTGACCGTACCGGATCTCAGGAGAACGAACAGTCGAAGACAGAGCCGCTGCCATCATCGGGTCTGACAGAAGGTTTGCGAGACCGCCACCCATCATAGGAGCTTGTGGCGGATTTATGGAAGTAATCCCACCAACAGGGCCACCACTTGCAAACCCACCTCGTGGGTTTTCTATTGTGCCACCATAATAATGCCGTAGAAGACCGGGCTGTAGCTCGGTCTTCTGTGTAATTACTTGTTCTTTAGGTGCGCCACACATTACACAAATCCCACCATGCCTTGGCTGCGAAGATAATCATTCACAGCACCTTGTTGATTAGGACCCAGACCCGCCGTCATCATACGGGAGTCCATAGGTTGTCCCATGACTGGAATGGTTCCGATCCCAACCGAAGCAGGCATCATAGATGACCCGCCAACAGAAGGAATCATGGAGTCCATTGCATCCATGCCCACAGATCTCATCTGATCTGGGGCAGATGAAAGAATCTCGCTGCTTTGCGCACTGCGCTGACGCTGGGGTCGATGCGCGGCAGGAGCTGCCGGAGGGGCAGCGCCAGGGCCACCGCCCATCAAACCTTGGATCTTCTGTATGTTCCCCATCATCTTGGAAACCTGCTGCATGCGCTGCATATAGTTCGGTGCCGGAGTGCCGCCAGGGGTTGCAAGGTTGGGGGCGGCGCCAGCAGATGCTTGCCGAGCGGCTTGAGCTATGGTGTTTGGTGCCATGCTTGGAGCGGCGGCAGCAGGGCCAGCCATCGCAGTTTGCGTGCCAGCTGTCATTGCTGACTTCGCAGCGGCGGGCATCGCGGCGCCCATCCCGGCAGGAGCTGCGCCAGCTAGTGCGGCTTGTGTTCCTGCGGCCATAGATGCTTTTGCTGCAGCAGGAATAGCGGCGCCCATCCCAGCAGTTGCGGCGGGCGCTGCAGCGGCGGCTGCGGGAGCAGCGGCTGCGCCAAGACCTGCGGCTGCGGGAGCAGCAGCCATCCCTGCGGCGGCTGCGCCAGCTCCGGCACCTGCGGCACCAGCTCCAGCAGTAAGACCCATGGCTAATGCTTCTGCTGCAGTGCCACCTGCCATGAGCGTGCCGATGCCCGCCCCAATGGCCGAAGGTGCAGCTGCGGCAATTGCCCCACCCGCTGCAGTTCCAGCAAGACCAAGACCACTAGCGACGGCGCCGCCAAGTGCTGCTGTCGATGCTGCTGGCAGCAAACTAGCTGCCATGCTTCCGATCAGGGGTGCGAGCAAAGGTACTACCATTAGGCTTCTCCGCGCACCGCTTCCGGTGCTGTGACAATAATTGATGTGCTGCGCCGCTCTGAGCCTGTCCAGTTCTCCCCACAATCAGGGCAGCTTCCAGACGGGTAGCTCAGAATTTCTTCTGGCGTGTCCACGGCATTGCCGCAGTTCTCACAGTGCACTTTATCAGAACTTGTTGATGGTTTCCAGCCAATGATCTCAGCCATTTGTATATCCTTATGTTGTCGTCACAGTGACCGACCCAACAGATCCAAGGGCCGAGGACCCACGTACGTGTGGCGTGTTCAACTCAGACACCTTCAAGTACCCGCCGTGATTAAACACGGTTCCTGGTTCTACGTTATAGTCGTCAGTTTGTAGGTTCGTAAACACCGTAAACGTATTACGCCCCTCACCAGGGTTCCGCTCGTTCTGCATGTAAACAGAAATTGCTCGAATAACCTCGGCAAAATACCCTTGCTGATACTCCTGCGGAGGGACCGGAAGAAATGGAAGCGTTAGATTTCGTGACATTAACGCCTCCCGTCGGGCCGTATATCAACCCTAGGTGACCCAAGTCTCCATGTTACTCCAGTGTCTGCGTTGGAAACCTTGAAACTAAACTGTCGCCCACGCAGCCTGAAATCGAGCTGCTGCCTGTCGTTGTCGTAGAACACTCCCGTGGAAGAACGAAGATACGATCCGCCAGAGATGTTGCGAACATTCATTGTGATATCAACAGAGGGGTTTTCCGCAGTCGAGTTTTCGAAAGCCACATCTGGGAATACCCGACGAATGAAACTGAACTGTTCACCGTCACCGATGTCCAAGGGACTAGACTGGATGTACGAGTCGATTGCCGATGCGGGCGATGTGCTGCCATCATCAAAACCAACCTCATGCTCATACAAGTAGCCGTCCAAGCCAGCTGCGATCGGGTTTTCAAATGCCCCGCGATCGACCCAAGAAGAACGAGCAAGTGTGCCGTAATACCAGACATTTTCTTGGTAGTTGTAAACAACATACCTATCCACAAGAGCAGAACTAGACGAGGGGTAGAACCACCACACCTCAGAATGAGCCGAGTTCAAACCCGCAAAGACCTTGTCGCCTTGCCCGAAGTTGAAATCGTCAAACACGTAGCTACGCACGCTGCATGGTATGCGCTGCACCGAACCGTTGTACATGTAGAACTCAGACTGACCCATCCAGAACACCATGTCGTCTACGGCGACACCGGCCATCGGACCTTGGATGCTGGTGTTTTCCGAGATCAGGTTGATCCCGAAGGTAAACGGCGGGCCTAAATACTGCATCGCATGAAGCGACGTGTCGGTGAAAACCAGAACCTGTTGTCGGGTTTCAAATACCGTAATGATTTCAGATCCCGCACTAATACGAAGATCGCCCGCCGTGTTGGTAACAGTGGGCGTCCAGTCTGCTGCGTTTTCTTGGTCCGAGAAACGAATGAGCAGAGGATCTTGCGTGCCGATGTTATCAACAGGATCACAGCCAAAAGCAATCACATGGCGGTCCCGGTTAGAAACAAGAACAGCACGAGCAAGAGTTGGGGCGCCTAATGCACCGGACAGGTCCGTCAGAGGAACTGCGCGCTGAAACGTTGTGTATGATGCGCTACGATCCCAGTAGTAAATCCCACCATTCCGTGGATTGAAGATCAAATCCTCGCCAAAGTTATCTTGAGACCATGTGCGAAGGTTTCCTGTAGCTGTGTTGATGTTTGTGGCAGAACCCCATGTCCCGCGGCTCCAATAACCGGCACCCCACCCGTTCCCGTACAGAGCGGTGTCTAGACCAGTGTTGATCTGGTACGATCCGACAGTATTTGAACCACCGTTGCCACTATCCGAAGCATTGGCAGCAACCGGAGTGTATACCAGCTGACCATCAACTGTGATGCTGGTAATAGAGGTGTTCGCTGTTCGGGCCTGGATTGTGTACGTGTCGGTGTCTACGACCGAAAGGATCTGATACTCTTGGTTCAACACATCTGCGGTGATGTCCCCGCCCAAGCTTACAGCCCCGCTAAATGTAACGAAGTCGTTGGCGGTTGCGCCGTGGCCCGTGTCGCTTACCGTAATAATCGAAGACCCATCAACGGCAGCAAACGTAACATCGCCAGCTGCCGTTGTTTCTCGAATTGGGGTGATGTCATTATAGCCACCACCCTCTTCCGCATAGAACTTCAAGTCTGTTCCAACACCGATCAAACGAGTGCCAAGAAGATCCCGCCAGGGGTGCAACGAACGAGCATACCCCAAGAAAGATAGGATACCCTTCCGAGTCCAGCCCCCAATCTTCTCAGGAAACCCTTTGGTAAATCGTACCTTATCACAATCGTGCCAACCGCCCTCGTTGGTGTAGTTGGTTACTTCACGATTGATCCCTGGACGGAACTGGAACTTTTGAAGCGGCATGTTTCATCACGCCGCGTTCAAGGCATCGAGACGATCCCAGACCCAGGTCGCAGCTGCTACCGGATCGAATGGGACTGTTTCCATTGGGTTGTTCGGGTCGGTCTGTGTCCATTCCGCGCCGACGTTTGCAAGGTAGGTTTGTAACCACTCCTTGCTGTCAACAATCTCAAAGTCGCCGCTGGCCTCGTCTTTTGCGATCCCAATCATAATGTTGTCACGAGGGGAAGGCGTGTTGGGGTCGGTCACAACATACACACCGCCTACGCCATCTTCGCCCAAGTAAAGAAAGTCAGGGATAGTTCCCTCTGCAGTCAGGCGATATTTAATGCATTGATACGCCATTTGCGTCTCCTTCAGAGTATTGGCCGCTGAAACAATACGACCCAAAATGTCCTAGCTCACACCACGGAGCGGCCCAGACGCTGCCCCCAAGCTCACGATACTTATGACAGAAAAAGTAGTCTTCGGAAAGCAACTCATGCTCGACGTTGCCAACTTGGAAGAAGTCATAAATTCTTTCGCCAGGGCGGATGGTGGAACCCCCATTGGTATAGTAGCCAACTTCTGGTTCCAGTGTATCAAAAACATCGCGCCGGATCAGCATAAATCCTGTGCCGCCATGCTTGATTTGGAAAGGTTCGTCCGAAGCCATCATAGTGTGCCCCTCAAGTTCATTGAGAGCAAAGACACCCGACAATCGGCTAAGGTCTTTATGCATGCGAAGTGCACCCCTGCGGATGCGTTCCCAATTAAACCCCTTCATCGGTACAGGTCCGATGATGATACCCTTGTCAGCCTTGATCATTTTAGCAACGTCGTTGGGGCGGAACCGAATGTCAGCATCACAGAACAGAAGATGGGAGGCGTCCGTCTGCAAGAAATGATGAGCTATCGTATTCCGCCCCCTCTGGATCAACGACTCGTTGCCCAGAAAGATAGTGGTCAGTTTGTGACCGTGTTCCGTAAGTGCTTCTTTAAGGCCAAGTAGCGACTGACAATACTCAGTCGTCATCATGCCACCATAGCAGGGTGTGCCGACCACAAGGTGGAAACCGTCCATTACTCGTCCTCCTTGCTGTGATCTTCCAGAGCCACATTCGTCAGAGATGTCTTGTCGAGGATTTGGAAGCCACGGCTGTTCGCAAATTCGGCGGGGCAGTGCGCCCACTTGTCCGCGCACTTCTCCAGCCACGCCACAGTGTCGGAGTGCTGCGGGGCCTTGCCCTGCGCCATCATTTCGTTTTCCCACGAGAGGTAAGCATACACCTCCATCTGCGCTTCAGCAGCGGGCAGGCCAAGATCAAAAATGTAGATCATATTGCCTTCGTCGATACTGCCGCCGCGAGAGCGGGCCGCAGTCAACGCCTGCTTCATGCAGGTCATAATGTGATACTTGACCTCTTCAATCTCGTAGTCTTCCTCAGTCAACTCTTCTTTGCCGAGCTTCTTCATCAGGTTGTCGTATTGGTTTGTGAAGAAGTTCAACTTGCGGATCGCACCTTGGACATGGTTCTGCGTGCTGATGAGATGCGCCTTAGCCTCGACGATTTTGATTTCCAGAAGCTCGCGCTCCAGATCGTCATCCTCTTCGTCAAGCTTGCGCTCCAGCTTCTTCAGCTTGTTCTCTTTCTTCCGCATACCGATGTAGGCTTCTTGCAGCGCGGACCTGGTTCGGTCAATCTCGGCCAGCGTGTGCTTGATTGAGCGCACGGGCGTGATAGCCGTCACATCAAGCGTGACGCCCATGAACTGCGAGTGCGACTTGTGGAAGTTGGAGGTCGCCTGCGCCACAGCCGGAGCCTTCTCATCGATGTTTTGCAGCATCGACTTATACTCAGGCTTGGCGCTTGGCAGATGAATAGAAAGTTCAGCAACGACGAGCGCGTTGCTTTCGTTTTGATCAGTCATAGCTTACTCCCATATAAGCGTGTGTTCGGGAGTATATAGTTTTATGGTTTTGACGGCCAGTCTTCTTCTGAAAGATGTGGGAAATTGGCATGATTGGTGATGTCACGCAAAGCTTGACGGTAGAGTTCTACCATGGCGGGGATGTTCGTCCCTTTTTCCGTATGCATGATCACGATCCAGTCAGTCTCTGCAAGCAGCTGATTGCGTTGGTTGCGAACACTTGCAGCCGCGCTAGCATCAACACGGGCGCGATAAGCTTCTGTTTGAGCAGCAACAGTTTGCACTACGTTGTTTTCATCTGTGTATTCTGAAAACACTGGCCCAACAGAATAAACTGTAAACCATTTTCCATCAGCATCCTGCGTAACGCCAGATTTGTAGCTGAACTCATAGGGAGGCGTTGTCGTCGCCTGCGGGCCCTCAAACACGGGATCAGCACCGAGTTCATTAAGGCGCTCTTCAGTGATGGGATTTCCCAACACCGGGCGCGTCTTTTTGTGCATCTTCCGAAAAGAGATCTCAGTGACCACTTCCCCGGTTTCTCGAATGCGAATCAAGCCCATGTCATTCTCCTCTATGCAATCGCCAAGAAAATATACTCGGCACTGCTTACATTTACATTTGTAGCAGCATCTTGGTTTACGATAAAGCCTGTGCTTTCCGCGTCCACGCTATCATCGCCAGTGACCTCAGCCGCATCCGTATTCAGCGACAGATGCGGATCGTTACCAGCAACAATACCACGGGCGCTATCCCAAACATACCAGTCGCCCGTGCTGTCGGTGCGCTTGATGAGGATGAACCTTGCGCCAGTTGTAAAGCCGCAGTCAATCGTTTGGCTGGTGCCGTTGCCTGTGTAGCTGCCGACCTTGCTCACGCCGGGGAGGGTGGCGAAGAGGTAGGCGATGTATTTTGTTGGATGACCAACTTGACCATTAAAATATGTCCCAACCGTAAAATCTGTTTCCGTTGGGCTAGTATTGTTAAAATAGTCTACACTAGTAAGAGGCCCGCCAATGCTGTTTAGCCTCAATATAGCTGTGTTTCCAACATCCTTATGATAAACACCCCACGCAGCTGTAGTGTCTCTTACTTTTACTATAAACATCTCAGGTGTGACGGTAAGGTTGTGAGAGATGGTTTGGCTTGTTGTGTTGTCGGAACCATACGCCACCACATCGAAGAAGCCGGGCGCACGGCGGAAGGCATGGGATATAAAAGTATTACCGTTACTGTTTAGCCCGCCAGAACCACCTAGTATAAAGCCCGTGTTGCTATCAAGGCCGTCAACGTAATAGTTGTCAGACATAGTTGACTCAGCGGCGGTTGATTGAGTAACTAATCTTTGCTTTGCCCCCCGCATACGGTCAAACACGTTTCCGTCATTGCTTGAAAGCGCCCTGCTTGTTGCAAAAAGGTAGTCCACAGGAAAACCCGTGGTTATCACTCTGTTGTCAACAGCATCACCCGTGTAAGCAACAGGCGCAAACACCTCCGTCCCACTCGTAGGCGCACGCATCGGGCCACGGCGGATGGCGATGTAGATGTAGTTGTAGCCATTTCCATTTAGAGCAAATCCACTTGTCTTTAAAGTAAATCCAGTTGGATTTGGCTGCATTGCAAATAGAGAACCAGATGCTTCAGCCTGAGAATTGTTTGGGTTTAGACGTGCTGAGCTGGAATCAGTCATACCACGCATAGTATCTATCAGCGTCCAATCTTGCCCAAGGTCATACCCTTTAACCAGCACCCACTGAGGCTCCCATCCAAGATCAATCTCAGGGCCAGTAGTAGAACCATTCCCCGTATAACTCCCACACGCAATCAACCCATCAGAGCCATCACCAGACGGGCCGAGGGGATCGTGGGCGAAGAGGTAGATAACATAAGTCCTGCCACTAACATTTAAGCCAGTGCCAATAGTAAAATGAGTGTCTGTCGGCTCTGTGTCACCCCAGATATTACTGTTTGTTTGGGCTGCACCAGTGCTGTTTATGTTTACATATTTTGTTGCCCCAAGAGATCGGTGATACGAAAACCAGTTGTCAGCAATGGCTGTTGTTTTAGCCGTGTAAAATCCCGGAACCACACCTAAGTTGTGCGGCACTGATTTATTACCAGTCCCATCCCCCGTAAACGTCACCACATCGAAGAACCGAGGTGCCTTGCGGAAGGTCCATGAGACAATGTTTTGCCCCGTAGGAGATAAACCTGAGGGCAAAGTGTATCCGTCTGAATTAAAGACAACTGGACTACCACCAACATTAGAAATCTGTGCGGCAGTTGTGTTAGAGCGTATGCTGTATTGACCAGTTCTTTCTGTATCATGTAAAAAATGGTCATAACCAGCAGCTCTAACTTTATCCCATGTCATTCCACCCTCACCAGCGAGGTCAATCCCGTTGGTGATCGTCAGTGCCGAGCCAGTGCCAGTGTAGAGGTATGTGCTGAACACGTCTTCGATCAGCGGCTTTTGGTTCCCGGCAGTAGGCCACAGTCCGGCCTTCACGTAGGTAAACGCTTCCTGCAAGGACCACGTACCGCTGGCCGAGGAGTCCTCAAACGAGCCAGTGGGCTCGACCGCAGTCGAGGAGATGATGTTCGCGGGGAAGCGTTTGTCGGACATGGTTAGAGCCCTCCGTGACCGTTAGAGCAAGAGCCCATAAAGTTTTTAGGCGAAGACAAATCACCAAAGTCTAATGCGTTTCCGGCTGATGCTATGGTAACAAAGTCAAGCACATTGTATGTTACACCCGCGTCATAGCCCCCACCAAACACAGCATAGCTGTCTCCAGAAACCGCGCTAAGATATTGTCTTGCAACTGTAAGGTCACCGAAGTCAACAGCGTTACCTGTTGAAGCAATCGTGACATATTCAATCGTGTCTGTGTATGATGTCGCCGTGCTGTTGCCGCCACCAAACAACGCTCGCGTCTGACTAGACGCTGCTGAAAGCGCATAAAATGTTTGGGACAAGTCACCAAAATCCGTGGCGTTTCCTGCCGAAGCTGTTGTCACATAATCAATGATATCCGTTTGCGGCTGCCCGCCAGCATTAAGTGTTCTTGTCGGGCTAGAGCATCCGGCGTGAGAGTATCTGGAAACAGTCATGTCCCCAAAATCCGTGGCGTTGCCAGTTGTCGCAATAGTAACATACTGGATCGTGTCAACAGTTTGACCACCGCTAAACAACGCCCTAGTGTCCGATCCTCCAGACGCCATAAAGACCGCGCCACTAGAAAACAGAAGGTCACCAAAATCTGAAGCATTACCAGTGGTGTTGATGGTGACATATTGAATAGTATTGACCGCGCTACCGGAAACCTCGCCGCCAGCAAAAAGACCTCGCGTCTTTGACGCGGCGCCTACCAGTCTATCTCGTGCGGTAATCAACGAGCCAAAAGTTGCGGAGTTACCCGCAGTGGCGATAGTAATGTAGTCAATGGTTGCTATAACAGTGCCAGTAGTTCCACCGGCAAACAAACCCCGCGCTGGCGGCGGGTTAGTCCAGTTGTTTTGACCAACAGCCTGATACACCTCGGACAGGGACCACACACCTTGATAATTGGGCATTATGCAAGTCCTCCGTGGCAATCAGAAGCACCAGCTCTTTGTGAGCCTACAGCTAGTAAATCACCAAAATCTGTAGAATTTCCTGTGCTTGCCATAGTGACGTAACTCATCACGTTGGTAAAACTAGAGCCGTTAAACCCATGAGCGCAAACTGCCCTTGTTTTATTCGAACACGCACCGTTTTCAAAAGCCCCTGTATAAAGATCGCCAAAGTCAGTTGCATTTCCTGTGGTTGCTGTTGTCACATAATCAATCGTCGTGTATGGACTAACACTGCCACCCATCCAAACAATTCTAGTAGTGCTACAGCCAGCTTCCATTTGATTTCTAGTTTCAGATAGGTTGCCAAAGCTAGTTGCGTTTCCAGTGGATGCTATAGTGACATACTCAATACCAGCGGCATCACCACCAAAAACCGCTCTCGTTCCGTTTGATCCCGCTCCACCATTTGAGCGACTTGTTGTGGCAAAATCACCGAAGTCAACAGCGTTACCTGTTGAAGCAATAGTGACATAAGATATTTGATTGTTGTTTTGCCCGCCCATAAAAAGGCCTCTAGTATCATTGGCGGTTCCTGCCATTCCTATATTCCTAGAATCACCACTTGCTATAAGTAAATCACCAAAGTCTTGTGCGTTACCAGTAGTGGCAAAGGTTATGTATTCAATGAAATTGCTTCCGAAAGTAGTTCCTGTTCCACCAAAAGCTAAAGCTCTGATAGAGTTGCCAAACGCACCCAGTTGCTTTTGGGCTATGGACAAGTCGCCCCAGTCAGTCGCATTTCCTGTTGATGAAATGGAGATATATTGTATGACACTACTGTTTGGATCTCCTGCGCCAAAGAAAACACCTGTGTCTGGAATAGATGGCGTAACACTCCCGCTCGCATCACTCGGCGCAGACCACCCAAACGCATTAAGTGCCCAGACACGGAAAGTGTAGGCGGTGTCGTTGGTCAAGCCAGTGACCGTAATTGGCGAAGACGATCCCGTAGCGCCGATACCGTCATTGGACGTGGCAACGTAGCCCGTGACAGCAGAGCCACCCACATCAGACGGCGCGGTGAAGCTTACGGTAGCTTCCTCGTCACCTGCCGATGCGCTTACACCAGTCGGTTCATCAGGAGCATTCAGGCCATCTTGGTTGATGAACCCGCCTTTACGATTCGCCATAGTAGGCTCTCCTTATGAGATTTCCTCATAGGAAACAATTACTTCTAGGTCGCCGCCAGTCCCTGCTGTTGCAGTGATCGACTTGTCCTCTTCAAGATACAAAGCAGTGCTCTTGTCCACGACAACAAGCGACGCGTCCGCAGGAACAGAAATGGTGCTGACTAGCGAGTACGCTGTGCCGCCACCTGCTGCTGCACTGTGAACGTCTACGGTAACGTCAGCGGCATTTGTGCCGTCGACGTTTGCAACTTGGATCATGTTGATCTTGAACACCTTGCCGCTTGCCGCAGCGTTGCTGACCAAAGTGGTCTGCGAGGTGGTGGAAAGTGCAACTGTCGCGGATTTACCCGTGATTGTTGTTACGTTTACAATATTTGGTGCGGCCATCTATTTTTCTCCTTAGCCAAACACGATTGCCATGGCAATTGCCTTGCCAGTTGAGATACCAGCGTCCGCAAACGAAAGTGTCCCGGACCCATTGGTGGTCAGTGCCTGACCGCTAGACCCATCCGATCCCGGAAGGGTAAATGCTGTGACGAATGTCTGCAAGTTGGAATCATAAGCAAGAACAGTGGTTCCAATGTCGCTTGTGGTAAGAACACCAGTGAGGTCCGTCGCTAAACTAACTACGTTTGCACCAGCGCCGCCGCCGTCACAGTAAACAATGTCTTTCGCACCGTCAGCAACAGTTACAGTGGTGCCTGACCCCTGGGAGATAATAACGCTCTCGCCCGAGTTGTTTACAATGTAGTAGACTTTGTCCTGGTCGTTTGGGCTAACGGTGACCGTGTTCGTCCCGGAAGGAGAACCACCAAAAACCAGAACTTTATAATGACCATCCGACAACGTACCGTCTGTCGTCGTCAGAGTATGGGTTGTACCAGAAAGTGTGATCGCACCTACACCGTTGGTGAGGCGGTCAATGATTTCAAGGTTTGTGTTCGTGGTATCGCCCCACGTACCGGACTGCTCACCGTTGGCGATAAGCTCGATGCCCGTGTTGACTGTGTATGTACTAGCCATGAATTACCTCTAGACCCCCGTCACGGTTGGATTTCAGTATAGCTTGTTGTGGTGCTTGGCACAATGGCTGTCCAACTCGTGCTTGGATTTGGAACAATGCGCCCCCAAACAAGAACACCCCACGGAGCAATTAGCCCGTCTGCAGAGACGCCCGTGACGTTCACGTCGATCCCTGTACCTGTGGTGACAGTAACAGAACCAGTACTACTTGTCAGCTCAAAACCAGTGACAGGTATTCTCTGATTTACCTGAGTGGTAACGGAGCCAACTTGCCCGGTTCCTTCCAGCGGAAGCGTTACAGGCTGACTCCATGCACCAGAGCCCCAAGTGCTGCGGCTCCAGCCCTCAAAGAAAACCAATGCGTCCTGGCGGATTGAGTTAGATATACCTGTGGCTGATACGCCTGTCGGAGAGACAACAGCAATACCAGTAGCGGTTATAGTGCCAACTCCGCCAGTGGCTTCAAGGCCCGTCGCCGCTGGAGACGTAGAACCGGTGGCAACCGCAGTCCCAACAGCAGAGGTGCCGCCAACACCAGTAGTGTTTACGTTAACGCCAGAACCTTCTCCGATCGTGACGTCACCGACGGCCGACGTAGACTCAACACCTGTAACAACAGCTGCAACCAAGGCCCTGAATGTAACATCACCAACAGCCGTCGTGGAGGCTAGTCCGGTAACAGATACTTCTGCGCTTGCCGTTGCGGTAACAGAACCAACACTGCCTGTGGCCTCCACACCTGTGGTCGGAACATCAGCAGTACCTGACGTCGTAACAGTTCCGACAACCCCAGAGGCTGCACTGCCAGTAATCGTAGGCGAGACGTTGATTTGAACCGTTGTCGAATCAACAGCACCAGTGGCGCCGAGACCAGTGACTGAGGCTATTGCATCAGCGGAAACAGAAACAGTTCCCACGCTCCCAGTGGCAGACAGCCCGGTCACCACTACAGGTGCGGGCTGACTCCACGGGCCCTCAGACCATGTGCCTCGGCTCCAGCCGGTGATGCTCGCCATGACTGGTCACCCCGCCTAGATTAGGCGATGCGGATAATAGCGTTAGAAGCATCCGCAGTCGGGAAAACAATCTGGAAGTCACCAGCGGTCGAGGTTTTGTCTGCGCCAAAGTCTAGAACAACTACAGACGGGTCGCCTGCTGCCGTGTCGTTGTAGATCAACGCGCCACGAGCAGTGATCGTTGCCGAAGTGAACGTGATGTCGTCAAAATCGGTAAACGCCGTAGTGCCCGACGTGGTGGGTGTAACATTGGTCAATGCTCCACCACCTGCAGAATACGAACCGGAGTCACCAACCTCGTTTGAGGCGGTGTATGCCGTAGTTGCAGCAGTGAACGAAGCGTTGTTGTCATACAACGCCAGCTTGAATGTGTCACCAGTGGTATTGGTGAAGTTGTGTGTGCCCGTCATCAGCTCCGATTTGAAGCTCGTGCACATAAAGTTGCCAGTGAACGCCATCTTACAGTCTCCTTATGAGTTCAGCCAGTTCGGGGTGACCCGCATCATTCAGAGCATTATACACTGTTGTGCGGTCGCTGCGAATAGCTTGTCGCAAATAGTATGCAACCAGCTTTTCGATGTGCTTTTGGAAAGCACGAGCTTGGTCTCTAATCCCCGGATGGGCTTTGTCGGAGACCGAAATAATTTTCTGCGCGCACTGATCCGCCAACTCGTCTGGAGTAAAGCCACGGTTCTCCGTGGTCCTCACACTCACAATCGGCTGATCTTTGGGAACATCCAGCTTAAACTCAAACATTAGCTTTTGGGCCTTATGACTAAGCCAGTACGATACTGGTCAGTTGTTTCCTTAGCTTCGCCAAGAGCTTTGATCCCAACGATAGACTCCTGAAGGCGTTGAGCATACATCTGCATGACATCAGTTTCGCCCTTCATAAAGATGTACGCTTCAATCAAGCTCCCGTAAAGCAAAGCCATTTCAGCGTTTGTGCTAAGCCAGGTCGTACCAGAGTCCGATAGTTCTGTAATGCTTTGCGGACGGTAGAGGTAGTGAAGCTCCATCGTATAGATCGCATCCGGTGTTGGACCAAGCAAAAAATAGTCCACGTCGAACTGCGAGTAATACAAGGGGGCACCCTTTGTGGTGGTGTCCGGATTGTACTGCTGGACGAATGATACATCCTTAAACTCAAGGAAGTGACGGTCTCCGTCGTCGCCTCGATAGCTTAACGAGTCAGGCGCCAAGAAGTCAGACGGAACAGCTAGGTACGGATTCCCATCGTCCGAAAACGCTGTTGCGTTTTTACGGAACAAGCTTAGTTGAACCTGCTTTAGGATTCGCTCTTCAGCCTGCCGAATAAACAACGGAATGTTGTTAACGAAGGTGGTCTCTTCGTTTTCCGTGTAATCCTTAACAGCTTGTTTCAACTCGCCATATGTAAGTGTCATGTCGTCACCACCGTAACTTGTCCCACCTTACCTAACATACGAGGACGCTCAAGGCGAGGATTCTCCACTGTCGGAACACCAACATATACCTGTAGAGCCTCTGGTTGGTCCGGGCGAGGATCCCGTAGAGCCTGTGGGTCAGGGCCTGGGCGAGGAGGAAATAACTGAGGATGTTTTGGTTCATACTCGTCCCTACCGACAAGCGCGCCAGTCCACTCCTTCTTCATATCCCGAAGACGGTAACGGAAACCCGACCGGTCAGAAATGCCGTATGCGTTCTTGCCAGATGCGAATGCCATCAGACCCTCAGATAACGAATGCTCGGCGTCAGAGTCAGCGGCACCTTGGCCTCGTCCTCATTCGCCGCGCGTTGGAACTCTTCCTCGTAAATGGATTTCATCATCTGCACACGTTCAGGCGCACGCTTAACCGCAAGGTAATACGCCAAGCCCGCAACCATGCAGGGATAAAAACGGAAGGGAATGCCAGTGGTGTTCGTCAGAGTATCCACATCCTCGATACGGCGTACGTAGTAATACACCAGCTGGTCAGTGGAGTTTTCTGGCGTCTGCCACAGGTTAATGACAGGAGCAATCTGACGATCAAAGTAAAACTGAGAGGGACGACCCTGGTCGGTCTTGTTCGGAAAGTTCAAATAATCCGATCGGCTGATCCGATCCATCTCGTAGTCAGTCCCGCTGCGGCGCAGAACCATGTCCAGGATATCTACGACATCCTCTGCCAAAGTATACTGCGCGGTGCCTTGCGTCACGGTCGTCGTACCTTGGGCCACGGTCCACAGGTTCAAGCCACGGTTAGCCCATTCGGCAAACATCAGGTTCATCGAGCGACGAGCCGTCTTGGCGTCGTAGCCCGTCCGCATCTCTTGACCGATGCGCTCGTAGGCCTCTTCAATCGCTTCCGCGACGTCGAGGTTAAAGTCTCGTGAACCAGATGTTGTCATTTCTTTTTAGCCGTCTTGGCCGATTGCTTGAACGCCTTAGCAGTAGGCGCCCCTTTCGAACCGGGCTTTCTCATTTTCTCACCAGAACCAGCGGCGATGCGCTTACGTTTGGCGTGAATGTTGGCGTAAAGTCCTGGCTTCTTGGCCATTACTTCATCTTCCCCATAGCCATTTGTTTGCGGGGGCTACACATCGACTGATCCGTCGTCTTAACCTTGCCGCCCTTTTTGTAGCCAGCTTTAACTTTGCCGCCCATCTTCATGCCTTTGGATTTGCAACCAGCCATCGGAACCTCCGTTATTTGCTTAGCCATATTACCACGCATCATTGCCATTGTCTTCACCACAAAGCTTTGGTTGCGAAGAAGGCCGTGATCGCGAGAAGCGTAATCGCGATCTGCCCGTAGAAGGCCATCGTGCCATGATACACTCGATTGTCCAACTTCTCGATAGCGTTGGCCAGTCTCAGCATGTCCTTCTCCATATGAGAAAGATGATTGTTTTCAAGACGATCCAGTACGGCCTCAATCCTTACGAGGCGTTTGTCGATGTCATGTACATCTTTCTCAACAGTATCCATTCCGTCACCACATCTTGCACGACCAATACTTGGCCGATAGTTTATCCAACTTGCCCTTGTCACAACCATGACGCGCACGGAATGACTTCCGGCGTTCTGGGTTGGATTTCTTGATCGTCATATTGGCATCGCCAAAACGAACGATCTTCTCCTTGCCATTGGCACAGGCTTTTACAACGGACTTCTTGCCGCCCGAAACTTGGCGCTTGGGTTTGTTGCAGGCCATCTTGGACTTATCGATCTTAGGCATTAGAGTGGCCCCGTACTTTGAATGTAAACAAATTCCATTGACGCCGAAACATTAAAGCTAACAGATCCAGAGGAAGAAAACGCCCTCATTTCTAAGTCTGTTTTTTCTGCGAACCTTAATGGAAAAGTATAAAATTGCTCGTGTGCGCCATCTGTAAGAGTAAATCTTTCTTTTATTTGAAACACTTCCCCATAGGGTCTAGCAACAAGACTAGCATTCAGAATAGAAGGTGTCTGAGTTGATGTGCCTGTGGACAAGGACATCTTTGTAAGAAAGGCTGTATATCCTGCGGGAACTGTCCAAAGACCCATTAATGTTTGGTTGTCGCCAACCCCATTTATGGTCAGGTAAATA
>Ga0208645_1000772_pt1 | contig 31678 bp, 30 predicted proteins | sample VirMetDEL_Sep_01_FD_184519 | JGI IMG/M metagenome (GOLD analysis project Ga0208645, IMG submission 184519) | Aqueous microbial communities from the Delaware River and Bay under freshwater to marine salinity gradient to study organic matter... | ecosystem: Environmental > Aquatic > Marine >... | reverse complement strand
CTTCGCTTCCAAGGTCGAGGTGGCCGGCGACAAGGTCAACGTCACCCGTGAGATCGATGGCGGTCTGCAGACCGTTGCGCTGAACCTGCCGGCGATCGTCACCACTGACCTGCGCCTGAACGAGCCGCGTTACGCGTCGCTGCCGAACATCATGAAGGCCAAGAAGAAGCCGCTGGAAACCGTTACCCCGGATGCTCTGGGCGTTTCCACCGCCTCCACCGTCAAGACCCTGAAAGTCGAAGCGCCGGCTGCCCGCAGCGCTGGCATCAAGGTCAAGTCCGTGGCTGAACTGGTCGAGAAACTGAAGAACGAGGCGAAGGTAATCTAAATGACTATCCTGGTTATCGCTGAACACACCAATGCCGCTCTGGCTGCCGCTACCCTGAACACCGTTGCTGCGGCGCAGAAGATCGGTGGCGACATTCACGTTCTGGTAGCCGGTGCCAATGCTGGCGCTGCTGCCGAAGCTGCTGCCAAGATTGCTGGCGTGGCCAAGGTTCTGGTTGCCGACAACGCTGCCTACGAGCACCAGCTACCGGAAAACGTCGCGCCGCTGGTAGCCGAGCTGGGCAAGAGCTACAGCCACATCCTGGCTGCTGCTACCAGCAACGGCAAGAACATCCTGCCGCGCGTCGCTGCTGCGCTGGATGTCGACCAGATCTCCGAGATTATCTCGGTCGAGAGCGCCGACACCTTCAAGCGTCCGATCTATGCCGGTAACGCCATCGCTACCGTGCAGTCCAGTGCTGCCATCAAGGTGATCACCGTACGTAGCACCGGTTTCGACGCCGCTGCTGCCGAAGGTGGCTCCGCTGCTGTCGAGGCTGTCTCCGGCCCGGCCGATGCCGGCAAGTCCGCCTTCGTCGGTGAAGAACTGGCCAAGTCCGATCGTCCGGAACTGACCGCTGCCAAGATCGTCGTTTCCGGCGGCCGTGGCATGGGCAATGGCGACAACTTCAAGCACCTCTATGCCCTGGCTGACAAGCTGGGCGCAGCTGTCGGCGCTTCCCGCGCTGCGGTCGACGCCGGCTTCGTACCGAACGACATGCAGGTCGGTCAGACCGGCAAGATCGTCGCGCCGCAGCTGTACATCGCCGTCGGTATTTCCGGCGCGATCCAGCACCTGGCCGGTATGAAGGACTCCAAGGTGATCGTTGCGATCAACAAGGACGAAGAGGCTCCGATCTTCCAGGTGGCAGACTACGGTCTGGTTGCTGACCTGTTCGAAGCCGTACCGGAGCTGGAAAAGCTGGTCTAAACCGCTTTTCCCGCTGCAGAAAAACCCGCTCTGGTGAGCGGGTTTTTTATTGCCTGCGGATCCGTCACTTCAGGCCGTCGAGAAAACGGCGGTAGAGCAGGGCGCTTTCTTCGGGGCGTTCGAGCATCGGTGCGTGACCGACGTTATCCATGATCACCACGCTGGGCCTGGCTAGTAGCGGCTGCATGACGTCGATGCTCGATACATCCAGCACGCGATCCTGCCTGCCCCACAGCAGCAAGGTGGGGGCCTGGATCTTGGGCAGCTCGGGCTCGAGGGGAATGTAGCGTTCGACCAGTTGCTGGAAAACCTGATCGTAGTGCGCTGCGTTGGCCATGCTCTGCTCGGCCAAATACTGCTTGAGCGACTCCGGCAGATAGGGTGGCTCGACGAAGACGAACTGCAGCAGGCGCTGAAAGTCTTGCGGGCTGCGCACGACCAGCGGGTTGGCAGCGCCGCTCTCCAGCCGCTGGAACAGTTCGCTCTTGTGGGGGGCATCGATGCCGGCATTGTCGAACAGGGCCAGCGAACTGACACGCTGCGGATAACGGGCCGCGTAGAGTGCGGCGATATGCCCGCCCATTGAATTGCCCAGAACGTGGGCTTTGTCGATGCCCATCGCTTCGAGGATGCTGGCCAGGCGCTCGGCCTGGGTGCCGACGTCATAACTGCCGGCCGGATGGTCGCTGTCGCCGAAGCCTGGCAGATCCAGCGCGATCATTTGGTAGTCGTTGCTCAGGTGGCGGGAAAAGCGCAGCCAGTTATCCTTGTCTGCTGCAAAGCCATGGATCAGTACCAGGGTTTCGGCCGTGCTCGGTCCTCCCCGGTAGTAATGAATGTTAAGATCGCCGACACGTAGCTGCTCGTGGCTCAGGCCGGCGCGCTCCTGCTCCAGAAGGCGCAGGGCCGTGAGCTGAGTCGCGGGAACGAAGTAAAGGATTGCGCTGCTGGCCAGTAGCAGCACCAGTAGCGAGAGCAGCAGTTTTTTCATGGCGCGTCCTTATCGCTAATTATTATGGCAGCGCCATTAAGCTAGCATGAACACAGAAGGTTTCCGGGGTGCTTCGTCATCCTGCCGATCAACGCATGAACCGAGAGTAGCCGATGCCTAAGCGTTGTCCGTTTAAGTCGTTGTTGCTGTGGGGCTCTTTGGTCCTGATGCCGGCGGTTGGCTTCGCCGCTGGTAAATGCGAGCGCCTGGTGGCGACCGGTAACCCGGAGTATCCGCCTTACCTGTGGCGTGACCCGCAGAACCCGCAGCAACTGATCGGGGCCAACGCCGACCTGCTCAAGCACCTGGCCAAGGAGCTTGGGGTCGTGATCGATGTGATTTACACCGGCCCCTGGTCAAGGGCGCAGGACGAAGTACGCACCGGCCGTGTCGATCTGCTCGCCGGCGCCTTTGTCACCCTGCCGCGTCTGGAGCACATGGATTACGTGCATCCGGCTTTCTTCTTCACCCCCAGCGTGGTCTGGGTGCGCAAGGACGAAGCCTTCCCCTATGGCAGCTGGATCGACTTGCAGGGGCACAAGGGCGATACCCTGGTGGGCAACAGCTTCGGTCAGCAGTTCGACAGTTTTGCCAAGGAAAACCTGACATTGGAGGGCGTTTCCAGCCTGACTCAGGCGTTCCAGAAGCTGCTGCTCGGCCGCACCGACTATGTGCTTTATGAGCACTATCCCGGCCTGGCGCTAGCCGAAACGCTGGGTATGGACGATGACCTCGAGGTGCTGGATCCGCCGATCTCGAGTGAAGGTCTCTACCTCACCCTGTCGCACAACTCGGCCTGCAACGAACCCTGGTTGCGCGGACAGCTCGCTCGCAAGATGACAGAAATGGTCTCCGCCGGCCTGCCTGAGCAACTCCTGCAAAGCAATCTCGAGCTTTGGAAGGCACAGCAGATGCAGCCCGACCCGGTTGGCGACGTCACTCAGTAGGAAATTTTCGTGATCAATCGAACCCTTCCCTTGCTGCTGGCGCTGGGCTTGACGGCCTGCGCCAGCGACCCCGCGCCTACCGAACAGCTGCGGCTGACCGAACAGGCCTTGGCGCAGACCAAGTCCCTTGGTGTGGTCAGCGAGCAATCCGAGTCATTGCGCCAGGCTGAGGACAAGTTCGTGCAGGCCCAGGCCGCCATGCAGGACGATGAAAACAAGCAGGCGCGCCAGCTCGCCGAACAGGCCGAACTGGACGCGCGCCTGGCCGAGGCCGAGCACCTCAACGCCAAGGGGCGGGAGCAGTTGAACGAACTCAATCTGCGTATCGGCCGCCTGCGCCAGCAGCTGGGGGCCATGTGATGAAGGTTTTCAGTAACCTGGGCAGCCTGGCGCTGATCGGTGTCTTGCTCAGTGGTTGTGCGGCCAATCAGGTGGCGAGTGAGCAGGCGCTGGAAGAGGCGCGTCTGAGCTTCCAGTCGGTCAAGGAAGACCCCAGCGTCCTGCGTGCAGCGCCCAAGGACGTGATTCGCGCAGGCGAATCGCTGGCCCGTGCCGAGCGACTGTCCAGCTACTGGGGCAGTGGCGACGATGTGCGTCATTACGCTTACCTCAGTCAGCGCTATGCCGCGATTGCCCGGCAGCACAGCGATATCAGTCTCAGTCAGGAGCGCGCGGCGAAGCTCGAGCTGGAGCGCCAGCGTCTGCAACTGACGTTGCGCGAGGCCAAGCTGATGAGCGTGCAGCAGCACAATGGTTGGCTGGAAGAACAGATGGTCAGTCTTGCCACCAGCGAGACCGAGCGCGGCCTGGTGATGACCCTGGGCGACATGCTGTTCGATGCCGGCCGCGCTGATCTGCAGCCGGCAGCCAACCGCACGGTGCTCAAGCTCGTGCAGTTCCTGCAGATCAACCCGCAGCGCCGGGTGCGGATCGAGGGCTACACCGACAACACTGGCGATGCTACCGAGAATCTCGAGCTGTCCCGCGCGCGGGCTCAGGCCGTGGCCGACCTGCTGGTCGACCTGGGCGTGGATGCCAAGCGTATTCAGGTGGCCGGTTACGGCGTCGACTTCCCAGTCGCGGAAAATGCGTCCGCCCGTGGGAGGGCGCAGAATCGGCGGGTGGAGATCGTCTTCTCCGACGAGCGAGGCCAGCTCGGCGCCGAACGCTGAATGTCCGCCGCAAAAGAAGCCCCGGTATGGTCCGGGGCTTTTTTGTGCTCTGAATCGAGGGGCGATGGGGGCGGCGTGAGGACGTCGCCATCCGGCACAGTGCTGCGGGCGAAAAATTGTTTTATCTGTGCCGGTACAATTATGTAGCAATAGATTACTGTTATGGTTCAGTGAACCCGAGGACCCGGCCATGACCAATCTGTTGCTTTACCAACGCATCGCCCAACAGTTGGCCGAGGATATTCGTCGTGGTGTCTACCAGCCGGGTGAGCGGGTGCCCTCGGTGCGCAAGATGAGCGCGCAGCTCAACGTCAGCCACGCCACGGTGTTGCAGGCCTATGCCAATCTCGAAGATCAGGGCCTGATCCGCGCCCGGCCGCAGTCCGGTTTCTACGTGCATCAGACCCCCGCACTGACCGCGCCGACGCCGGATATCGCCAGGGTGGAGCGCCCGGGGCTGGTCACCCGCGCCAGCATCATCAACCAGGTGCTCACCGAGTCGCGTCGCGAGGGGGTGTTCCCGCTGGGCGCTGCGGTGCCTCATGTCGACTACCTGCCGGTGCGTGCGCTGCACCAGCAGCTGGCCAAGGTCACCCGCTTTCACAGCCCGCGTGCGTTCAGCTACATGTTCAGCCCCGGTTTCGAGCCGCTGCGCCGCCAGGTGGCGATTCGCATGCGCGATGCCGGTGTGGTGGTCGATCCGTCCGAGGTGGTGATCACCCACGGCTGCGTCGATGCGCTGCAGATGAGCCTGCGCGTGCTGACCAAGCCGGGCGATCTGATTGCGGTGGAGTCGCCGACCTACTATGGCCTGCTGCAGTTGGCCGATCTGCTGGAACTCAAGGTCATCGAGATCCCCTGCGACCCGACTACCGGCATCAGCCTGGAGGCCCTGCAACTGGCGGCCAACCAGTGGCCGATAAAGGCCTTGGTACTGACGGCGCGGCTGTCCAACCCACTGGGTGGAACCATCCCCGAGGAGCGTCAGCGTCAGTTGCTGCGCCTGGCTGGCGATTACGATTTCCAGATCGTCGAGGACGATATTTACGGCGAGCTGATGTTCGAACAGGGGCCGACCAAGTCGTTGAAGTCCCATGACCGCGACAGTCGGGTGATCTACTGCTCGAGTTTCTCCAAGACGCTGTCGCCGGGTGTGCGTATCGGCTGGATCGTCGCCGGCAAGTACCAGGACGAGATTCAGCGCCTGCAGACCTTTTCCACCCATTCGGCGTGCAGCGTTACCCAGATGGCGGTGGCGGCGTATCTGGAAAATGGTGGCTATGACCGCCACCTGCGGCATATCCGTCAGGAGTACCGCAAGAATCTCAGCGCGTTCCAGCTGGCGGTGCAGCAGTATTTCCCGGTCGGCACGCAGATGACCCGGCCCAAGGGCGGTTTCATCCTCTGGGTCAGCCTGCCGGCGCGGGTCAACACCAAGGATCTGCACGTTCGCGCCTTGCAGCAGGGCATTTCCATCGCACCGGGGCTGATCTTCAGCAACACCGAGCAGTTCAACCATTGTGTAAGGCTCAACTGCGGTATCCCCTGGAACCGTGAGGCCGAAAGGGCGCTGATGACCCTGGGCATGCTGGCCACGCAGTTGTGCCAGGAGACGGGCACTGCCTGGGAAGGCTGAGAAAAAAGCGTCGCGGTTTAACCCGGTTCGGCACAGGGTTGCGTCTACCTGAGCGAAGGTTTCGTACCATTGCTCAGGAGCTGCACCATGTTCGCTCATTACCCGCTACTCGTTCGTCCGTTCGCCGCCGGTTTCTCGGCTGGTGCCTTGCTGCTGCTCGCCGCCTGCAGTGCCTCGGGTCCGGAACCTGAGGCCAAAACCAGCGTGTCGCCGGCGACCTCTCTGCTGCGTGAACGCGTGGCCGCGCCCGTAACTGCCGAGGCCAGTCACAAGCGCATGGCGTCGATGGCCTATGCCCCCGCGCCCATCGCCGACACCTTGCCGCCAGGCTACCGTGACGAGTCGCGCGAGCAGTACCAGGCCTATGCCGACAACCCGGTATTCGCCGTCGCCGAGACGCCGGTGTCCACCTTCAGCATCGACGTCGACACCGGCAGCTACGCCAATGTGCGGCGCTTCCTCAATGGCGGGCAGCTACCGCCGAAGGACGCCGTGCGCCTGGAAGAGTTGGTCAACTACTTCCCCTACGACTACCCGCTGCCGCAAGGTGATGTGCCCTTTGGTGTCAGCACCGAGTTGGCGGTGACGCCATGGAACCCGCAGACGCGCCTGCTGCGTATCGCCATCAAGGCGTCGGATCGCAGCGTCGAGGAGTTGCCGCCGGCCAACCTGGTGTTCCTGGTCGACGTGTCCGGTTCGATGCATCGTCGTGAAGGGCTGCCGATGGTGCAGGGCACCCTGAAGCTGCTGGTCGATCAATTGCGCGCGCAGGATCGCGTGTCGCTGGTCACCTATGCCGGTGACAGTCAGGTGGTGCTGGATTCCGCGCCCGGCAGCGACAAAGCGAAGATTCGTGCGGCCATCGATCAGCTCAGCGCCGGCGGTTCGACGGCGGGGGAGTCCGGCATTCAGCTGGCTTACCAGCAGGCGAGCAAGCATATGATCGACGGCGGCATCAATCGCATCCTGCTGGCCACCGATGGTGACTTCAACGTTGGCATCAGCGACTTCGACAGCCTCAAGCAACTGGCGGCCGACAAGCGCAAGAGCGGCGTCTCGCTGACCACCCTGGGTTTCGGCGTGGACAACTACAACGAACGCCTGATGGAGCAGTTGGCCGATGCCGGCAACGGCAACTACGCCTACATCGACAACCTGCGTGAGGCGCGCAAGGTGTTGGTCGATCAGCTTGGCTCGACCCTGGCCACGGTGGCCAGCGACGTGAAGCTGCAGCTGGAATTCAACCCGGCCGAGGTCAGCGAGTACCGCCTGCTGGGTTACGAGAACCGTGCGCTCAAGCGTGAGGACTTCAGCAACGACAAGGTCGATGCAGGCGACATTGGCGCCGGGCATACCGTCACCGCGCTCTACGAGATCGTCCCGGCTGGCGGCAAGGGCTGGCTGGAGCCGCTGCGCTATCAGGTGAGCGCTCAGCCCGCTGGCAAGAGCGGCGAACTGGCCTGGCTGCGGATTCGTTACAAGGCCCCGGGCGAGGCGGCCAGCCGTCTGCTGGAGCGGCCCATCGCGCGTGCCGAGGCCAAAGCGGTGGCGTTTGCCAGTGAGGACCTGCGCTTTGCGGCGGCGGTCGCGGCCTTCGCCCAGCAGCTCAAGGACGGGCGCTACACCGGCGACTTCGACCTGGCGCAGAGCATCGAGCTGGCGCGCTCGGCCAAGGGCGAGGATCGCTTCGGGCTGCGTGGCGAGTTCATCCAACTGGCCGAAATCGCCCAGAGCCTGCACACTCCGCCTTCCACTCCCGCACGAGTTCAGCAGTGAACGCACCTTTCACGGATGACGACGCCGCCTTGCTGCGGCGTTACCGCCGCGGCGATGCCGCGGCCTTCAACCTGCTTTATCAGCGCCATCGACTGGGCCTGTTTCGCTTTCTGCTCGGCCTGTGCGGCGATCACGCCCTGGCCGAGGAAGTGTTCCAGGACACCTGGATGAGCCTGGTACGCAGTCAGAGCGAGCAGCGCGAGGCGGTGCTGTTCAAGACCTGGCTGTACCAGATCGCGCGTAACCGCCTGATCGACCACTGGCGCAAGGCGGGCCGCCATCAGGCTGGGCATGACCCATACGATGAGGGCCTGCATGCCCAGGCCGACTCGCAGCCGGGCCCCGAGCAGCACTGGAGCCTGAGTCGCGACAGGGAGCGGCTGCAGGCGGCGCTGGCCGACCTGCCGGAAGATCAGCGCGAAGTGTTCCTGCTGCGCGCCCATGGCGACCTGGAATTGAACGAGATTGCCGAGTTGACCCGCACGCCGGCCGAGACGGTCAAGAGCCGTCTGCGCTATGCCCTGCAGAAGCTGCGCCGGCTGCTGGCCACCGAGGAGTTGTCCGCATGACCCATGAACGAGAACCACTGGATCACGAACAGGCGCTGCTGGCGCATTTCCGTGCCCATGGCAGCGGCGAGCCCTCGGCTGAGCTCGATGCACGCATCCTGGCGGCTGCCAGCGCGGCGGCCGGCAACGCGCATCGACCCGACAGCGCGGAAGCTGGTTGGGCGCAGCGTCTGCACCATTGGCTGTTCGGCAGTGGCCGTCAGCGCTGGTCGGTGGCCATAGCCGGGCTGGCCTGTGTCGGTATCGGCGTCAGCCTGACCTGGCGCACACTGGAGCAGACGCCAGATGCCTTCGATGCCGTGCCGCCCAGCGTGGTGATGAGCCCCGTTGCACCGGCGCCTGCGCCGATGGCAGCCAAGCGCGCTGCCGAGAGCGAATCGGTAGCGCGTATGGCCGCACCGCAGGCGCGCATGAGGAGTGAGGAAATGGCACGCTCGGCGCCGCAGGCGGCGATGGCCGATGCTCCGATGGCCAGTGCTGCCGCGCTTGCGCCCATGGCCGAGCTGGTGATGCAGAGCGAGCCGCGCGAGGCGTTGCTACGGTTGCTGGAGCTGCGCAGGGCGGGCGATCAGGAGCAGGCGCAGCGGCTGCTGGAGCAGCTCAAGGCCGATTATCCGCAATTGGATGTCGAGGCCGAACTCGCCCACCTGGCGGCCGAGCAGCCCGATGCAGGAAGCAAGAGGTAAAAGTCGTGTAAGTCGGCTTGTCAGGCGCGCCCAGGCGGAGGAGCATGGGCGCGTTACTGATCAAACTGCCTTAGTCCGATGATACGTAAAACAATTTTCCTGTTGCTGTGTCTGGGTTGCTTGAGCGCTTGCGAGCGTACACAAGAGCCTGTTGCGCAGCAGTCCGTACCAGCACTGCAAGCGGCCGCTGAGCCTGCCGCCGTTGCCGAGCCTGCCAAGGCCGAGCCCGTGACAGCGCTCAAGGTGGTCGATGAGAAACCCGCAGCATCGCCCGCCAAACCGAGCGTCGCTGCCAAGCCCAAGCCCGCTGCTACGCCGTCCTCCAAACCGGCGCTGCCCGAGTCGAAGCTGGCGCTGGATCTGAGCGTCCCGCAGGAGCTGTTCGAGCAGGCGCTGGAAAGCGAAACCCAGGAAGAAATCTCGCCATTGCTGCCACCGTTGTTCGGTGAGAAACCCGAGGATGTCAGCCCGTTCCAGATCAGCGGCAAGTTGATCAACAACGTGCGAGTGGACGATTACTGGGATTCCATCGAGGGCGCCGAACTGCAGTTCGAGTTCAAGCAGTAGGGCGCCGAGGCACGGCGTGTCTTCTGCGCGTTGCGTACTTTCGCGTCAGAACCGATGCACCTGCAGTTCGATGGCCGTATGCGTGTCGGCATCCAACGGCTGGAAGCTCGCCGAACCCGGCAGGCGCACGTAGAGCGGCCCGTCGACCTGGCTCGGGGCGTAGCCGGCCTGCTTGAGATCGGTTTTCTTGTACTTGAAGGTGCCGGTGGTTTCCACCTCGCCGAGCAAGCGGATGAACAGCGGCGCGGCGTAGGCCGGCAGCTCCGCGTCGAGATGTCTGGCCAGTGCCGTGCCGTTCAGTTCGCAGCCGGGCGCCAGGCGCAGCGCGGCCATGCCACAGCGGCCGTTGGTGCCGGAAATCTCCACGCCATAGACCACCGCATCCTCCACGCCGGGGAAGTCACCGAGCACGTTTTCCACCTCGGTGGTGGAAACATTCTCGCCTTTCCAGCGGAAGGTATCGCCGAGGCGGTCGACGAATTGCGCGTGCTTGCAGCCGATGTCGCGCATCAGGTCGCCGGTGTTGAACCAGGCGTCACCTCGCTTGAACACGTCGCGCAGGATCACCGACTCGCTTTTGGCCGGATCGGTGTAGCCGTCGAACGGCCATTTGGCGCTGATCTCGCTGATCAACAGGCCGGCTTCACCCTTGTCAGCCTTCTGCAGAAAGCCGTTGCTGCCGCGCAGGGGGCGGTCGTTCTCCAGGTCGTAGCGGACGATGGCGTAGGTGGCCGGGGTGTAGCCCACCGTGTTGTCGAAGTTGAAGACGTTGGTGAAACCGATGTTGCCTTCGCTGGAGGCATAGAACTCGGTGATCTGCTCGACGCCGAAGCGCTGCTTGAACTCGGCCCAGATCGACGGGCGCAGACCGTTGCCGATCATGCAGCGCAGGCTGTTGCCCCGTTCTGCCGGGTGCACGGGCTGGTTGAGCAGGTACCGGCACAATTCGCCGATATAGCCGAAGCAGGTGGCGTTATAGCGTGCCACGTCGCTCCAGAAGGCGCTGGCGGAGAAGCGGCGGCGCAAAGCGATGGCTGCGCCCCCGGCCAGCACTGCGCTCCAGCACACGGTGACGGCGTTGTTGTGGTAGCAGGGCAGGGTGAGGTAGAGCACGTCGCGTTCGCTCAGGGTCAGGCCGGAATGGCCGAAGCCGCCGTAGGCCTTGATCCACTTGCCGTGGCTCATGATCGAGGCCTTGGGCAGGCCGGTGGTGCCGGAGGTGTAGATCAGGAAACAGGCATCCTTCATGCGTACGCGCAGGCTGTCCGGCGGGTTGTCCTCGGCCTGTCCACTGGCGATCTGCATGAGGTTGAACCAGCCGTCCGGCGCCTGGCCCGGGTCGCGCAGGCAGTCCTGATCGGCGATCCAGTAGCGGCGAGCCTGCTGTTCGTGCAGCTGCGCCGCTATTTCCTCGAAGTCGCTGCGCAGTTCGTCGCCGATCACCAGAAAGCCGGGTTTTACCAGGTTGAAGCTATGCGCCAGCACCTTGCCGCGCTGAGTGGTGTTGATCAGGGCGCCGACCGCACCGAGCTTGCTCAGCGCAGCGAGGATCGCCAGCAGTTCCAGGCGGTTCTCCAGCATCACCGCGACGACGTCGCCATGCCCGACACCCTCGGCCTTGAATGTCCAGGCTAGGCGGTTGGCCCAGGCATTGAAAGCGCGATAACTGAGCTGGCGGTTTTCATCCATCAGCGCCGGGCGTTCAGGGTAGCGTTCGGCGGCGCGCTGCAGGGCCCAGGCCAGTGACAGGTTCTTCTCGCGGTTGCGAATGCCGGCGTAGTAGAGGCCACGCAGCATGCGCGGTACACGCGGCAGGTGCTGCGGTAGATGGGCCAGGAAGCGGAAGGGCGAAATCAGATCGGCTTGGCTCATGGGGCTCGCACTTGGTGTCATGAATTGGAGGCGAGCTCAGACTCTAGTCAGCCTGGCTGGGCGCAGCCATGGCCCTGGCGCATGCAGGCGAGGGCAGATCGGCAAATAGGCCGCGCCCACTAAGGCGTAGCCCGGATGCAATCCAGGGGATCGAGAAGGGCAATCCCCTGATTGCATCCGGGCTACGAAGGGGCAGCAGTGCTCAATCGATAAACAGATCGGGCACCAGGCTGCCGCCAGCGGGATCGAAGCGATACGGCTCGAAGTCGCTGAGACCCTGTTCGCGCAGGATGTCCTCGTCGACCAGCAGGCGCCCGCTGATGCTACGACCTTCGCTGGCCAGGATCGCGTGAGCCGCGTCGGCCATGATCGCCGGGGTACGCGCGCGCTTGAAGGCATCGCGGCTGCCCAGCTCGAATTCGATGGCGGCGGTGGCAATCATGGTCTTCGGCCACAGCGAATTGACGCTGATACCGTACTTCTTGAACTCCTCGCTCATGCCCAGGGTGAGCATGCTCATGCCGTACTTGGTGACGGTGTAGGGGCCGTGCTGGGCGAACCACTTGGCGTCGAGGTTGAGCGGCGGGGAGAGGTTGAGGATATGCCCGCCCGCGCTTTTTTTAAGATAAGGCAGGGCCGCCTGGCTGCAGACCATCACCGCACGGGTGTTGATCTGGTACATCAGGTCGAAGCGTTTGGCTTCGAGCTTCTCCACGCCCACCAGCTTGATCGCTCCGGCATTGTTGATCAGCGCATCGATGCCGCCGAAATGCTCGGCGGCCTGGGCCATGGCCGCCGCCACGGCCTTTTCGTCACGCACATCCAGCTGCAGCGCCAGGGCCTTGCCGCCAGCGGCTTCGACCTCGGCGGCGACGCTGAAGATGGTGCCTTCGAGTTTCGGGTGCGGTTCGGCGCTCTTGGCCGCGATGACGATATTGGCGCCATCAGCGGCGGCCTTGAGTGCAATCTCGCGGCCGATGCCACGGCTGGCGCCGGTGATGAACAGGGTTTTGCCGGAAAGTGACATGGGCGTGCTCCTTCTTGTTGTTATGGGGGCGTGGGAAGGGCCGGGCGGCGATCCGCTTTAGCCGCGATGAACAACGCTCGCGGCGAAAGCCCCTCCCACAGTGATATATCAAGCCTCTACAGCTTCGATCTCCACCAGCAGCTGGCGATTCTTCACCTGGTCGCCCTGGCTCACACCAACGCGTCGAACGATACCGTCGACGCCGGCCTTGAGCGGGTGCTCCATCTTCATTGCTTCCAGCACCAGCAGCAGTTGCCCCTTGCTGACGCTGGCGCCTTCGGCAATCAGCACCTCGACGATGGCGCCATCCATCGGTGCCTTCACTGCGCCGCTGCTGGCGGCGCTCTGCCCGCCGGCTGGTTCGTGGGTGACGTCCAGCAGTTCCAGGTTGCCGTGCTCAGCGTACAGCCACAGGCGCTTGTCTTCGATGTGGTAGGCCTGGCGGCGGCGCACGCCGTCCAGTTCCAGGGTCAGCCAGCGGCCATCGCTGGCCAGCAGGCGCAAGGACACTTGCTCCTCGCCCCGGCGCACGCACAGCTGCGCTTGCTGGCCGCTGGTGATCACGTCCAGTTCCACGGCGTGCTTGTGCTCGCCCTGCTTGAGGACGAAGCGCCAGGGCGCGCTGCCGGCGCTACGCCAGCCGGACAGGCCGGGCTGGTGCGCGCGGGCGTTGGCCGAGGTCTGGTAGAGCAGGGCGGCAGCGATGGCCAGTTCAGCCAGGCTGGCCCTATGCGGCTGCAGGCTGGGGTCACCTTCGAAATGCTCGGCGATAAAGGCCGTGGTGGCGTTGCCAGCGGCGAACTGCGGGTGCTTGAGCAGGTTGGCGAGAAAGCGCTGGTTGCCGTTTACGCCCAGCAGCACGCACTGCTCGACCGCGCGTACCAACTTGCGCCGGGCTTCGTCGCGGGTTGCGCCATAGGCGATGACCTTGGCCAGCATCGGGTCGTAGAAGGGGGTGACGGCCTGGCCTTCGACCAGGCCGTGATCGATGCGCACACCGGCCAGCAGTTCGGGCTCCCAGCGCAGCACCTGGCCGGTTTGCGGCAGGAAGCCGGCGGCCGAGTCCTCGGCGTACAGGCGCACCTCCATGGCGTGGCCGCTGAGGCAGATTTCTTCCTGCTGCAACGGTAGGGGCTGGCCTTCCGCTACGCGAATCTGCCAGGCCACCAGATCCTGCCCGGTGATCAGTTCGGTGACCGGATGTTCGACCTGCAGGCGGGTGTTCATTTCCAGGAAGAAGAACTCACCGCTCTGATCGAGCAGAAATTCCACGGTGCCGGCGCCGACGTAGTTGACCGAGGCTGCAGCCTTGACCGCCGACTCGCCCATGGCGCGGCGCAGTTCGGGCGTCATCACCGGGCAGGGCGCTTCCTCGACCACTTTCTGGTGGCGACGCTGCACCGAGCAGTCGCGCTCGCCGAGGTAGACGATGTTGCCGTGCTGGTCGCCGAAGACCTGGATTTCGACATGGCGCGGGCGGATCACCGCGCGTTCGAGAATCAGCTCGCCGGAGCCGAAGGCATTCTGCGCCTCCGAGCGGGCGGTACGGATCTGCCCCAGCAGTTCGGCGGATTCCTCTACCAGGCGCATGCCGCGACCGCCACCACCGGCGCTGGCCTTGATCATCAGCGGGTAGCCGATGCGCTCGGCTTCGCTGGCCAGGGTTTCGTCATCCTGGGCGGCGCCTTCGTAGCCGGGAATGCAGGGCACGCCGGCCTCCAGCATGGCGATCTTCGACAGGCGCTTGCTGCCCATCAGGTGGATGGCGGAAGCGGTCGGGCCGATAAAGACGATGCCGGCTGCTTCACAGGCGCGGGCGAAGTCGGCGTTCTCGGAGAGGAAGCCATAGCCGGGATGGATGGCGTCGGCGCCGGTCTTGCGCGCGGCCTCGATGATGGCGTCGATGCGCAGGTAGGACTGATTGACCTGGGCCGGGCCGATGCACACGGCCTCATCGGCGATCTGCACGTGGCGGGCGTCGGCATCGGCCTCGGAGTACACCGCCACGGTGCGGTAGCCGAGTTCGACGGCGGTACGCATCACCCGGCAGGCGATCTCGCCACGGTTGGCGATCAGGATCTTGTTGAACGCGGGCATCTTCGTGCTCCTGCTGTACGTAGCCCGGATGTAATCCGGGGAATCATTTTGCCGAGCGTTCCCGGATTGCATCCGGGCTACGGTCTATTTGTTCCCTCTCCCCTTTGGGAGAGGGGAGCTGCTACTGCGCCCACTTCGGTTTGCGTTTTTGCACGAAGGCCAGGGTGCCTTCTACGCCCTCGGCGCCGGTGACGGCGGCGGCGAACTGTTCGGCGGCGCGGTCGAGCAGCGGGCCGAGGGCTTCGCTTTCGCTGGCCAGCAACAGGGCCTTGGTCTGGGCGTTGGCCTGGGGGGCGCAGTGGCTAATCTGTTCCAGGGTTTCGGCCAGGCGCTGCTGCAGCGCGGCGTCATCGTGCTCGCAGTAGTGCACCAGGCCCAGGCGCAGGGCTTCGGCAGCCTCGAAGCGGGCGGCGGTCAGGGCCAGGCGGCGCGCCTGAGTCAGGCCGATGCGCTGCGCGACGAAGGGGGCGATCTGCGCCGGCAGGATGCCCAGCGTGGTTTCCGGCAGGCCGAATCGGGCGTCGCTGGCAGCGATGGCCACATCGGATACGCAGGCCAGGCCGAAGCCGCCACCCAGTACAGCACCTTCCAGCACGGCAACCAGTACCTGCGGTGCGGCCTGGGCCTCTTCCAGCAGTGCACCGAAGGCGCGGTTCAGCTCGCGGTAGGCGTCGCCGCCCTTGGCACGAGCGCCGGCCATGTCCTTGATGTCGCCACCGGCGCAGAAGTGGCCGCCGGCGCCGCGCAGCACGAGGGCGCGCACGTTCGGCTCATGGCGCACGGCTTCCAGGGTGGCGCGCAGTTCGCCGACCATGGCCAGGCTCATGGCATTGCGGCTGTCCGGGCGGTTGAGGGTGATGTGCAGCACGCCACCGTCGAGGTTCAGCAGCAGGGTTTCGCAGTGGGGCAGGTCGCTCATGGATACACCCTTGATTTCGGTGATTCGCGGCTAAAGCCGCTCCTACGCTGCGTAGGGTGGACGTCGCCTTTTACGTCTACCGTCATGGTGGATCGATAGAGCGCGATCCACCCTACGTTCAGCCTTTCTTTATGGCCTGCCGTCCCTGGCGGCCACCCTCCGGGCCGTCGCTACGCGACGTTAAAAATCGTTCCCGACTATTTTTTCTTGCCCGGCAGAATGCCCATCAGCTTGCAGATGATGCCGAGCATGATTTCGTCGGCACCGCCGCCGATGCTGACCAGGCGCACGTCGCGGTAGGCGCGCGACACCGGGTTGTCCCACATGAAACCCATGCCACCCCAATACTGCAGGCAGGCATCGGACACCTCACGGCCCAGGCGGCCGGCCTTGAGCTTGGCCATGGACGCCAGCTTGGTCACGTCGCGGCCCTTCACGTATTGCTCGGTGGCCTGGTACACCAGCGCGCGCAGGCACTCGATCTCGGTCTGCAGTTCGGCCAGGCGGAAGTGGATGACCTGATTGTCGATCAGTGGCTGGCCGAAGGTGTGGCGCTGCTTGCAGTAGTCGATGGTGGTGTCGACGCAGTGCTCCAGGCCCTTGATCATGTTGGCCGCGCCGAACAGGCGCTCTTCCTGGAACTGCAGCATCTGCATCATGAAACCGGCGCCTTCGTGGCCGATACGGTAGCGTTGCGGCACGCGCACGTTGTCGAAGAACACCTGGGCGGTTTCCGAGCTGCGCATGCCGAGCTTGTCCAGGTGCGGGCTGAGCGTGATGCCGGGCGTCTTCATCGGCACCATGATCAGCGACTTGTTGACGTGCGGCTTGTCGTCAGAGGTGTTGGCCAACAGGCAGATGAAGTCGGCCGACGGCGAGTTGGTGATCCACATCTTGCTGCCGTTGATCACGTAGTCGTCACCGTCCTTGCGCGCGGTGGTCTTCAGGCCCGCCACGTCGGAGCCGGCACCGACTTCGGAGACGCCGATGCAGCCGACCCTCTCGCCGGTGATGGCCGGGCGCAGGAACTCGTCGCGCAACTCGTCGGAGCCGAAGCGCGCCAGGGCCGGGGTGCACATGTCGGTCTGCACGCCGATGGACATGGGGATGCCGCCGCAATGAATGGTGCCGAACTCTTCGGCAGCGACGATGGAGTAGCTGTAGTCCAGGCCCATGCCGCCGAATTTCTCCGGCTTGGAGATGCCCAACAGGCCCAGCTCGCCGGCCTTCCTGAAAATGTCGTGGATGGGGAAGCGGCCTGCCTTTTCCCACTCGTCGACGTGCGGATTGATTTCCTTGTCGACGAAGTTGCGCACGGTGCGGCGGAGTTCCTCGTGTTCCTGGGTAAAGATCATTGTTGTTCTCCGTAGGGTGCGCCGTGCGCACCGGATCTTGTATTGAGGTCAGAAACGCGCGACGCCGAAGCTGCTCTTCTTCAGCGGTCGCAAGTTGGCTTCGGCGCAGATGTCCAGCAAAAAGCCCAGTAGCTTGCGCGTATCGCGCGGGTCGATCAGGCCGTCGTCCCACAGGCTGGCGGTGCCATAGAGCGCGGTGGACTGGCTGTCGAGTTTCTGCGCGGTCACGGTCTCCAGCATGTCGAGCATTTTCGGATCGGCTTCCTTGCCTTCCTTGGCGTGTTTCTCTTCGGTGACGATACGCAGCACCTTGCCGGCCTGGGCGCCGCCCATCACGGCGGTCTTGCTGTTGGGCCAGGCGAAGATAAAGCGCGGATCCAGTCCTCTGCCGCACATGGCGTAGTTGCCGGCGCCGTAGGAGCCGCCAACGACTATGGTGAGCTTGGGCACGGTGGCGTTGGCCACGGCCTGGATCATCTTCGAGCCGTGCTTGATCACGCCACTGCGCTCGGACTCGGTGCCGACCATGAAGCCGGTGGTGTTGTGGAAGAACAGGATCGGCGTGTTGCTCTGCTCGCACAGCTGGATGAACTGCGCCGCCTTGGCTGCGCCTTGCGGGGTGATCGGGCCGTTGTTGCCGATAAAGCCGCAGGCCTGGCCTTCGATCTGCAGATGGCCGCAGACGGTCTGGCTGTCGAACTCGTTTTTGAAGTCGAGAAACGCCGAGCCATCGGCGAGGCGCGCGATGATCTCGCGCACGTCGTAGGGCTTCTTGGCGTCGGCCGGTACCAGACCGAGCAGTTCCTCGGCTGGGTACAGCGGTTCGCGCCAGGTACGTTTCTCACGAGCGGGCAGTTGTTGGTTCCACGGCAGCATGGCGATGATCTCGCGGGCCAGGCGTACGCCGTCGGCGTCGTTCTCGGCCAGGTACTCGGCGGTGCCGGCGACCTGGGCGTGCATCTCGGCGCCACCGAGTTGCTCGTCGGTGGCGATCTCGCCGGTGGCTGCTTTAAGCAGAGGAGGGCCGGCAAGGAACATCTTGGCCTTGCCGCGTACCACCACCACGTAATCCGACAGGCCCGGCTGGTAAGCCCCGCCAGCGGTGCTGGAGCCGTGCACCACGGTGATCTGCGGCAGGCCCATGGCCGACATGCGCGCCTGGTTGGCGAAGCCGCGCGCGCCCTCGACGAAGATGTCGGCGGCGTAGTTGAGGTTGGCGCCGCCGCTCTCGGCCAGGGTCACCACCGGCAGCTTGTTCTCGAAGGCGATCTGCTGCAGGCGCAGGGATTTTTTAAGGCCGCTGGGGGAGATGGTGCCGCCCTTGATCGCGCTGTTGTTGGCGATCACCAGGCAGCGCACCCCGGCGATATAGCCGATGCCAGCGATCAGACCGCCGCCGGCCTGGCTGCCATCCTTGTCGTCGTGCAGCTTGTAGCCGGCCAACGAGGCCAGTTCGAGAAAGGGCGCGCCGGTATCGAGCAGCAGGCTGATGCGTTCACGCGGCAGCAACTGGCCGCGTTTGTCGAACTTGGCCTTGGCCTCCTGGGCCTTGTCCAGCACCTTCTGCTCGACATCGCGGAAGGCCGCGATGGCCGCGAGCATGGCTTCGCGGTTCTGCGCGAAGGCTGCGCCATGCACATCGATTTCCGATTGGATCACAGGCATCGCCTTACTCCTGATCTTTCAGTACGTCGGGCAGGTAGGCCCGATGGAAACCGTTGTAGGACTCGCTGTTTTTCGCCTTGCCCAGTGTCCAGGCACGGGTGCCCTGACTGGCCGCACCATCGATGCGGATGGTGTTGCCGCTGATGAAATTGGCGCCGGGGCTGAGCAGGAAGGCGATGGCCGATGCCACCTCGGATTCGCTGCCGATACGCTGCAGCGGCACGTGATCCTTGAGGTTGCGGATCATGTTCTTCATCGACTCGGGGTAGGTGTCCATACCGCTGGAGGCGATCCAGCCCGGCGCCACGGCGTTGACTCGCACACCGGCGTGGCCCCATTCGTAGGCGGCAGTCTTGGTGAAGTTCTCCATGCCGGCGCGGGCCGCGCCGGAGTGCCCCATACCGGGCATGCCGCCCCACATGTCGGCGAGCATGTTGACGATGCTGCCACCGTGCTTGCTCATGCTCTGCAGGAAGACTTCCTTGGCCACCAGAAAGCCGCCCACCAGATTGGTGCGCACCACGGTCTCGAAGCCTTTCTGGTTGATGCCGATCAGCGGCGCGGGGAACTGGCCGCCAGCATTGTTGACCAGCTGATGGATGCGCCCGCGTTCCTGAATCACCGCAGCGACCATCGCCTTGACCGCGTCTTCGTCGCGGATGTCGCAGACCTGAAAGCTGGCGCTACCTCCGTCCTCGATGATCTCGGCGCAGGTTTTCTCCAGCTTGTCCTGCTTGCGCCCGACCAGCACAAGGTGGGCGCCGAGGTGAGCCAGTTCGTGGGCTACGCAGCGGCCAATGCCGCTGCCGCCACCGGTGACCAGAATGGTCTGGTCAGCGAACAGGCCAGGTTTGAATACGGAGTCGTAGCTCATGGTTCTTGTTGTCCTTCTCGGTTCCTACAACATGTAGGGTGGAAAACCGCGAAGCGTTTTCCACCAGAAGCCGGTGGATGGATGAAGCGTCATCCACCCTACGATTAGCACCTACAGCGCTTCAGCCAGCGCGCTGGGCACTGGCACCGGAAATTCCAGCAGTTGCTGGGCGAAAGCCTTGCCCTGCGGGTCGATGCGCAGGCTGGCGACGCCGCCACCACCCAGCGCGTTCTCCAGCAGGAAGTTGAGGCTGTGGCTGCCTGGCAGGTACCAGCGGCTGACGCGGCCCTGCTCGGCGTCCAGGGTATGCGCCATCCAGTTGGCCACGGCTTCGGGCGTCAGTGCAGCGGCTATCCACGCCAGGTATTCGGGCTTTCTCGCCATCACGCCGATGTTGCTGTGGTTGCCCTTGTCGCCGGAGCGGGCCACGGCCAGGCGGATCAGCGGTACGGTGGCGTCGGCTTCGCCCATCGGCACGGGCAGCGCGGCGGGCGCACGGAGCTGCGCCGGATCGAAGCCATCGACCTGGGGCAGGGCGACCGGCTGGCGCTCGCCGTCGATTTCCACGTCCAGGCTGCAGGCGCTCTTGTCCACCAGGAAGCTGAACAGCCGGATCACCGGGTAGACGGTGGGGCGGCCGCCGACGATGCCGGTCAGACCCGGCGCCATGCCGGTGGCGGCCTGGGCGATCTCGCGGGAGAAGAGGATCAGTGCCTCCTTCCTGGCGTGGCGCGCGGCGATCTTCACCACCACCTCGCGGTTATCCCGGCGCTGGCCTTGGGCGCCATAGGTGGCTTCGCTGCCGAGCAGCTCGACGCTGACCTCCTGATAAGGGCCCCAGCCGCGTTCAGCGAACAGCTCTTCGGTCTTGTTGATGATCGCCTGGGCGACGCGCTCGGCCTTGGCCACGGCGTCGATGCCGGCCAGCAGGAAGCTGGCGGTGCAGCGGAAACCGTCCGGGTGGGTGGCGCTGACCTTGTACTGATCGGTGGACGGCAGGCCGCGCGCGCCCTGGAGCTGCACGCGGTTGTCGCCGACCTGGCTCAGTTCGACCTGGGTGAAGTCGCAGGTCACGTCCGGCAGCAGATAGGCGCGTGGGTCGCCGATCTCGTAGAGCATCTGCTCGCCAACGGTAAAAGGCGTGACCAGGCCGCCGGAACCCTCCGGCTTGGTCACGACGAAGCGACCGTCGTCTTCGACTTCGACGACGGGGAAACCGATGTGCTCGTAGTCCGGCACGTCGCGCCAGTCGGTGAAGTTGCCACCGGTGCACTGCGCACCGCACTCGATGATGTGCCCGGCCAGTGCCGCTTGGGCCAGCTTGTCGTAATCATTCCAGGCCCAGCCGAATTCGTGCACCAGCGCGGCGCTGACCACCGCGCTGTCGACCACGCGACCGGTGATGACGATGTCGGCGCCCAGTTCCAGCGCGGCGACGATGCCCGGTGCGCCCAGGTAGGCGTTGACCGAAACGCAGAAGGGCGGCAGCGCAGCGCCAGTAAACATCTCGCGGGTGTCGGCCTTGACCAGCTCGCCGAGCTGGGGCTGCAGGTTGTCGCCGTGCAGCACGGCAATCTTCAGCTTTACCCCGGCCTGTTCGCACGCAGCGCTTAGGGCGGCCGCGCAGGCCATCGGGTTGACCCCGCCGGCATTGCTGATGACGCGGATGTTCTTCGCCGCCAGCTCGCCCAGCAGCGGCGTGAGCACTTCGACGAAATCGCGGGCGTAGCCGTCGTCCGGCTTCTTCATGCGCGCGCCGGCCATGATCGACATGGTGATCTCGGCCAGGTAGTCGAACACCAGATAATCCAGGTCGGTACCGCGCACCAACTGGGCGGCGGCGGTGGAGGTGTCGCCCCAGAATGCGGAGGCGCAGCCGATGCGTACGGTTTTGCTCATTGGAATTGGCCCAGCACACATTGAGAAGGTGAGTCGACATTACCAAGCAAGCGCTTGGTTGAAAAGCAGCGGAAGAGGGCAAACTGGCCAAAAATGCGCCCAAGCGCTTGCTTGGTTGCCTGCCGCCGCATACATTTCATCAAGCAAGACAAGCACTTGCCGGCAGCATGAAGAATTCATCAGAACAATCGCCGAGCAGGGCAACTAAGGGGAGCAGTCAGCGTGGACGAACACAGAGCCCAGGCCGTGATGCAGGAGTTGGTCGAAAGTGGCCAGGTGACCGATCCGCAGAGCGCGCGCGGCAAGCTGTTGCAGATGGCAGCCCATCTGTTTCGCAGCAAGGGCTACGAGCGCACCACCGTGCGTGATCTGGCCGCGGCCATCGGCATTCAGTCGGGCAGCATCTTTCATCACTTCAAGAGCAAGGAGGAAATCCTGCGTTCGGTGATGGAGGAAACCATCGTCTACAACACCGCGCTGATGCGCGATGCGCTGGCCTCGGCGCGGGGCACGCGTGAGCGCTTGCTGGCGCTGATCCGCTGCGAGCTGCAGTCGATCATGGGCGGTACCGGTGAAGCCATGGCGGTACTGGTTTACGAATGGCGTTCGCTGTCGGAAGAGGGCCAGGCGCAGGTGCTGGCGTTGCGTGACACCTATGAGCAGATCTGGCTGGAGGTGCTTGGCGAGGCGCGTGACGCGGGTTACTTCAAGGGTGATCCGTTCATTCAGCGGCGTTTTCTCACCGGCGCCCTGAGCTGGACCAACACCTGGTTCCGACCACAGGGGCCGATGAGTCTGGATCAACTGGCCGAAGAAGCCCTGTCACTGGTGTGCAAGGACGCCTGAGTCGCTTGTGCCTCCTTACCATTGCGTCAGCCTGGCGGGCAGGTATTTGCTGCGATATTCCGCCTGTTCACGGGGCTGACCCCGGGCCAGTGCGGGCTACCCGGGGAACTTGGGAGTTATCGTCTGACATTGCGCAACAAAGTGTCTGTGTAGCGAAAAACCATCTGGTCGGTCAGGAGAGACTGGAGTAGGCTGCATCACACTAAAAGAAGGAATTTTTGGGGATTCGACATGCGGCACTTGCGGCACTGGATTCATGGATGTTGGATTGCCCTGGGTTTCCTGTTCGCGGGTTACGCTTGTGCTGCCGAAGTGGTCAAGGTGGGCGGTGCGTATTTTCCTCCCTACGTGATCAAGTCCAATTCGCTGGAGTCGAGCGGGCTTCTGCCGCAACTGCTCGAATCGCTCAACCGAGCTCAGGGCGACTATCAGTTCACCATGGTGCCCACGGCTATCGTGCGTCGCTTCGACGATCTGCAGCGCGGACGCATCGACATGGCGATTTTCGAGAATCCGGATTGGGGCTGGCAGGGCATCGATGCCGCCGCTGTCGACATGGGCCTGGAAGACGCCGAGCTGTTCGTTGCCCGCGACGAGGAACTGCGTGGCCAGGAGTACTTCGACCAACTCGAAGGCAAGCGCCTGGCCCTGTATCGCGGTTATCACTATGGCTTCGCCCAGTTCAACAGTGACCCGGACTTCCTCACCCGTACCTTCAACGCCAATCTCGGGCATTCACACGACAGCAACCTGCTGATGGTGGTGCGGGGCCGTGCCGATATCGCACTGGTGACGCGCTCCAATCTCTACGACTTCATCAAGCGCAATCGTGAGCATGCGCGCCAGTTGCTGATTTCCGAGCGCGTCGATCAGGTCTACCGCCATCATGCGATGATCCGCGGCGGCGCGCCGATCAGCCCTGAGCGCTTCGCCGCATTGCTCGACAAACTGCGCGCCGATGGCGAGTTGCAGCGCATCTTTTCGCCTTACCGTATCGAGGTCAAAGCAGTCGTAGCGGATAGCTCAATAGCAACAGATGCAGAAGATTGACGGCACCATGCAGCGCGATCGCCAGGCTCAGGCGGCCGCTGTAGTGGAAGGCCAGGCCGTAACCGAGGCCAGCGAGGGTTGCCAGCAAGGCGAACAGTGGGCTGAAGGGAAGGTGCACGGCACCGAACAGGGCTGCCGTCAGCAACAGGCCAGGCCAGGTTCCCAGGCGTTTGACCAGCGCAGGCTGCAGCACGCCGCGAAACAACAGCTCCTCGGCCAGTACGGCCACCCCCAGGTTAACCAGTAACCACAGCAGCAGGTCCTCCGGCCATTTCGGCTGCCACGCTAGCAGACCGACCAGCATCGCCAGCACTGGCACCACCAGCAGCGTAACGAGGCAGCTCAGTACCGCACCTTGCACGGAGCGCGCAGGCTTGGACGGTTGCCCCAGCCACCAGGCCAGCAGGGCGCTACCGAGTAGCAGTTTGTCCCAGGACAGGCGCAAGGCGTAGGGCGGTGCGTCAGGGCTGATTGAGCGTGGTTGCCACAGTGCCCAGGGGCTGAAACCAGGTACCAGATGTGCAGCCAGTGCGATACCGCTGGCCAGCACCAGAATCCGCCAGGCGCCGTCCGGCAGGCGTCGATCACCGAGCAGAATCAGCGCGCTGGCGGCGGCGCCAAGTACCAGGCCGATGGGATCGATGAAGCCCAGCGCATGACCCAGCGCCAGGGTGAAAGCGGGTAGCAGCAGTCGCAGATGCAGGGGCATGGCGCCTCCTCGGGGAAGGAGGCGCAGTCTAGCAGGCCGTTTGGGGGCAGGCGTGAAGAGGGCACTCAGCCTTCGCGGCGATCCTTGGCGTCCTGCTCGATATTGCGCTCGTGGATGCGCTTGAGCTGTTCCTCGGTCAACGGCAGTTTCTTCGCCGTGTCACGCAGCATCAAGATGCTGCCGAGAATGGAGCCCAAGGCCAGGATCAGGATGAGCCAGGCGTACCAGGGCATGATCGATTCCTCTCGTGGGTTGGACTTCCACCATACCCGCTCGCAACCTGCTTGTCAGGCTGGCTACTGCGGCATCTGCAGCTGCCGAGCGCGGCGCTGTCCGGCTTGCAGGCGCGAGGCCCTGTGATGCCTGTCACATGATGGCAACCTGGCACTGCTTGAATATCGGCTTTCCAATAGCACGGGGAGGCCGTTCGTGACCCATGCCAGAGCGCTGCAATCGCTGATGCGAGCCGTCACGCCGCTCGCCGCATCGATGAGCATCAATGAAGTCGCCGATCTGTTCCTGGCGGCGGAACACCGCGCCTTTCTCTCTTTGCCGGTGGTGGACGAGCACAATCGGCCGCTTGGCCTGGTCAGCCGCGCCACGCTGCAGGACATCTTCATGCAGCGCTTCGGGCGCGACCTACGTGGTCGTCATCCGGTGGGTGAGGTGATGAACGAGGCGCCGCTGATCGTCAGTCTGCAAACCAGCCTCGAGGATGCTGCCAAACAGGTCACCGCGCAGTTGCAGTACCCGATCACCGAAGACTTCATCCTGATTGATGCTCAGGGCGGGTACTGCGGCCAGGGTACGGTGCTGGACCTGCTCAAGGCCATGGAGGCGCGCGTCGCCCAGCGCAACCGCGTGCTGCGTCAGGCGCTGGTGGACCTCAAGGAGTCCCAGGCGCAGTTGCTGCAATCGGAGAAGATGGCCTCGCTCGGGCAGATGGTCGCGGGCGTCGCCCACGAGCTGAACACGCCGCTGGGTTATGTGAAGAACAACGTGCAACTGCTGCGTGAACTGAGCGAGCCGCTGTTCGAATTGGCCGCTGCGCAGGCGCGACTGGGGCAGTGCCTGAACGACCCCGATTGCGACGAGGCGAGCCTCGCTCAGGCGCTGCAGGTTGCCGAGCAGGCCCGCCAGCACGCGGCGCCGGAGCTGCTGGCCGAGGATCTACAGCAACTCTATGGCGACACCCTGTACGGCCTGGAGCAGATTGCCGAGCTGGTGGTAGGGCTCAAGGATTTCGCTCGTCTCGACCGCGCCATGAGCGAGGAGGTCGACCTCAACGACTGCATCCGCAGCGCCCTGCTGATTGCCCGTAACCACATCAAGGACAAGGTCGAGGTGGTGCAGCAGCTCGGCGAGTTGCCACGCATCGCCTGCGCGCCGTCGCAGATCAACCAGGTGCTGCTCAACCTGCTGACCAACGCCGCCCAGGCCATCGATGGCCTGGGGCGCATCCAGATTCGCAGTTGGGCGGATGAGCAGGGCATCCATATCTCGCTGCAGGACAACGGACGCGGTATGCCGTCCGAGGTCATGGCGAAGATCTTCGACCCCTTCTTCACCACCAAGCCGGTCGGCCAGGGTACCGGCCTTGGTTTGTCCATCAGCTACAAGATCGTCCAGGACCACGGCGGGCAGATTCGCGTTGCCTCCGAACCAGGGCGTGGCACGCGTTTTCTGATCAGCCTGCCGCTGCCCGCTACCGTCGCCATGAAAAGGAGCGCCTGATGTCTGCACCCGTTCGCATTCTCTTCGTCGATGACGAGGAGCGCATTCTGCGTAGCCTCGCGATGCAGTTTCGCCGCCACTACGAGGTCCTGACCGAGAGCGACCCGCTACGCGCGTTACAGCGCCTGCGCGAGGAGCCGATTCATGTGCTGGTCAGCGATCAGCGCATGCCGCAGATGAGTGGCGCACAGTTGCTGGCTGAAGCACGCGAAATCGCGCCGAACACGCTGCGCATTCTGTTGACCGGCTATTCCGATCTGGATGCGGCGGTGGAGGCGCTGAACAATGGCGGCATCTTCCGCTACCTGACCAAACCCTGGGACCCGCAGGAGATGGCCTTCACCCTGCGCCAGGCCGCCGAACTGGCGGTACGCCAGGCGTTGCCGTTGCCAGCCGTGGCCAGCGAGGCACTGAGTGCACCGCTGTCGCTCCTGCTGCTCGATGATGAGCAGGGCACCCTCGACGTGGTCGGCGAGTTCTGTGCCGCGGGCGGGCACCGCCTGCTGCGCGCGCGCAACCTGGCCGAGGCCATGTTGCAGCTCAACAACGAGAGCGTGGACATTCTGGTCAGTGACCTCAAGCTGGCGGGTGACGATACCGCGCCGTTGCTCAAGACGCTGGCACAGGCTCATCCACGGCTGCTCAGCCTGGTGGTCACGCCGTTTCAGGACACTCAGGCGCTGTTGCGTCTGGTCAACGAGGCGCAGATCTTCCGCTACCTGCCCAAACCCATTCGTCGTGGTTTGTTCGAGAAGGGGCTGAAGGCCGCTGCCGAACAGGCGCAGCTCTGGCGTACCCAGCCGCAGCAGATGGTCAGTCGCCTGGCCGAAGTGCCCCGTGACGAACGTGAACAGGAAAAGGTGGGCAGCCTGATGGGCATGCTCGGGCGCCTGCGCGAACGTCTGATCGCCTGAGCGTCTGGCTGCCCTGAGCTTTCGCGGCTGAAGCGCAATGCCGCGATGCCTTTGTGCCGAAGCCAAAGGCCCTGATTGCATCCGGACTACAGACCCGCCTGGAGTCGGGCTTCAGTCGCGACCAGCGCCAGCACGCTTTGCGCTACAATGCGCGGCGTTTTTCATCCTGTTCGAGACCCGCCCATGCCCGCCTGCCAAACCCCGATCATCGTCGCCCTCGACTTTCCCAGCCGTGATGCCGCTCTGGCTTTGGCCGATCAGCTCGATCCGGCGCTGTGCCGGGTCAAGGTCGGCAAGGAGCTGTTCACCCGCAGTGGGCCGCAAGTGGTCGAGGCCTTGCAGGCCAAGGGGTTCGAGCTGTTCCTCGATCTGAAATTTCACGACATCCCCAACACCACGGCGATGGCGGTCAAGGCCGCGGCGGAAATGGACGTGTGGATGGTCAACGTGCACTGCTCCGGCGGCCTGCGCATGATGGCGGCGTGCCGCAACGAGCTGGACAAGCTCGCTGGTACCAAGCCGCTGCTGATCGGCGTGACGGTGCTGACCAGCATGGAACAGCAGGATCTGGCCGGTATCGGCCTGGACGTGCCGCCGCAGGAGCAGGTGCTGCGCCTGGCCGGCCTGGCTACCGATGCCGGGCTCGATGGTCTGGTCTGCTCGGCGCAGGAAGCCCGCGCGCTAAAGGTTGCGCAGCCGCGCCTGCAATTGGTGACGCCGGGCATTCGTCCTGCCGGCAGCAGCGCAGACGACCAGAAGCGCATCCTCACTCCGCGTCAGGCGCTGGACGCCGGCTCCGATTATCTGGTGATCGGCCGCCCGATCAGCCAGGCCGCCGACCCGGCGCAGGCGCTGGCCGCAGTGGTTGCCGAACTGCAAGGCTGAGCCATTTACCGTTAGGCAGAGCGCTGCGCCATCAGCGCTTTGCATGACCTGCTACTCCAGAGTCTGATAGTGCTGCTCTGCGCGCTGCCGCCTGGCTAGACTCCTCGCCAATTCAACAAGAATCGCTGCGAGGAAGCAGACATGAGCATGACGTTCTCCGGCCAGGTCGCCCTGGTCACCGGCGCTGCCGCCGGTATTGGCCGAGCCACCGCCCTGGCCTTCGCTGGCGAAGGACTCAAGGTGGTGGTTTCCGATGTCGATGTGGCTGGTGGCGAAGCCACCGTCGAGTTGATTCGCGCAGCCGGTGGTGAGGCCTGTTTCGTGCGTTGCGACGTGACCCGCGATGCCGAGGTCAAGGCGCTGATGGACGCCACCGTGGCGCAGTACGGCCGCCTGGACTACGCCTTCAACAACGCCGGTATCGAGATCGAGCAGGGCAAGCTGGCCGACGGCAGCGAGGCCGAGTTCGACGCCATCATCGGCGTCAACGTCAAGGGCGTGTGGCTGTGCATGAAGCACCAGATCCCGTTGCTGCTGGCCCAGGGCGGCGGCGCCATCGTCAACACCGCTTCGGTAGCCGGCCTGGGGGCTGCGCCGAAGATGAGCATCTATGCGGCCTCCAAGCATGCGGTGATCGGCCTGACCAAGTCGGCGGCGGTCGAGTATGCGAAGAAGAAGGTGCGGGTGAACGCGGTGTGCCCGGCCGTGATCGACACCGACATGTTCCGCCGTGCCTACGAAGCCGATCCGAGGAAGGCCGAGTTCGCTGCCGCCATGCACCCGGTAGGGCGCATCGGCAAGGTCGAGGAGATTGCGGCTGCCGTGCTCTATCTGTGCAGCGACCATGCGGCGTTCACCACCGGTCAGGCGTTGGCGGTAGATGGTGGTGCCACGGCGATCTGATCGACCGGCCATGAACATGAAAAAGGCGCCATCTGGCGCCTTTTTCATGAGCCTCGGAATCAGGCCGTGCGTTTGCCCGCGTTGAGGATCGCCAGGGTCAGCAGGCCGGCGACGATGCCCCAGAACGCCGAGCCCACGCCGGCCAGGGTCATGCCCGAGGCGGTGACCAGGAAGGTGATCAGCGCCGCTTCGCGCTCGTTGGGCTCGCTCATGGCCTGAGTCAGCCCGCCGATGATCGAGGCGAACAGGGCCAGCGCAGCGATGGACAGGATCAGCGCCGCCGGCAACGCCGAGAACAGCGAGGCCAGAGTGGCGCCGAATATGCCGGCGATGGCGTAGAACACCCCGCACCAGACTGCCGCGGTGTAGCGCTTGCGTGGGTCTTCATGGGCCTCCGGGCCGGCGCAGATGGCGGCGCTGATGGCAGCCATATGAATGCCGTGACTGCCGAACGGCGCCATCAGGATCGACATCAGGCCGGTGCTGGTCAGCAGCGGTGAGGCGGGCACGTCGTAGCCGTTGGCTCGCAGCACGGCCATACCCGGCAGGTTCTGCGAGGCCATGGCGACGATGAACAGCGGAATGCCGATGCTGATCGCAGCAGCCAGCGAGAAGCTGGGCGTGGTCCATTCAGGCGTGGCCAGCTGCAGCTGGAAGCCGGTGAAGTCCAGCAGGCCGAAGGCGCCAGCCAGCACGCTGCCGACGATCAGCGCGCAGAGCACTGCGTAACGCGGCCACAGGCGCTTGCCGAGCAGGTAGGCGAGCAACATGGCTATCACCAGAATCGGCTGCTGTTCGGCCGCCACGCAGATTTCCAGGCCGATCTTGAACAGCACGCCGGCCAGCAGAGCCGCGGCGATGGAGGCGGGGATGCGGCGCATCAGGCGGTCGAAGGTGCCGGTCAGGCCGATCAGCACGATCAGCCCAGAGGCCAGGATATAGGCGCCGATGGCCTCACCGTAGGAGACCTGCGGCAGGCTGGTGATCAGCAGCGCGGCGCCAGGGGTGGACCAGGCGATCATCACTGGCGCGCGGTAGCGCAGCGAGAGCACGATGCAGCACAGCGCCATGCCGATCGACAGTGCCCAGATCCACGAGGAGATCTGCCCGCTGCTGAGGCCGGCGGCCTGGCCAGCCTGGAACATCAGCACCAGGGAGCTGGTGTAGCCAGTGAGCATGGCGATGAAGCCGGCGACCACGGCCGAGGTCGAGGTGTCTGCCAGTGGGCGCAGGCGAGTAGGGGCGGCGTCTTGCATCAGAACATTCCAGTGTCGACGATGATGGGATAGAGCGAGGCGACCAGCAGCAGGGCCATGCCGATGTTGAAGGCGCGCAGCGCACGTGGGTTGTTCAGCCACTTGCGCAGCATACTGCCGGCGACGGTCCACAAACCCACGCTGGGGCAGTTGACCAGTGCGAACAGGGCGGCGATCAGCAGCACGTTGCTGAAGAAGCCATCCTGCGGCGTATAGGTGGTGATGGCGCCGATGGCCATTATCCAGGCCTTGGGATTGACCCATTGAAAGGCCGCTGCCTGTATGAAGGTGAACGGCTTGGCCTCGGGGTTTTCACGGCTTTGCGGCGCGCCGGACTGGGCGATCTTCCAGGCCAGGTAAAGCAGGTACGCGGCGCCGACATAGCGCAGCACATCGTGCAGCACCGGCAAGCGCTGGAACACCTGGCCGAGGCCCAGACCCACGGCGGCCACCAGCAGCATGAAACCGAGGCTGATGCCGAGCATGTGCGGAATGCTGCGGCGCACACCGAAGTTTACCCCGGAGGCGAGCAGCATCATGTTGTTGGGCCCCGGCGTTATCGAGGTGACGAAGGCGAAGGCAATGAAGGCGAGCAGCAGTTCGATGGACATGGTCATTCTCCGGTGACTGGCAAAGCCTATTGCGCGGTCGCGGCGGCGTCGCGGTACAGCCATGGCCGGGTTGGGCCGTACAGTCGGGCTGGGCAAGCGGCTGATCTCTGGTTAGCCTTGCGCTTTTGCGGACAAGGAAGCCCCATGCAACCGGATAACCCCTACAGTGCTCCGCAGGTCGAACTGATCGATGACCTGCCGGTGCGGCAGCTTCCAGGCTGGAGTGTGCGTCAGCTGCAGGTGCTTGGCTGGTTGGCGCTGATGTCGGCGCTGGGCAGTGCGCTGATGCTGGGCGTCATTTTCGCCAGCAACTGGCTGGGCCAGGCAGAAGGGCAGCAGGTCGAGCGCTATACCCGCTGGCTGAGCCTGTTGCTGATGTTATTGGGCAACTACTTGCTGATCCGGCTCAAGAGCTTCATCGAGCAGCGTTTTGCGGCGCAGGGGTTGAGCTGGCCGGTCTGGATCATCGTTGTGCTGGCCTTGGTCAGCGGGGCGATGGACTTCATGGTCGGGGATCAGGTGTTCAAGACACTTGGCGTGCTGACCATCGCCTACCTGGGCCTGATGGTACTGATGGGACTTGGCATTGTCTGGTTCGGTATTCGCTTGCTCAAGGTGAGGCTGGCGTACGCCTCTCTGCGGATCCTGGCCTGGCTGTCTATTGCCAGTGGTGTGATGTTCGCCAGTGTGCTGTTGTTGCCGCTAGCCATATTGCCGGCACTGGCGGTTTGCGTGGCGCAGGGGCTGGTGTTCTTTCGCGGGGCCAGTGAGCTGCGCGCGCAGTAGGCTGCCGCGCCGCCGTGGCTTGAGCTGCGGCGGCGCCTTCTAGGTACGTCCTCGCGCCAGGGCGTGGTTGACGGCCAGCCAGCCCTGCACTGCGTCTTCGCCCATCTCGCCAAACACGCGCTGCAGAAGGCGCGCCTGTTCGCGGCGCAGGGCCTGCTCCAGTTTGGCACCCTCGGGCGTGAAGCCGAGTACACGCTTGCGCTTGTCGTCAGCGGCCGCTTCGCTCTGCACCAGATTCATTTCGATCAGTTGGCGCAACGGCATGTTCAGCGCCTGCTTGCTCACGCCCAGATAGCCCAGCAGTTCGGTCATGTTCAGCCCCGGATACTTGGCGATGAAGAACAGGATGCGGTGGTGCACGCGTGACAGACCGCGTTTGGCGAGCATTTCGTCCGGCTTGGCGGTAAAGGCCTGGTAGCCGAAGAAGAACGCTTCCATCGCGGCCTGCTGAGCCGTGGTGTTCTTGATCACCTGCGCGCCCTGACGGCCGGCCTGCGTGCCCTCGGCGGGCGACGTTAAAAATTTCTCGGAGAAATTTTTTAGGTCAGTCATATTGACGTATCTCTGTTTGGCGGCGTAGTTTCGGTCAAGCAGTTTGACTTAATTCCAATGACTTTTGCACCCCAGGACATCCCATGGCCTTCTCCGAACGCATCGCCCGCCTGAAAAGCTCC
>Ga0208645_1000769_pt1 | contig 31769 bp, 47 predicted proteins | sample VirMetDEL_Sep_01_FD_184519 | JGI IMG/M metagenome (GOLD analysis project Ga0208645, IMG submission 184519) | Aqueous microbial communities from the Delaware River and Bay under freshwater to marine salinity gradient to study organic matter... | ecosystem: Environmental > Aquatic > Marine >... | reverse complement strand
CCAACAATGTCTGCGACGTTGTAAAGGAGGACCGCGGCCCACGGCGCTGGGACTGCCAGTTCTCATTCTGGTGCGACGGCAAGCCCGAAAGGCCCAAAGAAATCGAAGCGTGGTCCACGGCCCGCGATATCGCAGAAATGGCACTCAGCGGCGTTCGCGTCGGCCACAACGCCACCCATTACCACTCGACCTCGGTTAAACCGAAATGGGCAAAGAATATGACACCTGTCGCCACATTTGGTTCTCATATATTCTACGTGGATAAACCGCGGCCCACGGCCCCCGTGCCAAAGTTCAAACCACCATATTTTTCGATAAAGAAATAGGGGCCGCTATGCAGCCGGAGTATAAAGAATGCCCCGAGTGCGGGGGAACCGGTCGTCTCGAATACGACAAGCCCGTCGTCGATTGGAATAACGGTGGTTTCATTGACTCAGAATGGGGCGATTGTTACGTCTGCGACGGAGCCGGAGAAATCGAAATCAAATATGAAGAAGAGTAATTAAATGAAGCCGTGGAAAGTTATTGCTAAACGATCCCCAGAAACCCTTCACATGTGGGTTCTCACGTCCGATGACCAAAACCGCTCAGAGTTCCATCGCAACAAAGTCCTGAAAGGCTACGTCGCCGATGCCTTGAACGACAAAATTTGGCTCGTGCACCGCCGCGTAGGGGAAAAAGGCGAGAACCGCTGGGAGCTGATCTGGAAGCCACGGCGCAGGAAAGGATCATGAAAGCCCTCGCGCATCGGTAGCAAGAACTGCTAACCCACAAGGACAGGAAGTGAAGAGGGAATGAGATGACAGTTACCGCATGGTGGTTTTCCGAAGGGAACACGCTTCCGCACGGCGACATGCGACGAGTTGCGCTCGGTAAGACGCACAAAATCAAGGGCGAAGTCGTCCCTTGCGAGAACGGCCTGCACGCCAGCGTGCGCGCCATCGACGCGCTTTCGTATGCGCCCGGAAACATCGTCTGGCGGGTGGAATGCGGCGGAACCGTCGTTCAGGAGAATGACAAACTGGCCTGTTCCGAACGCACCTACATCTCGGGCGGAATCGACGTTTCCGACACACTGCGGAAATTCGCCCGCATGTGCGCGCTCGACGTCGTCCACCTGTGGGATGCGCCGGAAATCGTCGTTCAGTATTTGAAAACCGGCGATGAAAGCATCCGGGATGCCGCATGGGATGCCGTAGGGGCTGCCGAACGGGATGCCGCACGGGCTGCCGTAGGGGCTGCCGAACGGTGTACCGGCGCGTGGGATGCCGCATGGAATGCCTCATGGGATGCCGCACAGGCTGCCTCACGTGATGCCTCACGGGCTGCCGAACGGGATGCCGCATGGGATGCCGCACTCGCGAAGCAGAACCGCCGCCTCACCCGCATGCTGAGAAAAGCGATCAATGGAAAGGAACAAGAAAAATGAAAGGCAAAAAATCCACCATCACCGGAAAAGCGAACCGTTACATCGTGTTCCGGTTCCTCAAGAAGTACATGACGCAGCACCTCGAATGCCCGACGCCCATGCAGGTTGCCGAGGAGACAGGGCTGCCCCGCGCAACGGTCACATACAACATGCAGGGCCTCCGCGGTGCTGCGGGCCTTCCCGTCCCGATCCCGAGCCACTGGTCCAACGCCACCCGCAAGCGGTGGGAAGACGGGGCGTACGACGACCAGTACGAACCGAAGGACTTGGTGTCTCTCATCGGAGATTCCTAGAGACTTAATCCAACGGCGGTTTGATCCAGATGGTGCGTTTCTCCTCGTCTACATAGGCGATTGCTTGTCGTGCAGAAGCCGAGCGCGGTTCTCTTGCTCCGCCTTCTTATTTTCTTTGCCGGTCGTCCCATAACATCGTATAGTTACCCCTCAACCACACCCCTACCGTTGAGGGAGCCAATGGCCCAAAAATCTAAAGACGCCAACAAGTTCACGCCGCGCAAAAAACACCGCCGCAGGCATAAACCATACCCCCTGAATCACCGCAAAAGCCTCGGACCAAAGTCCGCATGGCGGAAAAGACGGTAACGCAGCCGTTACCACCATGACAGGTACCTACATATTCCCCGCCGGGGAACGACAAAAAGTCCTCGACGAGGCAGCAACCTATTATGGAGTAAAGATAAAAGATATCGCCGGACCCGGCAGATCGCACCGACAAGAAGTCGTGCACGCCAGATGGGTCGTCATCGCTATCCTCAAAGGTTACATGGGTTACACCGGGTCACAAATTTCACGTGCCCTAAAATGTGACCACACAACAGTCATATATGCGATGCGGAAAATCGAGGAAAGCGAACAATTACAACGGGTTGTGGAGCAGTTGGCGGAGTCCGTGGCCCGCGGCCCACGGGTCCGGTAACGCAAACTACGTATATATAGGGACAAAATTGAAAAAAAAATTTTTGAAAAACACCCTGTTACCGGTGTTACCGCGTTACCTTTCGGATAATAGCGTTATGTTATAAGGGGTTAGAAGGTATCATAAGTAGGTAACGGAGTTTTGGGGTGTATACCAGTTTACGTTACCTATAAAGGGCGGGTTTGCGTTAAGGGGGTGCGCGCTGCTTCTTCAATTATTTTTTTTCTGGCTCTGTATAAACAGAGACCGTATTTTGGTAAAATCTACTGCTTATTAACTGGAGAAGCCTGATGCCGACGAAAAAGAAGAAACCGGCGGGGAAAAACGGCCCTCTCACGGGCAGGACTGGTCGCCCCCCGGTCTCTGTAAATACCCCACTGACCCGACGCCAAGAACTATTCGTTAAAGAGCTTGTATCGAAGGACGGCCAGATCACTCTCCGTGAAGCCGCAATCAATGCCGGATACACGGCGGGGTCTGCCCACAGTCGCGCATATGAGCTGACAAACCCGAACGTCAGCCCCCATGTCTGTGCCGCGATCCGCGCCTACCGGGACGAGCTAGATGAAAAGTACGGCATTAGTTACAAGCGGCATGTCCGAGACTTGCAGATTATCCGCGACATGGCGTTGCAGAACGGAGCTTATTCGGCAGCCGTTCAAGCCGAGTACCGCCGAGGACAGGCGCAGGGCAATATCTATGTCAGCAAATCCGAAATCCGGCATGGCTCCATCGATAGCATGAGTAAGGAAGAGGTTTTGAAGGCCCTAGAGGAGATTAAGAACCAGTATGCCCCGATCACGATTGATGTTACCCCAGAGGGAGAGAGCAATTCCGGCAACCGCGCAAAAGCGCGAAGCAGGCTTCTGGAGGCAAATGAAGGAAGGTCTAGCGAAGACGGACCGGAACCTGAATACGACGAGGCTGGAGACGTGGGCGACGCCGGGGATACCGGACGTCCTGATCTGTGACGAGCGTGGTGCTTTTCACTTCGTCGAGCTGAAGGCCACTGCGGGCAACGCGGTCGAGTTGCGCCCGCATCAAGTCGCGTGGTTGGTAAACCACCGCCGCGCTAGTGTTTGGGTGCTGGTGAAGAAGGTGCCGACTAAAAACGCGGCGCAGCAGGTATTTCTGTTCCACGGGGATCGGGCTGTTGATCTGAAGATGGAAGGCCTAACCGCTGTCGAGCCCGCCTACCATGCCGAAGGCCATTTCGACTGGCAGCAGATAATAGACTTGATATGTCCTAGATAATCGCATACGATGGAGGCCTCTCAACAAACCACGGAGGACGCGGTATGAACTATCGAATCTATTTTACTTTCCCGGCAGGAGACCGGGCCACCAACGCGCAGGTGTTTGCAACCCGCGAGGAAGCGCTGAACAGCGCCGCCGACCGCTTCGCGGCATGGACCCTGCCGACCGGATATGAGGTGGAGGAGACCGAAGACCCGGTCACCTATCACTGGAACCGTGACGAGGGGGACGTTCGTATCGAACGGGCGGTGGCATGAGCGATACCGCAAAAGAAAAGCTCTGGGTCTTCGATACCCTCCAATACCTTGAAATCTACGCCCCTACGTTAGAAGACGCGAGGCGTGAGGTTTACGAAATTGAGAAGCAGACAGGGCTTGATTTTGATCTCGCCCCGCGGTGGGAGATTTATCAAGCCGAAAAAGAGGAGAACGAACATGAATATCAATTTAACAGACGTAGAGCTTGAGATGTTAAGCCGCGCGCTGGACGCCGTATGGTGGCAGCAGAACCCGGCGGACGAACCCGGCCAGTCTGAGGCTCATCGAGTGATCCGCATTCAGCGCAAGCTGACTCGCGCGTTTGAACACCCCAACACTGAGATCGAATAGCTCAACGCCGGGGGCCGAAGCCCCCGGCACACAACCCGGAGAAAAACGATGATCGAGATTAAAAGCACCAAGGGCGAAGTCGTCCACACCCATGAAGGCGCCAACCTTCGCGGCGCTGATCTTAGCGAGGCTGACCTTCGCGGCGCTGACCTTCGCGGCCGCAACCTTCGCGGCGCTGACCTTCGCGGCGCCAACCTTAGCGGCGCTGATCTTAGCCACGCTGATCTTCGCGGCGCCGACCTTAGCGGCGCAAATCTTGAGGGTACTAATCTCAATGAAACTTCACTTTACGGCGTCATGTTAGAGCCTAGCCAGTGTTCCGCATTTTTAACCGCGCTTCACATTGATTTCGTTGAATGAGCAATGTGCCGGGGGCAACCCCGCCCCCGGCACACAACCCGGAGAAAAGATGATGTTCTTCCTACTCGAATGGCTGGCCAAGCTTCTGTATGGCGCGGATGCCGTGGAACGTGCGCGGCGCAATCCGCCCCGGCGGAGGCGGAGATAATTTTATAAAAATTACTGTTGCGTCATACGCGATAATATGAGACAAGAGGGGCGGGGCAAATCCCGCCCCTTTTTTATACGGAGAAAATCAAATGTCCTACACTACAAACGCAATCGCCCACGGTATTGGTAACAGCGCTGTCAGCAGCAACTGGTACAGCCGCCCCGACGATCAGAAGTTCCTGTCGCTTTTCGAGATGCTGCAATTCAAGCGCCGCGACGCGGAGCAGATGACGAGTCGGACCGTGGACACCCACAAGCTTCGGGTTGTCGGCAGCGTGGACGAAGAGAACCCAAGCCGGGGCGACCTGTCCATTGAGTATGCCGACGAGAACGGGCGCGAGCATTTCAACCTGCCGACCAACTGGTCCTTCGGCCAGCTCTCGCAGCTATCCGGCGCGCCTGCGGCTTACTTGCGAGACCTTCCCGCCCCTCTTGCGGCCGACTGCATTCAGTGGGGACTGCGCTATAACCGGAACCGCGAGCTCGTGAAGGTCTACGGCCACCAACAGGACGGCGGGGAACTCCGCGCCGCGACCGGCCCGGACTACGGCCGGATTTTCGACTGGGAAATCCTCAAGCCGATCAGCGACCTTGTGGACGCTAGCGGTGGACGCTGGAAGGTGCCGGGGATGATGACCGGGAGCCGCGACGGCATGGCGGTCTATGATCCCGACGTGCCTGTCACGAAAGAGACCACAACCCTGTTCGCATCCGACCGCGACGTGTTTGTGTTCCTTGTCGACGACCGCAACCCCATTGAAGTCGGCAAGCTTGCGAACGGCGAACCCGATTTGATGTTCCGCGGGTTTTATGCGTGGAACAGCGAAACCGGCAGCAAGACGGCAGGCATCGCGGCGATGTATCTGCGGGGCGTTTGTATGAACCGCAACCTCTGGGGCGTCGAGAATTTCCACGAAATCAAAATCCGGCACACTAAATTCGCGCCGGATCGGTTCGCGGCGGAAGCTCGCCCGGCGCTGGAAAGTTTCGCCACCGGCGCGACCCGGAATTTTGTGGAAGGCGTGCAGGCTGCCCAGTCCGCCATTGTCGCCCGCGACGATGACGACCGGCTGGATTTCCTCACGAAACGGGCCGGGTTGTCCGCCCGCATGGGCCGTGCGGCCATGGCCCGCCATGTCGAGGAAGAGGGCAAGCCCGCCAGTTCCGTTTGGGACATGGCGCAGGCCATTACCGCCATCGCCCGCGATGTTCCGCATCAAGACGCGCGGATCGAGATTGAGCGCAAGGCGGGCGCCCTGTTGGATAAAGTCGCCGCCTAACCCGCGCCGCATAAACGCTAACTTGGGGCCGCCATTGTGCGGCCCCTTTCTTTTTAACTTTAAGAGTGAAACAAGGCGGCCCCCGCCTCCCCCTCCCTGCTTAAACGTACCGCGGGCCGCGTACGGCGGGCCGTGGGCCGCGTTCCGGGGTCCGGGCGGGGTGAACCGGCCCCCGCGCCCCGTGAGCCCTGGCGGGCCGTTCCCGGGCCGTGTTGACGCTATGGGATAAATCGCTTATAAATAACTCGCGACCAGTTATCCGGCCGCCTTAACCATGGAGTCCTACACATGACCAATTACTACCTGACCGAAAAATCCCGCAACGCGAAAACCGGGCCGATCCCGGTTTCCACAACGTCCGCCGATACATGCCCGAACGATTGCCCTTTCCGTGGGAACGGCTGTTACGCCGACGGTTACCCGCTCAAGGGCCGTTGGGATGAAGTAACGCGGGGCGCGCGCGGCGGGTCGCTGGCGGCCCTGTGCGAGAAAATCTCCGCCTTACCGGCTGGCCAGTTATGGCGCCATAATCAGGCAGGCGACCTGCCCGGCGACGGGGAAGAAATCAACGCGGCCGAATTGATGGAAATCGTGATCGCCAACATGGGCCGCCGCGGGTTTACTTTCACGCATTACAACCCTGCAAAGCCTGAGAACGCGGTTCCGATATCGATTGCGAACCGCGAAGGTTTCACGATTAACCTTTCCGCCAATAACCTAGCCCATGCCGACGATCTCGCCGCCTTGGATATCGGCCCGGTTGCGGTTGTTCTTCCCGCCGGGTTCGACGGCCGCCAGACGGAAACCCCGGCCGGGCGCCGTGTCGCTCAATGCCCTGCCACCTACCGGGACACAACGTGCGCCGATTGCGGGTTGTGCGCCAAACGCGACCGCAAGGTTATCGTGGGATTTCCCGCCCATGGAGTGCACAAACGCAAGGCTGATGCTATCGCCGCGTAACGCGGCCCGGCCGTAACGGCCCGCGTTACGCCGCCCGGCCGTAACGGCCCGCGCACCCCGGCCCGTGATCCATGGGCCGGGGTTTTTCTTGCGCCTATGCGGCGTATCGCATATAACTGGCTGGCCGGTATTTCCCGGCCCCGAAAACCATGGAGTGTCAATCATGTCCGAATATGAAAAAATAGCGCCGCCCTCGTGGCGCACCGCCGTCACCATATACGTTGAAGTTCTCGAGCGTGGGGACAGCCAAGAAGGCAAAAGGGCCGCGCGTGAAGAGCTGTTGCGCCTAGCCGATATCGTCGACGCCATGAGAGCGGACCGCGCCGCCTAATCCCCGGCCCGTGTATCGGGGTTGCCTGCCCCCGGCGGATCACTCCGCCGGGGGTTTTTCTTGCGCGGCTGGCGGCGCCCGGCGCTATCGGATCCCGGCGCCCGGACCCGGCGCCCGGACCCGGCGCCCGGACCCGGCGCCCGGACCCGCCGCCCGCGACGCCGGGTCCCCGGCCCGGGGCCCGTCGCGATCGGGTCAGGCGCCGGGGCCCGGCGGTCCGTCGGCCGCGCCGCGCGGAACGCGGCCCCGGGGGGAGAGACGGCGGCTAGGGCCATGTTTCTCACAAACAATAATCAAATATTTTATTTTGGGCCCTAATATCGTATATTTACCTATATCGTCCGCGTTTAGCGATGTTTCACGTGAAACATTTCTAGAATAATTCTAAGGGGCCCCCATGGCAGTGTCTGAAAATCCAGTAATCGATGAAAAGAGGCTGAAACTGGAGCTGCGCCTTGCGCAGTTGGAGAAAAACGAAGCCTGCCAAGATAATTTTTTGACCTTCGTCAAGACGGTTTGGCCCGAGTTCATTGCGGGCAGGCACCACAAGATAATTGCCGACAAGCTAGAGCGTGTGGCTAAGGGAGAATTAAAACGCCTGATTATCAACATGGCCCCCCGACACACGAAGTCGGAGTTCGCGAGCTATCTGTTCCCCGCGTGGATGATGGGCCGTAATCCGCGGATGAAGATCATTCAGGCGACGCATACGACCGAGCTTGCGGTTAACTTTGGCCGCAAGACGAAGAACCTGATTGATAGTGATGAGTACAAGGAGATATTTCCTGACGTTCGGTTGGCGGCGGACAGCAAGGCTTCTGGTCGGTGGGACACGGCCAAAGGTGGGATGTACTACGCCGTGGGCGTTGGTTCGAACCTCGCGGGTCGTGGTGGTGACTTGGTTATCATTGATGACCCGCACTCGGAACAGACGGCTATGTCGAACAGCGGGTTTGACGATGCGTGGGAGTGGTACACGGGCGGTCCTCGCCAGCGTTTGCAGCCCGGCGGCAGCATTGTTCTTGTTCAGACGCGGTGGTCTGAGAAGGATATGACGGGTCAGCTTCTGCGGGCCATGGCCAAGGACCCTTTGGCTGACCAGTGGGAGATTGTGGAGCTTCCTGCGATATTTGATGACGAGACGCCGTGTTGGCCGGAGTTCTGGAGTCTTGAAGATCTGACCGCGGTCCGCGCATCTATTCCTCCGAGCAAGTGGAATGCGCAGTACCAGCAGAATCCGACGGGTGAAGAGAACGCGATTATCAAGCGCGAATGGTGGCGTCGTTGGGAGAAGGAGACGGTTCCGCAGCTTGAGTATGTGATTCAGAGTTATGACACGGCGTTTAGCAAGCGTGAGACGTCGGACTACAGTGCGATTACGACGTGGGGTGTGTTTTACCCAAACGAGGGCGGGAGTGGGCCTAATCTGATCTTATTGGACAGTAAAAAGGGTCGATGGGATTTCCCGGAACTAAAGGACATTGCTCTGGATAACTACAAGTTCTGGGAGCCGGACACGGTAATTATTGAAGCGAAGGCGTCTGGTATGCCTTTGACCCAAGAGTTGCGGAGCATGGGTATTCCGGTTGTGAATTTTACGCCGTCTCGTGGCAACGACAAGCTGACGCGGGTGCATAGTGTGTCGCCGTTGTTTGAGGCCGGGTTTGTTTGGGTCCCCGACGAGACGTTTGCGGACGAGATGATTGAAGAGGTTGCGGCATTCCCGAATGGGGAGCATGATGACTTGGTCGATAGTATGACACAGGCTTTGATGAGGTATCGTCAGGGCAATTTTGTGCAATTACCTACAGATGACTGGGCGGACGAAGAAAACTCTGCTAAAGTCCACGCATACTATTAGGAAGCATCGCCATCATGGACGAATCGCGAGTAAATTTAGGTGCAGGGGCCCCCGGTGGAGCCGGGGACTTTTCGTTTGAAGTTGGCGGTTACGAAATTTCGCCTCGCGCCTATGTTGAAGGAAGCTACGGCGGCAGCACGCCATATGTATATTTGCCTGAAGGCGATGTCCTTCTTGAACAGAAGATGATGCAGGCGTCGGGGAAGATAGGTGCGGACATAGTTTCTCCCGGCGGAGACCGGTTTGGCGGCGCGGTGTCGGGCGCATACGCGCGTGGCAGCACGAAGTTCCCGGAACAACTGCAACGCTACGGGGCCCCCGCAAAAGTTACTTATGGCACTCGCGGGGTCGAGCCGACTGAGTACCGCGGATATTACGAGCCTAAAGGCGGCCCGCGGTTCGAGGGCTATTATAGGCCTGCCATGCCCGGCGGTCGTCCTGACTACGGCATTTCTGCCAGCAAGGTTTTCCGCTTTGAAGAAGGCGGCGCTGCTCCATACGAGATGGATATTCCTGACCCGATGGCCGTGAGCCGCGGACCTTCTGCCGAGCTTGTTATGGCCGATGTTTACAAATCGCGGCCCGCGGACCAAGAGGAGGGCATTGGGTCGCTGATATGGGACAAGTTGACGGGTAGTTACAGCGACGAGGGTTTGCGGGAGTCTGCTCGCACTGGGGCCCGCCGGTCTGATGCTTTGTATGGCTCGGGTCCTACGTTTATGGATCAGTTGATTACGGATTATGGTTATCCGTCTGTTTACGATCCAGAGCTTGGCAAGTATGTTATCCCGACGGACAGAACGCGGTATACTGAGGCGGAGCGTTATGCGCGGCCCGCGGGCCGTTATGATTTGCCTTCGTACCCTGAGCTAGAGGATGCGCGGGCGCACATGCTTGGTTCGGCGGATGTGGCTAGCAAGTATGGTCCGCGGACCGCGGAACTTGCTGGGGACGTCGCGGAGTTTGTAGAGACGTTTGCGCCTTTCCCGGTTGGTGGTTCTAGTTTAGGGGATCGCGCGATGGATACGCGGAACAATGCGGTTGGTGTCCAGATTTTTAAGAAGGCTGGTATTGCTGCGGATCTTCCGACGCTGACGCGGATGGTTGACCGCGAGGTGTTTAACCAGTTGGACAGGATCATGGGGCGGACCCGTGAGGAGCAGATGACGCCTCCTTCTGAGATGGCCCGCGCCCCGCGGAACTTTAAGAGTCCCGAGGGGGGCCCTGATCTGTATTATCCGCGGGACGAGCGCGGGTACTTTGCAACGATGCGTCCGATTCTTGGATTTTCGCGCCAGCGATATTCGAGTGATTGAGGAGGATAGAGTATGGCGAGAGCACCTATTGGTGGCTTGATGGACACGAGGGTCCCTTCCCAGCTTGACGAGGAGGATCTTGCGGCCGAGGTAGAGCTGGAGCTTCCTGACTCGCAGAACCGTGTTCTGGCGATGATTGACGCTGAGAATATTGGAGAGATTGAGATTACGCCGGACGAAGATGGCGGCGTGACGATTGATTTCGACCCTCAGGATCAGCGCGGGGAGGATGAAGATTTTTATGCGAATCTGGCGGAAGAAATACCGGATCGCGAGCTTGGTCGTATTTCGAGCGAGCTTATGGGTGAGTTTGATTCCAATAAGGCGAGTCGCCAAGAGTGGGAGGAGACTTATTCGAACGGGCTTGAGCTTCTTGGTTTTACGTATGAGGAGCGGACGCAGCCGTTCCGCGGGGCTTCTGGTGTGACACATCCGCTTCTGGCGGAAGCGGCGACGCAGTTTCAGGCGCAGGCTTTCAATGAGCTTTTGCCGCCGTCGGGTCCTGTCCGGACTGTCGTTATGGGCAAGGAGACGCGGGCGAAGGTCGAGCAGGCCCATCGCGTCAAGCAGTTCATGAATTATTACGTCACGAATGTGATGGAAGAATACACGCCTGACATGGATCAGATGCTGTTCTATCTGCCGTTGGCGGGTTCGACGTTTAAGAAGACGTATTATGACGAGACCTTGGGCCGGGCGGTGTCGCGGTTTGTCCCGGCCGAGAACCTTGTTGTGCCGTATGAGACGGCTGATTTGGAGACTTGCCCGAATATCACGCAGGTTGTCCGCATGTCTCTGAACGATTTGCGGAAGAATCAGGTTGCCGGGTTTTACCGAGACGTCGAGGTTATTCCGGCGCAGGCTGAGATGAGCAGCCTGAGTGAAGAGATGGACCGGATTGAGGGTTTTGAGCCGTCGCAGGTTGATTACGACTGCACAATCCTTGAATGCCACGTTGATCTGGACCTTGAGGGGTACGAAGATACTGACGAGGACGGCCAGCCGACGGGAATCAAGATCCCGTATATCGTGACGATTTCGCAGGATAACGGTCAGGTTTTGTCAATTCGGCGCAATTATCGCGAAGACGATGAGAAAAAGCGTAAGATTGCGTATTTCACGCACTTCAAGTTCCTTCCCGGCTTTGGCTTCTATGGCCTTGGTCTAATCCACACTATTGGCGGTCTGTCACGGACCGCCACGGCGGCACTGAGGCAGCTTATTGACGCCGGTACGCTGTCCAATCTCCCGGCGGGCTTTAAAGCCCGAGGACTGCGTATCAGGGACGACAATGACCCGCTTCAGCCCGGTGAGTTCCGTGATGTGGACGCTCCCGGAGGGGCTATTCGTGACAGCCTTATGCCGCTGCCGTTCAAGGGCCCCGACCAGACCCTGTTCAATCTTCTTGGTTTTGTGGTTCAGGCGGGCCAGCGGTTTGCGACGATTACTGATCTGAAGGTTGGGGACGGCAACGATCAGGCGGCGGTCGGTACGACCATTGCTATGATCGAGCAAGGCTCGCGGGTCATGAGCGCCGTACATAAGCGCTTGCACTACGCTATGCGGCAGGAGTTTAAAATTCTTTCTCGTGTGATGAGCGAGTCGCTGCCGCAGGAGTACCCGTATTCCATCGCTGGTGGCGACCAGAAGATCATGCGGGAAGACTTTGATGACCGTGTGGACGTGATCCCGGTCAGCAATCCGAATGTGTTTAGTCAGGCGCAGCGCATCTTGCAGGCCCAGACGAAACTTCAGCTTGCCGCGCAGGCTCCGGAACTGCACAACATGCACGAAGTTTTCCGGGATATGTACGAGGCGCTTGGCGTCACGGATGTAGACCGGATCATGAAGACGGTCCCGAGCGAAGATCCGCTGCCGATTGATCCGGCGCAGGAGAATGTCAACGCTCTGGATATGTTGCGGTTGAAGGCATTTGAGGGCCAGAACCATCAGGCGCACATTATGGCTCATATGATTTTTGGTTCTACGCCGATGGTATCGGCTCTTCCGCCTGTCGCGATGGAATTGCAGAAGCACGTCATGGAGCATGTCAAGATTGCCGCGCAGGAGCAGGCTGCTGTTGCTTACCTGCAACAGGTACAGCAGCAGGGCGGGCAGCCCGCCGACGAGGAACAGATGCTCCAGATCGAGCAGCTTACCGCTCAGTTCATCGCGGAAGGTATGCAGCAGCTCAAAGAACTTTCTGGTCAGTTGTCTGGCGCGGATGCCCCCGATCCTCTGGTGCAGCTCAAGGAAGCGGAGCTCCAGATCAAAGCGCAGGCGGAGCAGGCGGACGCACAGAATGACCAAGCCAAATTGCAGCTTGACGCGCAGAATCAGCAGATTAGGGCGGAACAGTTCCAGCAAAGATTGGCGTCGCAAGAGAAGCAGACGCAGGCGCGTATTCAGTCTGCGATGGAACGTGAATTACTCAAACAGCAGAGAGGGCAGTGATATGAAGGGTGCAGTTAAGATTGTGACGAACAAGCCGGGTCCGGCACAGAAGGCGGTTGATTACGCTGACATCAAGGGTCAGGGCCGGATTCCCTACGGCAAGACGGCTGATGCGCCGATGGCGGGTAACACTTTCCGCAAAATGAAGATGCGCGGTACTGGTGCGGCCATCAAAGGCAAAGACTTTATGGGCTGCTAAGATGCCTCTAAAGAAGGGCGGCGGCAAAAAGACGATTAGCTCCAATATCAGCAAGCTTGTCGATGAGGGCTACCCTCAGAAGCAGGCGGTGGCTATTGCGTTGTCTAGTGCCGGTAAGTCCAAAAATAAGCCTAAAAAGGTGATGAAGGCTGCAAAGGGCGGCGTGGTCCGCGGGTATAGTCCCATCGCCCGCCCGCAGCGATTCAAAGGTGTCTTCTAGCCGGTATAATTTTGTGCTAAATTAACTAATAAGTTAATTGCACGGGGTTTGTCATGTCCGTAGAGACATTTTTGCGCTGGAAGATTATTCCGCGGATCATGATGGCCGCGATGACCATTATGAGCTGGCGTGTAGTCGAATGGTTTATGACGCTCGACGACCCGACTCCTTCGCAGGCTGCTCTGGTATCCGTCGTTACCGGCGCCATGACAGGCGCTTTTGCCGTATGGATCGGCCATGAGAAGGACGTGCCCAAGAAAGACGGGTGACGCATGGCCGCGAAGATAAACGAAAATACGGAACTCCAAGTTCCTCTCCGCAACTTAATCAGCATGGTCATTTTTGCATCTGTGGCCACGTGGGGGTATTTTGGGGTTCTGGAAAGGATTAACCAGCTAGAACATGCCGCGGAAATGACGCGGCATGAGCAAAAGCTTAATAGCGAGTTCCGTATACGCTGGCCCCGTGGCGAGCTTGGCAGTTTGCCAGCCGATGCGGAACAGTTTATGAAGCTAAGGCACTTAGAGGACGAGCTCACAAAACTCACGAATACATTGGAGCGCGGCGAGGCGCCCTTCGACCGTCAACAGAAACTGACCTTGGAGTTTTTTGAAAGGCGTGTTGCGAACATGGAGTCTGAGTTGCAGAAACTGAAAGATGCTACACTCCAGTTGAAAGCTAATGGCTACAACAACAAATAGGTGAAGGTATGCTTCAAGCCCTTATTGGTCCGGTAACCGGGCTACTCGATAAATTTATTCCTGACGCTGGCGAAAAGCAGCGCCTAGCTCATGAAATTGCCACGATGGCTGAAAAGCAGGCGCACGAAATTGCGCTGGCCCAGATCGAAGTGAATAAAGTCGAAGCCGCGGGTGGATGGTTCCGCGGGGGGTGGCGCCCTTTTGTCGGCTGGTCCTGTGGGCTGGCCTTGTTTTGGCACTTTTTGGGACAGCCAGTTGCAATTTTCATTCTGACAATGTTCAATGTGGCGTATGCGCCGCTTCCGACGTTCGACATGAATCAGCTCATGACTGTTCTTTTTGGGCTGTTGGGTCTGGGAGCGTATCGAAGCTTCGAGAAGGTCAAGAAAGTCTCCTCGTAAGGGGGCTTTCTGGGCGTTGTCTTGCCCGATTTTAGACAGCAGAACGGTCAAATCTGCGAAACAATATTGACGGAGTGGCTTCTCCGAAAGGGGTTCTATGTCTGTCGGCCTTTGTCGGGGACTGGTCCTGTTGATGTTGTTGCTTATAACGACGACGGGGAGGTTTATTTCTTGGATGCCAAACAAGACGCGATTAGGACGACTAAAGACAGAAAGAATCCGCATAGGATACACCGCCCTTTGTCCGCTACTCAGAGACTTCTTAACGTCAGAGTAGCGTATGTCAACATTGACACGGGCGAGGTTCATATCGTTCCTCCCCTTGAAGAGGATGAATCATGAGTTTTTTCTTATCCACACGCAGCAAAGAAAAATTAATCAAGGTTGAGGACGGCCTCGCTGTTTGCGTTAAAAAAGCCATCCATATCACAAAGGTGGATTTCGGGGTTATAGAAGGCCTACGAACTCCGGAACGTCAGTTGGAATTGTACGAAAAAGGCGCCAGCCAGATTAAGGAAGGTGGCAAGCACGTCTTAGGCTTGGCCGTCGATCTTGTCGCTTACATCGGGCCGCGGGCGTCTTGGGAGCTGAATCTTTATGATGACATTGCGGATGCCATGAAGGCCTCCGCGCTAGAGCTAGGCATAAGCCTCCGTTGGGGCGCTGCTTGGCACCGCAATTTGACGGATTTTGAAGGCACCTCCGAAGAGCTTATGAACGAGTACATCGATCTACGCCGGTCCGAGGGTAGGCGCCCCTTCATAGACGCGCCTCATTTTGAATTAAATTGGCAAGACCCCTATCTATCTGAAATGAAACGTGCTACGATATTATCGTAAATTGTTCGATAATATGCGGGAGAAGCATGGATCAGCTTTTTATCGCCGAGGCCGTCTTTAAGATCTTGAGAGAGAGGCGGCAGGGCATAGCGGACATCATGTTGTACGGCAACGTGAAGTCTATGGAGCATTATCGTGAGCTCATGGGCAATCTGGAGTCCATAAATCACGTGGAACAGGAACTCAAGGGCCTGCTGGAAAAACAGGAGCGAACAGATGGCTAAAAAAGCAATTGATCTATCGGCTATCGGGGAAGCCGTTGAAAAGATCACTAAGAAGTCGAAGGGACAGACCCTCGACGAGGTGTACATCGAATCCCCCAGACTCAACCCCGACATGATCGGGAAAAGTCTCCTAGATAGGATGCCGGAGCCGACTGGCTGGCGCATCCTGATTCTTCCATATCGAGGAAAGGGTAAGACGGAAGGCGGGATTTATCTGCCTTCTGAGACCCAAGATAGGGCTCAGATCTCCACGCAGGTGGGGTACGTCTTAAAAATTGGCCCATTGGCCTACAAAGACCCGGAGAAGTTCCCGTCAGGACCGTGGTGCGCGGAGAAACAGTGGGTAATGTTCGCCCGTTATGCTGGGTCCCGGTTCCAGATTGACGGCGGGGAGGTCAGGATTCTCAACGACGACGAGATTTTGGCCACAATCCTTGATCCCGAAGACATCCATCATCTCTAGGAGAAAAAAATGGCTGAAGAAAATACTTCCGAGCTTGACGTTGATATTGATACCGCCGGTCCCGACGCCGAGGTAGAGATTGAGTCTGTTGCGGCTTCCGAAAATAGCGAAACCCATGATGATGGGGCTGATGACCCGTTCCAGAAAGCCGAGACTTCGACCCAGAAACGCATAGATCGTCTGACGAAGAAAATGCGGGAGGCTGAACGGCGCGAGCAGGAGGCTATCCGCTATGCTCAGGCTGTCCAGAACGAGGCAACGCAGCTAAAGAGCCGGATGAACGCCCTTGATGATAATTATGTGGCGGAATACTCAAACCGGGTTTCCTCTCAGATGCAGCAGGCCGAGAATGAATTGGCCCGGGCTATTGAGATTGGTGACTCTGAGGCCACGGTACAGGCCCAGCGCAAGCTGACGGCTTTGGCCATTCAGGCGGACCGTGCCGAGCAGGCCAAAGTCCAGCAGGAGCGGGTTCGCCAGCAGGAGGAGGCCGCGCGGATTTACGCGGCTCGTAATCCGATGCCCGCTCAGGCTCCCAAGCGACCGGACCCGAAGGCAGAGCAGTGGGCTCTGCGTAACAGTTGGTTCGGCCAAGATGAAGCCATGACTTACGCGGCCTTTGGAATCCACAAAGCATTGGTGGAAGATGAGGGATTTGACCCGCAGAGTGATGACTACTATACTGAACTTGATCGCCGTATTTCCGATAAGTTTGGAAACGGTGCAAGTAACGCCAGCAGACGACCCGCTCAGACGGTTGCCGGTGCGAATAGAACGACTTCTGGGCGCAGTGGGAAAAAGGTTCGTCTCACCCCGAGCCAAGTCGCGATAGCGAAAAAATTGGGTGTGCCGCTTGAAGAATACGCGAAATACGTGAAGGAGTAATGAAGATGAGCGAATTTGAGAACCAGATGGAAGCGCCCATCAACAGAACTTCTCGCGCTAATAAGACCCGGGAAAAGACGGCTGTGCGTAAGCCGTGGGCTCCCCCCTCAATGCTAGAAGCACCGCCTGCACCGGACGGTTTTAAGCATCGTTGGATTCGTGCCGAAACGCGCGGGTTTGATGATACAAAAAACGTGAGCGCTAAGATGCGCGAAGGCTGGGAACTTGTCCGTAAGGACGAATACCCGGACTTTGAGGCCCCGGTAGTTGAATCAGGTAAATATGAAGGTGTCTTTGGCATTGGCGGATTGCTTCTTGCTCGCATTCCTGACGAGACGGTTGCGGAACGGACCGCATACTTCCAGCAGAGGAGTATGGACCAGATGCAGGCCGTCGATCATGACATGATGCGCGAGAACGCACACTCAACAATGACGATCAACAGACCTGATCGTCAATCTCGTGTAACCTTCGGTGGCCCACGAAAATAGGGCTGCCTCAATAGGAGAAACCTAAAATGGCAAATCAAGATACTGCCTTCGGTCTTCGTCCTATCGGGCTCAACGGGGCGGGTGCTAACACCACTGGTGTTACGCAGTACGAAATCGCCGCTGCCAACACGAACGCCATTTACCAGTATTCGCCGGTCATTCCGCTGTCTACTGGTTTTGTGGATATCGTGGGCAACGCGAATGGCGGTACTGTCCCTGCGCTTGGAGTTCTGATGGGCGTTGAATATGTTGATAGCTCTTCCAAAAAGACTGTTTGGAAGAACTATTGGCCGGGCGCTAACAACGTCAGCGTTGATAGCAATTTCCCGGTTAAGGCCTTTGTTGCGGACAACCCGAACCAGCTCTTCATGTGCGCTGCGGACGGTAGTGTCACTAACAAGGCCACTGCCATCGGTCATCTGTTCTCGAACGTCTCGCTCGCGAGCGGCACTTCGGGTTCGACGGCTAATGGTCGTTCGACGGCTGAACTGGACATTTCCACTGTTGCCACCACGGCCACGCTTTTCATGCGTGTTGTCGGGCTCACCACTGATGTGGCGAATCTCGATTATGATGCGGCGGGCGTGAACTATGTTGTCCGGTTCAATTTTCATCACAACGCTCCCGCTAGCTCGTCTGACTCTCAGACGACTGCGGACAGCACCGGCATTTAAGGAGGGATAGAAAATGGCTATTTCTCGCGCACAACTCGCGAAAGAGCTGGAACCCGGCCTTAATGCTTTGTTCGGGCTCGAATATGATCGTTACGAGAACGAGCACGCTGAAATCTTCGAAGAGGAGTCCTCGGACCGCGCTTTCGAAGAAGAGGTGATGCTCGGTGGGTTCTCCACCGCACCGGTCAAGGGTGAAGGCACCGCCATCACTTTTGACGATGCTCAGGAGACCTATACGGCTCGTTACACGCATGAGACGGTCGCGCTCGCCTTCTCGATCACGGAAGAGGCTGTCGAAGATAACCTCTATGATCGTTTGGCTTCGCGCTACACGAAGGCTCTTGCCCGTTCGATGGCTCAGACCAAGCAGATCAAAGCTGCGGCCATCCTGAACAATGCGTTTGACACCAGCTACCCGATTGGTGATGGTGCGGCGCTTTGCTCATCGGCGCATCCCAGCCTTTCCGGCAACCAGCGCAACCAGCTTTCTGTGGCGGCGGATCTCAATGAGACCTCGCTTGAGCAGATGCTGATTGATATTGCGGGTCTGACGGACGAACGTGGTCTCAAGATCGCGGTTCGTGGTATGAAGCTCATCATTCCGAAGGAGCTTCAGTTCATTGCGGAGCGAGTTATCAACTCGAACCTCCGTTCTGGCACCGCGGACAACGATACGAATGCCATGAAGTCTATGGGTATGCTTCCGGAAGGTGCGGTGGTTAACCACTTCCTCACCGACTCGGACGCCTACTTCATCAAAACTGACGCGCCGAATGGTTTCAAGTACTTCAATCGTTCGCCCATCAAGACGGCGATGGAAGGTGACTTCGACACCGGCAACATGCGGTTTAAGGCCCGTGAGCGTTATAGCTTCGGCGTCTCGGACTGGCGTGCGGTCTTCGGTACTGCGGGCGCCGCGTAAGCGGTTCCCGATGAGTAAGAGATGGGGCCGCCTTCGGGCGGCCCTATTTTTTTGTGCGGTTGCCGGATAAGCTTTTCTGATATAAACTGTGTTTGTCCCTGACGGCCGCATTCCGCGGTCGACAAGCCAAGACAGGAGAATATCATGGCGAATACGACTTTTACGGGTCCGGTACGCTCGGAAAATGGATTCAAATCCATTAACAAAAGCTCTACCACAGGAGCGGTTACCGAAGTTTCCACCTACGGCGGCGCCCCGGTTGCTCTAAGCGACGGTGACGTAACCCTCACCAACGCAACACACAGCGGGCGTGTTCTTATCGTTCCCGATGGTGGTCAGGATAACACCTACACCCTCCCGAGCCCTGTTGCGGGCGCCAATTTTGTGTTTGTTTACGGTGGCGCCGCGGCAGACGCTACGGATTTCATCGTAGATGCGGGCGACGACGCTAACTACTTCATCGGCAATGTTGCTTTTAACGACACTGACGATGGCGCGGCTTCTGTTGTTTTTGCTGACGGCAATTCCAACAGCAAGCTTCAGGTCAATGTTCCGGGTTCTGCGGTCGTGAACATCGTGGCTAAAGACGATACGAATTGGTACGTCTGGGGTTCTGTCACTGGAGCTACTGCACCTGCGTTCTCCGATCAGTAAGAGGGGATAAACGATGGCTGATGCGGTAACATCCCAGACTCTTTCCGATGGTCCTAAGTATGCGGTGATGAAATTCACCAATATTTCGGACGGAACCGGCGAGAGTGCTGTGACTAAGGTGGATGTATCCGCTCTTGCTTCTAGCGCGGATGGCGACGCCTGCACGGGCGTCGTCATCGAGCGTATCTGGTGGCAGTGCATTGGTATGAAGGTGCAGATCCTTTGGGATGCCACTTCCGACCAGTTCTGCATTGAGCTGGGCGAGAACCAGAGCGGAAACCACGACTATACCATATTCGGCGGACTTACTAATAACGCCGGTACTGGTAAAAATGGTGATATCAAGTTTACGACTGTTGGGGCCACGACTGCCGACACGTACACTGTTATCCTTTATCTGCGTAAGCAGTTTAATTAGGAGGCATTCGAATGGCTCGTGAAGTTAGCTCAATAACGCGGGTTGGCACTAGCGAGCCATTCGAACTCCAAGTTTCTCGTGGACAAATCGCTTACCACGAATTTATTCACAAATTTGGGTATAACCCCAGTATTGGAGCCGCAGACGAGACAATTTGGTCGGAAGGGGGCCTTTATGTGTACCCCACTTCAGCCTCTACCATGTATATCTCTAGCAGTTCCGCAGCGGACACAGCGGCTGGAACCGGCGCTAGAACAGCCACGGTTTATGGATTGGACGCTGATTTTGAGCAGATAAGCGTAACAGTCTCGTTAAACGGTCAAACCGGCGTCCAGTTAAACGGTGCTTTGAACTGGTATCGCGTCAATCGCATTGTTGTAAACACCGCAGGTTCTGGTGGAGCTAATGCGGGCGTTTTGTATGTGGGCACGGAGGCAACTCCTTCCGGCGGTGTTCCCACAAATAAATACGCCACCGTTGCTATCGGAGATAACCAGACACTCATGTGTCTTTGGACTGTTCCGGTAGGCTACACGGCCTATCTTCACCAAAAAGATGTTTCAGCTTCTTCTTCTGCGGGCAAATTTGCTATTTTTACGTTGGTCACGCGACCAGATGGTGGGGTCTTCAATGTTAAAGATCGGGTAACTTTAGCCAATAACTCAACCAGCATTCCGTACTGGAACCCGATTGTCCTTACAGAGAAAACAGATATCGAAGTTCGTGCAATAGCTGACTCCGTGGGGGGAACAATTACTGCCTCGGCTACTCTTGACATCACTTATATTAAGAACGGGGATACGCTGTAATGCCTACTACGAAAGACGTTAAGCGTCTCCCCTCTGGAAGGATAAAGTATCGCGATGAGACGTTTGCAGGTTTCAACAAACCCAAGCGTACTCCCGGTAAAAGCAAGAAAAGCGCGGTCCTTGCTAAGAAGGGCTCCGAGATTAAGCTGGTTCGATTCGGCGACCCCAAAATGTCGATCAAAAAAGATCAGCCGGGACGTCGAAAAAACTTTCGTGCTCGTCATTCTTGCGATACCGCCAAGGACAAGTTTAGCGCCCGTTATTGGTCCTGTAAGGCTTGGTGAGGTCGAGATGCGCGTTGAAGAAGTTCTCAGCAAGCTTGAAAAGCATGAAGCGGAATGTAACCTTCGGTACACTCGTATTGAGGAACGCTTAGACGATCACAAAAACAACCTGAAAAGCTTAGATATCAAACTTTGGGGGTTGGCCGTATTGATCGTTGTTTCCCCCTTGGTTCATAAATTGTGGGGCTAGGATGGGATCCCGCGTAAAAACCGGTCCTAAGTCATCTCCTTGCGGTGTTACTTATTATCGTAAAGGTGGGGCTGTTAGGAAAAAGTCAAAGGGCAGCAAAATATGCCCCGAAGGCAAGGCTTGGGCTGAAAGGACTTTTGACACATACCCAAGCGCCTATGCTAACCTTGCCGCATCTAAATACTGTAAGGACCCTAACTACGCCAAATCATCTAAGGGCGGCAAAAGGAAGGGTCGATAATGTCTTTAAAGGAATGGCTAGATGAAGATTGGGTCAGAATTGATAGCCGCGGTAACATCGCAGGTCCGTGCGGCACTTCTAAAAATAAAAAGCGCCCTGACCGTTGCCTACCAAGGAATAAGGCAGAAAGTCTCAGCGTTTCTGAAAGAGCTGCGACTGCGGCTAAAAAGAAGCGCGGCGGCGCTTCTGGGAAAAAGGTAGTACCTAATACCTCCAAAGCAAAAGTGCGCAGGATGGCCGATGGTGGGGTCGTGGCTCGTGGCTGCGGCGCGATCATGTCAAACCGGCGCAAACGCACGAAAGGCGCCGTAACTAAGCTATGAGGCTTGAGTTTTTCGGGGACCCGGTCGAGAGGAAGATCGCGGAAGAGATAATTGCGTGGTCCCGGGAGGTCCTTGAGGTCCCCAGCCCGCATTTTTCCGGGATGTCCCCATGTCCTTATGCCCGCCAAGCATGGCTAGACGACCGGGTAATCATACTTTTTAAGGCAGGTAGCGATATGCAGACGCTGTACTCGACAATATCGCAGTTTGAGGACACCGTTGATGTTGTGATTATTGTAGACACGCATCCGGAGCCGGATCCGGAAGGGTTTCACGACTACCTAGACGGCCTGAACGACGCCATATCGGATGGTTTTTTCATAGACCGCGACATATGGCTTATGGGTTTTCACCCGGACGACGATCCCAGCGATTTCGTGGAAGACGTTAACTTCGAGCCTGTGTCAGATGTTCGGTATTCCATGATTTTTGTCCAGAGACTGTCCAAACTGCAAGAATCCGCGGACAAGTTGCGCAAAAAAGGCTATTATGATAGCTATGGGGAGGAGTACAATGCCCAAGATATCTATCTTAGGCGTCAACTTTTTTACAACAGGCTGAAGGGTACCTGACATGGCTATGAAACCTCGTAAGATGCGCGGCGGCGGTATGGTTAAGAAGATGCGCGGCGGCGGCATGGTTAAAAAACCTGAAATGATGAAGAAAGGCGGCGTTAGCGTTGCTGACATCCGTCGCATGGCCAAAGATAAAGGCTATAAGCTGGTCAAGGAGTAATAAATGGCCTCGTCCGGTAGCAAAAATTTTGAGCTGGACGTCTCCGAGTACATCGAGGAGGCCTTCGAGCGGTGCGGTCTTGAAGTCCGGACGGGGTATGATCTCAAGACCGCGAAGAGGTCGCTTAATCTACTTCTCGCCGATTGGGCCAATCGCGGCTTGAATCAGTGGACCATTAAACAGCGCTCGGTAACTATGGTTACCGGGGACGGCGAGTATGATCTATCGACAGACGTAATTGATGTTCTGTCGGTAATTGTCAGGCGCGATGGCACGGACTATTCCCTAGATCGACTGAGCCGTTCGGACTACTTGGATATCCCGAATAAGACAACGCAGGGGCGGCCTAATCAGTTCTTTCTTGATAGGCAAATAACCCCGAATCTGAAACTGTGGCCGGTTCCCGATAACAGCACTGATGTTGTGTATTACGATGCACTGACACGTATGGACGACGCTGACAATTATGTAAACACCATGGATATGCCGTTCCGGTTTTATCCGTGCTTGGCCGCGGGTTTGTCCTACTATCTATCGCTCAAGAGAGCCCCCAACCGTGTTCAGCTTCTCAAAGCCGTATACGAAGAGGAGTTCCAGCGCGCGGCGGACGAAGATCGGGATAGGGCTTCTTTCAATGTCGCACCGAAATATGATTATTACGGGACGCGATGATGGCTAAGTTCGCTTCAGGCAAAGAATCATGGGCGATATGCGACCGGTCTGGCTTGCGGTATCCGTACCGGGTCATGAAGAAAGAGTGGAATGGCCTGCTGGTCGGGCCCGATCAGTATGAGCCGAAACATCCTCAGTTAGGTCCTTTTCGGAAGGTTTCCGACCCTGAAGCGCTAAGAAACGCTCGCCCTGACATTGTCGAGCCCATGGACGTATTTGTAGGGGTCCCGTTGGTAGAGGGCCCTAATTTACGGCCCTGTTCTGGTTTCGGCCAAGTCGGGCAAGTAACGGTGAGCACGCCATGAGCTTTACATATGACCAGCTAAAAGCCGCGATACAAGACTACACGGAGAACACGGAAACGTCTTTCGTAAACAATCTTCCCGTGTTTATTCGGCTCGCGGAAGAGCGCATCCTGAAGAATGTCCAACTTAGTCTTTTTCGGAAGAACGTCAGCGGAAATATGACCGCTTCTAATAAGTATCTGGCGGCTCCGACTGATTTCCTCGCGCCTTTTTCTCTTTCGTTTGTAGATTCGGAAGGCGATCACGTTTTTTTGGACTTCAAGGACGTGGATTTCATCCAGTCGTTCAACCCGGATGCGGCAACGACGGGAAACCCTCGGTATTACGCCGTTTTTGACATAGATTTTTTCATCCTCGGGCCGACGCCGGACGGCGCCTACACGACCGAACTGCACTATTTCTACCGTCCAGCCAGCCTCACCGCCGGTTCTGGTAGCGGAACGACATGGCTCAGTGAAAATGCCGAACTCACCCTCCTTTATGGCAGTCTTATCGAGGCTTACATTTATATGAAGGGGGAGCCGGATGTCATGGCTCAGTACGAAAAACGTTTTGTCGAAGCCATCTCGGCGCTCAAGATGTTCGGAGAAGCCAAAGAAGTAACTGACCAGTATCGCACTGGCATGGTTATAAGGCAGCAGCAATGAAGGTGAATCCCATAGATATGTCCTTCGGGGCAGATTTCGGCGTTGAGGTTCGGACAACGACTAACCGCGGGTTTACCCCGGAGGAAATTGCGCAGCGGTGTGCCGACAAGATACTTGTTGTATCCGACACTGCTGACCCAGCGATACGAGATCAGGCGTATGCTTTCCGCAACAAACTTGTTAGACTGTTAGAGTTTTATATGCGTGATGCGATCCGGAGCGACCGGACCACGGTGTTCAATGCCCTGAATGACGCAGGGCACCCCGAACTGGCCGATTTAATCAGGAGGTTATGACATGGCGTTCAGCGGAAATTACATGTGCACCTCGTTCAAGAAAGAACTCTTGTTCGGGGCGCACGACTTTGCGAATGGTGCAGATACGATGAAGATGGCTTTGTATACGTCGTCCGCGACGCTGGATGCGTCCACGACGGCATATACCGCCAGTAATGAGGTTAGCGGCACCGGTTACTCTGCGACTGGTCAGGATCTGACTAATGTTGACCCGACGAGCAGCGGTACTACCGCTTTTACCGACTTCGCGGACGAAACTTGGTCTACCGCGACTATCACGGCGCGCGGCGCATTGATCTACAATTCGACGCCGAATACGACGTCCATTGCTCTGACCAACCCGTCTGTTGTTGTCCTTGACTTCGGCAGCGACAAGACGTCTACCGCTGGCGATTTCACGGTAATCTTCCCCTCCGCAGACGCAAGCAACGCGATCATCCGGATTGCGTAAATGACCGACGCGGTCGTCGCATTTCAAGGTTGGAACTCTTCCACCGTTGGATGGGGCGACGGTACATGGGGTGGGGACATTGCGCTTCCCGGGGCCGCAGGGAACGTTGGCGAAGCTACTGTAAATGCTGATGCCAGTGTTCCGGTTACTGGTTTAGTAGCAACAGGTAATGTTGGTTCCGTAACGGTAGTTGCGGAAGCTAATATTTATGTTACAGGCCTTTCAACAACAGGTACCGTTGGCTCTGTCACGGTCACAGGCACAGCAAATGTGCTTGTCACTGGTGTCGAGGCTACCGGGGTCACCGGTACAGTCTCCGTTGCGGCTGATGCTAATGTTCCGGTCACCGGCCTAGGGGCGTTCGGGAATGTTGGCTCCGTAACAGTAACAGCCGACGCCAATGTTTACCCCTCCGGTATCTCTGCAACGGCCAATGTCGGGACGGTCACCGTCGATGCCGGAGCACTTATAGAAGTTTCCGGGGTAGAGGCGACGAGCGCGGTCGGTGTCGTCAGTACGATTTCTGACGCAAAAGTATATCCCATCGGCGTTTCTGCGTCTGGCTACGCGGGCAATGTTTTGGTTTGGTCAAATATTGTCCCCGATCAAAATCCGGGGTATAGTGGAATAACCCCGAGCCAAGCTCCGGGTTACGTCGCCATTGGACCGGCGCAAAGCCCGGGGTATAGTCAGATAAACCCGGCTCAAAGTCCGACATTTAGTGAGATCGAGCCGAATCAAAACCCCTCGTGGGAACGGATAGCAGCATAGGGTTAAAATATGCCTAGCACATATACTCTCAATAACGGTATTACCCTCATTGCCACGGGCGAGCAGTCCGGCACATGGGGCGCGACAACCAACGTCAATCTGGAGTTGGTCGATACCGCCCTTGACGGCCAAGTAACGGTTACCTTGGCCTCTGCGGGGAGCTCGGGGTCCCCCAATGCGCTTCCGATTAGCGACGGTGCCGCGTCAAACGGCCGGAACCGTATGGTCATCTTTGATGACGGCGGCGATCTCGGGGCGACGGCGTATGTGCAGCTCACTCCGAATGACTCCGAAAAGATTATTTATGTTCGTAACGCCCTCTCCGGAAGTCGGTCCATTCTGTTGTTCCAAGGGACGTATAACGCCTCTAACGACTATGAGGTACCCGCCGGAACGACGGCTGTCGTGTATTTCAATGGCGGCGGCACGGGCGCCGTTGCGGCTAACGTTTTCAATAACGCTTATTTCGACGGCCTTCGTCTCGGCTCGGTTTCGGTTACCGCGATTCTTGATGAAGACGATATGTCCTCAGACAGCGCGACCGCTTTGGCCACGCAGCAGTCGATTAAGGCTTATGTTGATAGTCAGGTTGGTACGGTCGACACTCTTGCGGAAATTCTTGCCAACGGTAATACGACCGGCGGGACAGACATTGTGGTGTCGTCCGGCGACGTAATCACCACGAATACCATCAATGAAACGACCGCCGCGTCAGGTGTGACGATTGACTCCCTTCTTGTCAAGGACGGCGGTATTACTGCTGCTGGCACGAGCACCTTTGCAGGTCAAACTATCACCAACCTTGGGGCTGTTACCACCGCCGACATCAACGGCGGCACCATCGACGGCACGGTGATCGGCGGCTCTAGCGCGGCTGCTGCGACTGTCACGACGCTGACGGCTAGTGGCCTTGCTTCGGTTGGCGACTTAACTTTAACGGCGGGCAATCCTGAAATATTGACCGGCGACAATAGCACCTTTCTCTATATCAGCGGGTCCACCACAAAAGACTTGGGCGGCAATATCATTCTGGTTCCAGATAGCCATCCATCGGTTCCGAACGATATTATTTTTAGGTCTGATACAACTAACGTCATGCGGTGGGATAATAGCGCGTCCACGTTTGATCTTTTGGGCAACGCTTTAAGTGCTGGCGATGGCACATTTGACGCACTGAAGGTAACGACAACTTTTGGTACAATCACAGGGGCAAGCACGGGGTATATAGACAACGCTTCTGGAAATATGCGAGTCGTTTCTTTAGGCCCAAATACCTCCACCAATGGAACGATCACATTTTCATCCCGACGCTCTGATGCTTCAAATGCAACTGATCTTTTGTCGATTGGCGGTAGCACAGGCAACGCCACCTTCACAGGTGATGTGAATATCTTTGGTGCTGGCGGCGGGTTCTCAACGTCCTCCTCTGGTCTTTACATTGACAGTGCAGATCAAGGCGAAATTGTTGTTGATAACGCTGGCGGTGCAAACGCCTATAGCCGTATCAACTTCGCTGAGGCTGGGACAAAGAAATGGCGCGTCGAATATGACGGCGTAAGCAATCACCTTGAGTTTACCGAAAACGGTGTTGCTGCACATTTGACCATCGCAGATACCACAGGCAACGCCACCTTCGCTGGCACAGCCGTAATCAACAGCGGCGCAAGTGGTGCGTCGGCTGCGGGTGATGGCGATGATCTTGTTGTTGAAATGTCTGGCGCGGGCGGTATGTCGTTGCTCGGTGTTGACGCTTCAAATATTGATCTTCGATTTGGCACGCCTTCCGATGTTATTGGGATGCTTGCTCGGTGGAACTACAACGCCTCAACTGGCTATTTTGGAACGTCCAAGTCCGGCGCTTCGACGGTTATTTGGGGCGATAATCAAACACCTAACCTCACCCTCTCCGGTGCCGCTGGTTCCGAAACGGCCACCTTCGCTGGTAACGCTGCCATTGGCGGTGCAACCCTCAAATCGTGGGGAGCGGGCTTCGACGCCTTCCAACTGGAAAACGGCGGTTTGTTCACGGCGGCGGGAGGCACTGGCCTTTACGTCAACGAGAACAGCTATTTCGACGGCACGAACTACAAGTATTCCACCACGGCGGGCGCAAGTCAGGTCTATCAGAGCGGCGGGACTATTCGCCTTAATGTTGCGGCAAGTGGCACGGCTGGAACGAACGTCACGTTTACGAATGCGCTAGAGATTGGAAGCACGGGCAACGCCTCGTTTGCTGGCACACTCGACGTGGCGGGTGAAACGGATTTCAGTGAGCGTGTTACGATTGACCACAACGACAAGGGTTGGACGCGCAACGGGAACGCCGATGACCTTGTGGTCATGAACAGTGGTGCCGTTGGGATTAACATTCTTGGTGATGCCGCAACGGGGCAGGGGCGTCTTCTGTTTGGAACGGAAGTCGATAGTTCCCGTGGTGGTTTGCTGTACGAGATGGCGACGGATACGTTTTCGCTATCAACGGCTGATGTAACCGCCCTCACCTTAGACAGCAGCCAGAACGCCACCTTCGCTGGTGAATATGTCCTAATTGAGCAAGGTGCGGGTACGCTCCCGTCCAGTACAAACAACGGACTTATCGTACAGCATAACGCTAATATTGCGGATAATGCTGTAATCTCACTGATTAGCGGTACATCTGGTGACAGTCGTGTTGAGTTTGGCGATGCGAATGATCGTGATGTAGGAATTATTCGCTACACCCATAGCGACAACACCATGCGTTTTGGAGTAAACGCAACAGCCGACGTTTTAACCGTGGGGCCAACCATTGTTGACATCACGGCGCAGCTTCAACTTGAGGATAGTCAGTACCCGGAAATCCTAATTACAGCGAACCAAGCTAGCGCTCGGACTTCTTACTTGTCGGGAGTATCTTACGGCTTTATCGGCATGACCGGGACAACTGGAGGTTCTTATCCGTTTGACGCAGCGGGGAATTTAATTCTGCAAAGCCGCGCCAACGTTGACCGCGACATCGTGTTTGTCACTGGTGCCACTCCGTCTGAGAAATTAACTATCGACGGCGCTACTGGCGCAGCCACCTTCGCGGGTGATGTTGTCTTTAGCACGTCTAGTGCTGGCCTTCGCACGGACACTTCTGATGGTTCAGACAACAAGTACCTCACGCTTTCTGGTGGTGGTGGTAGCGCGATCAGTCGGGGTGCGCTGATCGAACTTTACGGTAATGAGAATGGAAGCCTTGGTGCACTTACTCTAGCTGCTGGGCAAGTTTCAGGTTCCAAGATTAATTTCTATGCTGGAACCTCTGGTTCTATTGGTATGGCCTTTGACGCTGACGGTCTCAAATTCAACGGCGATACCGCAGCGGCTAACGCGCTGGATGATTATGAGGAGGGGACGTTTACTCCAGTATTTGCAGACGCCATTACAGGTGGAAATACCGCCGCCGGCGGCACTTTTGACGGCTCGTACACAAAAGTAGGCCGATTAGTATATGTCACAATCCGATGTCAGGACATCGACACAACGGGAATGACGGGCGGAAACATTTTTTATATCAGGAACCTGCCTTTTGTGGCGGGTACTGCTGGCGCTAACTATCGCAGCGCAGCCCCTGTTCTTGATGCAGTTTCTTTTAGTGGGTATGTCGTTGCTAGTGTATTTGGCTCCACATCAGCCTTAGATTTACGTAAAATTGTAAGTGGTGTTGGAGACACATCCCTCACGGTGTCAGACGTAACTTCTGGGAGTGGGGACATTTACTTAAGCATTATTTATGAAGCTGCGGCTTAATTAACCCTAACCCATGAAAGGTTCGATAACATGGCACTAACAGAAGAAAACACCGTGGATAAGATTGAGGTCGTTGAAAACGGCACCGTTCAAGTCCGCACAGCAACCGTCATCAAGCGTGACGACGAAGAAATTAACCGCTCATTCCACCGTCATGTGGTTGCACCGGGCGACAGCTACAGCAACGAGGACGCCAAAGTTCAGGCCGTCTGCGCTGCTGTTCACACCGCCGAAGTGATCTCGGCATACGAGGCAGCTCAAGATGTCTGAGAACGTATCGCTTGAGCAAGCAACCCTTCACTTTTTGAACAAGGCACAAATCAATGCGTCTGAAGCTGATCTGTTTATCGCTGTTCGCAATCATTTCGCTGGCGTCGTGCAGTCCCAACAAGCCGCCAATGCAGAGCAACCAGAAAACGACGACGCCGATGGGCCACCTGACGCTGTGCAAGAATAACCCGGAGTCGATCTGGTGCAAGAAGTAGCAGAGCAAATCCACAGCAAGGTCTATGCGCTTTTTAGCTATAGAGATGACAAGTCATCTTATGACGTAGTTGAAGATTGGCGCAGCCATGTTGACGCGGTCGAGCGCGGTGAGGAATTTACGGACGACTGCGATGCCTTTGCCGTCACCTGTAGCGAGTTGCTGGCGAAGGCGGGCGTCCCTTTGGACAAGATCAGCCTGATCCTTTGTCGCACCGAGAAAGGCGGAATGCACTTGGTCTGCGGCCTCGACACGGAAGACACCACGCTCATTCTCGACAATAGGCAGCGCAGGGTGTGGGACTACGGGCAGCTAGACTACACATGGATCAAGCGCGTCACGGCTGACGATCCGCGGCGTTGGAAGGAGATAGTATAATGGCGCTAACAAATGAAACTGCGATCCGCGCTGACGGAGATGCGATCTACGCAACGGCTGATGTGACGGCTTACTCTAGTGCTCAAACAGTCGCTAGCCGTTGAAGAACCACCAGAATCAGTGAATTGATGAAATGCCATTCACCAAGTTGCAGTTCAGGCCGGGATTAAACAGAGAAACCACTTCGTATTCCAACGAAGGCGGCTGGTTTGATTGCGACAAGGTTAGGTTTCGGTTTGGATTTCCCGAGAAAATAGGCGGGTGGGAAAAGACGTCCCCTACTTATTTTCTCGGGACCTGCCGCGCTTTGCACCCGTGGATCGCGCTAGACGGCTCAAGCTACGTCGGCGCAGGCACGCATCTCAAGTATTATATAAACGAGGGTGGCGGATATTTCGATATCACGCCGATACGGGCCACGACGGCTGCGGGGGACGTTACTTTTGCGGCCGCGGCGAATACCCTCAACGGAGATGTTGCCGCGGGAGATACGACGGTAACATTGACGAGTGCCAGCAGTTTCCCAGAAACCGGTATCGTCAAGATCAATAGCGAAATAATCCTGTATGCGAGTATCAGCGGTAATGACCTGACTGGTTTGACGCGGGGTTATGACGGGACGACGGTCGCCGCTCATACGTCTGGCGACGCGGTCCTATGCTCGACTCTCACTGTGTCCGACACGGACCATGGCGCGGAAGACAATGACTTCGTGACGTTCTCCGGCGCCGTTACGCTTGGCGATCAAATCACCGCGGACATCCTAAACCAGCAATACCAGATTTCCCATGTAGTTGACGATAATACGTATTTAATCGAGGCTAGAGCCGTCTCGGCCTTAAACGAAATCACTACTACCGACGGCTATGACCCGACTTACGTATTCGCCACCGCTTCCGATAGCGGGAACGGTGGCGCTTCGGTGGTCGGTGCGTACCAGATAAACACCGGTTTGGACACCACAGTGGGGGGGACGGGCTGGGGTGCGGGTCCTTGGGGCCGTGGGACGTGGGGATCGGGCGCGTCTCTGGCCGTCCAAGGCACTATGCTGCGTATTTGGAGCCACGACAACTACGGCGAGGATCTGCTGTATAACGTCCGGGACGGCGGTATTTACTACTGGGACAAGACTTCAGGGCTCACGGCCCGTGGTGTTGAGTTGTCCTCTCTTGCGGGTGCCAATACGACGCCGACGATTGCTAAGAAGATCTTGGTCTCGGATACGGATCGGCACGTCATAGCGTTTGGATGCGACCCGCAGGACAATATCGGAACGCAGGATCCGCTTCTCATCAGATTTTCGGATCAGGAAAGTTTGACGGACTGGGCATCGACGGCGACCAACACGGCGGGGGATTTGCGGATAGGTTCGGGCT
>Ga0208645_1000767_pt1 | contig 31790 bp, 29 predicted proteins | sample VirMetDEL_Sep_01_FD_184519 | JGI IMG/M metagenome (GOLD analysis project Ga0208645, IMG submission 184519) | Aqueous microbial communities from the Delaware River and Bay under freshwater to marine salinity gradient to study organic matter... | ecosystem: Environmental > Aquatic > Marine >... | reverse complement strand
TGGTGGCGATTGGCAGCAAGCCGCATTTAGCGTGACGGACAATCAAGCTAACGACGATATTGTGCTGTACCTCAACGGGAAGGTAACCAGGACGTCGACGATGGGTTCGGGTAAAGTTCGCGATGTCGGTGCAAACCAAGTGATGATTGGGCAAGCGTGGAGTGGCAGCTTCAATTCCCAAAGCTACATCAAGTCATGCTTTCAGTGGAATCGAGTTCTAAATATTGCTGAGGTGAAACTACTTAACGCCGATTCACTCGCACTGTTCCGGCCACGCAGACAAGTCATGTTCGCCGCACCCACAGAAGCAGCGGCAGCGGCATATCGCATCTACGAAAACTACTACAGACAATTAATGGCATCCGGCCCGAGGTTTTAATCATGGAAAAGAACGTCGCAGGCAAATGGATCGTTTTTGCATTTCAGGACGAGGGTGGCACAAACCCAGGCGAACCGGTTACGGGCGATGCTGGACAAATCACTGCCAACATCAGCATTGACGGTGCTGCTGGAAGTTTAGTCGGCTCCGGTGCAAATCCGACTGAACTTGAAGATGGCTACTATGTCTTTTCTTTGACAGCCTCAGAGACTAACGGCGACCTTCTCACTATTTTTCCTCAGTCAGCCACAGGAAATGTCAATGTGATCGGTGTGCCTGGGGCAGTGTGGACTACGCCCCCCAATTTCAACACACTAGGCATCGAAACAGATGGTGACTTGACGCAAGTAAACACACTTGAAAACCATACAGCCCAAACGGGAGACACTTATGCGCTCGCAAACGGTACGTCTGGTTTCGACGCAATTGACACGGTGGTGGATAACATCTTCGCGCAAATCGGTACTGCTGGAGCCAACTTGACGGATCTTGGTGGAATGAGCAATGCGATGAAGGCAGAGGTCAATAATGAGGTAGTTGATACGTTAACCACTGACACTTACGCAGAGCCTATAAGTGTACCAGCAGCAACGAGCAGCCTAAAAGACAAGATAGGCTGGCTTTTTACTTTAAGCCGCAACAAGCTTCTCCAGACATCAAATACCTCAACTGTCCGTAACGATGCAGATGGAGCAGATATTGCAACCGCAGGCGTCAGTGATGATGGCACAACGTTTACCAGAAACGAATACAGCTAGAGTTTCTAACGGGGCAAGCACATGAGCCGCACACCTACAATTAACACATACAACGACGTTTACGAGCACATGCTGGACGTAAACGACATTAGCGGCAATCGCAATAAGCGATTAGCAAGACGTGCGATTCAACAAGCATACCGCGATTTTTTCAGAGAACGCAATTGGACATACAACCTAAAGCGATTTCAAATTCGCACAGAAGCCTCTGTAAGCAATCTGACTGTCACATATGATCACACGGGTGGGTCGTCTGAGCGTCTGCTTACATTTTCCGGTTTGCTGCCAACCAACGTGGAAAATTACATTGTCCGCATCAACCAGATTCACTATGAAATTGCACAGCAAGTATCTTCCGCCCAAGTAACACTCAAAACCAATTCAAATCCTGGCGAAGACGTTGCTTCTGGCACTGCTTGTGAACTTTACAAATCCTCGTATTTGCTTCCTTTAGATCTTATCTCTTTAACCAAAGTCACTGACGTAACGAGCGTCAACCGAGAGCTTGAGTACGTCACCCCCGAAGAGTTTGTGCAACGCAATCGCGGGCTTGTGACTTCCGGCCAAAGCTACTACTACACCTTTACCCGTGACGAATCTCATATTGGTTCTTTAGCGATTCGACTCGGACCTCCTCCAAGTTCCGTGCGGAATTACGACTGCTTTGGTTCTTATGCAGGTCGCGAACTTAAACTGCTTGACCACCGCATCGGAACGGTCGAAAGCAGTGCAACATCAGTAACTCTTGCAGGAGCAGGAACCTCATGGGACGAGAGCCTTCTTGGTTCAATGATTCGAGTTTCGAAGTCAGATAGCGTCCCTACACCTCCAATCGGTGACATAACAAACACTGACGTACCGATTGCATTTGAGCGGAGGGTCGTTGCGGTTCCCGACTCGACAACAATCACACTCGATTCCGCACCAGGGGTCACAGGCAGCGGAAAGGGATACCTTGCGTCCGATCCGTTGGATTTGCACGAAGGATCAATGCTTACAGCTTTCCTGTCTCTGTGCGATTTAGAGTACGCGCGAATGACACGCAGCGAAGACATCGAGCGATTGCGGCAACGTTATTACCGAGACATGCGTGAAGCAGCCGCCGCTGACAGTCAAAACATGACTTACACCGCAAGCTACGGACAGGCATACCGTTTGCGCGACTACGCACAATCTGTGACGAAGAACATGAACTAAAATGGCAATCGACACTTCCGACAAACGAAAGTCTGCGCTGCAATACCAGTCGCCGTCTATCTTTGCGCTTCCAACGTCGGACTCGTCTATTGTTGAGTTGGATCGACGCCAGATAGCAAAAGTCTACCGTTCGCTGTTTAGCCTTATTCCGAGTGCGGCAGAGTCCGATAGCGAAGTTTTGGGTTCGGCGTTAAATGGTTCGCTGACCATTACCCCGGAAGGCGCTGCTGCTGATGCGGAGGCAAGTGCAAGTGTCAGTGCTGGCTCAGTATTATTAACTCCGGCAATTGCTGCTGCTGATGCGGAGGCAAGTGCAAGTGTCAGTGCTGGCTCCCTCGCATTCGCACCTGCAACCATCGAGTCTGAATCTGACGCAAGCGCAACTCTAATTCAAGGTTCAATCGCAGTAGCTTTGCCCGCAGCAGAAAGTGAGAATAGTGCTTCACTTACTGTTGTTCTTGGCGCAAATGAAACCGTAGCACCTCCTTTTGCAACGGTTGAATCAAGCCTTAGCGCAACAGCAATCGTTGCAGAGCAAACGATTACAACTGCAAAGTCGGTCTACAAGCAAGCGTTAGAACGCTTTGCCAAGCAAATATCAAACCTTGAAGAAACACTCGCATTTTTCCCTGGAACTCCCGACGTTCAGGTCCGCAAATTGGATTGGGACGACATCGTAAAACAAAACGGTGTTTCGGTTCGATACCAGCGAGACAGTGTGCAATTTGGTGCCGGAAATAATTCAACTGATTTCTGGGGCTATCCGCTGCATGTTGTGATTGTTCAAGAGCGGCAAATGCAGCTAAGCGATGAGCCGCAGTTGCTACTGAGCAAGATTCGAAGGACATACAACCACACGCAGAAACTTGGGGTTCCTTTGGAGGGCGTATGTAGCTCCGCAACAGTCGTTCGCAAAGGACCACGAGTGCCACGAGACAAACTTACGCAAAATGCTTTTCGCGACAAAGACATATACACAATGACAGTCGTTGCATGGTTTGATGAGCAATGAGCGGAAATGTTGCACTATACAACTTGGCTCTTACGAAATTTGCAACGCAAGTTTCTGCGATGGAAGAAACGAAACCGTTTTTTTCTGGCACGCCGGATGTGCAAGTTCGCAAGTTTGACTGGGACGACATTATTAAGCAAAGCGGAGTCTGCATTCGGTATGACCGCGACGAGATCAAAGAAGGGCAGGGCAACATTGTTACGGATTTCTGGGGTTACCCTTTGTACCTCGTCATTGTCCAAGAGAAGCAGATGCAAATAGATGATGAACCTCAGCTTTTGCTCAGCAAAATACGCAACACATACAACCATGCCCAACTATTAAACGTTACCTCAGAAGGAGCTTGTAATTCAGCGACGGTTGTTCTGGACGGTCCCGCTGTGCCGCAAGACCGCCGCACAAGTAACGAGTTTCGAAACAAGGACATTTACACCCTTACCGTCATGGCGTGGTTTGACGAGCAATAGCGAGGTGCCAAATGAGTTGTGATCCAACACTAGAAAATAAGCCCGATGCCAGTGCCATTGGCGCGCTCGGATACGTGTTAGCAAAGAACGGAGCTACACCTTACGACTGGTCCTCTGGGACAATCGAACGCTGGCCGATTTTATTTGAGGACATGCGAGAAGTGCGGCGTTTGGTGGGGCACCGAAACGTAATCACGGGTAGCAGGCAGCGAAGAAGCAAGCTTGCTCGCCAAGGTGCTTCGATGTTCGTAGGCAGAATCTCATTGCCAATTTCTGCGCGTTTGCTTCAAGACATCATTCCGAAGCTGATCGGAGTAGACGACACCGTAGACGACACTTTTAATCCCGGTGCGTTGCAAGAGTTTGGCGTTTTGATAAATCGCCACTACGGAACATTCGAATACCAAGGATGCCACGTTGCGCAGTGGGCTATTCGCGGTCGTTCAATCCAATTCAACGAGCGTAACGCCGAACCGGACCTTATGACGCTGACGATGCAAATCTACGCCAAGGACCGAACGTTTAATGAGGCAACTGCTCCTAACCCATTGCCTGCGTGGGGAACCACGGACGACTACTGCAATTACTTTTTTGACCAAACGACTACGGCAACTTTGCAAGGTGTTGCTTCTCGACGACTAGAAGAATGGGTGCTCACAGGCAACAACTACCTTGATGTGTTGTACGGCTTGTCTCGCAAGCCCACGTCGATTTGCAGCCTTGACACGCAAATCAACTTCCAGGCGAGAGCACGCTGGAACAGAACTCAAAGCAGCATGTTCAACACTGACCTTGCTGCGTCTAACAGCGCGGTACTAGCACTCTCTCAAGGAAACGTTAGTACCACGTTTAACTTTGGCGACCTGAAGATTGTCAACGGCGATCCTTCAATCCAAGGAAAAGGTCGCATTCGCTGGAATTTAGAGGCTGAAGTTCTCAGCACTAATTCTTCAAATGATATTCAAATTGTGAATGACGCAACGGTTTAAGAAGGAGATGAACCAATGGCTTCTGGAATGACAAACAAAGGTGCTGCTCACGTTTTAGGAATCACATTTCGTGCGGTGACTCCTCCGACAAATTACTACGTCGCTCTTTGCACGAGTGCAGCAACTCCCGACGAGGACACGAATACGTTCAGTGAAATGACAGAAATTGCTGCTGGCAACGGTTACACCGCTGGCGGCTACCAATTGTCACGCAACGCGACGGACTGGGACAGCCTAACCGAAAACGACACCGACAATCGAGGTGAGATCCAAATCAAAGACCTCGTGTGGACTGCTTCAGGTGGAACAATCCCGGCGTCTGGCAATGGCGCACGGTGGGCAGTGCTGACTGACGACAACGCAACCCAAGGATCACGCGAAATTTATGCGTGGTGGGATTTGACCAGCGACCGCTCTGTGTCCGATACGCAGACATTGACACTGCAAGATTGCGAAATTCGCATCAAGAAACCTGCGTAAGTAGCTATTCGCTTACTACGACACGGAAGCAGCGTCAAACGCGAACGCACAGGTGTCAACGTTAAGAAGCGACTTAGCGTTGGCACACTGCGCTCCGCTTGGCTCAATATCGCTCGTGAAACTTGTAAGGGATATGTTGTGTCGCAGTTAATTGCAACTGTCTCAAATCCTGAGTACGCCTTTGTCGTCATTGACACGGTGACGCAAGAATTAACTCGCGTGCATTCATCACCAGAGCTTTTGACATTTGAGTCTCACGAAGACGAAAACATTGCTTATCCTCATCGGCCTTTTGGAATTACGTGGCGTAACGGTGAAATTTTAATTTGCAATCGCAAGGTCATTTGGCGATTCGACCGTCAATATATGTACCTTGGGTTTTTGCACATGGGTTTAACGCCGGACCCTCATCAGATTGTTGCTCGCGACGGTCGGCTTTGGATTGCTACGCCTCGACTCAACTGCTTTATGTTTATTGGAAGGGAAGGCAGGAAACATTTTTGCCCCATTACAAATAATGGATCTGTCGTTGACCCGCCGCAAGACGTTTCTGGGACAAACGACATAAACCAGTACAACAGCCTGCTTTTCACAAATAACTGCGCTTACTTTTTGGCGCATAACAAAGACCAGGAAAGCGGAAGCGAGATCCGTCAGTTTGGTTACAAAGACAATCCGCTGGAGCTAACGTACCTTTGCTCTTACTGGATGGGTGCAAAGGCACACGGGATTTCCGTTGATAAAAAAGAAAGAGTTGCAACCGTCTTGACAGGCGACATGGCTTTAATTCGGAGTGATGGAATAGGAGTTGAAATACCAAAATCTGACAACACTTTTGCTCGCGGACTGGCGTTAAGCAAAGACTCGTATTACGTCGCTTCGTTTTCAGAGCAGCAACAACTTTATCAAGGCGGAAACACTGACGTTTTTATCGACGCATTTGATTCAGAAACGCTTGAATACAAAGCAAGGTGGATTCTGCCAGACGTAGGTGCCGTGAACGACTTGCGTTTAATCAATGAGTTTGATTACGCACATTACGTGCAACCGATGGAGTAGCTCATGCCAACAATCACACTATCTGTCGGCAACAACGACACCAATTACGGTCAAGTTGACGTAAGCGGAACTACTGTGACCGCCGACGTAAGCGAGTGGATTAACGCCACTGGAAACGTCAAAGACCTATACTTTCTTTACGGAGCAGTTGGCATCGCACAGGGCGAAGCAATTAACTCGGCAAAGTTTCGCATTCGCAACGACGGAAGTAGCGGAGATAGCTACGGAGCAGTTCTTTACTGCAATGACGCCGACAATGGCGTAGCTCCAACAAGCACGTCCGACTGGAATGCAAAGAGCAAGACTTCAGCCGGGGGTTCAATTGCAGAGGGATGGGCTTCTGGTGGTGCCGGATATTATGAGTTTGACATCACAACTCCTGTGCAGGAAGTCGTCAACCGTTTAGGTTGGAGCACTGGCAACACCATAATGGTTATGCTTGATGCTACGTTTCGTTCAGGTGGTCCGTTTTCAAGCTCCGTAATTGATGAAACTAATGACATTAAGTTAGTAATCGAATACGGCGGAATAACTGTCATACCGCTTGGTGCCGAAAGCGATGCAGAAGCAACACTATACGCATCCTCTATTTTTGCTCCCCCTGCGGTTGAAAGTGAATCGCAGCTTACTTCTACTGTCATTGCTGACACGGGGTCTTTGTCGATAACAATAAACGCGAACGACGTTGACCGATTGGCTCGCGGCGGCAACGACGGATTCGACTGGCAATATTTTGGATTCGATGACATAAGCGGAGTAGATTACGGATTTATTCGATTTACAAACGTAGATATTCCGGCTTCTGCCACTATTACAAGCGCCAAGCTGACAGCTATATTTAGTAGTGGATTTGGAACTCCAGCGAGCAATTCTGGTCGCATTTGTGCGGTAACGACATCTCAGCCCATCGCAAAGGCTGACGATGCGGAGTTTATTACAAACAAAACAAATTGCACGCCATACGACAATTGGGAACTGCCACTCTATGCAAGTCCCCAGCCGTTTGATTTAACAGGCATCGTTCAATACTATGTCAACCGAGCAGACTGGGTGCGGGGGTCAAGCACGATTGGACTGCTTGGCGAGGCGTCAGGAACATCTTATTTCGTCGGCGGAAGCAGCCCTGTAACTCTGAACATTGAGTTTTACAGCGGCTTGCAAATATCTCCTTCACCTAGCACCGCTGACTACCAGGCGATTGCACCCGTTTTTGTCATTGGCGACACGGTTATCGAATCTGCTGCTGCGGAAAATGAAAGCGAACTGCAACTTGCATCAGTTTTAATATCAGGAAGCTTGGCAATTACCCCCGGTTCGGCGTCTGGTGATTATGCCGCAGAAATTGCTGGCGTAGTTGAAACGGGCGTTGTTCTATCGGGGATTGCTGACGCTGAATCCGAACTAGCTGCGCCAACATACGTCCTTGGTGGCGGGGGCATGGGGATTGCTGTTAGCCCAAGTGCTGCCACAAGCGATGGCGATTCAAGGATTGTCTCAGCTATTTTTGGGACACTAACCGTTATCGTTTCTCGCGATGCCGATGCTGTCTGGGAAGCAACGGCAAGTGTGTTTGAGGCTAGTTTTTCGGTTACTCCGTCTTCTGCCGACAGCGAGTCGGAAGTGACTGGTGGAAGCGTCTATAAGCCAAGCACATCGTCTTCCCCAACAGCATCCGAATCCGAATCAGACGCATCGTTAGGTGGTGTTGTTTACGGATCATTGTCTCTTACGAGTGCTGCTGATGCGGAGTACGACCTTGCTATTAACGTCGTGGCAGGCTCCATGTCGTTTACGGCAAATGCTTCATCGGAATGGGAAGTCACCCATTCGTTTGCAGTAGGCTCGATTACTATCGCTTCCGCTGCTGCTTCGGTAGAACACGCTGCAATTGCTCCCTCAACTCTAAGCGGAAGCTTGTCGTCTTCTCCTTTGGCGGCTGAAGCTGACCGAGAAGTTTCCAAGACACTTTTGCTTGGATCACAAACGTTCGCTCCAGCAAGTGCAAACGGCGACCACGAAGTTACTAATTCGATTGTCTTTTCTGCCGCAGTATTGCAATCCACTGCGGCAGAGGCGGATGGCACGGCAGTTCTCGCTAGATCCGTAATTGAGTTTTACCAGTCAAGCTCTAACCCATACGTTGCTGAGGACTTTACTTCGGGCCAATACAAAGCAAGTTATTACGATGAGCCAAAACCATGACGCAAATGGATGATAACTTTGGAGATCAAAACCGCTCGCTCTTGCAGATTAAAAAAGAGCTTGCCGACCTTTTGGCATTGCTCTCCGCCAAGTACGCCGAAGCTGAAGCTGCTTTACAGCAAGCGCAGGACGTTGCGGTCACAGAGCAAGAAGGAGGCGATGCTTCATTCGCGCCACAAACGGTTCCTGAGTTTACTGAGCCTGACTTGATCCAACAGAAAGACCCTGCGTTTGGGAACGAAGTGCAGGCTTTTGAGGACGACATTGCAGAAGCAGAACCGACCGATATTAGCCGAGAGGGGGTGCCTAATGATCTGCCAGACGTGTCGTTTTCTGAGCCTGCACGCCCTAGCGTAGCAGACCACTTTGAACCTGTTTCATTGGGATTTGACGACTCTGCGATTCAGCCAGCAACAAAAGATGATTTGGATTTAATCTTAGATCCACCCGCAGAACCTAGTAGCGAAATTGACACAGAAATACCTGAGCCAGAGTCAACTCGAAAGCATCTTGAAGACACATACGCACCTCGTTTAGATGATGAAATTCGCCATCACGAAGTTATAGCTGACATGCTTGTTCGGCATCAGCTTCGATTGCGTTCGATCAGCAACAAAATTACACAATCGGCAAATCTATGAGTGATCGCCTCTACATAAAATTTGGGACGCACTATACGCACGAACCTGGAGAACTAACGGGAATTACCGTTGAAGGTCGCCGCATGTTTTCTCGCCGTGCTGCTCGTCTTGCGAATCTTCGCCGCCTGACTTTTACTGGTATTCTTCGGGCAGACTTAGATGCAGAAGACCCCGTTACGAACCTCAAGACCAAGATGCAAAACTTGCGACTGGGATATGCAAACGACGGCAATTTTCCCGTGAAGTTGATGTATGCTCCAGATCCTCCAATAACGGGCTTCGATGAAGAAATAACCAGCCACTCTATTCACGGTGAAGACTCGACTGCAATTACCGGCATTCACGTTCGATACGTGACTTTTGAATCAGACAAGCCGGGACGATTCAGCCCAACGGTCAAATACCGAATTAGCCTGGAGTGCTTATTCAGCGCCGTGGACCCAACAGACGGCAGCCAAACAATTATGACGTGGGACAGCTATCGCTACGTCGGCAACACGGGCGGAACATTTCGAACTGTCAACACGCAGAACGGGCCGATCAGCTTTACCGTCTTCCCAAGCACTAAGCAGCGAATCATTCAGACCGGACGAGCTATAGGACGGCAAGGATACGTTACGCCGGTTTCTCCGCTCCTCACTGGAACCTTTGAATTGCACAGAGAGTCTGTTCAAGAAGAGTTTATCCCCGGCATGATGGAGTGGAACCAGCAGTTGAATTACGAAACGAAGTGGGAATATCACATGGAATCTTTTAGCGACCTCAGCTTGCTATGAGCATCACGTTTAACGCAACAAACAATATCATTCGCGGTGAGTTCGTTGACTATCGCGGTGTTCTTCCCGGCACGGGATTTATCGACGTGCCTATGGGAGATGTCTCGTCAGTTTCGACGGGTACGCTCACTTTTTCTGATGAAACCACAAGCCGCAGTTTTGAGAATGTTGTTCCAGGCCGATGTTTTGTAGTTCCCGATGGAAACGGCTTTGGCATGACAGACGCCGCTCCTTTTGTGCGAATAACGCTGTACGACCGTCGCAAGAATTGGGAAAACGGGAGCATTCGCGGAGAGTACAACGCTCGCAACGTGGACGGAACAAAACGCAACACAAAAAGCGTTGCCGAACTTATGGATATGCTGCTCACCCAAATGGGTGAAACAGGATACTCAACTTCTGCCGCTCCGACAGACGTTTACCCCCACGTGAATTGGGAGCACGGCGCAAACCCAGCGTATGCACTTGAGTCGCTGGCTCATCAATGCGGGTGCGACATTGTTCTTGGCGCAGATAACAAGGTAAAGGTGGTTGCACTCGATGAGTCTTCGTCGCTTTCTGGGACATCAATTTATCCTGAATGTTCAATCACTATTGCTGACGGACCTTCTCACTTCCGTATTGTTGGTGGTCCCAAAGTCGTCAGCGGAACACTAAAGCTTGAAGCTGTTGGGCAAGACGTTGACGGCACTATCAAGCCGATTGACGAGCTTTCGTATAAGCCCGATCAAGGCTGGAGCAAGCAAGACCCAAGATTCTTTTCTGGCGTTCAAGATTTGCTGCCTCGCGAACTTGCATTTAGAACCGTCTACAAGTGGTACAGGGTAGCGGGACAAGCAGACGGATCTCTCAACATCCCTGGAATTGACTCGACGGTCAACTCAGTTGACCAGCTAAAAATGCTTGAGTACAGCGCGTTAGCCGATGGAGTAAGACCACTTCCCGTGGCTGTCAAAGGCTTGTTTTATCCTTGGTCTGACGCCGATGTAAACATTGGATCAAACGGCAACCAGGATCTTTACCCGCACCAAAATCCAGCAATATACAAATGGAATTTGACGTGGCACCCAGAATCTCAGCTTGTCATTCTTGATAGACCGATGGTCAAAATTAAGGCAACTCCGAGCGAGTTCCTTTATTCCTCTGAACCAATTTTTTACGAGCCAGCAGATTTGTTTATTGACTGTTCGTACAGCGTCTTCACCGACAACACATTAAGCACGCTCGAATCGTATGAAAAGTCTTTTGACTCGTCTGGAGCAGTGTCTTCCGGTTCTGAGTCTGCGACACAAATCATTAGACGACCTGATTTGTCTCCGGTAATTACACACTCATATAGCTCCTTGTCTGCCCTTCCGTCTGCAACTGACAACTCTGCACAGATTGACAACGAAGCAGTGTTAGCAGCTAAGTCGGCGGCTCAATACAGCGGCGGAACTGTCCAGCACAAGTTTGTTCCCTCGGTGGTAAATAGTTCGCTCAATGGCTTTACCGCAATGGCTCGATTTGTTAGCGAAGGAAAGTTTTCGTTCACCGAGTTTTCAACCGTAAAAGAATCTGACCCTGGAACAATGTCCAGGGATTCACGTCATCGCGCCCGCATGTCTTTGCAGTCCAATAACAATGCCTGACAAACTAACAGACACAAGATTCGTTGAAGTCTTTAACGCAGGTTACGCTGCAATTCCCGCCTATGGTGCAATGCAGGTTGAAAGCGCTATTGAATTTGCTGACAGGGTAGAAAAAGAACGAATTGTCCATAACGTTCAGCTACCGCAAGAGGACTCTCTTACGCCAACTCGTGTGTTGTTTAACGGCCCAATTGCAATTGAACCGGGAGAGTATGGAGTTGGAACAAGGGACTATCCTGCCTTAGCTAAGTATGACGGCGAACACGCATATGCGATGGAGGCTGGGACAAAATATGGAACACTCGCGGGAGAGCCGCACCTGTCTTTTACTCAAAATGGTTTTGTGTCTCTTGGAATCGTAAAAAGTTCTTTCGGTAGACCGACATTCAGAGTCGTTCCAGATAAACTTTCTGTACCAGAAGTTTACATTCAGCAACGTTCTTTTTACTACGGACCTAATTGGTCGAGTGGGTTGAATGCTGCAACATTTACAATTTCATACGAAATCATAGTTGACACCGACTTTCTAAATAAAGGCGTATTTGTTGACGTATGGGCGCAAATTGCTTTTTCAGCCGGGTCTTCTGGAAGCCCGCATTCAAATGACGTAACGATAACTCTGCAAGAGCAAGGCAACGATGGCAACTGGATTGCTTGCAACGTTTTTGGAAATCTTGGCACTGCATCGGAAACTGCTAAATATAGATACGAATCAAGCGTTTTTGAAAACCCTGAGTACAATGCTCACATAAGCTTCCAGGGATATACGGATGGATCAATTCGCGATGCGCAAGGGCGTTTGTCTACAGCTAACTTGCGAGTGCGTTGCACTATATCAGACGACGAAAGTGCGCGCTACATTGAGGGTGGATGGAGACTAACAGGTTATCGGGATATTGATCGCAACAGATACAACCCATTTAAGAACACTTTTATTAATGATTAAAAGGGGGCGATGATGGTTCGCAGCTATACCTTTAATGGATCGACAGCAAGCCCACAGCAGCGACGGCAAGTCTACCAAGCTGCCCAGAACTACACTCCCGTTATGGCAGCAGATCAAACGTACACATCGCCTACAGGTGTGACTGCTCAGCAAGTACAAGACTACGGCGCTTACCGTAATCGACGTGCTAACCAACAGGCGTTCGGTGGAAGGCACGTTGGTGGAGGCGGTCAATACAGCCGCAATCAGTCGTTCATGGGTAGTCGTGTTCACCCAATGGCACCGGCTGGTGGATCTACTTACGTTTCTCCCCAAGACTTGACCTTCGGTCAATCTACGGCTTATCAACCAGGGGCATTGGACCGCTTGCGCGCAATGCACGCTGTAGCAAAGAAGTATGGCGGAACCGTTGGCGACGATGGCACGTACCACGGAACTGCAACGGTTGATCCTTCTTCGCGCCGCAGCAACATTGCAGCAATGCAAGGTCTTATCTCAAAATATGACGGTGCGGCTAACATTCCTCAAAATGAGCTTGCTAAGCTGACTTTGGGGGGCGACCCAGCGGCTCTTACAAAGGCTGCACAGTACGCAAACCGCAGGGCAGCAAAGGACAAGCTCACGCGAGACAACGTAAATCAGAAAGCCAAAATGCGTGGCTTAGCTCGTGGATACCGAGAGCAAGGTGTCAATCCTCAATTGGCAACGCTTATGGCTGCGGAGCAAGCGTTTGGTAGCGAGAGCACAGGCGATCAGTTAATGCTCGCACAACTTGGTGCGCAAAACTTTGCTCGCGTAAAAATGCAGCAAATGGCGACAGAGGCCGCAAAAGAACAGGCGAGAATTGACGCAAAAGGGCGAAAGAAAGTTGCAAAAATTGGTGCCGAGTCTGCGGAAAAAACCACGGGAATGACAAACGAAAGCCGCGAAAAAATTGCGCAGGGACAAGACAAAACCCAGCTCGAAATTGAAGAACGTCGCAATAGGGCTGCTATTGACCTCGAAAACCTTAAATTGAATAGCCCTGAAACGAAGGCAAGAGTTGAGGCTATGAATCAAAGGATGCAGCAAGAGGCCCAGCGGTTTCCACAGCAGTTGGAAGCAGACAAAGCAAGAGTGCGACAAATCGACGCCGAAATTGAAGACCTTAAAAACAAGGGAAAACTGACGGAAAAAGACAAGGCGATGATTGAGCAAAAAAACTTTGATCGTCAAGCTTTGATGAATGAAGTTAGAGCAGACATGATTCCAACTATGCTCGAAAGCCCCGATCCGCGAGTTCGGGAAAAGGGTTTGCAATACATTGCGGAGTTGGGTGGCAATCAAGAAGCACCTAATCAAAGTGGCTCGCAAACGCAAGGAGGACTTCGGGATTTAACTGGAGATGACCTCCAGAACGATCCTCGCTTTGAGGAACGCACTGGTGATCCTGTAGCAGACCGCGATGCAATGCGATCAGCGGGCTACCCAGACGATGTAATCACAGATGAGTTGCAGCAGTCGTATAACCCGACCGCAACAGCCATGACTCCAGAGGGTCGCAGTTGGCTGCAATACATCATGGGGTATGAATCTCCTGGTGACATTGACCGACAGGTTCAACAGCGTAGGCAAGAGTTTGAGTCGATGCCGTTGTCGCAAGACCCTCAAGGAGTAAACCTTTTCGGAGAAGACGAGTTTCCTGAAACGGAATTTCCGACAAGCAGACCTTCTTCGCCGCCAACGTTGCCTCAAGTGGCTAGAAATGCAGCTACCGACGACGTTAGTGCAATGAACCGTGCGTTTGGTGTAGAACCGCAACCGTCCCAGCTTGAGCAGTTGGCAAGACCCGTTACAAGACAGCGACCGCAGTATGATCCGCGAGTTATAGTTGATATTGCGAGCGTATCAAAGGAAGGCTCGCCAGGATCAGACATTTCGCCCTTTCGTCTTCCGGTTGCTCCGACACAAGATGCTCGGTTAGCCGACGAGCAGTCAGGGCCAGCACCTCCGATGATTCCCAATCGCAACGTGATGCAACCAGGGTCACCGATGGACAACTTAATGAACACAGGCATGAAAGAATGGGAGCAACAACAACTGCAAAACCTGTATGAGTCTTTCCCGTCTTTGCCAGACTTGAACGACGCAGCGTTGTTTTTCCACAGAATGTTTAACTAGCGACATAAAAAAAGCGGGGAGGATGGGTTAGACCTCCCCGCTAAACAGCCACTTCGGAGTCGAAAGAAGTAGCCAACACCACATTTCTAGTTGTACGAACTTAGACAGCTTCGACAAGCAGGATCATTTGCATTTTGTTTGGCGCTCCAAAAACTCTTGTGAGTTTGCCTTGATTTCCTTGTTAGTGCGAGTTGTTTGCAAAGGCATAGACCGACCCTATCCCCGTTAAGCACGGATTAGGATCGGCCAAACTCGAATCTCCTCATTAGCGCTGAGCGTTCGATTTGGCGGCTTGGTAGCTCACACTCCAAAACCTTGCTGACGACTATTTGTCACGTTGTGAGACGCGCTCGATCACACCTTCCAGCTTTCGACCTAGTGTTGCGGCTTTGATCGAATCCCACGGTAGCCGCTCTGCTTCAGTCATGCGCCGTCGTTGCGTCTTCGCCCCGACCACATGACCACGTAAAAATGATATGAATAATTCTGAATCCAACAAGCCACCGTCGTAAATCCTTTCAAATCATGGCAATGCGACGACGTAAGTAATTGCCTTGCCCACACTTAAAATTTTCGTAAACTGCAAGTGGGTGGTTTGGCTGGAGTCCGGCAATGGATGCGTTCCAGCAGTATTTGAGCGAGCCGAGTATCGTTCAGCGACGGCGAAGGCTTTCATCGCCGCAACAAGCGCAAACGACCAACATTCTCGACCCACTAATTCGGCAATCCCTTGCCGAGCGTGCTGGACGAAATGTGCTATCTGGGGTCGGTGCCGTTGGGAATCTCTTAGACCTCCCCGGTAGCATGATTCGCGACATTGCTGTCGCTCGCAATCCGCTCGATCAGTTGCTTACACCGTTCAGCGACGTTAACCGCACGACAGGACGTGGGCTGCTGAGGAACTACGGGCTTGCGGGCAAGAGGGACAACTGGGGCAACTGGCTAGGCGGGATGGGTGCCGAGATTTTACTCGACCCGCTGACCTATGCCTCATTCGGCGCTACTGCTCTCGGCAAAGGGGCTGCTACGCAAACCGGCAAAATGCTGGCAAGGGCAGGAATGACGGCAGACGACGTTGTTCGGGCGGCGGCAAACGTCCACAACGTTCCGTTACACCAAATGGGCAAGCGTTATGCGATGCGAACAATGACGGGCAGCGACGTGCTTAGAAATATGCCACTGAACCGCCAACTAAGTTTGCATTCTGCCCTTGAGTCCGCTGGGAAGGGGATGGGCGTGAGCGACTACGCCAAAATAATGGATCAGCCGCTTGCTGGTCGCATGAATTATCTAGGTCGCACTTTCGGCGCTGGAGCACCGACTCGCAGCTTGGGAACGCAAACGCTGATGGATGCCGCCATGAAAGGAATTGGCGACACGGGCGTAGCAAGGGCAGCTAAAGCCTCGTTCGGTTATCCGTTTATGGGGAGGCTAACTAAAGAAGTCCAGGCTCACATGCCAGGGCTATTTCAGAAAACAGAGCGAGCCAAGAAGCAGGCATTTGGAGAAGCGACAGATTTAGCTAGACAGCTTGATCTTGCCGGAATGACGGAAGATCAGTTTAGCGATGCAATTTACAAATATGTAGAGCTAGGTGCGCTGCCAACGTCTCGCACGCCTGCACAAGTTGTTGAGAAGGTCGGCAATCAAATCAAGCGATTGCAAGAAGAATCTAACGTCTTGCTAAACAGCAAAGGGGTGAAGACAAACGAACTTCTCGACATCGTTTACGGGACTGTTGACGATTTTAAGAACGACCCAGATAGCGTTTTCAAAATTGGCTATGCGGCTCGTTTTGCCGACGACGTGTTAGCGCAGGCAATGGGCAAAAAAATCGGTGGCTTGGAGGTGCGAGGATCGTCGCCTCTGTCAGCAATTGATGCCACAGCAAATGCTCGCGAAAACTTTCTGAAGGGGTTTGATCGCGGTACAGTCGGCGTCAACGAATTGTTGATGGACAAAGACATCCACAAGGTAATTGACGAAGCAATTAGTGGAGCAGGTGATAATGTCATTAACCGACAGCAACTCGTAAATCAGGTTGCGAACGAAATCCAGAAGAAGTACGGCAACGTAATTCGCGAAGCCTTTGAGGTGCAAGGCAAGGTACATAGTCGTTATTCAGCGCTTGCTGATTTTATGATGATGCACCCAGAAACACGCACGAAGGGTTTATTCACGGATCACATTGTCCGGTCAGTTGGCAAGCGACTTCAAAGCAACGCAGTGCGTGCAGAAATCGCGGAAAGCTTGACTGATTTAGCGGCAGAGCAAAGCACCCCGTTTATGCCTGCTGGTGGCAAATCGCTTCGTGATGTGTTTGATGAAAGCCAATTTGATCCAGACGCAATTGCAGGCATTTTGAGGCAGAAGAATCAAGATGCTCTGGGCACTTTGACAGACAAGCAGATCATGGACCGAATGGTGCCTACGGAAGTGTTTGATGATCTCAAGGCGATGTGGGATCGGTCAACGCTCAATGACCGTGGCGGCAACAAAATGCTTGAGTTGTACGACTCGATGACCAACTTGTTTAAGGTTGGTGTCCTTACCTGGCCCGCACGGTATTTTCGTGACCTTGTTAGCGGTCAAGTGCGCAACGCAGAGATGGGGCTATTTAGCTTCGGTGGCGTTTCCGACGCAACATCACTGATGATGGGGAAGACCGTCAAGGGCGCAAAAGAAATACCTGCCGTACAGGAATACGCCGCAACAACTAAATTCGATTTGACGTCAGAATCAAGGGATAGAGTAGTTAGCGAGATTGGAACTGTTGTTGCCGGAAGAGATGAGCAGGTTGCAGCAGTAGCGTTACTTGACGCTCACGCTCGCATGTGGTCTGAAAACACAGGAAGACCAGCCGAAGAACTGTTTGCAAAACTGTCTTTTAAGCAGGCAGACGATGCGACTCAGATACCCAAGGGTGCGTTGCTGCAACAAGCCAGAAAAAAAGTTGAATCAACACCAGAGTTTCAGAGTTGGTTTAAGGGCAGCAAGGTTGTTGACGATGCAGGTCAACCACTTGTGGTATATCACGGAACAAGACATGGCGAACTGGGTGCAGATAAAGCCAGGGCTTTCAATGATCGCATTCGTTCCAAAAAGCAAGCTATATCTGAATACGAAAAAAATGCGAGCAATTACAAAGCACAAAAAAAATCATTGATAGAGCAAAGGAGCCAAGTTTCACGCGAGTTGTCGGATCTTCAGAAACAGCAAGACCGTTTAATGTGGAGCCGCCCAGAATCACTACAACCACAAATTGATGCAAAACGTAAGCTCTATGAAGAAATAAACGCCAAGCTCGATGCGATACCAAGCAAGCCAACAATTGATCTTTACGACCTAAAAGAATTTCCTCGCAGCGAAGACCCCTATTTCAATACGCTTAGATTTGGAGAAAACGACGAGGGTTATTTAAGCGCCGGGACATACTTTACGAAATCGGCAAAGGTTGCAAGTGATTATGCAATGGGAGGAAGTGTGCTTCCTGTTTACATCAACCTCAAGAATCCATTTGTGCATGGTGTTTCTGACGCAGGGCAAGTGGAAAAGTTGGCAAACGAACTTTACGAAATAGGTTCGATGCAATTGCGCAACGCTAGGGCGGGTGTAGAAGAATACTCACGATTGCGAGCTACCAGCAGAAGAGATGCGCTAGAAAAGCTAGGGTACGATGGGGAAATTTTTGATAGTGCAACAGCAGGGTCAAGGAAAGGACTTGCTGACAGTGAGATAGTTGCGTTTTACCCAAGTCAGATCAAGTCTGCGACTGGCAACGTTGGCGCATTTGATCCGAATAACCCGTCAATTATGCGGCAAATGGGCAGCAGCGGGGTTAAAGGTGCTATTGAGTTTGCCCAAGGCGGAAACGCAATAATTTCGGTGCTAAAAAATGCGGGCGACATTTCAACCGTATCGCATGAGCTTGGACATTTCTTTCGACGTTCTTTGGCTGAATCCGCTCCAAGTCTTTTGAGAGATGCAGAGCAGGCTCTTGGCGTTTCCGGTGGAAACTGGAATCGTCAGGCAGAAGAAGCGTTTGCAAGCGGTTTTGAGCGTTATCTTCGCGATGGAAAAGCGCCCAACAATGCTTTGCAATCTGTGTTTCAAAAGTTTTCCAATTGGATGTCAACGATTTACAGGTCAATCGTTGGGACGCCATTGCAAGATGACATAGATCCGCAATTGCGGTCGGTTTTCGACCAGATGTTAACGTCTAAAAAGGCAGTATCCCTTTCAGACGAACAAGCAACCGAAGCACTCAGGCGAATGTACGCCGAGCAAGGACCGACGTTCATCGAGCGAACAGACATTGCGGGAACTGATGTCCCGGCCCAGCAAGGTCTTGAAGCGCTGTTGACCAGAATGCCAGGGCGAAGCAGCGATTCGCTTGGCTCACGAATATCAGATTTAGCGTCAACGTTTGCTGGTAGAAAAGAAGGCACAACTCGCAACCCGTTTGACATTCGCGGCGTGATGGATCTCAAAACGGGGTCGCTTCGCAATGAAACCAAGTTTGGTCCCGCAGCCGCAGGTGACATTCTTGGCGAAGTGACTGACACGTCAAATCGCCTTGTTGGTTTTATGACGCAAATTCGCAAAGGTGTGTCTGCTGACGATGCGATGCGGAACGTAAACTCCGCACAGATAAACTACAACCCAAGCAACTACACGCCTGCGGAAAGACACCTAAAGAGAATTTTCCCGTTCTACTCCTTCGCCAGAGGCAACTTCATGCACATGGCGAACGAGTTGATGCAACGCCCTGGTGGTCGCACTGCTCAGGTAATTCGAGCAATGAATCGCGCTCACAGTCCAGACGAGGCAACTCCCGATTACGTCGCTGGCACAGCTTCAATTCCCCTTGGACAAAAGCCAGACGGGTCACGGTCGTACATTACGGGTCTGGGCTTAATGAACGAGCCGTTCCTTCAGAATTTTGGAGGCGGCGCTCGTGGGATGATGCTGAATCAAATCTCGGCAATGAATCCTCTTATCAAAGCTCCACTAGAGGAAGCGTTTGGCAAAAGTGCTTTTCAAGACAGAGACATTCGCGACCTCGATCCGGTCATTGGTCGCACGCTAAGCAACATTCTTCAGCTATCTCAGAACCCCTCTGCCGCATTGACTGGAGGAGAAACTGAAAGCGTTAGACCTGTTCGCATTCCCGGCGCTGCGCTGCTTGAACCGATGATTGCCAACTCGCCCCTTGCACGCGCGGCAACAACAGTTCGTCAGTTAACCGACCCACGCAAAAGCGCAGGAAACAAGGCTCTTAACTTGCTGACGGGTGCGCGAATGACTGACATTAGCCCCGCTGCACAAGAGGCAATTATGCGTGAGCGGCTGTCTCAGTTGATGCGAAGCGAAGGAGCGAAGGAATTTGTTCGGACGTACTTCCAGCAGGACAGCCCTGAATTTGGAAACCTGCCGATCAACGAACAGCAGCAATTGATGGCAATGCAGGCGTATATGAATTATCTAGCGCAGCTTTCTAAAGACCGAGCAGACGCACGAAAACAGGGTGAACGGTCGCCAAAGAGAAGGTCGCTATTACGACAACTGGGGTTGTAGGAGCACAAGCGGCAACGCAACTTTTTTAGTTGCGGCGATAAGCAAACCGCAAATTCGCAGCCGCAAAACACAAAGAGAGAATTATCACTATGAATGCAGATCAACTGCGACTTCCGCTGATTGAATGGGTAAAGCTGCTAGGCGTAGTGGCGATGGCTGTCGCGCCCGGAAGCTGGTACATGGGTCATGTTATAAACCGAGTCAACGACAACGCATCGGACATTGAGCAGTTATCAAAAACCGTGCAGCGTTTGTCGATTAGCGTTGAATCGTTAATCAGGCATGACGAACAAATTATTAACCTAGAAAGGAGGATAAGCGAACATTCCAAAGCGTTGAACGAAATCCGAGATTCAATTCGAGATTTAGAGTTAACCCTGCGAGGAAATCGCGATGAAGCAAACAGTTGAAGTTGCAGGCTGCGATTACGAAATAAAAAACGTGCCGACAATTCCGTGCGAAACGCACGACGTTGACGGCGAGGTTGACGTGAGGCAAAAGGTAATCTTACTTGCTAATGACTCACCTGTCTCCAAAGAGGCAATTTTGCTTCACGAAATCATTCACGCCACTTTTGCTCAGTCAGGTTTGACACATCTAATGTCCGTTGAATTAGAAGAAGCGATTGCCACTGCAATTGAAGAAACGTTATGGAACGCTGGTTACAGAAGGGTCCAGAACAATGACAGGCACACCACGTCGAAAGCTTATTGAAAAGATTTTGCAAGAGTATCCAAATCACCCTAAAAAAACACTCGCACGTCTTTTGCGAAAGAAATATCCGTTCGAGTTTACGACTATCGAACAAGCACGAAATGCCCTGCGTTACTACACAGGAGCAGCCGGAAAAACAAAGCAATACACTGCAAACGTAATTAAGAAAGACAAGCGAAAACCCTGCACTTTGCAAATTCCAAAAGGAGTTCGTCAGGGAAAAAAGCCGTTGCGAATAACTACTCAAGGAAAGTGGCTTGTTACGGGAGACTGGCACGTCCCGTATCACGACGAAGTGGCAATGGACGCGATGCTTCGCTTCGCCTTTGACAACAAGGTAAATCATCTATACGTCAACGGAGATGCGATTGACTTTTACAAGTCGAGCCAATGGGTAAAAGACCCACGGTATCGAGACTTGCAAGCCGAACTTAACACGCTTTGGGAAATCCTTGACCAGTTGAAAAGTCAGTTTGATCGCAAGGTTTACAAGATTGGAAACCACGAGGACCGCTTTACTAGACGCATCTGGCAAGCGACCCCCGAACTTGCGGTGCTGAGTCGTTTTGACGTTGACCGAGTTCTTGAACTCAAGGAAAGAGATTTTGAGCTTGTTAATAGCACGCAACATGCCATCTTAAACAAACTTAGGATTTTCCACGGGCATGAACTTACGAAGGGTTTTATTACGCCCGTGAACATCGCTCGCGGTGTTTGGCTGAAGACCAACAGCCGAGCGTTAACAAGTCACTGGCATCGAACAAGCGTTCACGTTGAACCAGCAAAGCTGGGAGATGAAACATACACGTGTTACTCAATTGGCTGCATGTGCAACTTAAATCCTGATTATGCACCAATCACAAAATGGAACTGTGGATTTGCAGTTTGCGAACTAAGCGGTTCAACCTACAGCGTAGCAAACTACATCGTTGATCGGGGGGCAGTTTATCAAGCGGGGTGACAAATGTTCTTGTTGGCAATTTTGTTGACAACGCGACTTGACCCCACTGCGTTGCTTGTAATCAAAGATCACGTACATATAGCAGAGATGAATGATGTTTACACCAGCGATAAACCACCAGCCAAGCAATCATTGCCTCTTTTCCGGCAGTTAATTTTCTATGACATCGAAGGCAATATTATTGACTGGAGGATGTGGAGACAAAACGGAAGTAATCCAGACACAGAAAAATTGTATCCACAGCGGAAAGTGGTGATTTGGCAGGAAGAAAACGTAATGCGTGTTGTTACATTTGACACATTCATTCACACGGAATCCAACTTTGACCCTGAAGTTGAACAGCGAAAAACGCTTCCAGAGAGCAGACGTAAAAAACTGACCGCAATAAGGAGATGATTATGGTTGACATCGACGAAGGAGTGTTTACCGACACAAAACCAGGGTGGCAAACCACAGAGTTTTGGCTCACCGTTGCCTCACTTGTTGTTGGCTTTTTAAGCACACAGCAAGTTTTTCCAGAAGACTCTATTTTTGCTCGCGGCTTGACTGTTGCCGCAACGATTCTTACTGCACTCGGCTACACCGTTGCACGTTCTGTTGTGAAGCGTGAATCGGTAAAACAGCAAGCCGAATTTCTTCGACTGCACTCAACGAAAACCAATTGACAGGATGACCCGATATGGAGATTGCGAAACTTATTACGCAGTCTTCCCCCGACCGAAGCAACCGTTTGACCAATGGCCAAGCCGAGCGGGTGGAGACATACCTTCGTAATTTCGGATACCTCGACGACGTAACCGATCCGATAGCAGAGTTACCTAATCGAATTAAAGCTGCGCAGCAAGTGCTCAATCTTCCAGAAGACGGTGAAGTAGGCGAAAGAACCTACAAAGCAATGCTGACTACGCCTCGATGCGGGTGTCCCGACGTAGTTAGAAGTCGCGCAGAAGCGAAACGAATGAACCAATGGTTTCGCCGCAAAGCAAAGGAAGGTTTGACATATCACGTCATTGGCTACGTCAAGGGACTGTCTGAGGCATTGCAAGAGGAAATTTATATCCGCGCCTGGACATCATGGGAGAACGTCTGCGGATTGAATATGATCCGCAAGCGTGACGAAAATGCGGACATCATTATTGATGCTTCGGCATCTCAACGAGAAGAGTTTGGATCAGCGGGGAACGTGCTGGCTTGGGCTTATTTGCCGCGAGGCGATCAACACACACGTCAATTGCTGATGAAGATGGACCTTGCGGAAAATTGGATTGACGATCCAAGGCAACGAGGAATCCTGATGGAAAACGTTGCTTGCCACGAGTTTGGTCATTTGCTTGGTTTGAATCATACGCAAATTGCGGGCGAGCTTCTGTTCCCGACGTATGACCGGCAAGTAAGCAAGCCGCAGCGCCGTTACGACATCCCGCAGGTAGTGAAACGCTACGACGAGCCGACAGGGACGGACAAAAAGCAAGGTGAGCCAGACGTAAGTGGCACCATCACCATTGACGGATTCGCTTATCAGTTGCAGCGATGGCACTAATGTTAATCTTAACCTTTCTTCTGTGTGGTGAGCTTTCGGCCAGCATGGATGCTGGCCGCTTGCCTTCCCCTGCTGATGCGGCTGCAATTGCGCAAGAAGATGCTTTGCAAGCTGAAGGTCACGCTCGTTATTTTCGATACGTGTGGAACCCGTCTGGCAGCGAAATGGATGCGGCAGTCATTGACGTTGCCGTCAATACAGCGTGGAGCCAGTCTCGCGTATTGGTCCGTGGCTATCGACTCCGCAACCGGCAGGTTTTGCGTTACGACTTGAGGCAGCTTGCCCCCTTTAATTTAAGCCACGCATTAACGAACTGGGAAAAGTTTGCTGAAGACGAACCATACTTCCTGCAAAACGGATTTGCTGTTGCTGCAAGTTTTGCCGTAATCAAATCCGCGAGCGCTAGAATCCAGTCTGGAGAAACGATTATATTGCGCCCCAGAGTTGGTGAAAAATTTCAAATCAAAAATGAAGTCACCCACAGCAACAAAAGATGGCTTGAGGTTTCTGTGCAAGGAAAGACGGGATTTATCCTCGCATCTTTATGTTCGGTTGAAGGTGCGAATGGTTCCATTTCAGCAAGAACCTTTGCTCCGCATGTAGCAAGCTCTAGCAACTTAATTATTGCAACTGGGAGCCAAGTCCCGATTGTTCGCGGAGATTACTTCGTGCGCAAAAGTTTGAGCACGCTAGACGGCGGGTTGTATTACCAGATTCGAAACATTACTAAATCTCCAGACAGCAAGGTAAGTGACCTAAATCACTGGCTGCAAGCATTTGCAGGAGTCACCGAGGACGACGTTGCAAGGTTGCGTTCGGATCAGAAGGTTGCAATGTTTCGAAGCGAAGTCACAGCAAAGCCGAGGGCAGTGTTGCTGTTTACGGGAGCACAGGGCAGGGCATCTGTGAATCAAGGCTTAGTTGCCATTACTCAAGACATGGCAGACGGTGACGTTGATCCCAAGGCCGATCCAATTGCAAATCTGTTGCAACATAAGTTCGACGGAATTGAAGCATTTGCGGAAATGCAAAACGGGATGATTGCATTTGCACTTTTTACGGGCGACTTAAATGGTGATGGTAAATACGACCCAGCCAAAGAAGAGGGTAAGCTGGTCGATGTCGTGCCAGACAATATCGCAACGGATCGTACTGTTCCTGCTCCTCACACGTCACGTTTGCAGCCAGCAATTAGTTGCATTCGGTGTCACGCTCAAAAGCGAGGGTCAAAGCAACCAGAGGGTTGGTTACCGCTAAAGAATGATGTCACAACTTTGCTTCGCAGCAAGCTCGACGTGTTCGGTGAAAAATCTGACGGGTTACCTGACTTCAAGACATTAGACCGACTTGCTGGCTTGTACGCTGGAGATTTGACCAAGCCGTTAACGCGAGCACGCGATGATCTGTCTGAGGCAACTTTGCGATTGACACAGATAACAGCAACAGATGGGCAAAGCACTGTTAGTAAAGTTCACTCGCACTTGTCGTCATTCTATCGCAAATACTGGTTTGACACTGTTAAACCAGTTGACGCTTGTGCCGAACTCGGATTTGAAGTTAGCGAGGAAAATGCAGTCAAGTTGCTAAACGCTTTGTTGCCGCCTTTGCCAGCGGATGAAATTGGAATTAGCCCTGAAGACAGTCGCCTTGGTGCGTTGAAGGCGGGAATAGCCATTAACCGACTGCAATGGGAACAAGTTTATGCGGACGCAGCGTTACGCACTGCTAACACAGTAATCGAGGAGTTACGAAATGAACGCTAAGCTGTTTGTATTTGCCCTGCTGTTTTGTTCTACCCCCGTGTTTGCGGATCACGTTGTTGGCACGGTCCTTGACGGTCGAGTTTTGCAAGCTGATGGATTCTGGCACGTCAACAACGTGCGGTATCGACTTGTCAACAGGAGAGTGTGTCGTCACGGTCAATTCTGCTTCCAACGCGAGTGGGTCAAGGTTGCAGCAGATCCACTTACTTACAAGTCTGCTGACTGGAGGCAACAGCTACTCAAGATTGCAGAGGAGCGAGAAGAACACAAAGAGTTCATCGAGGCAGTTGAATCGCTTGGGTTGGGGCAGGAAAGCCTTCAGTATGCAGCGCAAGGTTACACGCCAAATGCAGCGCAAGGTTACACGCCAAATGCAGCGCAAGGGAACACCGTTTACGGTTACAGCCTTAACACAATTACCGACTTGTACGGAAAAAATGAAGTAAATGTGTGGATGCAGCAATACGCCCGAGGCCAGCAAGCGGCTCAGGTGTCGGCAGACAAGGGACTCGAAGGAATGCTTCAAGCGATTAAAGAGGAAGGGTATAACCGAACCAGAGTCGCTGAAATCATGGCAAAGATTGAGTTGCTTAAGAGCGTAGATACTCCTCACGTGCATCAAGAAACGACGCTGCAATTTAACGAAACGACTCCAGCACAATCTTCTAAGTCGGTCAGGGATTTAATTGCTTCAAAGTGCGCAAATTGTCATTCGCCGTCTGCGACCAAAGGTGTCCAAGGCAAAAGTAACTTGTTTCCAACAGGTGTTGATTTGAGCAATTACACCAACCTTAGTAAATCACAAAAACGGCGATGTATTGAAGTTGTTTTGAGCGGCGAGATGCCAAAAAATAAACCACCACTGAACGTTGATGAAGTTGGGTTGTTTTACAAAGAATTTTTCAAGGAGAAATCACAATGAAATCGTTGTTATTGGGTTTTGTTTCTGTGGTTGCATTGATCGCGGCAACCGAGTCAGCCCATGCCGTCAGACGAAATCAAGTTGTTGTTGCACCGCAAGCCGTTGTCTTGCGACAACGAGTACCATTATTACCACGAAGACGAGTGGTTGTGCGACAGCAGGTCGCTGTGCCGCAGCCCGTTCTTTTCGTTCCGCAAAGCTTCGGATTTCAAGCAATTCAGTCCCCGGTTTTTAATCGGGGTCAAGTAGTAGCACCCTGCACTCACTTCCGATTTTAGTTAGTGAAGGGTGTCATCACGCGATCCGCATGGGGGGGGGTGGCAACCTGACGTTGCCCCCCCCTTTTTTTTGTTGCGGTAAACCGCCAAATTGTTGAATTAGCAAAGCCAGTTGGTTAGCATTTCCAGTTATTAGCATTAACTAATATCACCACAGCGGAGTACGCAAAAGCAGCGGGGCAATCCCTGCTTCGCAGCAGGTGCATAGCTCTAACGAACAACCTGCGCAAAAGATTTCACCACTGACCACGCATGTGTGTTTTTGCGAGCTTTTAAGTGTGCGCGGTCACTTGCTTGAAAGGAAGCACAATGAGTTTCACCACATCTCAGGAGTACGACGGAACACTTTACCCAGGGCTAATGGTGCGTGACGCGCGACTTTGCGCCATCTTTGGAAAAAAGCAATGGAGGTCAGTTGCAGATCACCTTGAGCGGTTAGAGGTAAAGCCGCTTGTTATTGGCAGCGCTCGTTGGTGGTCAACGTCTTCAGTTATTCAAGGGATGCAACGCATGATCGACCAAGAAAGCGAAGTGGATAGTTGTAATGAATAAAGTCTACGTGTTTTACGATAAATCTCGTCGTCGCTTTCGGCTCAACTACACGTTGAACGGTCAATCAAAAAGAAAGACTTTGCCGAAATCGGTAGTTAGAAGGCGGGAAGCGGAAGCTATCGGCCAGGAACTCGAAAGAGAAATAAACCAGCCTCAGAAAATTGACTGCTGGCAGGCTGCTTGCGATGAGTATGCAACTACCAAACTTGCAACAAAATCACACAAGTACAAGCTCCAGTTTGACACAAGCTGCAATAAGCTTCGCAGTTTGGCTCCTTTGGATTCTCTGGAGGATCTGACTCAAAACTACGTCGATCAACTGACGCTGCTTATGAACAAAAACCTGCCGAGCAAAAGCTCAGCGGTAAGTTACCTTAAAACATTGCGAGCGTTCTTTAACTGGTTAGAGCGCAAAGGTTACTCGAAAAAACTTTACGTCGAAATCCCTCGTGTTGACCAGACGGATGCAGCTAGAGGAGAGCCGCTGACTCGTGAGCAGTTTGTTCAAATTTTAGACGCTGTACCGATTGTCGTTGAAAGTCAGCGAGCCAGTAGCATAAAGCATTTTTTGCAAGGTCTTTGGCTGAGCGGCTTTCGGTTAAGCGAACTGTTTAATTTGAGTTGGAGTGATCCTTTGCAGCCGCACGTGCTATACCTCGACACAAAATCTCCGGTGGTCGAGTTTCCGGCAAACTCGCAGAAGTCACGTCGCGCTGAAATATGGAGCGTGCCCCCTGATTTTGCAAAACATTTGCGCAATCTTCAGGTAGTTGATACGTCCGTCTATAAGCCGCTCACGGCGACTCTCAAGCGATATGGAACAGCGGCCTCTGTTGGCAAGCTAATCTCAGAAATTAGCGAGCGTGCAGGGGTGCAGGTGAGATGTGCGACGGGACGACGGTACGCAAGCGCCAACGACATCCGGCGCAGCTTCATCCAGCGATGGTACGAAATCACCGGAGACATCTATGCCGCTCAAAGGATGGCGAGGCACAGGAGCGACGTAACGACTAAACGCTTCTACGCACGCGAACAAGCTTCGCGATTCTCAGAGCGTATCGCGGAGAGCTACGAGCTTTACAAACAGCGGTAAATTGCCAAAGAGCTTTGGTGCCACTTTTAGTGCCATCGCTTCTAAAAAGTAGTCGGGCTGAGAGGATTCGAACCTCCGACCTTCTGACCCCCAGTCAGCATAGCCTTGCGCTGGGGGTGCGCTGGGACTGCAAGCACGGTGTTTTTGCAATCACCAATTTCTTTGAACTTGTTTTTCAGGTTCAGGTTACCAACGTTGGTGCCACTTTTAGTGCCACCCCGCCAAAGTGTGTTTCTGAACCTTTCTGACTTTTTGTTGCATGAGATTCTTTGCAGAAAAAAACATTGCGATGGCAATGCGCTGGGGGTGCGCTGGGACTGCAAATGGGTAGCGCTAGTTAAACCGGGTAGTCTGTGCTGAAGGCACTAAAAACGGATTTTTGAAATGCGGCAGTAAAATTAAAAGCGTCGCAGAGGACACCGCAGCAGCGAGGAACGGAGTTGCTTTGGTGGAGTGCAAGGATGTGCTGCGACGATGGCACGAGGTCAGGGTCGCGCCCTGGCTGGGACATAAGCTGCTTATTAGGTTCGAATCCTAGACGTGCCAATTTTCACCACGATGGAGTACGCAATAAGCGCCGGGAGACTCTTCTCCCGGCGCAGGTGTTAGGAGCCGTAAATGCAAAAATCTTTTACCAAAGCGGATGTCGTAGCGATTCAGAAGCGTTTGAAGCAAGCTGACGTTCCCGCAGAACAGTTTCTTACCGAGGACTATCACAACAGCCCCGGCGTCAGCACGAGTCTTTTGAAGCTGTTTGCGACCGATCAAGCGGCATTTCGCGAGATCCACGTCAAAAAGACACGGAAGTTTGAGGTAACCGAAGCAATGCGTTTCGGTTCAGACGTGGAAAGTTGGGTGTTCAACGGCGCGTCAGTAGGGGATTGGAAGATTATACCCCGCGAATTTTTAAGTGAATCCGGTCAGCGTCGTGGCAGCAAATGGACAAGCTATAAGCAGGCTTTGCTAGACCGAGGCTACGACGAATCCCAACTAATCACTCCCGACGAATGGGAAAACAAAACAGTTGGTTTTGATGCAATTCGTCGCAACATCTTGCAGCATCGGCGGGCGCATCTGCTGATGACAAGTTCGCACGTTGTGTATCACCCGCGTGTTCGGTGGCTTTGTCCAGAAACAGGGATGCTTCTGAGAGGTGAATTGGATAGCTGGCTACCGCACAAAAATTTGATTGCTGACCTTAAGACAAGCGCGGTAATTAAGGACGCAGAGTCCTTTAGTCGCCACGCCTATCGCCTGAAATGGCATTGGCAGGCTGCGATGTATCTTGAGGCTATGCAAATTTTGCGGGGTCAAGAACATTCATTTGTTTTCGTTGTCGCTCAATCGACCCCTAGCTACACGATTCGAACCTATGACATGGATGAATCTTTCTTAGACCTCGCCAGGGACGAGCTTTTGCAAGTTAAAAAGCAATACAAAAAGTGCGATTCAAAGTTAGGCTGGGAGCAAAAAGAAGAAAGTCAGGTTGTAACAGTGTCGCCGCCAAATTGGGCGGGAAAAACCACCTATCAAATTCAGGAGGATTGAAAAATGACTACCGCAATTACTGTAAGCACTAAGCCGAGAGAATGGCTAAGTGTTCCAGAAATCAAATCCGATTTGGGTAACGCCCTCGGAGCTTGGATGCCCGAAAACGACTTCGTTTCGCAGATGATTATTGCGTTTCAGAAACCCGACCTCAAAGACTGCACGCCGCAAAGTTTGTTTGAGGCGGCACATGCGTGTGCTTCGCTTCGTCTGCTGCCTAGCGCTAATCAAGTTGCTCTCATCACTCGCAATATCAAAGGAAAAAAGCAAGCCACAGTCATGGCGCAGTGGCAAGGATACAAAGCGATCATGGAGCGTCACCCAGACGTTTTGGAGGTCGAGTGCCAGCTTGTCCACGTCAACGACCAATACGGTTTTGACGAAAACGGTGTATTCCAGCATTCGTTTGACCCTTTTGCTGCAAGTCGAACGATCAACACCGAAAAAGATTTAGCCGGGGGTTACCTGCGAATCCTTTACACGAACGGTCGTCCCCCCAAGCTGCATTTTGTTCCCATCTACGAAATCATCAAGCGTCGTAAGTGCGCGCAAACGCAAACAATCTGGAAAAGCTGGTTTGCAGAAATGGCGCGCAAGACAGTCTATCGCGACGGCTTTACGAAGCGAGTCACGCCCTTTGATCCGTTTAACGAGAGCGCGGCGAAAACGTTAGCTTCGGTGGATGACATTGCGATGGGTAACAATCCCATCCCCAAGGCGTCGGTTTCGAGCGTCAACCAAATTCTCGAAATGCAAGACTCTCCGAAAAACGCGATGGCAAAGCCAGATGCCGTGCCGGACAGGGAGCCTGAAAAAGAGGAATCGACAACAGGTCCGCTGGGAATCTACGCCGAGGCAAACACCGAATTTGCAAAGGCAAAAAATAAGGATGACGTTCTGGCTGCACTTCAGCGCCTGCAAGAACGGGTGACCGACGATGAAATTAGGCTTTCGCTCGATGAGATGGCAGACCGCGCCATTGAGGACTTGCAGGGGTAGTGATTTGTTTTGTTATTGCACAAGCGCCGACGAATGGTTGTGTTTTGAAGTCTGCACTGAGTGCGCCAGCAGGAAAGGATGCCATGTTTTCAAACCAGGGAACGCCGAAGCGCCCCAAGCTCAAGGCGAAGTCGAACACGTTGCTACTTGCACGTCAGCTTCGCGTGAGTCGGTCGCGGGGATCTCGCACGAAATTGGATCAGATGTCTTTGTCTTTGCTGCTCACGCAGCGACGGAAGTTGCAGGCGCTTGCGATTTGCAAAGCGCAGCAATTGTATGGCTCGACGCTAAAACGGCTTCGGCTAAGCGGAGTTGCGCCAGCAAAGACACGAAAGATTGTCGCAAGTGAATTGTCTGCGATGTTTGAACAAGAGCTGTCTACACAAGAAAGTTTTACAGATGAATCTGAGTAAGGCTCTTATTATCAGGAGGGGTAACGACAGCACTGAAGAGGCACGAAATGAAAGCAAACGAAAAATTGATATTAAGGCTTGAAGATAGCGTTGAAAAAACTGTCCTCCGAATTTGGGACTACGCCCGCGATTATCACAAGTCACTTGAAAGCGAAAAGCACATTCGCAAGCTGCACGAAATCGTTCAGGTTTTGGCTGCGCGGTATCAGCAGGAAGTTGATGCGGTACTTGAAAGCCGCGCGGATGCGAAACGCACATGCAGTAAGCTTCGCAAAACCAATGCTGAATTGCGTCGGATGCTAAAGCGAGCGGAAGAACAGTTGGATGGAGCCAAATGACCATGCAGGTAACGCATTTTGTGTTTATTTACGGCAACTCGCTAAAAGAACGAGTGGAGGTTGCAATACGATGCAACAGCGTCAGTGTGGGTGACACTGTGTTCTACGAAGACACGCACTATCGGGTCGTCTGCTGTCAGCACACGCTGCCCAATGCTACAGAGATGCGAGATGAGGCAGATACTCTCGCCTTGTGTGTAGAGACAGCGGTGTGGCGAAAGACAAGGGATCGTTACCTGAGCGGCACAAAGGCCGCAGAAAAAATCACAAAACCCAAGTCCCAAAAGAAGGAGCAGTTTACGCCTCCAACTGTAGCCGAAATTGAAGGATTTGTGGACGAAAACAACCTGCGAGTTGACGCACAAGACTTTTGGGATTTTTACGAAACTCGCGGA
>Ga0208645_1000765_pt1 | contig 31875 bp, 35 predicted proteins | sample VirMetDEL_Sep_01_FD_184519 | JGI IMG/M metagenome (GOLD analysis project Ga0208645, IMG submission 184519) | Aqueous microbial communities from the Delaware River and Bay under freshwater to marine salinity gradient to study organic matter... | ecosystem: Environmental > Aquatic > Marine >... | reverse complement strand
GTGAAATGTTTATGAATGAAGGGAAGGAAGTCCACTTATTAGAAATGGACGATAAAGACCCAAGTGAACTAGGATTCAAACGTTTTACTGAACTTATTCAAAAATCGGTTCCATTAACTTTATCCGGACTTTTGAGTAGAAAACTAGCACTATGAGTACTATAAAAAAACATTATGGTCGAATATTAGAAATATCCGACGACCACAAACAAATTACTCTACCAGATGGTAGATATTATCAACGAAATGGGGAATACTATCCTTCAGTAACTTATGTATTGAGTCACTATCCTAAAGGTAAATTCTTTGAAGACTGGCTTAAAAAAGTAGGATACGCTTCAGAATATATTGTTAAAAAAGCAAGTGAAGAAGGTACTCAAGTCCACGAAATGATTGAAGCTTACCTTAATGGTGAGGAATTAAAATTTTTAGAACATGGTATTCCTATGTATCCTACACTTGTTTGGCAAATGTTTTTACGATTTGTTGATTGGTGGGAAGAATATAAACCAACATTAGTGGAAGCAGAAGTTCATTTATTCTCAGATGAATTAAAAATAGCAGGTACTTGTGATTTAGTTTGCGAAATTGGTGATGAATTATGGATTATAGACTTTAAAACTTCTAACCATCTTCAAACAACATATGATTTACAAACAGCAATTTATGCTCAATGTTTTGAAGAATGTTATGGTAAAAAAATAAATCGAGCTGGTGTTTTATGGTTAAAGTCTTCTAAGCGAGGTCCTAAAAAAGGTAAAATGCAAGGTAAAGGATGGGAAATGTATGAATCATCTCGAACACAAGAAGAAAATTTAGACATTTATAGAGCAGTTCGTAAATTATTTGATTTAGAAAACCCAAGCCACAAACCAGCATTTACAGAATTCCGAACCACAGCTAAAAGAGATTTGTAATATTTATAACAAATACTTTGCTGTGAAATTATATGATATTTTAAAAGAAATACAAGGGAGTCCCAAAGCTATAATTTTAGCAGGGGCTCCTGGAGCTGGAAAAGGATATATCTTAAGAGGTTTAGATTTAGGAGGTCTAAAAACATTAAACGTAGATGACATTTATGTCCCTATGTTAAAAAAAGCTAATATAACATTAGATTTAAAAAATGCTACCCCTGAAGAAAGAAGTGCTCAAGCTAAAGCAATAGCTGCTGCTAATAAAGAATTAAAGGCAGATTTAGATACTACTATTGGAAAAAAAGAATCATTTATATTAGATGGTACTGCTGCTTCGTATAATAAAGCATCACAATTAAAAAAAGAGTTAGAAGAAGCAGGATACGAAGTATTTATGCTTTATGTTTATACTGATTTAGAACGTTCTTTAAAACAAAATCAAGATAGATTCGAAAAATCAGGCGGTGAAGACAGAAGTTTAGCTCCTGGTATAGTAATGAAAACTTGGAAGGACGTAACTAAAAATTTCACTCCCTATAAAGAATTATTTGGTAATAATTTTGTTTCGGTTGCTAATACTTTAGGTGATGAAAAATTAACTAATTTAGAAGATATAATGGTAAAATATCTTGAACCATTTACTCCTAAAAATACTAAACCTAAAACCCCTAAAGAACAAGCTAAATCAGATGCTAGAAAAGCTAAGGATAGAGAAGAAATTAAAAAATTCCTATCTGACGAAGTTGTAAAAGATATTGTTAATTCATCAGTTTCAAAAGAAGAGGCTCAATCTAAACTTAAGGCATTTTTATCATGAATCTTTTATCACTTGAGTTATTAAAGGGGTTATTACCTGAAAACAAGTTACCCAATAAAAAAGAAATAGTTGGAATGTTTGGAGGTGGATTTAAACCACCTACAGTAGGTCATTTAGAAGTAGTAAAACGAGCTTTAAGTGAAAATCCCCAAATGGATAAAATGATTGTGTTGGTAGGAAGTGGAGTAAGAGATTCTATTAGCCAAGAAGAATCAGTCGCTATTTGGAATATCTATAAAAAATATCTTGGTAGTAAGGTTGAAATAATACCTTCTTCCCCAGGTAAAGCCCCTATTGGGGACATATACTCTTATGCTAGAAAAAATCCTAATCAGGATGTTTATTGGTTTATAGGTGCTAGAGAAGGAAATGAAGATGATTTTCAAGATATAGAAAAACGTACTCGTTCACTTCGTAAATTAGTTTACCAAAACGTAACAGTTAAACCTATAGTAACAGCAGGAGCAGTTAGTGGCACTAAAGCCAGACAAGCCTTATTAGCAGGAGATAAAGAAGGATTTATACAATTTCTCCCTGATATTCCCGAAGTAGATCAAATTTGGGATATGTTAAAAGATGTAGTAGCTGAAGAAAAAACTAATCCTTTAGACAAATATGATCGTGAGGAATTAAAAAAAGGAATTGAGGTAGAAAAAGAACATACTGATAATCCTAAAATTGCATTAAAAATTGCTTTAGATCATTTAGATGAGGATCCCAAATACTATAGTAAATTAGCTACTTTAGGATTAGAAGAACGAATTACTTTTAAACCTGAATTTACTAAGGACGAAGTAGAATTTATTGAAGACGAAGCAGATGATAAAATGCAACCTGAAATTGATATCGACTTGTCTTCTAACCATTTCTTCGATAGACTAAACGACCCACGTAATTACCCAGACATTGAACCTTACGAGATAGAAGATTTTTTTGATAAATTAGCTAATAAAAAAGATAAATTTATTCAATTTCTTACTAAATATAAATCTTTAGTTGCAAAAGATAATCAAACTGATATTAATATCCCGTTTATGAAACGAGCTAATAGAGCTATAGCTAAAACTATTATGCGTAAACGTGATTTTAAAACACATAAGTCATCCCCAATTTTTCCTTTACAAGAAATAAAACCAACTGAAGATAATTATACTGGATCTTATGATAGTGAAACTAGAACATATTCCCGTTATATAGTAAATCAACTTAAAGATAATTGGGGAACTTATTATGAAGAAGAAATAATAGGATCTTTAAAAGATATAAAATATAATTTAGAATTTAAATTAAATCCTATAAAATCGGGGGAATTAGGATACCCTCCTTATCTTGTAGATGCTGCTGGGGGGAAAGATGGTATAGAATTAGTAATAAATTATGAACCTTCTTCTCTTATTAAATTTTTAAATGACTTAATAGCTGAACTTAAGGAAACTTTACGCCACGAACTAGAGCATGTAGGTCAAGAACACTTTGAAAAAGGAGTTAAAATAGGGAATGTTAAAAATGATGCTGAACTTGAACTCCCTAAATATCTTACCTTAGATTATGAAATTCCTGCTTTTATAAGGGGATTAAATAAAAGAGCTAAAACTAAAAATATTACATTAGGACAAGCTATAGATGAATTTTTCTTAGAACGATCTGAAGAAATATCCCCCGCAGGAGAAGCATATGTGAGACGTAAATGGGCTGAATGGATAAGAAAAAATTTACCCAAAACCCCTTTAGAAGAAACAGACCCTAAAAAAGGTACAGGTAAAAAACCAAAGGGTAGTGGCAGACGTTTATACACAGATGAAGATCCTTCTGATACAGTAGGAATTAAATTCAAAACTAAAGAAGATATAGTTGACACTTTAAATAAAACTTCATTTAAAAATAAATCCCACGCCCGCCAGTCTCAAATTATTAATTTGATTCATCAAAGAGTTAGAGCAGCTTATGGTAAAGCAAAAGATCCTGATGTTAAATCAAGATTAAAGCGAGGTTTGGATTATATTACTAATCGTAAGGAAGCCTCTAAAGAAAAAACCAAACGTTTACAGGCTCAAAAAGAACACTTGAACGAAAATTTTGAAGGAGGATTACAACCTTATATAGACTCACTTACAGACTATATGAGTAGTAATGGTTTAACCCTAAAACCCCACCCCTCAGTTGAATTTATAGATAACGACCAAGAAAATGCCGCTAATATTTTTGGTCGAACAGCCTACTATATGCCCTCAGAACAAAAAATTGTTCTTTACATATTAGATAGACATCCAAAAGATATTTTACGTTCATACGCTCATGAATTGATACACCACCACCAAAATTTAAATGGTACTTTAGAAAATTTTCAAACTACTAACACAAATGAAGATGGTGATTTAGATAGAATTGAACGTGAAGCTTACGAAAATGGTAATATATTATTTAGAAACTGGGAAGACTCAATAAAAAATGGAAACTAAAGATTTTATAAACGCTGTAAATAATGAGTTTGATATCGAAACTCTCGAATTAATGCAAGGATTAATTAACAAAAGATTAACTTTGCTTAAATCTATGCAAGATGTAGCAGTTAAAAAGCAAATAAAAGGTTTTAGAAGATGAGTAAAAGTAAAGGATTAGGAGATACTATTGAAAAAATCACTGTGGCTACAGGGATTAAACAAGTAGTAGATACGGTATCTAAAAAAACTAAAAAAGAGTGTGGTTGTAAAAAAAGAAAAGATAAATTAAATAAGATGTTTCCTTATGAATGATAATGTTTTAAAAAAAGAATTCCGTAAAAATGATGTAGAACGCATGCGTAACCTTGTAAAAGGTAAACATGGTGATAAAACTACACAAGGAGTAGGTTATACTAAAAAATACGAACACCGTACAGAAGGGGATGTTTGGGAAGAAGATGGTCGTACTTGGACTATCAAAAATGGCATTAGACAAAATATTACAAAAATGGATAAATTTAAAAAAATGGGTAAACTCCCATTATTTTGTCCTGAATGTAATACTGTAATGAATAAAAATTTAGACAAAAAAGTATTCCCAGCATATCAAAAATGTTTTGATTGTGTTGTAGATTATGAAGCTGAACTTCAAAAACAAGGTAAATCTAAAGAATACTTTGATGACATGCATAATACTCACATAAGCAATGTTCAATCTGAATATGAAAATTTTATAAAAGAAAAAATGAATGAAAATAGTGAAAGTTATATTACTGAAAGGGGGGATAAAGAAGATTGGAAAGGAGGTTTAGACAAAGAAAAGTTAGCTAAAGATCTTCAAGAAGGACTTAAATTTCTTGAAGATTTAAAAGTTAAATAACTTCATATATTTATTACTAACATGGCTAAAAAACTTCAAATAACAAAAAATGATATGGATAAACTCCATAAAGGGGAAGAAGTATCTATAGATGGTTATATCCTTTCATTTCCTGTAAATGAAGGAACAATTGAAGTAGATGATGAAACTGTTTTTGAATTACCTCTAAAACATCTTTTGGATAAACATGCTATAAAAGAAACTATCCAATCAATATTAGCTGAAAAAGCTAAAAAACGAGACCGTTGTCTTCGCATCGCTGACAGAAAATTTGAGAAACCCTCAGCATATAAAAGTGGTGCAGTAGTTAGATGTCGTAAAGGTGATATTTGGAAAGGTTTAAAAGAAGAACAAATTCAAGAAAAAGCCAAAGAAACTTTACGTACTTGGTTTAAAAGATCAGGTGCTCCTGGTAAAACAGGTGGGTGGGTAGATTGTAATGCTCCTATCTATAAAGACGGGAAAAAAACAGGTTACAAACCTTGTGGTAGAAAAGAAGGTGAAAAGCGCTCTTATCCTGCTTGTCGTCCAACTGCTGCTAAATGTAAAGACAAGGGTAAAGGTAAATCTTGGGGTAAAAAAGCCTCAAAATAATAATAAGGAACTTATCAACAATAAATAAAATGAAAAAATCTGAATTTAAGGAATATCTTAAGACTGAAATTCTTAAAATGAATGAAGCAACTGCTGAAGAAGTAGATATGCAAAAAGAACTCAATGCTGAGCTCGAAAAGACTAAAGAATTAACTTCTCAAATGGAAGGTAAAGTAAAAAAGTCTGAATTTAAAGAATATCTTCGTAACGAGATTTTAGCTGAAATTGCTGAACAAGAGGAAGAAGAAGTAGATGTTGAAGCTGAAGAAGAAGTAGATGCTGAAACATTTGATTTTGATGAACCCTCTTTTGGAGAAGAAGAAGGTGGTATAGATGCTATCACAGATGCTTTAGTTAAATTAGCTAAGGATGCTAAAGAAGCAGGTCAAACAGAATTAGCAAACCAAATTCTTAATTCTGCTAAATTTTCAGCTAAAACTGAATTTAAGAAAGTAGAAAAAGAAGCGTAATGGCTAAAAAAAAGACCAAATTAGATAAGATGTCCAAAAAAGAAAGGACATCATTAGCTTATGCATTAGCTACTAATTTGGCTAAGCATGGTAAACCCCAATCACCTACTAATGAACGTAAGTTAACTAAAGGTGAAGAAAAGAAAAAAGAAAAACACGTAATGAAATTTAAAAAAGCCTTTGATTTAGAAGAACAAGAATTTTCTAAAAAGTATGATGATAATCCTACTATAAAAGGTAAGCAATCTGAATTACCTGATGCTTTACAAAAAGCTATTATTAAAAAAGCTGGTGGTAAAGTAGATGAAGGTGTTTTAATGTCTCTTGCTCAACAAATAATGAAAGATAGAGATTTAAAGCCTAAATCTAAAGTTAAAACTAACCAAGAAGAATTGCCTAAAAATTATAATTTTATGACAGGTAAATTCACAGAAGATTTAGATGTAGGCCATCAGGATAATGAACCCCATATGCTTAAAAAAGATCTATACAGAATAGCTAAGTATGCTTCTGAACTCTACGAAATGATAGATCAATTTGACGCTGAGGGACAAGAAGTTGATTTCCCACACTGGTGGCAAGCTAAAATTATTACTTCAAAAGAAGCAATGGTTAAAGCAAAACATTATCTTGATGGAGAGTTAACAGTACCTCAAATAGATGCTACGTTAGAGGAAGAAGAAAAAGAATATAAAGTTCTTTCTACAAAAGAGTTAAATAGATTAGCAGCTCTTCCTCCTACCCACCCATCACACAAAAAAGACCGCAGATATAAAAGGCTAATGAAAAAGAAAAATGAAGAAATCTGAATTCATAGCAAAAATTAAAACCTTAGCAAAAACTGTTTATGCTGAGAAATCCAATCCTTTAGCGGACGCTGAGGAAATTGAAGACATTGTAACTAAATTTCCTATAGTTGATAAGTTTCCTCCGTTAAAGGATGTTATGGATGATTTATTTGATTTTCAATATGAACCTTTTGTAAAAGACATACAATGGGTAGCCCCACGTCCTACAACTTTTAGAGTTGTATTAGTAAATGGAGCAGATTTTTATTTAATTTATCAAGGTGAAGATGAAGGCAAAGGATTATTTGTAGCTCAAGTAGCAGGAAAAAAATACTGGTTAGAATCCCTCCCAGAAGAACAACAAGCATCTGAAGCAATTGCTCGTTTATTAAGATACAGCTATGCTGCTGTTCCTAAAGAGGAAGATATAGAAGATGAAGGATTAGCAGATGCTTTAGAAGACACTGAAGATACCCCTGAAACTGAATTAGAACCAGCAGTGCCTGATTCAGTAGACGATTTATAAAATGGATGTATTAGATAAATTTTTCAAGAAGTTTTTATATAAATTTCCAAAAGGATATCCTGACATCAATGATGCTCAGGATATGCTTATGTTGGAAACATTATTAGAAAAATTAGGTGTTCCTTTAGAAGAAAATAGACAAATTAACTCTGCTACTAAACAAGCAATTTCTTATTTTTTAAGCAAAGCAGATCCTTCTTTAGGATTTAAAACTCAGACGGATATTAAACGTTTAGGTAATCCTAATAAAATAGCACCTGAAAAAGTTCAACAATTATTCCAAGATATTTTAGGAGTTAAAGATTTAACAATTTATGCTCCTAGAACAGGACCAAATCCTTCTGGTAAATTTGACATGTATGAATTTACTACTAATGATTTTGGAGTAGTTAGAATTATTTTAAGTGGTGGAGGTAATAGAGGAGAAAAATATGAACAAAACTTTATTAAAGCAGCTCAAGAATTAGCAGGTCAACCTAATAATGCTTTACCTCCTTATTTACAAACTTTATATTCTAAATTAAATATAGATAATACTAAATTATCTTCTAATGATATCTCATTTGCAGGAGCTACAGATACTAAAAGAGATTTAAACCCTGAGGGTCCCCAAGATGTAGGCGAAACCATTGCAGATATAATTATTACTTATAATAACATCCCATATTTTATTTCTTTAAAAAATAAACAAGGTAGTGGTTTATATAGTGGTAAAACTATACCTTGGATATATGAAAAAGATGGAGAAGTCATTTATGATCCTTCTAAAAAAACAGGATCATCAGATACAAATGTAATATTTGATATACTCAATATAGACTCAGAAAAAATAGCCCAAGGGTTAAATAATTATATTAATAAAGAAGGGGATGTTGATACTTATTCTTCTTTAGATATAGATACAAATGCTTTCCGTAAATTATTAGCTTCATCTTTTGGTTATGGTTACTATTATGTACAAGAAACTAGCAAAGATCAAGTTAAAGTAGTCCCTATACTCACAGCAGAGGATGCTTTAAAAGCTGTAGGAAAAATTTCTAAAGTAGAAATTAAATATCCGGGTCCTAATGCTAAACAGGTAACAGCAAATGTGTTTACTGAAAGTGAAACTTTTGGTTCTACTAAATACCAAATCACTATAAGAAACACCAGTGGTAAGCTTTTACCTTTATCTTTGCGAATTAGTAAATTATAATATTTATAAACATGGTCAAACAATACATTCAAGAAGCACTAAAAGGGTTTAAAGCGCCTAAAAAATCATGTTCATGTGGTTGCGGTGGCTGTAGTGATTCCCAACCTAAACTCGCATTATTAGAAAGTAAAACGCCTATAAGCGAAGGTCTCCGCTATCACATCGATAATGGCATCTCACTACAAGAAAATGTATTTAGAATAGGATCTAAAAAATATTTACAATTATTTGCTGAAGCAAGAATGCTTCTTGAGTGGGGTACTATTAGCTTAGATGAAAACAGTAAATTCCTTATTGAAAATACTGACATTGGTAAATTTGGAATCTACGAAGGCAAAAAAGTACCCCTCGACTTACCAGCAATAGACGAAGCTGAATATCAAGGTAAGGAAGTTCCAATTGGAAAACCAAAACGTGGTGGTTCTAAAGCTTACTACGTTTATGTAATGGATGGAGATAAAGTTAAAAAAGTATCATTTGGATCAGGCGGATTAAGAGCAAAAATTAGAGACCCAAAAGCGCGACAGGCATTTGCTAAACGCCATAACTGCGACCAGAAAAAAGATAGAACTACCCCAGGATACTGGAGCTGTAATCTTCCAAGATATGCTCCTGCTTTAGGTTTAGGGGCTAAAATGAACACTTATTGGTAATGAATAATTTTGATTATAAAGCATATTTAAAAAATAATTATCTTCTTCAAGAAGCGGAAGATAAAGAAGAAGCGGCATTTGATGCTGAGTTTGATGCTTTGGGTGCTGAATTAGCAGGTGCTATTGAAGACGAATTAGAAGGCAAAGAAGAAGAATTAAATGAAGTTGCTGGTGTAGTAGGAATAATTGGATATATCCTTTTATCAAATACAGTAGCAAACATGCTTGCTAAATTTGTTAAAAAACAAGCTGAAAAACGAGATTGGGGTAAGGGTAAAGAAGCAGCAGCTAAAATCTATAAGTGGACCCACGATAACGAAAAAGCATTCCAAGCCCCTATTAGAAGAATAGTTGGTTTATTTACTAAAGATAAAAAGAAACAAGACCAAATCGCCAGTGTTCTTTATGCTATTGTAATTTTAATGATGGCAGGTCAAGCAGGAGGCAATGCTGTTGGATACCTTAAAAAAGCTAGTTATCTTAAAGGTGGTTTGTACACTTTAAAATCTTTAGTTAAAGGTAAAGAAGTACATACCATTTTTAAAGATGTACTTAGTGATATATTAGGATAATGAATCCATACACAGATAATTCAAATATAAGAACATTTGCAGAAAACGTAGATCCAATGTCATTAATTTGGCACGAAGATCAAGAAGATAGAACAATAGAAGTTATAGAAGGAAATGGGTGGAAATTCCAATTTGATAATGAACTCCCATTCGAATTAAAAGAAAATACAACGTTTAACATTCCTCGTGGATATTTACATCGTGTAATAAAAGGAAACGGAAAATTAACAATTAAAATTATAAAAAATGGATAGTCAAGAGTTATTTGAACAAATTAATGCTTTATACGAAACGTTTAAAGCTGAACATGAAGGTAAATCTAAAGCAGCTCACGGTAGAGCCCGTAAAGCTTTAGGTGAAATTAAAAAATTAGTAACTGAATACAGAAAAGCATCTGTAGCAGAAGATAAAGCATAATTTATAGGTGGATTCATAGCCCACCGATCTTATTAAAAATTTAGACAGCTGTGGCGTCATCAAACTTGATGACGTCACTTTTTTTTCGTATATTTAGACAACTTCAAATTATAAAATGGAAAAAATAGTAATAATCGGAGCAGGTGTAGCAGGTGTTAATGCTGCTACAAAATTAGTAGATAATGGTTATCCTGGTGACCATATCACTATTATTGATATGGGTAACGATCCTTATAAACGTAAACCTGAGGAAGTAATGACAGGTTTTATGGGTGCTGGAGGATGGAGTGATGGTAAACTTACTTACCACACAGCAATTGGGGGACATATGTCAAAATATTGTGGTGAAGAAAAAGCAATGGAATTATTTGATGAAGTAATTACCAACTTTAAACGTTTCCACCCCAAACCAGAAGAAGTACAATGCTCAAACCCAGAAGCAGAACCAGATTTTATTAAACCCTATTTTGGTTTGCGCTTATTCCCAGTTTGGCACGTAGGTACAGATTACCTTCACGAAATTGGTAAAAATTGGTATGATTTTCTTTGCGATAAAGGTGTTAAATTTTTATGGAATACTAAAGCAACTAATGTTTTACCTGAAAAAAACAGGGTTACATATGAATATCTTAATAGAGATCGTAGAGGTGGAGGGTCATTAGATTATGATCGCTTAATTTTTGGGGTAGGTAAATCTGGTATTGACTTTGGAAAACGATTAGCAGAAGAATACAACTTCCCAACAGAACCAAAACCAGTACAAATTGGTGTGCGTTTTGAAGCACCACAAAAACATTTTCAAAAGCTTATTGATGTAAGTTATGATTTTAAATTATATCGTAAATTTGAAGATAAAGGTGTATCGCTTCGTTCATTTTGTACTAACAACAATGCAGCATACGTAGCACTTGAGGAAACATACGGGGATTATAGCTACAATGGTCACGCTAAAAAAGACGAAGCATATCGTAATGATATGACCAATTTTGGCATTTTGATGGAAGTTCAAGGAATTGATAAACCGTTTGATTGGTCCCGTGAGTTGGTTTCTAAAGTACAAAAAACAAGTATTGTACCTGGTGAAGGTGGTAATGGTAAAAAAGCTGTAGGCAGATTTGAATCTAAATACAAAGCTGGTTTATATTATTCTCCTTCACGAAAAAAAACTCACACATCAGAAGGTGACTGGGTAAAAGCACATTATATTAGCGAAGAAGGACTTCAAGAAGTACGAGATGCGTTCCAAGGCTATTTTACCTACATTGAAGATTTTATTGAAGATATGAAAAAAGTATTCCCAACATTAGGAGATGATTGGGGTATATATGTTCCTGAAGTGAAATATCTTTCACCTGAACCACTTGTAGATTATAATACATTGGCACTTGCTGATTTCAATAATGTGCACTTTGTAGGTGATGCTTTAAGTGCTCGAGGAATTACAGTATCAGGGGCACAAGGAACCTATGTTGCTGAACATATTATAAAAAACCATAGAGACGAATTATTTTTTCACTTAGAAGATGCAAATTACATTGGAGGTTTAACAATGCCTAAAAAATAAAAAAATGGAAAAAGATAATAAGTGGCCAAAGCCAAAGAAAATGAAAACCCCTGATGGTACTATTGTACATCACTGGGATGGTAAATTACATAATTGGGAAGGACCTGCTCTTATACCTGAGGGTGTTTATCGCAATAGAGAATATTATCTTTATGGTATTAAATACACTGAAGAAGAGTGGAAAGAAATTAAACGAGATAGAAATGGGGTTCCATGGTATAAGAACCCTGCAATGAGAGAATCAGCACGTCAAGGAGGATAAAATAATAAATTATGAAAATAGGTTTTTGTGGAACAATGTCGGTAGGTAAAACAACGCTTGTAAATGCGTTGAAAGAATTACCTGAATTTAAAGGATATAATTTTGCTACTGAACGTAGTAAGTATCTTAGTTCATTGGGTATACCATTGAATCATGAAACTACTATTGAAGGTCAAACTATATTCTTAGCAGAACGTGTAACTGAATTAATGCAAGAAAATCTTATAACTGATAGAACAATTATTGATGTTATGGCATTTACTAATTGTGCTAAAAGAGTAAGTTATTTAGATGGTGATGCGTTTAAAGAATATGCTAAACGATTTATAAAACAATATGACTTTATCTTTTACATCTCACCAGAGGGTTTAGGTATAGAAGATAATGGAGTTCGTGAAACAAATGCTGAATATAGAAAAGAAATTGATGAAGAAATTCAAAAATTATTATTTGAATGTCGTCCTATCTTTTATACTATTAAAGGATCGACTGATGAACGTATTGCGCAAATTTTAAAAACTATCAAACGTTAATATTTATTAATAGATGAAATTTCAACTTACCATATATGGGTTAATTTTTTTATTAGGAATGTTGATAGGAGGGGGAGTAATTTGGTTTATAGTAAATGATTTTGTAAATAAAGCAAAAATAGAAGCTGAACAAAAATTTAATGATTTACTTGATCAAGAAAAATCTAAATATTCTACTGAACTTTTAAATTTAGAATCTTCAAAAGAAGAATTAGAATTATTAGTAAATTTAACCCAAAATGAAATAGACAGTTTAAATTCTGCTATTTCAACTAGAACTAAAGAGTTAAATAGATTAAAAAAGGATTATAATGATAAAGTATCTAAAATTAATGGTATGTCTCACAATGAGCTTACCACTTTTTTCTCAAACCGCTACGGATACTGATTCTTTAATTGGTATTCCCACAAGTTATGCTCGCCAAATTGCTGGTGAGCTTACTTTATATGATTTTTGTAAACAAGAAAGGGATTCATTAAAAATAGAAATTAATGATCTAAACTCTACTATATCTTTAAACCAAATTTTACTAGAAGAATATAAACTTACTACCGACTCTTTATTTAAGGCAAATAAAGAAATTCTTAATCAAACTTCTGCTTTACAGGTAGAAGTTACAAACAAAGAAGAAAAAATTACTAAGTTAAGGAATACCCGTAATTTTACATTTTTAACTACTATTTTAACAGCTATACTTCCGGTTATACTAAAAAGTGAGTGATTTAAAACAAATAATAAGACAGGAATATTTAAAGTGTGCTCAAGATCCTGTACACTTTATGAAAAAATACTGTATGATCCAACACCCACAAAGAGGTAGAATCAACTTTCATTTATACCCTTTCCAAGAAAAAGTTTTAAATTTATTCCAAGATAACCCTTACTCAATTATACTTAAATCTCGCCAATTAGGTATATCTACTTTATCTGCAGGGTATTCTTTGTGGTTAATGATTTTTCACAAAGATAAAAACATACTTTGTATAGCTACTAAGCAGGAAACTGCCAAAAACATGGTTACAAAGGTTAAATTTATGTATGAAAATTTACCTTCGTGGCTTAAAGTAGATTATGAAGAAAACAACAAACTAACACTTCGACTAGCAAACGGTTCTCAAATTAAAGCTACCTCAGCATCAAGTGATGCAGGTAGATCCGAAGCAGTTTCACTTTTGTTAATTGATGAGGCGGCGTTTATTGAAAATATTGGCGAGATTTGGGCATCGGCTCAACAAACACTTGCTACTGGTGGTGGATGTATAGCATTATCTACCCCTTATGGTACAGGCAATTGGTTTCACCAAACTTGGGTAAGAGCAGAAGCTAGCGAAAATGAATTTTTACCTATTAAATTACCTTGGTTTGTTCACCCTGAACGAGATCAGGCATGGAGGGATAGGCAAGACGAATTATTAGGAGACCCTAGAATGGCAGCACAAGAATGTGATTGTGATTTTAGTACCTCAGGAGACATAGTATTCTACCCCGAATATATTGAATATATAGAAAAATCAACAATTAGAGAACCCCTCGAGAGACGAGGAGTAGATCAAAATCTATGGATTTGGGAACCTGCTGATTACACTAGACAATATTTAATATCCGCTGATGTAGCTAGAGGAGATGGAAAAGACTACTCAGCTTTTCATATTTTTGATGTTGAAAGTGCTGTTCAAGTAGGTGAATATAAAGGACAAGTTTCCACTAAAGATTTTGGTAACATACTTACTGCAATAGCTACTGAATATAATAATGCTTTGCTTGTAGTAGAAAATGCTAATATTGGATGGAGTACGATTCAAACAATAATTGAACGTCAATATCCTAATTTATATTATTCACCCAAATCTGATGTAGTTAATGTAGACTCATATTTACAAAACTATGAAAATAATTCTAGTATGACTGCTGGTTTTACTATGTCAACTAGAACAAGACCTATGGTTATTGGAAAATTCCAAGAGTATGTAAGTGATAAAGGTGTTACAATCCAATCAAAACGTTTAATTGAAGAAATGAAAACGTTTATTTGGAAGCATGGTAGAGCAGAAGCTCAAACTGGTTATAATGATGATTTAATAATGAGTTTTGGTATAGGCTTATATGTTAGAGATACTGCACTTAAATTTAGACAACATGGAGTAGACATTACAAAAGCAGCTTTAGGCTCATTTCAAAAATCCACTACAAACTATCAGGGAGCATATTTCTCAACAGGGCAGGATAACCCCTACCACATGGATAATGGAAAGGGAGGAAGTGAGGACTTTAGTTGGCTCCTGTAATATTTATTCATATATTAATATATTATGGCTGATACAAGCGTATTTACAAGATTAAGAAGACTATTTTCTACAGACGTACTAATTCGTAATGTAGGAGGGAACAAACTAAAGGTATTAGATTTTAGTAACTATCAACAAACTGGTCAAGTTGAAACCAACTCAATGGTTGATAGATACAATCGCTTATATACTACTAACCAAGCACCTATTTATAATCCCGCTCTTAATTATCAAACTTTAAGAACCCAACTTTATTCTGATTATGAAGCGATGGATACTGATGCTATTATTGCTTCTTCTTTAGATATATTAGCTGATGAATCTACCCTTAAAAACGCTATGGGTGAGGTTCTCCAAATTAAATCCCCAGACGAAAACTTACAAAAAATTCTATATAATCTTTTTTATGATGTTTTAAATATAGAATTTAACTTGTGGATGTGGATTCGCCAAATGTGTAAGTATGGTGATTTTTTCTTAAAATTAGAAATTGCAGATCAGTTTGGTGTTTATAATGTAATTCCTTACACGGCATATAATATTGTTAGAGAAGAAAAAATTAGTGAATCTAACAATCATCAAGTAGAAGTTAAATTTAAATTTGATCCTGATGGTTTAAGTGGGGGTGGGGAATATGGTGGTTACTTTGGGGGTTTACAAAGCGCAGGAGGTAACACAAAAAGCAGAGCTATCTATTTTGATAATTACGAAATAGCTCACTTTAGACTCTTATCAGATGTAAATTATCTTCCATATGGTAGAAGCTATATAGAACCAGCACGTAAATTATTTAAACAATATGTGTTAATGGAGGATGCTATGTTAGTACACAGAATTGTACGTGCCCCTGAAAAGCGTATTTTTTATATAAATGTAGGTGCTATCCCACCTGCTGAGGTAGAAAACTTTATGCAAAAGACTATCTCAAAAATGAAGCGTACTCCTTATGTTGATCAACAAACAGGAGATTACAATTTAAAATATAATATGCAAAACCTCTTAGAAGATTTTTATATCCCACTTAGAGGTAATGATGCTTCAACTAAAATAGAAACAACACCCGGTTTGCAATATGATGGTATAACCGATGTTGAGTATTTAAGAGATAAATTATTTGCAGCATTAAAAGTACCAAAAGCATTTTTAGGATATGCTGAAGACGTAGAAGGTAAAGCAACATTAGCTTCTATGGATATTAGATTTGCTCGCACAGTAGAACGTATTCAAAGAATTATCCTTTCAGAATTATATAAAATTGCTGTTGTACACCTTTACACACAAGGATATGATGGTGATGATCTAGTTAATTTCGAACTTAACTTAACTACCCCTTCAATCATTTATGATCAAGAAAGAGTAGTATTAATGAAAGAAAAAATGGAATTAGCTACCCAAATGATGGATTCCAAACTATTTCCTTCTGATTTCGTTTACGACCATATCTTCCATTTCAGTGAAGATGAATATACTGAATTTAGAGATTTGGTTAATGAAGATGCTAAGCGTGCTTTCCGTAATACTCAAATTGAATCCGAAGGAAATGACCCACAAGAAACAGGACAATCATATGGCACCCCACATGATCTAGCTTCACTATATGGTAAAGGTAGATATTATGACGAACCTGATAATGTCCCTGCAGGATATGATGAAAAAGAATTAGGACGTCCTGAAGAAAAAGTTTCTAACATTAATACCCAAGATAGTAACTTTGGTAAAGACAGATTGGGTGTAAAACGAATGAAGGATATTGATAAAAATGATTCTGATTCAATCCGTCCTACATACAAAGGAGGTTCTCCTATGGCTTTAGAAGCTAAAACAGCTTACTTACAAAATAAAGATATGCTTAAAAGGATTCCAATAAATCGCAAACAGCTAGTATTTGAGCAAGATGAGTCGCTATTAGATGAAGGTAATTTAAAGGAATAAGAAATTTTACATATTTATAAAAAAGCCTATCAATGAGAATCAAACATTCTAAGTATAAAAATACGGGCCTTTTATTTGAGCTTTTAGTGAGACAAATAACTGCTGATACTTTGTCTGGTGGTGAGTCTGCTTCCCTTAATATTTTAAAAAAAGCATTTGCTAAAACTGAATTAGGGAAAGAATATAAGCTATACGAATCATTATTTAAAAATAAGAATTTAAGTGAAGGTAAAGCAGATATTACCTTAAATACTATATTAGAAGCAACTCGTAAATTAAATAGAAGCGCCTTAAGAAGGGAAAAATATAATTTAATTAATGAAATTCGTAAACATTATAATTTAGAGGAATTTTTTAAACATCAAGTTCCCAATTATAAAGGATATGCTGCTTTCTATAAATTAATAGAAATTTATAATTCAGATAAATTATCTGAAACTGATGAAATTATTTCTAATAAAGTAACAATATTAGAATACCTCACAGAACGCCCTATTAGTGAAAAAAAGGTAAAACAGGATTTAGTAGAGGAATTTGGTAAATACGATAAAGACTTAAGAATTCTTACTTATAAAGTAATGCTTGAAAAGTTTAATGGTAAGTATTCTAATTTAAATAAGGGTCAAAAAGAAATACTTAAAGAATTTATTAATTCAATTGATAATACCCCTCGTTTAAAGGAAATTTACAACACTAAAATTGTTGAAGTAAAAAATACTTTAACTTTACAAGCTAAAAAAGTAAAAGACGAAGCTACTAAAATTAAATTATTAGAAGTAGTTAAATTACTTAAAGAATTAGATAAGGGTTCTAAGATTAATAACGATGATTTAATCAACCTTCTCCAGTACTATTCTTTAACTGAAGAAGTAGCTAAAGTAATTAAATAATGGCAACTATTAAACCATCAGAACTATCCCCTAACTACCTTAAAGGTATTGAGGATAAGTATGGAAAAATAGACATGGAAAGAGATTATTTTTCTGATAACCTCTCAGACTATTATAAATTTGACCCCACATACAAATCTGAAGGAGGTGGAAGACGACATAAAGTTATACCTCTTCCTAGTTTTATTGATTTGTTTGTTACTTTAGACGATGCTCGTGGATCAGCTAAAAAACTTAAGTCTAATAAAGATTTAAGAAACGATAAGGCCTACCAAACCCAAGCAGATAATATAATTGATACTTTCAATTCATTTAGAACATTTTTTAGAAAAAATTACCCTGATCAATATGCTATGACTAAAAAAACAGTCAAAGAAACAATGGGTATGGCTTATAATACTCCCTATGCTTTTGGTAAAGCAGACATTTCGGCATATACTAAAGCAGGATACAAACCAGTTGATCGAAAAGCCCTTAGAAAAAAATCTAAGGCCTTTGATTATGTAGATTTATACAAAGATTAATATTTATTAACATGGCAAGCGAAATTATATATAAATTCCAAGAATTTTTAGCTGAAGCAGCTAAAGCAGAAGAAAAAAAGACTACTAAAGAAGTCAATGAAAAAGAAACTGCTGGCTACGACTATAAGGATAAAAAGAACCTAAATAACCAAATCTTCGACCAGTATATTAATGGTTTAAGAGTTGAAATGGAAAAGGATTCTGAATTAACTATAGATGAAGCAAGAGAAGTAGTAGCTAAAAATTTAGAAAAAGACCCTATTTTTTATACTAAAAATGCTGCTTTTAAAGTAGATGGTATAGGATATGAAGAATTAAAACAACAAGAAGAGCCTAAGGGCAAACATAAATCCTCCGGCTACGGAGACTTAAAAGAAAATGATATGAAAAAATCAGAAGAATTAAAAGAATTATTAGAAGAAGCCGTAGCTGGCATTCCCTCTATTGGTAACCCCTTTGCTAATCGTAAAAAAGAAGCTTATGAAAATAGCTTTGAAGCTTTTTTAGCTGAAGAAAATAAAGGAACTATTAATGATCCTAAAGGTTCTACAGCTCATGGTAATGTAGCTGAAGAAGAAGTAAAAGAAGGTGAAGCTGCCTATGAATACGAAAAAGGTAAAGAAGCAGGTGAAAAAGAAGAAAAGAAAAAGATGAAAAAGGAAGGCAGAATGAAAATGTCTGAAGTCCTTAAAGAAGCAGAACGTTTAGGTGAAATTGCTAAGAAAAAAGTAGAAGCTAAAATCTATGAAGCGGCAATTGCTGAAAGAAAAAGAGCTTGTGCAATTAATGAAGATGAATCACTTTCAGAATTTATTAATCAAAGTGCTATTCAAGAAGTAGAAAAAGAAATTAAGGAATTAGAAAAAAAATTAATGGAAGTTTCTGCTGATAAGAACACTATGACTGGAGGAAAATGAAACAAACCCTTATAGATACTCAACTTTTTAAACTTTCACCTCAGGCAATTACTGAAGCGGTTAAAACCGAAAATGGTAATTTGATTGTTGAGGGTAAATTACAATCTGCTGAAACCCAAAATGGTAATGGTAGATCTTATCCTAAAGAAATTTTATCTAGAGAAGTTGAAAACTATAAAAAAGGCCCAATAGCAGAAAATAGAGCATTAGGTGAATTAGACCATCCTGATTCCTCTATTATTAATCTCAAAAATGTTTCACATAATATTAAAGATGTATGGTGGGATGGAGATCATGTAATGGGTAAAATTGAAATATTACCAACCCCCTCAGGCAACATATTAAAAGAGTTATTTAAAAACGGAATTACAGTAGGCGTATCTTCTAGAGGAATGGGTAGTTTAAAACCTGGTTCTAATGGGGTACAAGAAGTACAAGATGATTTCGAATTGTTATGCTGGGATTTTGTATCAACCCCCTCTACACCAGGTGCTTATGTTCATCCTATAAGTGAAGGATTAGATCCTTTTACTACGGTTACTAATGAGTATCATAAAATAAACGAAATAATTACTGAAATATTATGTAACAACGGACAGTGTCCAATTATATAAAACTTACTCCCTTGGTGTAAAGGAAGGAGAGATGCAAAAAATTGCATCTCTCTTTTTTTCTATATATTTATCGCAAGAATGTGCCGTCAGTCTATACGGCATTTAATTATTATTAATCACTATTACGCTTCTACAGAATAAGCGTACTTTCCCAAAAAATTTAGGAACAATGGCAAACAGAGATTTGTTAGCAGACGCTATTGCGGATGCAAAAGCAGTCAAAGAAGTCGCTATCGCAAATGCGAAAGCCGCTTTAGAAGAAGCTTTCACACCTCATCTTAAAGACATGCTTGCTCAAAAAATTAACGAAATGGAAGATTTAGAAGAAACTGATCTTGCTGAAGTTGATAAAGAGAAGATGGATGAAGTAGAGGTTGAAGAAGGCTATGGTAAACAAGATGAAGCCAAAGAAGAAATTAAGGAAGAGGAACTTGAAGAGGAACTCAATCTTGATGAAATCTTAGCTGAATTAGAACTCGAAGAGGGTGAAGAAATGGACGAAGCTAAAGACGAAATGGATGAAGCTAAGGAAATGGACGAAGCTAAAGACGAAATGGACGAAGCAGAAGACATGGACGAAGGCTACGACAAAGTGGACGAAGCTGAGGAAGAAGAAATCAACCTCGAGGACATGAGTGAAGAAGAGTTAAAGGACATGATCGAAGATGTTATCGAAGACATGGTTGCTTCTGGTGAACTCGAAGCTGGTGGAGACCCCGTTGAAATGGTAGACGATGAAGAGGAAGAAGAAGGAGGAGAAGAAATGGAGATGGACGTCGAAGCTGAGGAAGAGATTGAATTAGAAGAAGAAAAAGTTGATGAAGAAAAGGAAAAAATGGAAGAAGAATTAGCGGAAGCTAAGGAAGTAATCAACCAATTACGTTCTGATCTTAACGAAGTTAACTTACTTAACTCTAAATTACTTTACACTAACAAGATTTTCAGAGGTAAAAACCTTACAGAAAATCAGAAAATTAAAGTTTTGAAGGCTTTTGATAAGGCCGAAACAGTAAAAGAAGCTAAATCTATCTTTGAAACTCTTAATGAAAACTTAGTTGCTAAGTCTACTAAGTCTAATATTAGAGAATCATTAGGTATGGCTTCTAAGCCTGCGGGCGTTGCTCCAAAACGTCAGTTAAACGAAAACGTTATTTCTGAAGATGCTATGGTAGCACGCTTTAAAAAATTAGCAGGTATTAATTAATTTTTAACTTTAAAAACAAAAACAAAATGTCAAACTTAAATTCTCTTTTAGAGAGCGCTAACCAGTGGAAATCAGTTCAGTCTGATGCTGCTAAGTTAGCCAATAAGTGGTCACAGACAGGTTTGTTGGAAGGTCTTTCTTCTGAGATGGACAAGAACAACATGTCTTTGATCCTTGAAAACCAGGCGAAGCAACTCGTAGTTGAGTCTTCTCAAACTGGTGGTGGTGTAGCAGGTGCTACATTTAATGCTGGTACTGGTGAACAGTGGGCTGGTATTGCTTTACCTCTCGTAAGAAAGGTATTTGGTCAAATCGCAGCGAAAGATTTCGTTAGCGTTCAACCAATGAGCTTACCTTCAGGCCTCGTGTTCTTCCTCGATTTCCAGTATGGTACTGAAAAATTAGGTGCTAAATTTACTGCAGGTGGTGATGTATTCGGTGCAGGTTCTATGTACGGTGTTACTGACACTACTGCTGCCCCAACCGATGGTTTATACGGTGCAGGTAGATGGACTTACTCTACAAATGTAACTCAATCTGGTGTTACTGTAACAGCGGCTTCAGCTTCTTGGGCTGAAACTGGATTTGATGCTGCTTTATCATCTTCAATCGTAGCTGGTACTTTGAAAAAACTTACTATCGCTCAAACTGAGTTTGCTAACCCAGACTTAGAAGGTGTTAGAGGTTTCACAGTTTCTGGTTCAGACATCACTTCAAACGTTGCTGCTTACAATAAAGCTAGCGGTACTGATGTATTAGTATTTGTTGAAGGTACTAATGGTGTTGATCCTACAGGAGTAGTTGCTACTTATGTACAAGCTCCTGTTGACAACAAGAGAGGTGATTTCGAAGATGGTAACACTACTTTGAATGGCGAAAACAACCCAATCGACATCCCAGAAATCAACATTAAGATGAAGTCTGAAGCAATCGTTGCTAAGACTAAAAAGTTGAAAGCTGTATGGACTCCTGAATTCGCTCAAGATTTGAATGCTTACCACAGCTTGGATGCTGAGGCTGAGTTAACTTCAATCATGAGTGAGTACATCGCTCTTGAGATCGATTTGGAAATCCTCGGTATGTTGATTGAAAATGCCTTGACTACTGAGTACTGGTCAGCTAAGAACAACGAACAGTTCGATGCTAACGGTACAGTAGACAACGGTACTTTCTACAATACACAAGGTCAGTGGTTCCAAACCCTCGGTACTAAAATCAACAAGGTATCTAACAAGATCCACCAGTTGACTTTAAGAGGAGGTGCTAACTTTATGGTATGCTCACCAACAATCGGTACTATCTTGGAATCAATCCCAGGATTCGCTGCTGCTGACGGTGCTGATGCTGAAACTATGAACTATGCATTCGGTATCCAGAAAGTTGGTAACTTAAATGCTAAGTATGAAGTTTACAAGAACCCATACATGACTGAAAACACTATTTTATTAGGCTTCAGAGGTTCACAATTCTTGGAAACAGGTGCTACTTTCGCTCCTTACATTCCATTAATCATGACTCCTCTCGTATACGATCCAACGACCTTCACTCCAAGAAAAGGTCTCTTGACTCGTTACGCTAAGAAGATGTTGAGACCTGAATACTATGCTAAGATCATGGTTGCAGGTTTGAACACTATCTAATATAGAGTTTAGAATATACTAAAAGAAAGCCCCACTTCGGTGGGGCTTTTTTATTCTCTAGTAGGTATACTATATTTATAGTAAACAAATAAAAGTATATATTAAATGAAAGAGACACCCTCTCAGTTGCCGATCCCGGCATTTGTTATGAATTTTCCTTTTACTCTAGACACAAAAGTTCCAAATAATGTTTGGATGCAAGAGTTAGAAGAAGAAGCACTTAAAATAAATAAAGGAGTTGCTTATCGCCAATTTTTGGATTTGTATCAATTTGTAGCTGGTAATGGTTTAGTTTGTAATCTACCTGCTAAAGGGGATTACCAAGATTTAGTTTATGTAGCTAACTTAGGTATTTACCTCCCCCATATTACAGATTCAAACAATATTATAATGGCTAATTTCACTTCAGAACCCCGTCAAGGTGAAGAAGAAGTAGGTAAGCCATTTTTTGAATTAATGGATTATAATGTTCATATGTGCCCCTTTAAATGGGAAGGAGAAGCTGATTTAAAATATCTTTACGATAATGTTTACGTAGGTGGATATGGAATCCGCTCAGACATTAGAGCGTATGAGTGGATGGAAGAAAACTTTGATATGAAAATTATCAAAGTTGAAATGGTTGATGACTATTTATACCACCTAGATTGTTCTATTTTCCCATTAACTAAAGATAAAACATTAGTTTGCACGGAACTTTTCAATGAAGATGAATTAGCACAATTATCACAATATACTGAAGTAATAAACGTAGATATTGAAGATGCCCTTAATGGAATGACTAATTCTGTTCGTTTAGGTAATACCATATTGTGTGCCTCTAACATTTCTGAAATGACTAGAGCAGATGAAAACTATGAAGCTGAAAAACATAAAATAGAAAGCCTAGAAAAAATATGCTTTAACGAAGGACTCGAACCAGTATTTTTTAACCTCTCAGAATACATGAAATCAGGTGCTATGTTGAGCTGTATGATGATGCATTTGAATTATGTTGATCAAACTAAATCTCTCCTCTAATGGCGCAATATCTTGAAGATTGGTTAGACGGAGAAGTAGCAGAACTCTCAAAATTAGAAGTAGGTGAATTATCTAATACCTTCTTTTTTAGAGACCCAATGCGTCCTAACTACATAGATTACAAACACTTCTACTCCCCAGCTGATGGTACAATTTTATATCAAAAAGTTGTACAAGATGCTACTGAACCTATAGTAGAAATAAAAGGTATGAATTATACAATCCAAGATGTACTTGGAGATAAAACGTATGATAAACCATCACTAGTAATTGGTATATTTATGTCATTTTATGATATCCATATAAATAGAATACCTTATGCTGGTATATTACAATATAAAGGTTTAGATCCTATAGAATCCACTAACAAACCTATGTTAGCTATAGAAAAGGATATTCTAAATGCAGCTATTAATCCTAATAACTTAGAATATCTTAAGTATAACGAAAGAATGTGGAATAAAATTTATTCTCCTCAGTTAGATTACACTTATTATTTAATACAAATTGCAGATGAAGACGTAAATGTCATAGCCCCTTTCATTAATGATCAGAATTCCCCTGTATCACAAAATGAACGTTTCTCACTTATAAGATGGGGTTCGCAAGTTGATTTAGTTCTTCCACTCGATGAAAGATACGATTTTGACCTTGTCTTAGAGGATGAAATGCATGTGAACGCAGGATTAGACAAACTAGTTAAAATTAATTTTAGAAATGACCCATTTCAACAACACCCCCGAAGCTGAAGAAATCTTCAGAGGGAAAAAAGTAGTGAAGAATCCAATTAAATTTAAAGTTCAACTTAACGACGAACAAAAAGAAGCAAAACAGCTAATATTAGATAATACAGTTACAATGTTAGCAGGACAAGCAGGTTCTGGTAAAACTTTATTAGCATGTCAAGTAGCTTTAGATGGTCTTATTAGAAGAGTATACCAAAAAGTAATAATTACTCGCCCTACTGTATCAAAAGAAGATATAGGATTTCTCCCAGGTGATTTAAGAGAAAAAATGGACCCCTGGGTGCAACCAATTTATCAAAATTTCTTTACTTTATATGATAAAGCTAAAGTTGAAAAATTTATAAAAGATGGTTTAATAGAAATTGTACCTGTATCATTTATGAGGGGTAGAACATTTCTAGATTCGTGTGTTATTGTAGACGAAGCACAAAACGTAACCCATGAACAAATGGAAATGATTGTAACCCGTTTAGGTTTACGTTCCAAAATGATGATATGTGGGGACCAACACCAAACAGATCTAAAGAAAAAATCAGATTCTGGATTTAAATTTTTATATAAAGCATCTCGTAAAATTAAAAATTTAGAAGCAATTACACTTACTTCAAATCATCGTAATGAAATTGTAGAAGATTTAAGAAATTACTATAACGATAACCAAATTTATTAAAAATGGCTAAACGTACACCTTTTGAATGGGGAAATGCTAACTTTGCTTGGGATAAAAATCCCTTTGGAGCAAGGCAAAGTACAAACCCATTCACTTGGGATGATTGTGCGTTAGTTGAAGAAGTTGTAAAAGCCGGAAAGGCCTACGGTGACGTTTTTAAAGACGAAAAAAAGAAAAAACGTTTTATAAAACTTATATGTCAAATAGAGGGCGTAGAATACAAAGAAACCAAAGAAGTCAAGGAAAGGCAAATACGTATCACGGACGTAGCATTAGTTGCTAAGGAAGTATTAGGAATTGACATAAAAATAGACGTGTAATGTATAAATTATTTACAGATAAAACTGAACTCTTTGAGTGTAATATAAAATTAGAGGGTGCCTCACTAAAAAATAGTAGAGCACGTCTATTAGTAGAATCTGAAGATTTAAATCTTGTCTTTAACGGCACCATCAGCTCTACAGGTAAATGTCAAATTCCTATTAAAAAATTAAAAGGATTATTAGATGAAAGTGTTGAAGGTAATTTAAAATTAGAAGTAATTGCTGACGACACTTATTTTACTCCTTGGGAATCTAAATTTACAGTAGACACTTCTAGAAAAGTTACGGTAGAAGTTAAGTCACAACAAAATAACGAAATCTTAACTGAATCAAAACCTGAAGTTTCTGTAAGTAATGTTAAAAATAGCGTGTCTCTCCACGAAAGAGAACATATCATTACAATACTGCGAATGTTGATAAAGGAGGATATCAATTTAGATAACCTCTCTATTAAAAAGGATAAACTCAACAATCTTGTTGGTACTTACTTACGAAACAATGAAATTACCCCTAATCAAAAGGAAAAAATTATTGAAGGAGTTTTAACAGGGTTGTCTAAAATAGGTTAAGATGGCACTACCTGATTTAACAGGGCAAAATATAGAAAATACGTACCAAAGGGTTATACAAACCGATGGTACAAATTTTTATGACGGAACAGGTTCTCTAGTTAACTTTGGAGGAGCCGTTTTCCCGTACACGGGCAGTGCTATAATCTCAGGAAGCCTTATAGTAACAGGCTCTACAGACATACAATACTTAACAGCTTCAGGACTTAATTATCCTGACACAGATGGAACTGAATTTATGGTTCTTAGAACTGATGGAAATGGGAATCTCTCATTTGATTATTCGGATAGAACAAGTATTGAAGTAAGAACGATTGAAGCTGTAACTAAGGGAGACCCCTTAAGAGTTGTAGGATTTAACAATGGGCAAAATAGAGCTGAAGTTAGAAGAGCAGATGCTCTAAATCCCTCTTTAATGCCTTCATATGGTTTAGCTTATGAAACTGTAGGTGCTAATGTTAACACCCAAATGGTAGCATTAGGAGCTTTAGATAATGTCAATACCCAAATAGCCCCTAATGATTTTCAAGAAGGTGATATACTCTATGTCCAAGTAGGTGGGGGCCTTACAAATGTAAAACCCACAGGAAGTGCCCTAATACAAAACGTTGGTAAAGTTGCAAGAAGACAACAAAACTCGGGAGAAATATTAGTATCAGCTATTGGTAGAAGTAATGATATTCCTAATATCCAACCGGGATATGCTTGGGTTGGTAACGAAAATTGGGTTGCTACTGCCGTTCCTACTTCGTCATTTAACGAAGACCCATTTCCTTACACGGGAAGTGCCGCAATTAGCGGTAGTTTGGAAGTAACAGGAGATGTTACAATATACGGCACTGCTTCTGTTAATGTATTAATAACAAATTATGAATCATCATCAATAATTTATTCATCGGGTTCAACTAAATTTGGTGACAGTTTAGATGATACCCATATATTCACAGGTAGTGTTAGTGTAGAAGGTGGTATTACTACTACGGATAACATCACTATACCTAGAGGTAAGTCATTAATTTTCCCCAACCACCCCACTCAAGCGGGAGGCATAAGTATAGGAGATAACTTTTCTACAAGCTCCCCAGGCACCAATTTTGTAAGAATAGGCAATTCTGCTGGAACTGAAGCTTTATCAAATAAATTTATAGCAATAGGAGATGAAGCAGGTAGATCAGCTACTGGACAACAGCAAATTTTTATAGGCTTTAGAGCAGGAAGAGGATTTGACAACAGTAATAACGTAGTTGTAATAGGTCATTTTGCAGCATGGGGGGATTACTCAAATGCTGATGTAGATAATGCAGTTATTTTAGGAACTAATGCGGGTCAAGCGGTTACCCAAACAGATAATGTAGTAATTATAGGTACTAATGCTGGATATAATACAGAATACTCAAGCAAATCTGTTATAATTGGTGACCAAGCAGGATATAACCATAGTGGATCCTCAGGAGATGCTAAAGAAGGTAATGTTTTTATAGGTTATCAAGCGGGTTATAATGAATTAGGTTCAAATAAACTTATTATAGCTAATACGGGTTCTAAAGCTCTAGTAACAGGTGACTTCACTAACAATACTTTTAACATCTCAGGTTCAGTTAGCGCCTCCACATACTACGGCGACGGCTCTAACCTCACAGGTATTGAAACCGATCCATTCCCATATACCGGAAGTGCTGTAATTAGTGGTTCACTTACAGTAACAGGTAGTTTTAATGTTTTATTACCTACTTCTTCAACAGATACTTACTTTGTTACTTATAATACTTCTTCTTATGAATTAGAAGCTAGACAAGTAGCAACACTTATAAACCCTAAAGTTGAGTATTTAGATGTTACTGCTAGTATTTCTAGTGGTACTTCTATAACATTACCTAATGGGTTATCATACATATCATCATCAACTTATGAATACCTTGAAGTATTTTTTAATGGGTTAAGATTAAGGTATGATAGAGATTTTGTACCTACTTCAACAACAACAATTCAAAATCAAATAGCATTTCCTTCGGGAAGCGAGTTAACATTTAAATCATTGAAAGCATGAGCCATATACCCCCACCTTCCCTACTAGATTTATTATCTGAAAACTTAATGTTTTTATTTGGTTCTTTATATCAAAGTGACATTGCGTATGATACAAATAATAACAAATTAACTTTAAAAGGAGTTGATATTACATATGATAGTGCTTTTATAGACCAAAACATTGAGACTATAAATACTTATATAAAACATTACCAACAAGAGGAATCTAATGAAGATATAATTTCATTATTATATGATATAAGGAGAGTTTTAGAAGATACAAAAGATAGACTTTCATGGCTACAATAAGATCAGTTTTTTCACCTGGGCAAACTTTTAATGTACTTGATCCTAATGCTTGGGTTGGGGGAGTAGTCCCTGGCCCTAATGATATAGCCCAAATTGGGGAAAATGGAGATTATCGTGCTACTATTAATACTGATAGAGCCCCTTATAGTACTTATGCCTCCCCTTTTTCAGGTTCTACTATTATAAAAAATTCTGGGAGTGTTATTTTTCCTTGGGACGGGAATGAGGGAATTATTCCCGTAAATAGCAATGCTTATAATTTTAATGGTGAATATCAATGGCCTGATACTAACGGTAGTTTTCTAATTTATCCTAGAACTAATTTTCCTGATATAAGGTTTCCTATAAAAATTGATTACATAAGTAAATCAATAAGTGATGTTTATACTTTTCAATCTTGTAGTATAGATAGAACTTATAGTAATTGGGTATATAAAACAGGATCAAACCCCCTTTATGATGCTTCTTTAGATGAAAAAGGATATCCTAAAGAAATTGCAACTATTGTAAGATATAATGATTATGTTTATCCTTTACATACTAAATTTGAACTAACAGGTTCAGATACTTGGCATGTAGGACAGATAGAAACTTTAGAACGATGTCATTTTACTGTAAAAGATAATGCTATCTTAAAATTAGATGGTACTACAGTTAATCCTAATGCTATTTATAATAATGAAGATTCTTATAATAATGAAATAAGGATTTTAAATAACGCTACCGTTGAATTAACTGGTAGTGTACAAAGGTCTAATGCAGGTTTATATTTTTATAGAAGAAATAATGCCTTTAACCTCCTCCAAATTTCAGGGAGTGATTTATTACCTAATACTATTTTATCCCAATCTGCATTTTCAGGAGATAGTAACATCATATTAACTAATACTTCTAGTATAGGTGAAGGTAGTATTATTAGTATTGATAACCATTTTGAACCTACATACTATACCTCTCATGTTTGGAGAAGTGATTATAATCCTTATGGCTTTAAATGTGATCCTACTTATCCTACTAGCTCCACTTATGTTTGGAGAAATTCAAACAAGGGGGGAGGATCCATGTTTATCTCAGGTAACTTTAAAGAACATGAAGTAGTACAAGTAATATCTCAATCCAATAATAATTATACTATAGCAAAATTATTTGGGAAAGAAGGAAAAATTCAACAAGATTTAGGGTTATTTACATATGAACAATTTGTTCAAACATTTAGTGGTAGTTTAGTTACTTCTTATAGTGGTCAAAAAAGAGCAGTTTTAATAGATTCCCTCCATAAAGATTTCCAACCTGGAGAAAAACTTATTATTAGTAGATCTAAAGTAGCTGAAGTACTTTATTCTGATTATTATTTATCTTCTTCACTTTATATAGACTTTACTAACGGAGCTACTACAAGTTCAATTCATGTTTCTCCTTACTCAGGTTATACTGGATCCTTTATAGATGTAACTACTAATAGTAATTATAATTTATATTATGAAAATTATTTTAGAGCATCACAATATTGGTCAACAACCCCCCGTACAGGTTCTAACCAAATAGATGTAACTTCTTCTCTTCATATAAGTAGTGAAGGTAAATCCCGAATGTATCAAAGTGGGAATCCTAATTATTATGCTTATTTTATATTACCCAATACTTATTTTCATGAAGGTGAAGTTTCTATTACTTATGATAAAAATACAAATTTAAGTGGAGGTTCTGATACTAATGCTTATTTAGCTATAAATTTAGGAATAGGTCATGTTCATAACGGAGGGATACCCTTATATAACTCTGCTCACAGCTATGGTCATACTTACAACTACAGAAATGAAAATAGATTTGCTTATGGAGGATACCGCAATGATGGAGGTAGTAGTAACTTAATAAGTTTTAGGCATGCTTTTCCAAATTCTAAAGATGATTATGGTAGAAATTCTGATAATAGACAAGATTCTTTTAAAGCTAAATTAAGTATAAAAAAAGGAAAGGGACAATCATACCTTAATGGTAATTTAGTAACTGAAAATTATGATGTCCAAACTAGAAGACAACCTATTAAGTTTTCTATATATAGAAACATTAATATTTTTGATATTGAAGTTAAAGAATATTATCAATTAGTGTTATTAGATACCGAAGAATCCTTTAATTATAAAGATGAAGTATTAGAAGGAGCAAGATTAGAATATAATCAAGAAGCAGGAAAAAGGGTAAGGGTAAGTGGAAATAGAATAAAAAACCCATTAGGTTATCGTAACTTAACCCGTGATCTCCTAGAAAACGGTAAAGAAGCTACTATATTACCTTATGCTCATAGCGCTACTACTACCATAGCCCAAAACGGAAATTATAATAGTTTTTATAGATGGGCTAGTAATTACATATATGCTGGAGAATTGTATGATAATTACTTAAGACAATACGCTTACTCACATCAGTATAGAAAAACAGGAACTGGTTATTACATAATATATGATCTCCAAACTGAAACTTCCATGTCCTCTTTAGCATACTCAGATTATCATGATTATAATTATGACTATACTCAAATATCAACTGATATTCAAGTAGATGTTTCAAATGATTTAGAAAATTGGACTACAGTATATGGACCTACCCCTGACCCTCGTTATACTACTAGAGAAGGGCAACTTAGATTTTATGATTTTGTAAATGGTAGTACTTCTGCACGTTTTGTTAAATTATATTTAAACGGTACTTCTCGTAATAGTGGTAATGTTATAGAATATATAGGTTTATATAATTTCTATGATGAAAACAATCAAGACATAGGTAACACCATAGAATTATATAATGCTGATATGTTTGAAGTAGGGGATAAAATATTCTTCCAAGAAACAAAAATCCCCCGCCACCCAGGACAGTTTAATTACAATAATGATGCTCAATATGCTGCTGTAGATTGGGCTACTCATCCTGGGGTTCAAGCAGGAACTACCACTGATGTTGATGTATGTGGAGGATTAACTTACCTACACACTATTACTGCTAAAAATGGTAATAGGATAACTTTAGATAGAAAAATAGCTAATTTTCCGATTTATAAAGATACTTTTATATATAAGTGGAATCAAGGAAGTATAAATTTTAAAGGAAACCATACTAATTTAGGAACTTGGTGGCAACGACAATTTCAATATCCTCTTAATACTTACCAATTAGTAAATGCTAACTTTGATGTTGTCCGAACCCTTTCGGGTTTAAGTGGTGGGGGGGATATAGGTACCTTAAATTCTTATACTGAGAATGTATCTTCAAATGGTGTTACCAAAGCTAGTAGTCATGGGTTTGGAAGTTTTATAATAAAAAATTGTAATTTAGTAGGAGGAGCAAGAAGTGCAGGATTTTTAGGACAAAATAATCAATATACTCTTGATACCTATGATACTTTAGTATTTAATAATGTTATTTTTGACCACGGTAGAACTCCTACTGGGAATTTTGGAGTTAGGTATGCTTCATACATAAATAGCTACACTTTTACTTATAATAGAAGAAGTGGAGTTACAATACAATATATAGCATTAGGGGATTCTAGTAAAAATTCTTCTACTTCTCCTAAAATT
>Ga0208645_1000764_pt1 | contig 31877 bp, 50 predicted proteins | sample VirMetDEL_Sep_01_FD_184519 | JGI IMG/M metagenome (GOLD analysis project Ga0208645, IMG submission 184519) | Aqueous microbial communities from the Delaware River and Bay under freshwater to marine salinity gradient to study organic matter... | ecosystem: Environmental > Aquatic > Marine >... | reverse complement strand
CAGGCTATATAGACGCATCTAATAACGATTTAAAGGCCATTACAAGTAATAAAAAAGTAGGCCTAGTGTATCACTAACATAAAATAGATATTAACTTTAAAACTTTATAAGATGAGCAAAGGACAATTGCCCCTTACTAACTGGAGCAATACACAATTAACACTACTATTAATCTTGGCTATCCTTTTTGGAGGGTGCTAAACAAAACAATAAACAAATGATAACAATTAACACAGACAAAGCAAAGGAACTAATAAGAGAAACAAATGGAAGAATTTTTTCTAGTACCTTTATAAAAAAAGATGGCACACACAGACTAATGAACGCCAGACTAAAAGTAAGTAAAGGACTTAAAGAAGATGCAAAGCCTCAACCATACGAGCCGAGCAAATACAACCTTATACGCGTTTATGATATGACAAAAAAAGCATATAGAATGATAAACTTTAATACTCTTTTAACTCTTACAATTAATAAAAACAACTATAAAATTATATAATTATGAAAGAAATAAAAATCACTTATGATGACACTAGGGATATATCAATAAGATGTGTAGATAAAATGATGGAGTTAAAAATTTTTTCAGAATATCCTTTTGATATACAAGATTTAATACAAGACCAAATAAATAAAGTGTTCGGATTAGATATAGATGATAACTTTGAGATAACAATTAATAAAAACAACTATAAAATAATATAATTATGAAAACAGAAATAAAAAACTTTTACTCATGGTATTATAATGAAGATAAAATTATGATATACAAACAAAAACAAGAGAACGAAAACAGTTATACTTGTGTTTCTCAAATAGTGCAACAACTATCAAAAGAGAATAATAAATATACTTTTCATATTAGTACTATAGTTATTTTTTAAAACAATAAAAGCAAATTAAATACTAATATTAAAGCACCTTTAACGAGGTGTTTTTTTTATGCGCTAATCTAAGCAAATAGAATAAGAATACTAACACACCAGAAGCACAGTAAAAGCCTTTAAAACGTTTAAATACTTAGTTATTTTATGACTATTGTTGATTGAATAGGATATTATTTCTTTTGTATGGTTGGCAAATTTTTCTTTTACATCCAACTTTGCACCAAAAAAAGACACATTTCACCAGTATAAACACTTATTTATCAAGATATTACAAACTTTAAGCAGTTTTTAGTTGTATTTGTGTCAATTCCTGAAGTTTTTTATTAAAAAGTTGTTAATAAAAGGATTAAAAAGGATAAATAAAAGGTTGGTATTTGAATTCCGTAAACCAATGTATATATACTCTTTGGACACACAAACGCACACACACAGAATACAAGTTCAATTTTATAAATACTATGTTTGTAGAATAAACATTTATTTTAGGAGTTGTTATATACTTTGCGATATGAGCAATAATGTTTACTATAGGATGTGGCGATTATAAGTATAATGGAGGAATAACATATACTCTTATAAGAGGCACGAAGATAGGTATTTAAAATTATAGTTTTGCATAGTTTTCTTACAATTTACAATAATGTTAAAATATAGAAGTTCAATTTTATATAATAATTAGGAAAGCAGTTTAAATAATTTTTGTATCTTGCGAAAAATTAATTAAAACTATAAATAAAATGACACAAGAGATTAAAGAAGTATTAGAAGAAAATGACTGCGTAATTGCTGATGGGTTTAATGATGCTATAATTGGAACTTGCCAAAGAGATGGAGAGGTGATAGTTGTTTACGATATTAGTAAGTGTATAGATTCGTTAGTTAAAGATGATGGTATGGAATATCAAGAAGCAGAAGAATTTTTATATTTTAATACAATAAATTGTTATGTTGGAGAAAGAACTCCAATATTTATAGACACACATAAAGAATGAAAGAAGAAAATAAGAAGTTAGGTAGTGAGGCAAGGAAGAAAAGACCTCAACTTGGTAAGATAGATGAGAACTATAATAAAACTCCAAAGGCACTACAACCTAAAAATAATGAGGCAAGACAAGTGGCTAAGATGACTCGTAAATCACTTGCTTATGCTTTAGAAGGACAGCCTGTAAAGATTAAGATGGCATTAGATATATTATTTGATGAAGATCCTAGAGCATATATAGATGCAATAGCAAAACTAATGAACTATGCTATGCCTAAGTTATCATCAACAGAGATTAAGAAAGATACTGATACTAAGATTGAGATTAACTTAACTGAAGGTGCAACACTTGATGATATTAAAAATCAAATCAGAGGACTTGAAGATGCAGAAGATATTGATTATACTGAAATAGATGACTAATAAAAAATTATTAAAGTTCGCACTTGAAAAGAAACTATCTGAGATGAGTTTCTATGAGTTCTTTAAGGCTGCTTGGGTAGTAGTAGAACCAGCCGTACCTCTATCAACTAATTGGCATCATAAATATATATGCGATACGCTACAAGAAGAATGTGAGAGAATCATAGCACAAAAGCCAAAAACTAAAGATATAATTATTAATGTACCCTTTCGTTCAACAAAGTCATTAATAGTTACTGTTATGTTTCCAGTATGGGCTTGGATAAAATCACCTAAACTAAGATTCATTACTTCTTCTTACTCTGCTGCACTATCTATTGAACTTGCAACTAAATCAAGAGATATAATATTTAGTGATTGGTTTAAGAAAAGATGGGGTGATGTATTCCACATTAAAAAAGACCAAAACTTAAAAGAGAGATACGAGAATAATCATATTGGAATGAGAAGGGCAACATCTGTTGGTGGTACTGTAACAGGACAGGGTGGAGATTTCCTAATTGTGGATGACCCTCTATCACCTCAAATGGCAAACTCAGCAACCGAAAGAGAGAACGCTAATGAATGGTATAGGACAACATTCTACTCAAGATTGAATCAAGCAGATATAGGAGTGAGGATTATAATTATGCAAAGAGTGCATGAAGAAGATTTAAGTGGATTCTTGTTAGATAGGGAAACAAGAACAAAATATAAACATATTTGCATACCTGCAACAAATGAAGATGGTAATATCAAACCAAAATCACTAGAGAAGTTTTATAATAAAGAAAATGGCTTGTTTTGGGAAGATAGATTTAGTAAAGAGGTATTAGATGACTATAAGAGTGCATTGGGTACTTATGGGTATGCAGGACAACTACAACAAACACCAACACCACTAGATAGTGGTATGATTCATAAAGATTGGTTTAAGATTGATAGATATAGAAAAGATGAGGCTACAGTAAACTTTGTTATTGACCCTGCATATACTGCAAATCAAAAGAATGACCCATCAGCACTACTAGCATATACCTATCAAGATAACAAATGGCAGATAGTAGATTGTATTAATGTGCATAAAGAGTTCCCAGAATTAGTTAAATTCATTCCTCAATGGGTAAAAAAGAATGGATATACTACAAAAAGCAGAATATTTGTAGAGCCTAAAGCATCAGGTAAATCTATTGTACAAACATTAGTTAGGGAAACAGGACTTAATATAAAAGAAGATAAACCACCAACAAAAGACAAAGTAGCGAGAGTTAGTGATATTAGTGCATCACTTGAGAGTGGTAGAGTAAGTTTACTGAATGGAGATTGGAATAGAGAGTTTCTTGACCAACTTACCAGATTTCCTGCAGCAAAACATGATGATATGGTAGATTGTTTAGTTATGGCTGTAAATAAGGAAATATGGGGTGGTGGAGGCAAGGTAGTTTACTTTAATTAAACTTTTTTTCAGTTTGTTTAAAAATTGTGAAAATATTTCATAGTATATTTACTATTTTTGCCTAGTTTTGAGTAATTCTAAAAAAATTATCAAAAAATTATGAAAAATATAGAAATATCATACATAAACGACAATCATAAGCAGATTGTTGAATTACATCTAAGAAAGATTAAGAAAGCAATGTATTTTGCTACTGAAGATGTTGGAGAAGGTAAGTATCAAGACTTTTTAGATATAATGAACTCAGTTTACTTATATTCTAACAATTTTTACGATACTATGGTACAGAAGAAAGGTGATAGTGCTTCATTAGAAGAATTTATATTTTTAATACCTAATATGGTGTTTTATACTGCTATTGGGTATTTAACTGCATTAAAAGATGAAGATAATGATTATTTAATGAGAAGTAGTTTAGAAGAAATTGGTTCTTTTTGCGAAAACGCAACAAGTGAACTTGCAGATATTCTTATAGATGAAAAAGAAAGTAAAAAAATAATGCAAGATATTTTAGATTTAGACTTAACAAAAAATTAATAGATATGGTTGAAATTAAAATTCAAGAGAAAAGTTATGACATTCCAACTGAATGGAAGGATATAACACTTAGATATTGGTGTGGACTATACTCAATTATCAATCAGTACAATAAAAGAGATGATGAGGGTAATGTTATTGAAGCAGAACACTCAGAAGTTGAGTTATTGAAGATGAATAGAGATATTTTCATATATCTTACAGGTGTTAGTCATAATGAGATGAATATGCTAGATGTTGATAGTGTAAATAATGCTGTAGCAATATTCTCACAAACATTAGAAGAATATAAGCCAAAAGGAATAGATAAATTTGAATTTGAAGGTGAGGAGTATCTATTTCCAAAAGAATTTCTAAGAAGAAACACATTTGGAGATTATATTGAATCAACTCACTTAGAGAGTACAATAGAAATAATGAAACATGGAAGGTTTGATGTATTACCAGAGCAAATGGCAATACTTTGCAGAAGGGCTGATGAGGAATATGATGATGATGCAATACCTGCCAAAACTGAAAGGTTTAAAGAATTGACAATGGACTTCGTGTGGGAGTTCAGTTTTTTTTTGACAATGCAAAGCGTAAAATTAACAAGGACTTTCCAAATGTTTTTGGGGAAAACAGAGGAAGAAGTGGAGGAGGCAAAAATAGAGTTTCTACAGTTGGACTCTACAACAAGTTCATAAAGCCTTATGGTTGGCTTAATAGTTTATATATGGTTGCAGAAAAGGGGATATTTAGAGTGAATGGTGAAAACGACATAGATAGTGTGAAGAAAACAGACTTATACAAGGTTTTAACTTATTTAAGTTGGAATACTGCTAAAAATGACTATGAAATTGCTGTTCAAGAGAAAATACATAATAAAAATAATATAACATTGTAATAATGGCAATAACAAGATTAACAGACATAATAACAGTATTTGACAGCAAATGGACTTATGGTGATGTGAAGTTTGGTTACGAAAGTGAAGTAAACCAAGACCATGACACTCAGTACCCATTAATGCTAGTTGAACCACCTGAATCAACTATACCTGTAGTGTATAATGGTAGAGAAGAATATACATTTGAAATAAACTTCTATAATTTATACTCTCAAGCAGCACAATCAGCAGTTACACTTCAAAAGAGATGGGATAATTTACAAGATTTGGCTAATGAGTGGCTAGATATGGTACTTAAAAATTATCAAGATGTAAGTGTAGAAGCATACTTAGAAGATGAGAGTATCGCTATAGAGAGAGTTAAAGAAGTAGCAAACGATAGATTGGTGCAAATAAAACTAACATTTACTATGAGTGCGTTTACTAAGTGCTTTAGACCTGTTTCAAACTACCCATCAGATTATTCTGATTTAGTAGTATGGTTAAAATCAGATAGTGGTGCTACATTTGATATAGCATCTAAAAGAGTGAGTGCTTGGGCTGACCAGTCAGGAAATAGTAATGATGTGGCTCAATCAACAGCAGCAAATCAACCACTAAGACATGGATATGATGGTATTAACGATAAAGCATATTTAGATTTTGATGGCACTAATGATACTTTTGTTTCAGGAAGTAACTTACCTGTAACAACAGGCTTTACAATATTTGAAGTAAGTAGAATTGATAAAGCAAGTGATAATGTATTTGGATGGTATAATTCAAGTGCTGCTATATCTATAGGTACAAATGCTAGTGGTCATATTACTGCTACAGTAAGTGATGGAACTAATACAATAACTGCAAATACTGCTGTAGATAATAAAGCAAGTAATCATATATCAGTATTAAAGAAACACAACAAAAGAATAGATTTAGAATATTATGATTCTGCAAATTCTATAACTGCTACTGATAATGATTCAGGATTCAATCATAGTTTTGAATTTAATACAACAACTTTTAATATTGGCTCTTATAATAGCACAAATAATATGGATGGACAATTAAACGAATTAATAATTTTTAACAGAGCCTTGAGTGATACTGAAATTTCTGAAGTAAGAGGTTACTTAAATTTAAAATATAAAATATATTAAGATATGGCAGGAATAAACGGAAATGTAAGTTGGCAAATACAACCATTAGATTTTTCTAATTCAAATCTAGCAGGTTCTTTTTGGAGTAACAGAGGTAATTATCTTAAAAGTGTAAATGACCCATTAAGGTATGAAGTTATTTGGTCATCTGCAGGTGTTACTGAAGCAACAGAGCCTTCTGCTGGCAATTTTTCTGGTGGTAATGGTGATGTAGTGAATGTTATTTTTAAGGTTGAAACAAGTGTTGGTGATGGGTATTGGGAAGATTTAGGTAGTATTAAAAAATCAAGAGATATAGCAAATAGGAAATATAATGATGGAAGTCAGCCTAATGGTCATAGATTTACAGTAGATATTAGTCAATTAGTTTCAAATGAACTTTCTTATAGTTTATGTCCAATAAATAAAGGAACTTGGCAAAGTAATTATTATGGAGGTATGAATGGTGGACTAACAATGCAAGATAATGTGCTTAGTGGTAGTGGTGCAATGGGTACTCCAATAAGTAATTACAATGTTTCTAGGAATGGTGCTTACAGACTATTAAAAGTATCAGTAAACTATGAAATAATAAATGGTGATGGTAAGATTGTAAGTGCAACAGGTAGTATTACATCAAACACTATTACTGTTATAAATTCAGTAAATCAGTTTGAAAAAGATTCTTTGTATTACGCATTAAGTTATAACATGGATAACAGTTCATCTAATAAATATAGTTTCCTAAGTAGGTGTCCAAATTTTACAACATCAGATTCATCATTAACTTATGACTTTCAAAAACCAATCAGAGTAGATGAACAGGCAGAATATTTACAGTTTTATATAAGAAGAATTTTCTCTACTGATATAAGGAGTGCTGGATTAGATTCTGTTGGTACTATTGGATTATATGTTGAAACATTTGATGCAGGTGGTACTCGTTTAAATCAATTTTATCTAAGAGATTTTGAAGATAATGTTACTACTGAAAATACTAATAATAATTACGTAACTCCTGATGAATATCAAGATTCAATGTTTATTCAGAATGTTTCTCCATATTATATAAATAATACTACAAATCTTATAGGTGCTAGTAAAAAATCACCTACTAATAGCCCATCAAACTACCCTTATTGGAACGCATATACAGGTAATAAAATAACATCAAATACTGCTTATTACAGAGTTAGTGTTTCAAGGTTTGCTATGTTTAGTCCGTACACTGAAAGAAGAACATCAGAATACAGATATTACACTATAGACAGGGAAGATGAGAAAATTCCTTATGGATTTGTTAGATTTCATTGGTTAAACTCTGTTGGTGGTATTGATAGTCATACTGCAAAGAGAGATGTAGTTGAAGGATTGACAATAAGTAGAGATGTTATAGAGAGAAAAAGTGGTGATAGAACTTGGTATCAAGATGACCAAAATCAAGGCTCAATAATGCAAAACTCACTTTACCACTCAGATACAATGAGAGGTGGTGATATATACAAAGGAGGTAGAGAGGTTTCTAATGTAAATGCAGAAAGAGTGCAAAGTGTTTATACAGAGCCTTTAAATAAAAGTTCAGCAAAATGGTTAGAAGAAATGATGTTATCACCTAATGTTTGGATAGAGATGGACACAGAGGCTACAGAGATGGGTAATACAAGAAATCCATACTTACGACCATCAGATAAAGAATACATACCTGTAATTATTACAAATAGTGATGTTGAAACTGTTAATCAAGAAGCAGGTTTAGTTAAATTTAATATTGAATATACTTTAGCACATAAAGTAATAACACAAAGAAACTAATATATGTCGGTAAAAGTTGAGATACTAGATTATAAATATACTGATGCTACCAATACTGTTATTGATTGGGAAAAGAGTGTTGTGGGTGAGTTGGATGTAACTGACCATTCTGACTTCCCTCTAGCAATGACATTCCAAATATCAGATATAAAAGAATTAACTTCAACAAGTGGTGATTATAGTAAAACATTTAAAATACCTGCTACAAAGAATAATAATAAGTTATTAAAACACACTTATACTCCAAATATAGACACTGATATAAATCTTACTGAGAATAAAAAATGTAGAATACTTGTTAATAATCTTTTTTCTATAAAAGGTTTAATTAAAGTTACAGGAGTTGGTGGTTATGGAGAAACACCATCTTATTATGATTGCGTATTTTTTGGAAGTAATTTAAGTTGGGCTGATGATTTATCTAATAAATATATGAACGAGTTAGATTGGGGTGTTAATGGTGAGGACTTAAAGTATAATAAAACTAAAATTATGGCTACTTGGCAAGATGAAGATTGTGATTCATCTACATCTCCAATAGTATATCCTATTGTTTCTTATGGAGATTACAATCCTGATGGAGAAACGAAAACAATACAACTTTTAGATACTTTTTCAGATGCTGTAGGAACTACTGCAACTAAAGTTGGTTATTATGGGTTTGATGATTCAGGCAATAGTTATGGCACACCTCTACCATCTGCAGATTGGCGACCTGCAGTATTTGTTAAAACTACATTAGAAAATATATTTAGTGAAGTTGGCTATAGTATAAATTCAACTTTTATGGAAACAGATATGTTTAAAAAGTTGGTATGGTTATTACCTAATTTTAGATATAATAATGCTGAAGAAAGGTATGATGAGTATTCTGTAGAGAGTAACTTTAAAAATGGAGAAAGTTTAAGTGCAACTGATTATGCACAGGGTGGAACTACATCAACAGTTACTGATAGTGGTGTATTTGACCCAGATTTTGGTAGTAGTGTTACTTTTAATGATGGTGATGATAATTATATTGGAAATCCAACAGGTCAAGGCTTACAAGGAACGAAACTTATTCCATTAACCACTTTAAACCTAAATGTAACTTTAGATGAGGGTTCTTATGTAGATATGAGTAACGATTACATAACAATTGGAGAGTATGGTTATTATAAAATAAAATTAAGTGGGCTTGAATCAAGATTGGCTAATATGATAAAAGGAGGCTCTCAACAAAGAGGTGCTTCAAAAGTCAAATTATGTATAAATATTGATGTATTAACTGTTGGTCAGTCTATTACAACAGGATGGAAAACAATAGAAAGGTCTGAGATAGAACAAACTCCATTTAAAGTTCTATTCCCTAATTCTAGCAAAACCAATGAAGATAATAGTGTTATTACTGATTATGAAGTAATGCCTAGTGTTAATAATGATAATTTTTGGTTTAATAAGGGAGATAAAATAAGATTTACAGCAGGTTTTAAATTTGAGCAAATGATTTCTGACCCAAGCATAAACAATCAAAACTTTAATATTGATACTTTTATTCGTTCCTCAAATTCTAGCAATCTTGATATTACTATTAAATCTGAAACAGTTGATTATGGTCAAACTTATGATTTAGATAAAGTGATTAATAAAGATTACAAACAGATTGATTTTGTTAAAGGTATTGCACACGCATTTAATCTTAAAATGACTACTGATGAAACTACTAAGAATGTAAATATAGAGCCATTTAATACCTTCTATAAGGATTATGCTGATGCAATAGATTGGACTTATAAATTAGATAGAAGTAGAAAAATAGATGATAAGTGGATTAAAAGCGACTTAAAAAGAGATATTGTTTTTAAATATAAACCAGATAGCAAAGATAAGAAAGTTGAGAGTAGAGGTGAGCAATATTTTGATGGAATAAAAGATGAATATCCATATCAAGAAACACTACCTAAAACTTTTGAGAAAGGAGAAAGTAAATATGAAAATCCATTTTTTGCAGGTACTTATAATTCTAAAGACCAAGATACTACAGGTGTGCAATTAGACACAGCATTTTCTGCCTGTTTATGGGAAGAAGATGTAAGTTCAAACGACACAAACAGACCAAATAAAGGATTTGAGTTTTTACCAAGATTATTGTATTGGAATAAATACTCACCAAATCTTGGAGGTGCAATAGGTCTTTATGATAAACGAGCAGTAATTCAAACTTGGAGTAGTGCATTTGGATTTTTATTAGCAGATTCATCCAACACTTCTGTAACATCAAACATATACCCTCAAGCAACATCAATCAATAGGGATGATAGTTCTAGTCCAATATTATCTTATGGTAATGTTAATGTAAGAGATTATGATGATGCAACAGAAGTATATACATCTTATTCATCAGGTAAGGGTTTATTTGAAACATATTATAAGAGTATGTTTGAGATGTTTAAGGCAAAACCAAGATTAAGAACTGTTTATATTGACTTAAAAACAACAGACATTATTAGTTTGGATTTTACAAAATTAGTATATATAGATGGTGTTTATTGGAGAATAAATAAAGTAGTTGATTATCAACCAAATAAAAACCAACCTACAAAAGTAGAGTTAATTGAATGGTTGCAGTTGGGTGCATTTGCAGCAGTAGCACCATCTTTTGGGGGTAACAATAATACAGGAAGTCTAGGTGATACAGGCACTCCTGAAGATACTAATGATAATTTAGGGTTATAAAACATGGCAGATAAAAAAGAAATATCAAGTAGAGGAATAGCACAGCAAAGTGGATTAGATGTATTCTCTAGTGTAACAACTTATAATGGGGAATATTTGAATTTTGGAAATGCTTTCCCTTATAGCACTCAACTTGGCTCAGATACTGATTACGCTACAACAGCAGCAGACCCACATACTGATGCTTTAATAAATAGTCCTGCATCTGATATTGGTAGATGGTATAGGTATCATACAAGTGGCTCTCCATATACAGCAGCATCAGCACCTTTGTCTGTAAGTGGTTTCTTTATCTTTAATGGACAGAAAACAGGTGGATTACCTTCTTATAGTGGTATGTATCAAAAATTAACTTTAATCAAAGGTAATGAATATCAGGTAGAAATTCAAACTTCTATCAGCACCTCATCAGGAACTCTTTATGTGAATACATATTCACCTGAAGCAGATAATTATGTAGAAATAAGTAGCAATACAGTAACATTCCCTATTAACAATACCTCTACTGGTATTATCACCTCAACATTTACTGCTAAAACTGCTAATGATATTATTTTGTTTTATTTCACAACAAATGAAACATCTTCAGTTAATGTAGCAATAACAAGTATTTCAATAAAAGAAAAGCAAGAATACTTAGTGCCTGTTTATGCTACTGATAAGTTTGGTAATGACCATAAAGTATTAAGAAGAAACTCAGGCAATATACTTTCTAATGATTAAATTTAAAAATACATTAAAGGAGTTAAAGGTTGTTGGTCAAATGCTAAAGGTAGGTTTGCAGAAAGAACTTATTGCACAAAAGCATAATGCTACAGGTAGGTTAAGTAGAGGGTTGAGGCATGAAGTTAAAGGCACTACTTTAAATGTAATGTCATCTGTTAGTTATTGGAAGGCTGTTAATAATCCTAAGTTTGCTAAGACTCCTAATTACAATGCAATAGCATCTTGGGCTAGAGCAAAGAAAGGTATAGAAGCAACTTCTGCATCAATAACAAGAATATATGCTAAAATGTTAAGACAAGGGTATGGACAGCCTTATGTGTTTTGGACTGAAGGTAATAAAATAAGAAGAACAAACTTTGCAGGATATGTAGCAAATAAGTTTAGTAAAGAAGCAGCAATTAAGTTAGCACCATCTATTGGTGAAGATGTAGCAAGTATGATTAGAGAAAAAATTAAAAATAATACAAAAGCAAAAGTTAGTTAATATGGCAAATACAGAAAAAATTGTAGTTCAGGTAATAGTACAAGGTGAGAAGGATTTACAAAGGGTAGGTAAAACAGCAGATAAATCAACTAAGAGTTTTGGGAAGATGGCTGCAGGGGTTTTAGGTGCTGTTGCTGCATTTAAACAGATTTCAAATGCTATAGGTAATGCAATGAAATCATTTAGGGATTTTGAGTTTCAGATGGCTAAAGTAAAAGCAATTACAGGTGCTAATAGAACCGAATTTTTAAAGTTATCTAAATCTGCTCAAGATTTAGGTCGTTCAACATTCTTTACTGCACAACAAGTTGCAGAATTACAAACTAATTATGGTAAATTAGGTTTCACTACTCAAGAGATATTAAATGCTCAAGAGGCTACATTAATGTTAGCAACAGCAACAGATAGTGATTTGGCTAGAGCAGCAGTTGTAGCAGGTTCTGCAGTTAGAGGATTTGGTTTAGATGCTAGTGAAACACAAAGAGTGGTAGATGTTATGGCTGTAGCATTTACAAGTTCTGCCCTAGATATAGAAAAATTCCAAACTTCTATGACTAAGGTTGCACCTATTGCAAAGTCAGCAGGTTTTTCTATTGAAGATACTACTGCTATTATGTCGCAACTAGCAGATTCAGGTATTGAGGCTTCTATTGCAGGTACATCTTTAAGAAATATACTTCTTAAAATGCAAGACCCAAACTCAGATTTAGTAAAATCTTTTGGTAAAACAATTCACTCTTTAGATGAGTTAGTTCCTGCTCTTTCTAAATTTAGTAAAGAAGGAGGTAGCCTTGCTGAAATTATGGAAGTAGTTGATTTAAGGCAGGCTGCTGCATTTGAGCAAATGATTACAAGTAGAGAAAGAACTATTGCATTAAGAGATGCTCTTAAAGATGCTAATGGTGCAGCAGAAGAAATGGCTAGAATTGTTGGAGATACTTTAGAGGGCGCTTTTAAAAGAGCAGAATCAGCAGGTCAAGGATTTCAGATTGGATTTATGTCAATTTTTTCAGATTCTATTAAAAATGTTGTAGATGATTTTACATCATTTGTAAATAAATTAACTGACTTCATAGATATACCTGTATCTGATAAACTTAATGAAGATAGAATTGCAATGAATGATTTATTTAATGCACTTCAAAATAGTAACATATCACAGGACACAAGAAACAAACTTATTACGGAGTTAAATTTAAAATATGGAGAGTATCTACCCAATATAGTTACTGAAAAAACCAACTTAGAGGATTTGAAGAAAGCACAAGTAGAGGCAAATGCTGCAATGCTTCAAAGAGTTACTATTCTTGCTGCTGAAGAAAAATTAACAGAAATAAGAAAAAGACAAATTGATAATGAGATTGAGGCTGCTACATTAGCAAAAGAACAATCTGAATCATTAAGAGAGCAAACAGAGGCTCGTATTAATACTAATGAAAGATTAAAAACATCTTTAAGTGGTGTAGATGTTGAGATGTCTAATGCCAACATGGCCGTTAAAGAAAATACTAATGATTTAAGAATAAATAAAGAAGAAGCAGATAAGTTAGCAGAAGAATATGCAACTGCTGCTACTGCTGCTCTTGAATTAGGAGTAGATGTTGATGCTTTAGTAAAATCATTAAATATATCTACAGGCGCTACTAATAAATCAACTACGGCAACTACTGAAAACACTAAAGCAAAAGAATTAAATAATGATGTTGATAAAGAAATGTTAGATTTTAGAGTAACTCAAATGATGATGGGTTATTTAAATGAAGAAGAAATTGCACAACTTCAAGCAGATTTAAAGAAAAGGGAAATACAAGATTTGCGTAATTTATTAAAAGTTCAAGGAGATGTTGGTATTAATAGGATGGCTATAGCACAAAGAATTTTTGATTTAGAAAAAGACTTAAATAAACAATCCCAAGAAGATAAAGACAAAGCATTTGCAGAAGATATTAAAAGAGCAGCACTATCAGGTGAATCTGCTGAAGATGCTGCAAAAAGACTTATTAGAGCAAAAATAATGGAGGCTGTTTCTCTTTACATTGTGGGTGCTTTTTCTGCTAATCCACTTTTTGGTGCTATAGTAGCAGCAGGTGCAGGTAGTCTTATTAGTGGTGTTTTTGAAAATGCTTTTAGCAATATAACTTTTGCAAATGGTGGTATGATACAAGAATTTGCTAATGGAGGGTTAGTACATGGTAAATCACACGCACAAGGTGGTGAGAAGTTTGCAGTAGGTGGTAGAGTAGTTGAGTTAGAAGGTGGTGAGGCTGTTATAAACAAAAGAAGTACAGCAATGTTTGGTAGACAATTATCAGCAATGAACGCTGCAGGAGGTGGTGTTAAGTTTGCAGATGGTGGATTACTTAATCAACCTTCATTTAGCCAACAACAATTCAATGCAATAGGTCAGAATCAAATGATGGGTGCTATGGGAAGTTCTGGTAAAGTAGTAGTAGTTGAGGCAGACATTACTGATAGTCAAAACTCAGTAAGTGTAATACAATCTGAGGCAACAATTTAATAATCAAAGAAATAAACAAATGTTTGTTGATAAAAAAACCAAGTTAGAGAGATTAGATATATGTAAAAGTTGTAGTTTTTACCGAAACTTTATGTTACTAAAGAAACCAAAGATAACAAGAGGTGCAAGGTGTGCTGAATGTAAGTGTTTCCTAGATGCAAAGACATCATTAACAAAAGAGTTTTTTGGTAAATGTCCTAAAAATAAATGGTAAAACTTTACATATGAATTTTAAAGAAATCGCTGAAAATTACAGTAAGCAAAAAAGAAAGATGATGACAGATGCTGTTATCACTAACAAAAAGTACACAGCAAATTTCACTACCTATCACTCTGAATCATTAAATTTAATGTTTGCAGAATGGCACTTATTACTACCTCAACATAAGCAAGATATTAATTGTACTTCTTGTAGAGCAGCAGTTTGTAAGTTTTGGGAAACTATTGTAGATGAGTGGATTGAAACTGAACAAACACCTAAAAAGAAAAATGCCTCAAAAAAAAGAAAGACAAAATAAAGTAGATGTAGTTAAAGACTTCATTGATATTTGTGGAGTTGAATTAGAAAAGCGATTTGGTCAATCACCAACTTGCAAGGACATGATACGACATCTTGTTGAGAAAGGTATAATAGACCCTAAGAGAGTAAGAAACTATATGATTATTGCTGACTTTGATAGAATGTTAGTAGGTAATAAAGGTAGCAGAACTTACACTTGGATGGACTTATCTATTAAATATAAGATAAGTGAAAGTCAAGCACAGAACATAGTTTACAAGGAAAGAAAGAAGGCAATCCCATCTAACAACATCACATACTAAAAGTTTTGTAAGAAAATTAGGTAAAATTAATTTCTTTTAATTATATTTTTGCGACTATGAACGAAAAATGGTATAACATTCAGAACAAGGCAGATAAAACTGCTGACATTTATATCTTTGATGAAATAGGGACTTATGGTGTAACTGCACAAGAGTTTATTACTGACATTAAAGGATTAAAAGATATGCCTATCAATTTACGCATTAACAGTTTAGGTGGAGATGTATTTGATGGTATGGCAATGTATAATGTAATCAAAAGGAGAGAGGCTAAGACTACAGTTTATATTGAGGGTATAGCAGCAAGTATTGCTACTATTATTGCTCTTGGTGCTGATGAGGTTGTGATGGCAGAAAACTCTTTATTTATGATACATAACGCTTGGGGTGGAACAATGGGTGAGTCAAAAGATATGAGAAAGACTGCAGATACTCTTGATAAAATCACAAGTGAACTTACAGACATTTATAGAAAAAAGACAGGATTATCTTATGATGCTCTTGCTCAGATGATGGATGAGGAAACTTGGTTAAATGCTAATGAGGCATTTGAGTTAGGTTTTATTGACACTATCTCTGATTCTATTAAAGTGGCTGCAAAGTATGATGTTTCTAAATTTAAGAACATCACACAAGAAGAAATACAGAATAAATTAAGTATTAATATAAATAACAAAAAAATGACTAACGAGTTAAAAGAATGGTTTAACAACAAAGTTGAGGAGATTGTTACTGCTGTAAAAGGTGATGTAAAAGTTTCTGAAGATGTTGCTGAACAAACTATGATAACTGTTAATTTAGGGGATAATGATGAGATTATGAATAAAATTTCTGAGTTTGAAACTGGTAACATTGAATTATCAAACAAAATTTCTTTGTTAGAGGAAGAATTAGTTGCTTCAAAAGGAACTAACGAAACTTTAACAGTAGAAGTTGAAGCGTTAAACGCTAAAATCAACAAAGCAGATGCTAAAGGTACAGAAATTGAAACTGAAAGCGACCCTGCAGTAGTTGAAAACAAGACAGAAGATGCTAATGCAGGTTTTTACAATGTAATGGCATCAAGAATTAGAAACAAATTTAATAATTAAAAAAATAAAAAAAAATGGCAAATGTAGCAAATAATAGTATTGCAGCAACTTACGGAGGTGCGCAACTAAACGAACTTTTTTATGAGCCAGTATTTAGAAGTGATGATATTATGCGTAACTATAGAGTTATTCCTAATGTTAAACATAAAATGAATGTTTACACTTCTGCTGCTCTAACTAAGATAGTAGAACCTTACACATCGTGTTCGGCAACAAGTGGTTCAACACAATTTAATATTGATGATAAAGTAATTACTGCAGGTAGATGTAGAGTTGCTTTGGAGCAATGTACTGATGAGTTCTTTGGAACTTATATTGAAGAAATGTATCGTTCTGGTGCTGATGTAATGAATGTTGAGGGGACTCAGTTGTCTGATGCAATCGTAAACAGAGCAGTAAAAGGTATCGCTTCAGATGTAGTAAGATTAGCATGGGGTGGTGATATAGCAGGTGCAGTAGCAGGATATACTGCTTTTGATGGTTGGATGGAATTAATGAAGGCTGAAACTGTAATTGAGTATGCTGGAACAGAAGCAGCACCAACTGCAGCAGATGCAATCGGATTAATTAGAAATGTATATGACCAAGCACCAGCAGCACTTCAACAAGTAGCAGCAGGTGATAAGAAAATGTTTGTAACTCCTAAAATCTTTAACGCTTACTTAGCAAACTTAGAAGGTTCTTCTGCTGATTTAGCAATCGTTAACCAAGTTGATGGTATGCGTAGAGTAATGTTTAGAGGTGTTGAGTTAGTAGCAATGTATGAGTGGGACACTATCTTAACAGACACTAACCCTGATTTATTTATTACTACAGGAGCAGCAAATGTTAACAATGGTGTATGTTACTGTGCAGTAGAGAACTTAATCATTGGTTCTGATGTAACTGACCCAGAAGGTTCTTTCAAAGTATTTTATGATGATTTAGAAGAAAAAATGTTCTTCAGAGGTTACTTCAAGTTAGGAGTACAATACTTGTATTCTTCTCTTGTTCAATGGGGAATTGTAGCATAACAATAATGTAATAATAGAGGGGGTGTAAAAGCCTCCTCTTAATTACTTTTAAATAACTAATAAAATAATAAAAAAATGGCAATAGATACAGGTTTAGCGATTGGATGCACAGACTTACAAGCAACAGGTGGTATAAAACAAATACTACTAAGGTCTTGGGCTGCTGGAGATACAATCGTATATGGGTCAAGCACTCATACAATTACAAGTATTAAAGATACTGGTGGAACTGATGCTGATTGGGGTGTGTATGAGTTTAAAAATGAAACTCCTGCTTTAACTATCAATGCAACTAAAGAGAATGGTTCAACTGCTTTTGAGTGTGGATTATCTTTTACACTTCCAAGAATGGAGGTTGCTAAATTCAATGCAATACAAGATATGTTAAATGCTTGTTTGATGATAATAGCAGTAGATACTAATGATAATGCTTTTGTTTTAGGTGTTTCTGAGAAATACAGAAATGAAAGTGTAGCAGAAAGAAGTCAAACTTTTGGACAATTTGCAAGTGCTGAAGGTGGTTCAGGTGCTGCTTATTCTGATGAAAATGGAGTTACTATTTCTCTAATGGCAAGACAATTTGAAATGCCAAGAGAGTATGCACCTTCTGCAACAGGAATTACAGTTGCTTCAACAGGTTTAACTGCAACAACAGATTAATATTTAAAGATATAGAAATAGGTTGGACTTTGTTCGTAAAAAGTTTAACAACATTTCCCTATTAATATCTTTTTTATAATATGTGTGATTGTGAAAAAAAAGTTGTAGATTTATCACACTTAAAAATATATACAGTTATGGCAGAATACAAAGCAAAAAAAGATGTTGTTCTTATAAGAGATGGTGAAAGGTTTGTACTAAGAGAATCATCACAAGAAGAATTGTCTTACCTATATGAAGATTTAGGTTTAACTTCATTAGTAGAAAAATTATCAACTACAAAAACAAAAGATGAGCCAAAGAAAGCAACCAAAAAGAAAAAGTCAGGTAAAGAATCTTCAGACTCAAAAGAGTAATACTTTTGAATTTGGAGTTTTTAATTTAGCAATTCCTGAACATATTGAAGAACCTTTAGATTTAGCAAAAGTAAGGACTAAGTTTATTCCTTTTGGTACTAATAATCTATTCCCTCAGTATTTAGCAGAATTAAAGCGTAAATCTTCTACTCATAGAAGTGTATTAGCACAAAAGACTATCTTTACAAGTGGCGCTAAGTTTGTTACGAATAATGAAGATGTTAAAGAATACATCAAAGATGTAAATGCTGATGGAGAATCATTAAGAGAGGTTTTTAAGAAATTAGCAGATGATTACTATTCATTTGGAAATGCCTATTTAGAGGGTGTATTATATGATGGTGGACTAAATCTATATCACATAGATGCAACTACTGTTAGAATGTCTAAAAACAAGAAAGAAGTATATGTACATCCTGATTGGGCTAAGTACAATAGTATGAAAGATAAATTATCTATCATTCCTATTTATCCTAAAGTGAAGGGAAATAGATTTGTTATTCAATTTAAAGATTACGAGCCTACATTCCAATTCTATGGTTTACCTGATTATATTGCTGCATTAGAGCATATTGCAGTTGATTATGAAATTGGTAAATGGAATCACACTAAATTCAAGAATGGATTTCAACCTTCAGCAATCGTTGAGATTAATGGGGATATGGGTGAAGAAGAAGCAAAGAAATTAGTAAGAGAGGCACAAAAGAAGTTTGTTGGAGATGGAAACAATGGTAAGATTATGTTCATTGTTAAGAATGGAGATACTTCAAGTGCTAATGTTCAAATTATCAAAGATGACCAAGAAGGTAGTTGGATAGACTTACAAAGAATAACTGACCAGAACATTGTAACTGCTCATAGATGGCAACCATCATTAAGTGGTTTAGTTAGTTCAGGTAAAATGAACAATACAGGTAGTGAGATTAGAATTGCTTATGACTTAGCAATGACTACTGTAATTAAAGATACTTCTGATTTATTATTAAATGGGATTAGAGGGGTTTTATATAAAGAGTTAGGCTTCTTGCCTGAAGAATTAGTGATTCACTATGAGCCACCAATTAGTTTTGCAACTCAGATTGACCCTAAACAAGTTCTTACTATTAACGAACAAAGAAGAATGTTAGATGAGGATTTACCAATGCTAGAGGAAGGTAATATGTTCTTAACTGATAGAGAGCAGATTATCGTAACAAGAGATGATGATGGTGATGGCAAAGGTGATGATGAAGTTGGAGATATGCAAGTAACTGAAATTGAAAAAGAATAACTATGTCAAATGTAAATCAATATATACCTTTAGTAACAGCAGCAGAAGTTATAAGTAATAGTTTCACTAATGCTAATACTGATACTGCTTTAATTTCTAGCAGCACATTACTTCTTGCTGAGTTAGCACATTTAAAAGAGGCAATTGGTAAGAAGTTTTATGAGGAATTAAAAACACAACACAATAATGGTACTTTAACTACTGCAAATCAAACTTTAATGGATGATTTCTTAACAAGAACTTTGTGTTGGTTTGTTAGGTTTGAGGTAATAAATGAAGTTCAGAGTAATAGTAGTAGTGCAGGTATTGTACATAATCTTGATGAGTTTGCTACTATTATAGACCCTTCTGAGTTAAACGCTTATAAGCAGGACACTTACAGAAAGGCTGAGATATACTTAAAAGATATGCTAGATTATATGAATGATAGCGACCAAAATGGTGATTATCCAACTTATGAATCTAATAAACCTTGTAATGATGATGTTTACAAGAATCATGGTATAATAATGTATGATAGTATATATTCAAGACCTACTAGAAATTATGATAGTTGGAAGAATAACTGTCCTTGTGATGATTGTTAAAATAAATATATAAATGGCTGCAAACGAACATAAAAATTTAAGTAGTATAAATAGACATAATCCAAAAGGATTTGAAACTGCTATTAATGATACTGTTTTAAGTAAAAGTGGAGGAACATCTGCAACAGGAACTGATGGGGATTTAGAATGGAAAAACAAGTCTTATATGGGTGTTACTAATTATAAGATGCAGGGTTATGCTACAGGTGCTACAAACTACTACTATGGAGAAGATATAGCAGATACTAATTCCCCTTATGAGATGGCTGTTGATTATGGTACAGGAACAGTATCTTCAGGAAGTATTAGTCCAACAAATTTCTTTAGAATTGGTCAGGCTTGTGTAATCCCTGAAACTGCTAGTGTTACATCTATAAGTGGATGGCTTACAAGTGATGGCTCTAATGCAGTTACGATTGCTATATGTAAAATTACACCCGTAGAAGGTGTTATAACAGCAGTAACTCCTATTGTAATTGATGAGATTTCAGCAGATGGTCTTAGTAGCAACAGTAAAGGTGTTAGAATAAATGAAACAACTATAACTACAGCAGCATTAGCAGCAGGAGATATTATCTTTCCAATGATTAAGGAGGCGAGTGGTGGTTCAGCAATATATATGAATATAGCAGTACAAACAACAACATTCTAATGACAACAAAAGAGGAGATAGTATCTATGAAGAAAGACATAAGTTCAATAAATGAGAAGATGGATAATTTGGACAGTAAATTAGACATGATTACAGAAAGATTACTAAATCCAGATAAAGGGGTTACTGCTAGAGTGAACAGAAACACAGCAATGAGAAAGGTTTTAGTGAAAGCAATGTGGATGATTTATGCTATAACTCTAGGTGCATTGATAAAACTTTTTACAGAATAAAAATAAAATAATAACAATTTAAAAATAAAATAAAATGAGTACATTTGATACAGATAATACATTACTATTTGAAATGCTAGGCAAGGGTGGTGGAACTGAGGTTTTTACTACTGCAGCACAAACAGGTAAAGATTTCTACTGCATACATTTCCCAGTTGAATCAGTAATTGCTACAATAGCAGGAGATGCTAGTGGTATTACTTCTTTAAATGGTCAAACTATGGCTGCAGGAACTACATTGTTTTTTCGTACAACTGCAGTAACTCTAACGAGTGGTATTGGTATTGGTTATAGAGAGCATGATGGAAACGCATCTGCATAGTAATAATAATATATAAATAATATGTTAAGTTTAAGACAAGGATTAGGTTTAAATACTATCAAGACAGTTGGTGGAGGCTATGAGAATTTATATTCTTTAGACTTTGATGGTGTTGATGATTATGTAAGTTTTAGTGATAATGCAGCCTTAAGACCTACAGCAGCAATGTCTGTAAATATTTGGTTTAAGTTAGATGATTTTGAAGCAACTGCCACAATGAGATTTGTTGGTAATTTTTATGGTATTGGTGGAAATACAGGATATTTTATAAGATGGTCAAATAAAACATTGACTTGTTTTATAGTAGTAAACTCTACAATATATCAAGTATCTACAGGTTTTGACAAGTTTAAAAGTGGACAGCATTATTATCGTGCTAATGGATGGCACATGGTAACTCTTACATTTGATGGTGAGTTTATCAATTTATATATAGATGGTGCTTTAGAAAATTCAGGTGGAACACCAACAGTTGATTTAGGCTCAACAGGTAACACAATAACTCAGGCAACACAGGGTATGACATTTGCTAGACATACATCTTCTAGTTCACAATTTTTATCAGGTTTATTAGATGAGTGTTCAATATTTGATACAGCATTAACTCCTGCTGAAATAAGTGAATATTGGAATAATGGTACTCCTACTGATTTAAGTGGAGAAAGTAATCTATTAGGATATTGGAGAAATGGAGATACAGCAGGAGCATCAGTTTTCCCTACAATAGAAGATTTCAGTTCAAACAGTAATAATGGAACTATGACAAACATGGTTAGTGGAGATATAGTAACAGACGTACCTTAAAAGAAAATAAAATGATATATGTAATTTATGATATGAAAAATGTAAAAATTATTGATTTTTCTCAAGTAGGAGAAACAAGTCAAGATACTTTAAGATTGTCTTTAGATGAAACTAAAACAGTATTGAAATTTAAAGGTAAAACTCCTCGTTTTTTAGTAGGTTTGAAACAATACAATCACAAAGATATATTAGCAATAATGCACTCTAGCGATTGGACAAAAGGAAAAATATAATAATAAATAATATAATATGGCAACAACAGTAATAGCAGAAGATTTAACAGTAACAATAACAGAGCAATATACTCTTAATGGTGTTAGTTATGGTAATACAATGAATAAAACATTTACAAGTAACGGAGAGGTTTATCAGAGAGTAATGACTATTGCATCAGATGCAGGTAGGTCATCTTGGACAAATATAATAAACTTTGGTGCAGCAGATGAAGCAGGTGTAGCAGATATAACCAATTATAAATACTTTAGAATTAAGAATTTAGATGATACTAACTTCTTAGAATTAAGAGTTACAGGTACTGCAGATTCTTTCTTTGTTAAAATAAAAGCAGGCGAAACTTTCTTATTAATGGATAACGAGATTGATGCAGCAGCAAGCACTACTACTATAGGAACTCTTACAGATATAACTCAAATCGGTGCTAATGCAAATACAGATGCGATTGACATTGAGTTTATTGTAGTAACAGCGTAGTATGGCTAAAACTTATAATGATTACCCACAAGCAGCAACTAACAATGCTAAGAGGGCTATAAAGTATAAAGAGGAAAATGGTAGTGATTGTGGAACTCAAGTCGGATGGACTAGAGCAAGACAATTAGCCAACAGAGATAGTTTAAGTAGAGATACTATTGCTCGTATGGCTTCCTTTAAAAGACATCAGCAACATAAAGATGTTCCTTATGATGAAGGATGTGGAGGTATTATGTGGGATGCTTGGGGAGGAGATGCAGGTGTAAATTGGGCTATAAAAAAGTTAAAACAAATTGACTCTGAAAATAAAATTAAAGAAGATTTTGAAAGTTTTTTTGAAGATATTATCAAATCTATTAAAGAAAACAAATAAAATGGAATTAAAATACTTTAAAAGAAGTGAGTTTAATTGCAAATGTGGTTGTAATACAAACTACATTGATAGTAATTTCTTAGAGATGATGGATAAAGCAAGAAGAATTGCAGGTGTACCATTTAAGGTAAACTCTGGTTTTAGATGTGAAAAACATCCATTATCTAAGAAAAATCCAACCTCATCTCATATAAAAGGTATTGCTGCTGATATACATTTTACTGATGGTAAAAACTTAGCACTAATAATGGGAGGTATGGGAGGTGCAGGGTTTGAAAGATTTGGTATAGATTTTAAAAACAAATTTATACATACTGATTGTGATGAGTACAAAAAAAACCCTTGTATTTGGGGTTACTAAACAGAATATTAACTAATTAAATATATATTATGAATTTTATTACAGAAAATTGGCTAGAATTATTGGTTGGAATAATGGCTTTTGCGAAAGTTGTTACTAATTTAACTCCAACTGAAAAAGACAACAAAATCTTTGGATGGCTAGATACTATCATTGATGCTATTGTTCCTAAGTACAACAAGAAGAAATAATGATACAGAAATGGATAGGGTCTATGCTAATGAAGGGAGGTATAGCGCCAATAACAGAATTATTAAAAGCAGTAAAAGAACTTTTTACAGACACTAAAGGTAAGTGGAGTAGCAAAAGAACCATTAGTGGAGTGATAGTTCTTGCTGCTAGTCTATACATTGAGAAAAATGGTATTGATACTAATGCTTTGATACTTACAGGATTAGGTGTTTTACCATTATGCTTCTCGGTATTTGAAAAAAATAAATGTAATTGTACTGATAATTGTAAAAAATAATTATCTTTGCATAACACAGGTAGGGTTGTGCCTATCTTTGTTTTCATTGTTTATAGTTTTCAAGAGTGGGATGTTTAAAAACATCTCACTTTTGATTTATATAAGCATTTTTTTTTGTATAATTGCATCATAACCAATACATAAAACTATGAAGAAATATGGTAAAAGACTTAGACTATCTAAAGAAGAAGTTGAGATGGTTTATGAAAACAGAGCAGAAAGCACAACAAACATTAATGGTAATACAGCATTAGATATACATCTTTCGGAAAGAGGTATAAAGAAAGATGATGTTGTAAGTGTCAAACATTGGCAATCTGCTAGTGGTGAGTACAGATTTAGCATTGTAACTAAAGAAGATATAAGTGCTAATGAAAATGATATGCTAGATAAGATTAGTGGATTCATTGAAAATCATTCACCTTATTACCCTTCAGTAAAAAGAGATAACAAAGATGCTAATCACCTATTAGTAATAAATCCTGCAGACATACATATAGGTAAATATGCTAATGGAGTTGAAACTGGTGATGGGTATGATGTAGAAACTGCCTGTATGCGTGTTTTAGAGGGCTTAGAAGGACTTATATATAAGGCTGATGGCTTTGAGGTAGAAAGGATATTATTTTGCATAGGTAATGATGTTCTACATATTGATAATGTATATAATCAAACTACAGCAGGTACAGGTCAAGATGTAGATGGTAAGTGGTGGGAACATTTTGAGGTTGCATTAGCATTATATGTTAAGTGTATAGAAATATTAAGAGAGGTAGCACCTGTAGATGTTGTTCATTCAATGTCTAATCACGATTACCAAAGTGGATTTCATTTGGCACACGCATTAAAGAGTTGGTTTAGAAACGACAGAGATATTACTTTTGATATTAGTGTAGCACATAGAAAGTATTATAAGTATGGTAAGAACTTAATTGGCTTAGAGCATGGAGATGGTGCTAAGATGGCAAACTTACCTTTAATGATGGCTCAGGAGAAACCAGTAATGTGGAGTGAAACTAAATATAGATATTGGTATCTACATCATTTACATCACAAGGTTAAACATAAGTGGCTAGATGCTAAAGACTTTATAGGAGTTACTGTAGAGTATATGCGTAGTCCATCAGGAACTGATAGTTGGCACTCAAGAAAAGGATATGTTGGAGTTCCTAAAGCAGTTGAAGGATTTTTGCACGAAAAAACAAGTGGACAAGTGGCTCGTTTAGTGCATTACTTTTAATGTTTTATAATGAAAATAAAAGATTCAACTAAACTATCTTTGTTCTATATTCTATTAATTATAATAGTTTTATTCTTCTCAATATAATAGTTTTAACCTAGTAGGCAAACATTTATCTAAAAATTGTTAAAAATCTTTTGGTAGGTAATTCCAATTTTATATCTTTGCCTCAATTAATAACTAAAACAATAAACAATTATGAGTATAGCAGACAGAATTTTTGAAGATGGCATGATGGCAAATGAGAACAGTAGGACTGATTTAAACTTTGGAGGTATTCCACAATGTGATGATGAACAATACTGTTACAACAAGACAGAAGATAAATTTGAAACTATTAACGAAAGAAACGAAAAAATGGGAAGAATGAAAGAAGAATTTATGAGTATAAGAGAGCAAGAGGATGCAGAAAATGAATATAACTCTTATATGTCAGAAAGACCTGAAGAACAAGAACAATTAAAACCGAGTATTAATAAATTAAATAATAAAAAAATGACAAAAAAAACAATGCAAGAAAAACTGAAGAAACAACCAGAGCCAGTTCAAGAAACAAGAAAAGAAGTTTTAACAAGACTTTATAAAGAGAATGGGTTGGTAAGAGAGGATGTGTATAAAGACAAAAGAGGATTCTCTACAATAACTAGAAGTGGTGTGGATAAAATTGCTGCTAAAAATGGAATAACTATAGGTTATGAAGTTATACTTTTAGATGTAGAAAAAGGAGAGTGTGTTCTTAAAGCAGCAGCGACTATGAAGGTTGGTAATGAAGTTAGAAATGTAATGGATTTTGGAGAGGCGAGTGTTTCCAATAATCTAACAGGAGGTGGTAAGAAGTGGTTAGTTTCTATGGCTAAAAAAAGAGCAATGGGTAGAGTTGTTTTAACTTTAGCAGGATTTTACGAGCAAGGGATGTATAGTAAAGATGAGATGGCATTTGAGATGGATGAGTAATTATGATTGGATAGATGAAGCACTTGATGGTAAGCCTAGTGGTATTACAGATACCCAATGGCTTATCATTGAGAGTAACATTGACCAAACATCCTTTACAGAAAGAATGAAATCTGATATTCTAAGCAGGGTAAATGATTTAACAGAACTAGAAGCAGAAGAAATAATAACTAAAATATATGAAAACAGATATGAAAAAGACACAAGAAAACAATGGGAAAAAATGTGCAAAGATGGAGTATTTGGACATAGAGATTTTTAATCACTTTTTAAAAGCCTACACTTATATTATATGGAACAAGAAACACCTTTTAGGTGAGATTGTTGAAGATGATATATTGAAACTGCTAGATAAAGTTCAACTTATAGATTTTTATCATTTTGATAAAACTAAATTTAAGGTTGAGAAATCTAAGGTTGAAAAATACATAAAGAGAGATGACAAATAAATATACATTAGTACAAATCAGAGAATCCAGAAATGAGTTTGAGGCTCTATTAAGAATATATGGTGTATCTAATTTAAAACTTTGTAAGATACTTGGAGTTAATTATGCTACAAGTAGAAAGTTTATAGAGAATCCACCATCACTTAGATTCATTCACGCTAAGACATTAGCAGACTTTATTGGATTAAAAACACAAGACATAGTTGATACAATAATGTACGACTTAAATTAAAATTATAAAAAATGAGAAGAAGAAGATTAAAATTTAGTGATTACTACCACAATGTAATTACAAAAGAATTAGCAGATATTTATAACATTAAACAGAAAGAAATGTTTTTGGGTAGTAGAAAGAAAAACATTATATTTGCTAAAAGGATGTATATCTATATATTAAGAGAGATGTTTGGATTAACTCTTAATGAGATAGGTAGAGTAACAAACCTACATCATGCATCTATTATACACCATACAAGAAAGTTTGAGTTCTTTTACAATAACTATCCAGAAGATTCTGATGCTTTTAAAAGAGTAGAAGATAGGGTTATTGAAGTTGAGGTGGATGAAGAAATATTAGGACTTGAAAATCAATTAAAATATATCAATGAATCATTAACTAAATTATATAAAATTAAAAAATCAAAAAATGACAGACAAAAAAGAGAAGGTTTACTTACCAAGTAGTATCAAAAATATTGATACGAAGTATGGTACAATGATGGTTGCTAACTTCAAGATGGATGAACTACAAGCAAACTCAAAGAATGGTTGGGTTTCTATGGTGATTTCAGAAAGGAGAGAACCATCTGAGAAAGGTGCAACTCATTATGCTTATGTAAATACTTATGAGCCACCAGCAGATAAAAAAACTTCACCTAAAAAAGTTAAAGCAACAACAGGTGATGATGACTTACCATTCTAATGATTAAATGGAAAAAAACAACTTATCCTAGCACTTTCATCAAACTATCTGATGAACTTGCTAAGGTAAGGAGTGTGTTATCTGCTGATGTTTATAATAAAAACACAGAAAAATATAGAGGTAAGCAAGAACATTCTATCTCTCAATTAGGAATATTTGCAGAACTTATTGCAAGACATCTAATGGAGAACAACAATGGTATTAAATATAAGGCAGCATTATTTCTTGAGGAAAGACCAGTTGTTGAGGCTGATTTAATTATGCAAGGTATTGGTGAGATACATTATATTGATGTTAAGGGTGTAAGAAGTGGTGGTAATACGCTTAGAGTTAATTTTAAAGCCCATAACAACCCTAAAAAGAAAATTACGCACTATCTGTTCATACAGCCATTGAACTCCTTATACGCAAGATTTTGTTGGTTTACTCACGAACAGGTAAGTGAATGGACTGTAGTGATGTCTACCTATACTGAGTGCTATGAACTAGAAATACCAAAAAATAACTAAAACTAAAAACAATGAAACAACAACCAAACTACTATGCTATAATAAGTGCTGAGGTTAGATATGATAAGAATCTAACTGCAAATGCTAAATTATTGTATGCTGAAATAACTGCACTACTTAACATTAATGGTGAGTGCTTTGCTACAAATAAATACTTCTCCAACCTTTATAGTAAGAGTACTGTTACTATTTCTAAATGGGTTAGTGAATTAGTTGCAAATGGCTATGTATCAACATATTACACTTACAAAGGAGGTACTAAAGAAATTGATAGGAGGTATATAAGAATTCTTAAAGGGGGTATTAAAGAAAACTTAAAGAGGGGTATTAAAGAAAACTTTAAAGATAGTATTAGTTTATCTAAAGATAAACATATTAATAATAAAGGGGATTCTTTTAAAAAACCAACTGTTGAGGAGGTACATCAATATTGTAATGAAAGAAAAAATAAAGTATGTGCAGATGCTTTTATTGATTTTTATGAGTCTAAAAACTTCATGATAGGTAAGAGTAAAATGAAAGATTGGAAGGCTTGTGTAAGAACTTGGGAGAGAAGAAGTAATAAAACTAATAACAATAACACTACATCACACAGACATCAGAAAGGAGGAGATTATGGTGATGGTAAATTTTAAACTATGAGAACAATAGAAGATACATTTAAAAATGCAGACTTCCTGCAGCCAAAGGTTTACAACAGATATAAACTTGGAGCAAGAGAAGAAATAAAAGAAATGTTCATTAAGTCTTTTGAGTATTACGATAGAACAGTTGATAAGTATGAGCATTTACCTGCTTATGATGAGATTATTGACTGGATGGTAGATACAAAAGGTAGAGGCTTGATGTTGATGGGAGAATGTGGATTAGGTAAATCAACTATCTTAAACTTTGTTATTCCTGCTATATTCAGGACAAGAACAAATAAGATATTAAGAAGCGTTCCTGCAAAAGAATTAGGTGCAGTTGATAGAAACAAAGCACCATTCATTATCATTGATGACTTAGGAACTGAGAGTATTAAAAATGATTATGGTACTAAGATTGATGCAGTTGCTGATGCAATTTCTTATGCTGAAGAAAGTTCTAAGACATTACTAATCACTACAAATTTAACACCTCAAGCACTAAAAGAAAGATATGATGAAAGGACTTTAGATAGGCTAAGGAAGTGTAAAGTGGTGATTATCAAGGGAAAAAGTTTTAGGAATTAATTTGTATAAAATTGAAATATTTTTATATATTTGCATTGTGAAAACATTTATGATAATATGGGGAGTGGTTGTAATTGCTTGTGTGCTAGAAGCCTATTTCTGCTCTACCTTAATAAAAGATGAGTATAGTGGGGGTAAATAATAATAACTATAGGGAAACTCTAAAACCCTTAAGCGTTAATATTCCTTTTTTTTCTAACCCCACTATGCTTATTAAATAAACAATATGAAGAAACTAAAATTAAATAGTAAAAATCCTAAGTACAAAAAGGGTGAAGAAGAAAAATTAGTTGTACTTAAAAAAGTTCCATTTATCGGTAAGGCAAAAGGTTATGGAGTTTGGTATAAAAATCAAAAATAATATGGAGGGTAGAACTTACAGAACAATTAAAAGCGTATTGAAGCATCATATTAAGACTGGAGTTAGGTCTTTATGGACTTGGAAGAATGATAACTTCACAATGATATACGAAAACTATGCAGGTGATGATAGGATATATACAAGTAATCAACTTTTAAAAATATTAAATGATGAATAGTATAACTGTTGGTTCTTTAATGATTGTTGGTGTTGTGATTTTATATATATTTGCCTTATGCTATGTTGAAGGTAAGATAGCAAGACAAGAGAATGAGAAGTTAGAAAACAATATAGATAAATTAGATGACAAAGCATAATAAACACTATTACGATAAAGGAAGGAATGGGTGGACTCCAACTACTACTTGGCAAGATGAGGTGGTAGAGGATAAAGACAATAAATGGAGTGGAGGTAAAATTAATCCTAAGATGCTATTAACAAAAGAAGAACTTAAAATAGATTACAGTAAAGAGAAAACTCCTAACTATTACATTGGTAGAGTTTATGGTTATGAGGCTAGGAAAGTTGTAGAAGATTTTGATTTATCCTATAATGTTGGTACTGCCACTACATATCTCCTGAGAGCAAAGCGTAAGCACGAAACAAGTGTTGATTGCATACAGAAGGCTATTAACCACTTAGAGTTTGAGTTAGATAAAATTAAAAATGAAAAAGCCAATCTTTAGAGTATTTGTATCTTACGAGATAAAGAGTAAAAAAGTTGTAACTAGGAAAGTAATTACAGGAATGCTAGATACATTTGTTCTTACATCTAATACTAAAGAAATAGAGAATGACCAAGAATTAATAGATAGAATTTGTTACATAAATAAAAAGAATCTAAACAAAGTAGATGTTAAAATTACAAGTATTGATATTGAAAATCAATATGGTGAAACTACTGATAGGTTTGAAGATGAATATTAGATTATGCCAAAGATTAGAAAGATAAGAATAGAAGATAGAAAAGATAGTAGAGGTGGTGGTTACTCCAGAAGAAAGTTTACTGTTGCTGAAGCAGATGCTATCAGAGAAGAATACAATACTACTACAGAGAAGATAACTATCTCATCTCTTGCTAGGAAGTACAAAGTATCTCAACCTTTAATGTACCAACTAATAAAGGGTAAGACCTATACTGATGGGGGAACAAGGGGTATAGGGGGTAGGCATAGGGGGCATAGGGGGGCATAGGGGGTATGGCTATGAAGAAAGAAGCATTAGTCCAATCATCATTCTGCACCTATATACAATACACTTATCCTAATGTAAGATACTGTGCATCACTAGGTGGTATAAGAACATCCATGAAACAAGCAATACTAGCCAAGAAAACTGGCTATGTTAAAGGCTTTCCTGATATGCAAATCTGTAAAGTCAATAGTGAGTATGCAGGATTATTCCTAGAGATTAAAGCAGATAAGACTTGCTACCCATCCAAAGAACAAAAGCAATGGGTTGCTGACCTCAATGAAGCAGGTTACTATGCTAAGGTGGTTAAAGGACTTGAAGAATGTATGGATGTCCTTGATTGGTATATGAAAATTCCTTAAAACATTTTTACAAAAAACTTTTCTTGAAACTGTTTCTGCTCGGTGAAACTGCTGTTGAAACTGCCCTGAAACTGCCCTGAAACTGCTAGGTATATTGGCTAGGAGATTTTGAGTGAGATTTTATTTTTGTTTCTTCTTTTCTAATTTTTACACCTACTTTTTACAAAATTAAATTGTTAATAACTTTTTTTATATTTATGCAAATAATTAAAATATTTTTTTATTTGCGTGCGTGTGCGTGTGTGCGTGTGTGTGCGTTTCAATTATTGCAAAAGATACATAAAACAAAAGCACCATAAAAAAACACTTTTTCAATATAAGCACTAAAAAACGAGGCAAAAAACGAGCATAAAAAAAACACTATTTAAAAAAAACTTTAAAAAAAAGTGTATTTACTAGAGTAAAAAAAAAATAAATCTTTTTT
>Ga0208645_1000763_pt1 | contig 31900 bp, 28 predicted proteins | sample VirMetDEL_Sep_01_FD_184519 | JGI IMG/M metagenome (GOLD analysis project Ga0208645, IMG submission 184519) | Aqueous microbial communities from the Delaware River and Bay under freshwater to marine salinity gradient to study organic matter... | ecosystem: Environmental > Aquatic > Marine >... | reverse complement strand
TGACCTTCGTCGTCACCGACAACTGCATCAAGTGCAAATACACCGACTGTGTGGAAGTCTGTCCGGTGGACTGCTTCTACGAAGGCCCGAACTTCCTGGTCATTCATCCGGACGAGTGCATTGACTGCGCGCTCTGCGAGCCGGAGTGCCCTGCCCAGGCGATCTTCTCCGAAGATGAAGTGCCAGATGATCAGCAGGAGTACATCCAGCTGAACGCCGACCTGGCGGAAGTCTGGCCGAACATCACAGAGAAAAAGGACTCGCTGCCCGATGCTGAAGAGTGGGACGGCGTAAAGGACAAGCTGCAGCACCTGGAGCGCTAAGCACCAGAAACGAAAAAAGCCCGCGCGATGCGGGCTTTTTCATGTCACAGCGGTCAGGCGCGATCAACGCCCTTCTTCACAGTGTCTTTGGCTTCGCCCTTGACTTGCTGAGCGTCGCCTTTTACTTCCTGACGCTGGCCTTCGCCTTTCATGCGCTCGTTATCAGTAGCCTCGCCCAGACCCTGTTTGGCCTTGCCCGCGGCTTCGTTGAGGTTGCCTTTCATTTTGTCTCCAGTACTGCTCATGGCACATTCCTCTCTGCTTGGGTACGTTCAGTTGACAGAACCGCTTCGGCAATAGTTTCGTTTTCCCGAGGAACGGTTCATCAAGCCGTTCAAACATTGCGCGCTTTGGCCAGGCGATCGAACAATGGCCGACCGGCGAGATGCAGAAATAGCGGCGCGCCAGCGATCAAATAGAAGTAGTAGGTCACGAAGCGCCAGATCAGGATGGCCGCCGCGGCCGTGGACTTCCCCACCAAAGGCGCAAGCAAGGCCGCGGAGGCCAGTTCGGCACTGCCCGCGCCGCCTGGCAGCAGGCTCAGCTGACCGGCCGTCAAGGCCAGCATCTGCAGGATAAAGGTCCAAGCCCAGGCAAGCGGTTTACCCAGGCCCAGCAAGGTCAGATACAGCACGCTATAGCGCAGCATCCAGTGCAACGTCGTCAGGACGAACACTCCCAGCAGGATCGTCCGCGGCAACCTGAAACATTCGAGCAAGGCGTTGCGAAAACTCAGCACTTTTCTGGCCCAGCTACGCTGGCGCGTGCTCTTCACACCCAGTCGACCGATCAGCCAGCCGTTGAGCAGAAATACTTGGCGATGAAAGCGGCCAAGCAAGGCAAGTAGCACCATCAGGCCGATCAGCAGCGCTGCACTGAAGCCAAGCAGGCTGGCGATATAGGTATTTAACGAATGGGTGACCGCATAGATGAGCACACCCACCAACGCACAAGCGAAAAACAGCAGGTCGGTAAGCTGCTCGACCGCATAGGTTGCGGTGCCCTTGGCAGGCAACACACCATGGCGCAGCAGCAGCGCCATCATCGTCAGAGGGCCACCCGCACCGCCGGGCGTGGCACAGATGGCGAATTCCGTGGCGATCACGATGCTCACCGCACGGTGCTGCCCCAGGCGGCGGGGGCCTATGAGCAATCGCAGCCGTAGCGCATTCAGGTACCAACCGACGACTATCATGCCCAGCATCGTCAGCAGCAACCCCAGGGGAAAGCTCCGTAACCGCTCGAACAAGTCGCTGCCGCCCAGCAGGATTGGTACCAGGGCGGCCATCAGCAAGGCGCCAGCCAGCAACCACCAACGCCGACTCATGCCGCGGCGCTCGAAGCCAATACGTGGCGATCAAGCCAATCTATCTTCGTCACCGGTTCGCGCCCGCCCGCCAACAGCCGAGTCAACAGATCCAGCCAGTACTGACGCGAGAACTCATGGCGCATGTCCACCGGGTGCAACCCGAGCCGCAACACCGGCGACCGTTGGTACCGATGGAGCATTCGCTCGCTGAGCAGCCGTGACATACCGCGGCGCCATGAACTTCGAGCACTCCAGACCAGGCCGGGCGCGTCTATGGCTTGGTAGTCGGGCAGCAAGTAAAAGTGGCCCGGGTCGCTGGTATAAGTCAGCCCAGTCACTGCCAAGGCTTCTCGAGCTCCTGGCCCCAAAAGCCAGGCAGGCGCCACGAAACCGTGCAGCGGCCACTGGTTGCGTTCGAACAGCGCGATGCCACGCCATAGACGTTTTGCTGACTCCTCCCGGCTCAGCGGGTAGAACTCGCCTTCATGGGTAAAGACGCGACGCATGAACCAGTCACGTGGCGTGCGTGGCGAAGGCGCTTCATCTGCGTGGTAGCAACCGTGCAGGATCAACTCATCGCCACGAGCGAGCCGCCCGTCCAGCAAACGTCGAAAGTCGGCGTGATCCTCGAGCCGGTTGCGTCGATGGAAATCCGGCACCACAAGCCATGAGATCGGTATTTGGCCCAGTGCGTCGACCGCTTCGACAAAAGGCCGGTAGTCCGGCCATGTCTCTGGCGCCACGTCATGCAGCACCAGCATCAGGCTGCGCTCAGCCATGCACGGCGACCGGCAATTCCGCCGTGCCCAATACTGCGTGATAGTGCGCCAACAAGCCGGCGACCACCGCATCCCACGCATGGTGCGCCTCGACATGCTGACGGGCTTGCATCCCGAGCAATCGCGGATCGTCCTCGAACAACTCTCGTACGGTCTGCGCCATCGCTGTAGCGTCCAACGGGCGGCAGAGCCGACCGGTATGGAACGGCACCAGTTCAGGCAATGCGCCGGCGCGTGTCGCGATAACGGGTATCCCACTGGCCATGGCTTCGAGCGCTACCAGGCCGAACGTCTCCTGATTACCGGCGTGCAGCAGGACGTCGCTGCTGGCCATGTAGCGCGCTACCTCCGCGGCAGGACAAAACCGGTCAATCACCGACACGTTGGATGGCACCCGATGAGGCATGCCCGACCCTACCAGCAGCAGATGATAGGGCTTACCCAGCTGCCGCGCGGTTTCGAGCAGTACGTCCAGGTTCTTTTCGCGCGATCCTCGGCCGGCAAAAATCATCAGTCGTGCATCGTCGGCGAGGCCCAGCTCCCGGCGAACTTGCGGGTCACGCAGGCTCGGCCGAAAGGTTTCCAGATCAACGCCCAACGGCTGCACATAGACGTTGTCGACGCCCAGTGAAACCAGCTTTTCCGCCATCACTCGGCTTGGCGCCAGCACCCGGTCGAAGCTGCTGTAAAGCCTCGAGACATAGCCGTTCATGTTGGTGCCTAACCATCCACCGATACGGTTGCTCACCAACAGTGGAAGGTCTGAGTGATAAAAGCCGATCACCGGCACGTCGAGCCTGCGGCCAGCATCCAGCGCCGCCCAGGCAGTCATATAGGGATCCCCGACCTCGATCACGTCGGGACGCAGCGAACGCAGCTGATTACGCCACGGCGCGCGTCTTACCGGAAATCGGTAGCCTTTGCCGAAAGGGAGTGCGGGCGCGGGTATCTGATAGATGCCTGCGTTATGGCTATAGCTCTCACCTGGAACCAGGATGCTATGGCGAACGCCTGCATAGAGCTGCAGACGGCGGTGTTTAGCCTCGAGATAAGTACGCACCCCGCCGCTGGCGGGTGCGTAGAACATGGTCATGTCGGCGATGTGCAAAGTGGAGCGTCTCCGTTAGGTCTCGATGCAGAGCCTTCGGAGCCCGGTTCAGCTAGCTGTCTAAGCCGTCTGTTACGAGGCCACAACCGAGCCATTTGCCCGAAAGATTCTGCAATGAAATCAATGGACCACCGACCTAAGCGGTTGTTCGCAGACGCATCCGCGTTACTTCGGCTCGCTAGCCGTCGACTCGCTTGTCGCCCTCAGCCTTGCCCTCTGCCGAGGCATGTTCGATTACGGCATTCATCTCAGCACCGAAGAGCAGGACTGCCGACGAAATATAGAAGTACAGCAGAAGAACGATGACCGCACCGATGCTTCCGTAAGTCGCGTCGTAGTTACCGAAGTTCTGTACATACAAGCCGAAGGCGATGGAGGCGGCAATCCAAACGATCACAGCAAGCACCGAGCCTGGGGTGATGAAGCGGAACTCCTGCTCGACATCGGGCGTGACGTAATAGATTACCGCCAGCACCAGCATCATCAGCACCACCACGACCGGCCAGCGCAGCCAGGTCCAGAGGGTGACCACGATCTCCTTCAGGCCAACCTGATCGGCCAGCCACTCGAAGACTTGTGGGCCGACAATCATCAGTGCCGCGGTAGCCAGCAGAATCAGCGCCAGGCCGATGGTGTATACCACCGAGAGGAGGATCAGCTTCCAGGTTGGCCGCCCTTCTTCGACGTCGTAGGCCCTGTTCATCGCGTTCATCAACGAGCGCACCCCAATCGAGGCCGACCACAACGCCACGAGAATACCGAAGGAAAGGAAGCCACCTTTTTTCTCCTGCATCTCGTCAATGACAGGGTTGACCAGGCTCAGGGCGTCGGGTGGCAACACCAGCGAAACCTGCTCACGGAGCCAGGTGAAAAATTCTTGCAGATCTAGTAGACCAAGCAGCGAAATCAGAAACAGCAGAAAGGGAAACAACGAGAAGATGGCCCGGTACGCCAATGCCGACGCATAGGTAGTCATGTCGTCATTGCTGAACTCCTTGAAGGTGCGTTTCAGCAGCTCGAAGCCACCTACACCACGCAAATCCAGCATCGCCATTCCCCTTATCGCACGTCGTTAAAAAGCCAAAGCCGTCAAAAATGGGACGGCCCTGCTTTGTAAGAGTTCGCCAAAGAACGCCAGCGCCTGCCGCCCCTCTCCCGACAACCAGGAATTAAGCCAGGCAGTAAGGACGACGGAGGAACTTTCCGCCTCGACAGCGCTCTTGATGGAGTTGCCAATTTAGCGGTCGCTGACTGGGAACGCCTGCATCATCGTCGTTCTGCGAACCGCTCTTGAGTGGACTCGCGTTGAGCGGCAGAGCAACCCGGACGCCAACATGGCTTGTCGCAATTCGTGACAACAGGAGCAGTAAATGAAATCGGCCTACGCCACGGACGCCCCCCAGCCAGGAATGAAAGCCGACCTCGTCAAATACGCCAGGCTCATCGTTACCAAAGGCAGCGGCGCGGGCGCTACGCTCGGCCTGAACATCCTATTGGCGCGCCTGCTGGTGCCAGAGCTTGCCGGGACCGTGTTCTTCTGCGTAGCTCTCGGCATATTCCTGTCATTGCTGGCGCGGCTGGGCCTCGACATCGCCTGCCTGAAGAACATCTCTTCCCTGCACGAAGGCCAACAGCGAAGCTACTTCGACCGTGCGCTGATGCTTGCCGCGCTGATGAACATTCCCGCGTTCCTGATCGGCCTGGCAGTGGTGTATTTCTCCAAGACCACACAAGCCTATTTCGCGCATGCGGTGGTTCTTTTCGCGGTTACCGCGCTCGGCCTGTCGCTGCTGAGCATCGCCAGCGAAACCTTGAAGGCCAAGCACAAGACCAGCGAAGGCCTGTTCTGGCAAACCGCCTTCCAGCCTGCCCTAACCCTTCTTCTGGTGGCTATCACGGGTAGCGATCTGACAACCGTTGTGGCCTGCTTTGTGTTCAGCTTCGCACTGGCGATCCTCGGTTCAGTCTGGCGCGCCCGCCGCAGCCTGCCCCGCTCAGGATCGGAAGCTGCGTTGGGCTGGCGGGAGATGCTCATCCTCTGTGTGCCGCTGATGCTGATTGCAGTGATGAACAGCATCATCGAGCTGTCCGACACGCTATTGCTCGGTGTGCTGCGCTCGGCCAGCGAAGTCAGCATCTATTACATCGCCGCCAAGATCGCAGCGCTCTCGACCACGCTGCTGTTCATCATCAACGGCACCATCGCCCCGGACATCTCCAAACGCTGGGCGCAGAACGACCGTGCTGGTGCGTTCGCGATTGTCCGCAAGTATTCGCGCTTCATGCTGGCCCTGGCGCTGATGATCCTGCTCGCCATCGGCCTGCTACGCGAATACATCCTTGCCGTGTTCGGCCCCGAGTACCGCGAGCAAGGCGTCTATCCATTGCTGGTCCTTGCCATCGGCTATTTCTTTGTCCTGGCCGCAGGCCCGCTGGGCATCTTCATGACCATGACTGGCAATCACCGTCGTTACTTGCACAACAACATCGCGGCCTGCGTGATCAACGTCGCGCTAAACCTGATCCTCATTCCGCGCTACGGCGTCAATGGCGCCTGCTTTGCCACAGCCGTAGCGCTGGCGATCAAAAACACCCTGCTCTACGTGCAGTTCAAGAATATCGAAAGGAGTCCGACGCCATGACTGACCGGGTAAACGTAATCGCTTACGGAGCCTATGACCGGCACAACTATGGCGATCTGCTCTTTGCAATCGTCCTCAAGCGTTACCTAGAAGCGGATGGTCGCTTTTCTGTGATAGTCGCCGCGACCAAGAAGTCCAATCTTTCACGGTACGGGGCGCTTCCCACCGTTCCGCTGAAAAAAGCGCTGGACGCTACCCGTCAGCAGCCGAAAACGATGCTCATCGTGGCCGGCGGCGAGTGCCTTACGGCGCAGTGGGAAAGCATCATCGGCTACCTCGCACCGCAGGCGATCTATTACCCGATCAAGGCGAGCCCTTACCTGATCGGCCACAAGGCGTTCATCCGCCTGAGCCGTATGTTCACTTCGATTCCGTCGGATATTCCGCTCGTCCTTGGCGAACGCGACCTGCCCGGCTACAAGGTGATGTACAACAGCGTCGGTGGAAACGAGATCAGCCGCAAGAAGCCGCTGATCCATGACGCCATCAAGCGCAACCTCAAAGACTGCACCTATGTGTCGGTACGTGACCGGGAAACCTCGGCTGAGCTGGACAAGCTCGGAGTCGAACACAGCCTGGTGCCGGATAGCGCGATCCTGATATCCGATATTTTCCCGCAGCAGGTCGATCCCGCCGAGCCCGGCCATATCGTCTTCCATATCTCCGATCACCACGCCAAGCGCCGCATCGAGGCGATCGCTCAGCAACTGACCGAACTCAACGTCAATACCGGTCTGAAGATCGCGCTGCTCACCATCGGCAAGGCACCTGGGCACTCGGATGACGAACCGCTCGACAAGCTGCATAGCCTGCTCGGTGACGAGCGCGCCTACCGTGTAGACAGTGGCAACATCGAAGACATCATTCGCTGCATCGCCACCAGCAAGCTCTATTGCGGTACCAGCCTGCACGGCGCGATCACCGCGCTTGCCTACGCCGTTCCGCAAATAGCATTGCTCCCGCAGCGCGTGATCAAGCTCTCGAGCTTTCTTGAAACCTGGGTTCCCAAGCAGTCGTGCGGCTTTGCAGAAGTCCCACAGATCAGCCAGATCGGCACCAACCTGGTCAACGTGTTCGGCGACAGCCAGCGGGCCGAGCTGCGCGCGGTGGTCGAAGCCATGAAAGGCCGCGTGCGGGCTAACCTCGACCATATGGTCGAACTCTACGACGCGGCCCCTGCGCGCGGCGAGAAAACCCGCAACGAGCAGCACAAGCCGGAAGCCGTAGCTGCGAACTGAATCAGCAGCCGCGCTGTACCACGAAAAAGCCCGCAACTATGCGGGCTTTTTTGTCCATCAGGCTTCCCTCGGCCGTGGAACTAGCGAGCCGAAGTCATCGCATTGGCTCGAGCCGTATGGAGCTTCCGGTAGCTGTCAATGAGCCGCTGGTGGCGATCAAGCCCTTCCAGTTTGGTGCTGGTAGGGGTCAAGCCGAAGAAGCGCACGCTACCGTCCAACGACCCGATCACCGCATCCATCCGAGCATCGCCAAACATTCGGCGGAAGTTGACCTCGTAATCATCAAGTTGCAGCTCCTCGTCCAACTCGACCTCCAATACGACATTTAACGCCTGGTAGAACAAGCCGCGCTCGACGGTGTTGTCGTTGAACTGCAGAAAGGCCTCAATCAGCTCTTTGGCTTCTTCGAATCGCTGCAAGGCGAGATAGATCAACAGCTTCAACTCAAGAATGGTCAGCTGACCCCAGGCGGTGTTGTCATCGAACTCGATCCCGATCAATGTCGTGATGTCGGTGTAGTCATCCAGTTCGCTTTCTTCCAGACGCTCGACAAGTGCTTGCAAACCGGCATCGTCCAGGCTGTGCAGATTCAGAATATCCGCACGGAACAGTAGCGCTTTGTTGGTGTTATCCCAGATCAGATCCTCCACCGGGTAGATCTCGGAATAGCCGGGCACGAGGATGCGGCAAGCCGTTGCGCCCAGATCCTCGTAGATCGCCATATAGGCTTCCTTCCCCATCTCTTCGAGGATGCCGAACAAGGTGGCGGCCTCCTGGGCATTGGCGTCGTCGCCATCGGCCGTGAAATCCCATTCAACGAAATCGAAGTCTGCTTTGGAGCTGAAGAAGCGCCACGACACCACACCGCTCGAATCGATGAAATGTTCCACGAAGTTGTTCGGCTCGGTCACTGCGTTGCTTTCGAAGGTCGGCTGAGGCAAATCGTTGAGCCCTTCGAAACTGCGTCCTTGCAGCAACTCCGTGAGGCTGCGCTCGAGCGCCACTTCGAAGCTGGGATGAGCGCCGAACGAGGCAAATACACCCCCGGTGCGAGGATTCATCAAGGTGACGCACATTACCGGGAACTGCCCGCCCAGCGAGGCATCTTTGACCAACACCGGGAAGCCTTGCTCTTCCAGCCCCTTGATGCCCGCTACGATGCCGGGGAATTTTGCCAATACGTTCTGAGGAACATCCGGCAGCGCAATTTCACCTTCGAGGATTTCCCGTTTAACGGCGCGCTCGAAAATTTCTGACAGGCATTGCACCTGAGCTTCGGCCAGTGTGTTGCCGGCACTCATGCCATTGCTGAGAAACAGGTTTTCGATCAGGTTGGATGGGAAATACACCACCTCCCCATCCGACTGCCGGATATAAGGCAAAGCGCAGATGCCGCGCTTTACATTGCCAGAGTTGGTGTCGTACAAATGCGAGCCGCGCAAATCTCCGTCGGGGTTATATATTTCCAGGCAATACTCATCGAGTATTTCCGCCGGCAACGCATCCTTACGGCCAGGCTTGAACCAACGCTCGTTCGGATAATGAACGAACGCGGCATTGGCAATATCTTCTCCCCAGAACTGATCGTTGTAGAAGAAATTACAGTTGATCCGCTCGATAAATTCGCCTAGCGCCGACGCTAAAGCACTTTCCTTAGTGGCGCCTTTCCCATTGGTAAAACACATCGGCGAATGCGCATCGCGAATATGCAGCGACCAGACGTTCGGCACGATATTGCGCCACGAGGCGATTTCGATCTTCATGCCAAGAGCGGCCAGGAGTCCGGACATATTGGCGATCGTCTGCTCCAAAGGCAGATCCTTACCCGCTATATAGGTGCGCGCCTCTGATCCCGTGCCGGGCAGCAGCAAGGCCTGCGCATCGGCGTCCAGGTTCTCGACCTCTTCAATGACGAACTCCGGTCCGGTTTGCACCACCTTCTTGACGGTGCAGCGCTCGATTGAACGCAAGATGCCCTGACGGTCCTTATCGGAAATATCCGCAGGCAACTCAACCTGAATCTTGAATACCTGGTTGTAGCGATTCTCCGGATCGACAATGTTGTTCTGCGATAGACGGATATTTTCGGTAGGAATACTGCGAGTCTGGCAATACAACTTTACGAAGTACGCGGCACATAGCGCCGACGAAGCCAGGAAATAGTCGAAAGGCCCCGGTGCCGAACCATCGCCCTTGTAACGAATTGGTTGATCGGCGACCACCGTGAAATCATCAAACTTGGCTTCGAGCCTGAGGTTGTCGAGAAAATTAACCTTGATTTCCATGCGGGATTACCAGAACGATACATTTGATCGCTATTATCCGGCTTCCAGGCTAGATGTCTTTTTCTTTTCCGAAAAAGCAGTTCGCTATCCGGCACTCTTTCTTGCGATTGAAACGTCGCTACGATGCATCGCGACGCTGCCTAACCGCCGGAAAATGAAAAGGCCCGCATCGCTGCGAGCCTTTGATTTCATTGGTGCCGGTGAGAGGAGTCGAACCCCCGACCTTCGCATTACGAATGCGCTGCTCTACCTACTGAGCTACACCGGCGCCGAGCGGCACATTATCGAATTTCGCCGGTGCGGACTCAAGCCCGCACCGGCGAAACAGACGCTATCACCGACCTGAGTCGACTCAGCGTTTGCGCTGCGTTAGATACCGGCTGACGTCGTACCGGTAGTACCGGTCGAGCCGGAGTTCGAGCGGTTGCTATCGCTGCTATTGCTGACGTCCTGCTTGACGCGATTCGCCACTTCTTCACCTTCAGCGGAAGCTTTTTGATAGCCCTCTTCCGCTTTGTGGCGAAGCTGATCGGTCATGCGATCGCTGGCCTCACCGAGCATTTCGTCTTCACGACGGGATGGTGGGACCGACGCAGCAATCAAAGCGCCCAACGCGATACCGATCGCACCAAGAGCCAAGGGCTGCTCCTGCAACAGCTGGTTGAATCCGCCACGCGCCCGGTCTGCACCACCGCGAAGCCGCGCAGATGCCTGACGACTGGAGTCGCTTGCTCGAGTGCGCGCACTGCCCAACGACTCGGAAACGCTCTGACCCATATGGCTGGCCTTTTCTTTCATGCTGGCACCTTGCTGCTTGATGCCAGCGGTTTTGGCGGACAGCTTGTCACCCATCGACGGGCCATTCGAACCAGTGTTGTAACCCGCTGTGGTGACGTTGGAGTGAGGCTGGCGATTCTGCCCAGCCATCATCCAGATCAGGCCGATCGAGGTAAGCACGGTCGGCACCGGATTGGCCTTTACCGTATTGCTCAGGTTACTGAAGAACTCGCCACCGCCGCCTTTGACGTAGCCCAGTGCGGTATCGATCAACTCACCGGGAGAGAGCTTGTTTTCAAGCGCATGAACAATGTTGCCGATCTCGGTACGGGTCTGATCGATCTCACGCTCTAGCTCGTCCGGATCCTTTTGCGCTTCGGCATCAATCTGATTACGTGTGCTCATGATGTGTGCCCCTTCACAGCTTCTTTATCCTTGTTGACCGAATGAATGGTGCGCTCCGGCTTGAACGAAGAAGCCTGAAACTTCTTCTTGCCGGACGACACCATGATCAACCCAATAACCACTACAACAGCGCCGACGATCAGCGCGGCGAGCCAAGGCTCGACCACGTTGCTCAGCCCGTATACGGCCGACATCAACAGAACGATGAAACCGCCGAGAAGCACTGCACCGCCGGTAGCGACGCTGCCGGCACCCGCTTTGGTCGCGCGGATCGACTCGGTCATTTCAGCCTTCGCCAGCGCCAGCTCCTTGGTGATTAAGGACGGCACTTCGTGCGTTAGCTGACGAAGCAGGCCACCTACAGAGGTGTCGCTTTCGGCGCGGTGGCCAGGCTCCACAGTCGTATTGGCTGTGGAGGTCGTGGTCGTTGTCTTACGTGCTTCGCTCATGGGAAAAGTCCTCCGTCGGTACCCTTGCCGTCGCGGCTGGTAGTGGAACCCGTGCTGCTGGAGCCAGCGTTTGAACCAACACCCAAGCCATTGCTGGTATTGGCGCCAGTGCGGGTGCCGGTCCCAGTGGAGCCTGTGCCAAGGCCTGTTCCGACGCCGGTAGCTGAGCCGGTTCCTACAGAGGTTCCGGTGGTCGGTCTGGAAGTGCTGGTTGCAGACGAAACGCCTGCATTGCTGACACTACCGATAGAGCCCGGCTCGCCTGTGCTGAGACGATCGTTTAGCTCATCCTGATCGGAGCTGTGATGGCTGCTGGAGCCACTGGCTGCATGGCTGCTCTGATGGCCATAATCTTCTTGCGAAGCGCGCTTGCTCGAAGCACGGGCAAAACGGGTAAGGCCGAAGCCCAAAGCCACACTCCCGGTGAGGAACAGAGCGGGGTTGTTTCGGGCAAGACGATTCACGTCTTGGAACAGCTCGTCCACGCTCTTGCCACGCAGGCTGTCGGAGAACTGCACCATGCTCTGCGCCATATCGGAGACGTAGTTGGACAGCCCGAGGCGGTCTTGCCCTTCTAGCTCTTGAGCAGCAGCTTTAGCACTTTGGGCGACCTTCTCAATTTCATCAGCTGCGGTTTCCCGATAGCCTTCCAACTGAGATTTGCCCTGTGTTTTCACCTGATCGGCCGCTTGACGAGCTTTCGCCTTCGCATCTTCAGCGGCATGTCCGGCTGTGCTGGAGCCTGTGGTGGAGCTTTGGTTTGTATTAGAGGTATGGCTTCCACTCGACCCCATGTTCGAGCTCGTCGAACTGTTTGCGTTAGAGCCAGTGGAGCTGGTTGTGGAATTGGGGCCGGTCTTAGGTTGGCCACCGTAACCAGTAATTTCTTCGTCGGGTGTAGTCATTTGATTCACCTTTTATATGGCTTGGCCGGAAGACCACGGTCCGTAGGGACACAGCAGGAGCGGTGAGCCGCGAACTGTGTATTTTCGGTGCGCACATATATGGTGACCGGGGGTAGATTTTTGAGTTCCATTCTTTTGGGGCCATGAGAAGTGCCCTTCGCAAGCTTATGAAAACTAAACACGAAATTAACTTCGGGCACTCCACAAGTGGCACTTCGCCAACCATTTCGCTCTATCCCGCGTGGATACTGTGTTAAAGCGAAGCGGCGACTAGCAAGCGAAACGACAACATATGCAATCCTTGTATTTATCGCTGATTGCCAAACTCATCTCGCGAGAGTTTGAGAGCGGAACCGCAGCCGACGAACTGCACCGTTATTCGCCCGACAAGAATTACCCAGACAATAAAAAACGGGCCCGAAGGCCCGTTCTTTAATATCAGTCGCTGTTACAGCGGACCGATGGTGGAGCATGTCCTCTTGGCAGCGGCATGCTTTTGCAGCGGAGCCAGCTGAGGACGATGCTTACCGCTCGACACGTCCAGCGCCATGATGTTCTCACCCCAGCGAGGACCGGCAGCCCAGTAGGTGCTCGGGATGCAGTTCGCGTTCAGGTAAGCCAGCAGGTTGTCGGTAGCGACCACAGCAGATGGAGAGAAGTCCGGAATGCCGTGCTCACCAAGGAACCCGCGCAGCTTGTTTTTCTTCAGCCACTCGACCCAAGGCCTGACCCGCTCGACACCCAGCATCGGAGCGAAGGTTTCAGCACGCTTGGTGTAGGTACCCGAGTAATCGAAGTCCAGGTACTGGTGCGCTTCGTACACCAGGTTGTTCTTCGGATCACGCATCCACGGATCGTTGATCAGCGAGGTGTTGTACTTCTGCCAGTGGAAGGCGCTGGAGTAACGGTCGCCGGCGATCATGATCCACTTGGACGGATCGATCTTGCGGATCGCCTGCCCAGCAGCCTGAGCCGTCTGCGGCCAAAGGTTGTTACCAGTGTTGTAAGGCTCGTTCATCAGACCGTAGCCATACAGCGCAGGATGCTTGGACACCGCTACCGCAATCTTACGCCAGGTCTCGGCGAACTGGGCGCGCGGCACTTCCGGCGAGTTAATTACCTTGCCGTAGTAGCGATAGTAGTTGTGCATATCAAGGACGACCTTGATGCCGTACTTCTGTGCGTAATCCAAGGACTGCTTGATGCGGCCCAGTTCAGCTGCGTCCAGTTCGGTACCCAGCTTGGGCTGGATACGCTCCCAGAGGAAGCCCAGGCGAATCAGCTTGAAGCCGAGCCCGGCGTGACGCTTGTAGTAGGACTCGTCCGCGTAGGTATAGCCCTTATTGTAGATACCCGGAACAGTACCTGGATCGAACACGCCCGAACCGAAGTTCACACCAACCAGGTCGATACCGCTGCCATCGCTGACCACCGGAGCCGGAGCCGGAGCAGGTGCTGGAGTCGGGGCTGGTGCAGGGGTCGGCGCTGGAGCAGGCGCAACGGCTGCTGGCGGCGTAGTTGTGCCGGTGCTGCTTGATACAACACTGATCGTCTTGGGATAGCCGACAGCGCTGGCGGAAAGGGCGGTGCCTTTGAGCATCACTGAGAGATGCGCGCCTACGTCATAGACCGCAGCGACCGTACGCACTTGGCCATCGGCCAACTTGACCGATGAACCGACCACGAACGCGGCCTTGTTTGCACCGGTGTCCGGGATCGAGAAGCCGGCGGACTTGCGATAGATGCCATTCTGCCAATCAGTATTGGTGAAGCTGTTCATCGAAGCGGTGTAGGTGCTGCTAGGTGCGCTGGGGGCGGTTACAACCGGCGCCGGGGCGGCTGGCGCGCTAGGGGCTGCAGTCGCAACCACGGTGCTGACGGTGCGCGGGGCGCCGACTTTACCGCCATCCAGCAGACCACCATCTACGTAGATGCTTAGATTGCTTCCAACCTTGAAGACCTTGGAAATCTTGCGCACCTGGCCGTCAGCGAACTTGATCTGAACGCCCGGCTTGAATGCCGCGATGGAAGCCGAAGTGGCCGGTACGGACAACGCGGCGGTGCGGCGCCAAACGCCGTTAAGGAAATCGTTACTGGTGAACTTGTTGATCGAAGACGTGAAAGCGGTCGAGGAAGACGTACTTGCTGTGACGGCAGCAGCCACTTCGCCTGTAAAGGTAACAGCACTGAATACTGCAGCGAGCGCGATAGAACGAACGAGTGCCTTAGGGGCGCCCATAAATACATTGGTAGACATCTAGTCTCTCCGAAACTTAATACTTCTAAAGGCCGGAGCCTTTAAAAAAGTGGCGGGAGTTGTAATTAAGTCGTACAGGCGCTTGGGGCAGATGCATCACTTGCGCAACCGGACGAACCGCGTTGCAACGACACCGGATCACCAGTAGTGGAACCCGGCAATCCGTTGCGTGGCGTCTTTATAATAGGTTTCCAAAACTATTCAAAATCTATTTGACGGATTTAGATCGCCAATCCTACGTCACAATTTTGACCGGCCATTAATCCGCTATTAGTTAGTGGCTTAGTGCCACTACTGCAAATAGGGTTTAATCCGCTTTAGCCCGTTGCGCTTTCACCTACTACAGCGTCATTTTTTTGAATTGGCAGGCCGATCGCTAAGTAAAGGCCTATTGATTTACCCGACAAACGGTAGGCGTAAGGAAGCCTGATTTCCGGTCGCTGATAGAAGAGGAAGTAGCGCTTCCCTTCCTGAAAGAAGGCGTGGCTATGGCGAAATCGACGATGGAGAAACGATCTATGGCGCAAGAACGATTCGAAAAGGGTGACCACGTACGCTGGAACTCTGAAGCCGGGCATGTGACGGGGCGCATCGTCAAAGTGCATACCCGAGATACCGACTATAAAGGGCACACGCGACACGCCAGCCCCGAAGACCCTCAATACGAGATCGAAAGCGACAAGACCGGTCACGTCGCAATGCACAAGGGCGGCGCGCTGAGCCGGATTAAATGAGCCCGGTTCAGCCCCAGCAGATCTGGACCGTCGGCCATTCCACCCGCACAACCGAGACCTTTATCGCCTTGCTGGAGCACTACGGCATCCGGGCCATCGCCGATGTGCGGCGTTTTCCGGGCTCAAGGCGGTTACCGCAATTCATGTCGGCAAACCTCGAAGCCTCACTCGCCGAGCGCGGGATCGCCTATGAGTGGATCGAAGCGCTGGGAGGCCGACGGCGGGCCACGCCGGGGCCTAACGCGAGTGCATGGCGCAATAGCTCTTTTCGTGGCTACGCCGAACACCTGCACACCGACGAGTTCGCCTGCGGGATACAACAGCTGTTGCGCTTGGCAGCCGAGAAACCCACCGCGATCATGTGTGCCGAAGTGCTCTGGTGGCGATGCCACCGCTCCATGGTGTCGGATGTTCTGAAGTTGCGCCGCGTCGAAGTGCTGCATATCCAGGACGAACAACGTCTGACACTGCACCCCTATACCTCGCCAGCAAGACTCAACCACGGTGAGTTGGTTTATGACGAGGGCATAGGGCAGCCGCTTAAGACATCCGGGCCAGGCATTGGCTAGTGTCTATGCCATAGACGTGACGTGCCTACAGATGCTCCGACCGTATCTGTCAGCTCCCCATGCGGAAAGACAGTCGGCGCTGATCAGAACGCGTCGATACCGTACGTGCGACAAAACTGCCTACCCGCCGCAGAAACTTTTTCAGGGGAGCAGCTTCTTATTGCCGGATGCACTTCAAGCATCACGCGGCATGATCGCTCTAAGGATGGTGCTCCGTAGGGACCACGCGTGCCGCCCAGGCGACTCGCCCACAGGGAAGGGAGTTCAAGTGCATAGCGTCCTTATGGGCAAACTGCTTGCAGCCGGGCAACAACTGGGCGGAAACGCCTCCGCCAGGGTATTCAAGGGCATGGCGACTCTGGCCATCGGCAACGGCTTGGCCCGGGTTGTTGGCCTCGCGTCCATCCCGCTCCTCACTCGCATCTACAGTCCCGAGCATTTCGCTGTCCTGTCGGTCTTTACCGCGCTGCTGCTGATTCTTACCCCCATGATGACGCTGCGCTACGAACTCGCGGTTCCGCTGCCCAGCAGGGACGGTACTGCGATGACGCTGATGGTCCTGTCCGCGGTCTTCGTTGCCGCGACAACCGTAATTGTGAGCATTCTGTTGTGGCTTGCTGGCCCCGCTTTGCTGACCTTGGTCTCGATGGAAGCGCTGATGCCGTATCGCTGGATGCTAGGGGTCGCACTGACGAGCGCGGGTCTCTATGAGGTGCTATTGATCTGGGCCGTACGCCGACGCGCCTATCCGGCCATCGCACGGACCCAGCTGCAGCAGAGCGCTGTGGGTTCGATTGCCAAAGTGGCGCTGGGACTGCTGGGTTTGAAGCCGGTCGGGCTGCTGGCTGGCCAGGTGTTGGGGGCTGGCGCGGGGACAATCAGGCTAATACGGCTGTTCGAAGCGGATATGAAGCGCTACTGGCGCCAGGTCACCCTGTTACGAGCCTGGCGGCTAATGCGGCACTATCGAAGCTTTCCGACCTACCGCCTGCCTTCACAGTTGCTGCAGATCATCTCCAGCCAGGCGCCTTTGCTGCTGACCGCGGCGCTCTACGACCCGCGAACGACGGGTCAACTCGGGCTGGCCATGATGACGCTGGCTCTGCCGATGAATCTGCTCGGGCATTCGACCAGCAAGGCCTATTACGCTGAAATCGCCACGATTGGACGTAAGCGCCCCGCGGAAATCCGCACGCTGACCTATTCGGTGATCAAGCGGTTGCTGGCCCTCGCGCTCGCGCCGACGCTATTACTGCTGCTCTTCGGCGAGCGAATATTTGCGTTGGCGTTTGGCACTGAATGGACGATGGCGGGCGAGATGGCGTCGTTATTGGCGATTTATCTGCTGTTCCAATTCATGCATGCGCCCGCTTCGCATCTGCTTTCGGTCTTCCAGGGGCAGCGGCTGCTGTTGGCATTGAACATACAACGGGCCGTGCTCACCCTCGCCTGCTTCGCCAGCGGTCACCTGCTTGAGTTGCCGATTACTTCGGTTTTGCTGGTTTACGCCATCACGCTCTCGGCGCATTACCTGTTCAGCCTGCTGATGTCGTTACGTGTGATTCCACGATAGCCGTCATCACCGCCTTCTGCCGCGACCCTCCATGGCCATGCGACAGACAGCGAGGATGACTCAGGGCTCGCGCTTGAGCGCGTTCCAGTCGCCTACTCGGCGAGCACTGGAGAGTGCGTTACGCGACAGGTAATAGAAGAAGACGGGTATACCGATGGCATAACGCTTGAACAGCCGGCGCGGCTCGATGAGCATGCGGAACGCCCACTCCAACCCCAGGCGGCGAAAGACAATGGGGGCACGGGGAAAACGCTGCGCCGAAAAATCCAGAATGGCGCCACCGCAAATCAGCAGCGCACGGGTATCCATGGCCTTCTGCAGGTGCAGCGCCACGCGCTCCTGCTTGGGCATCCCCATGGCTAGCACGATGATTGGATAGCGACCAGGCACGTGGTGCTTCTGGTAGAACGCCAGATAATCCTCGGGCGCCTTGAAGCCATCGATGGCATGGAAATGCCTGCTTCCGAACAGATTGCGCGCACCCTCGCTAAGCCAGGGTTCACGGGTGCCCATGGCAAACAGCTCGTAGCGGTCTTTGGACTCGCCTACCAGATCCTCGATCAGCTCAGGAATGAAGTCTGACCCGTTGAGGTTGGCCTTGGGATCGCGCCCATTGAATGAGCAGGCCATCTTGATGCCGATCCCGTCGCGCAGGAGGTAGTTGACCTGCAGAAAGCTATCCAACACCGCAGGCTGACGCTGCGCAATGTTGTAGCCGTGCTGATTGAGAAAGCCAAGAATCGTCGGTGAATCACGCTTTTTCAGTTCAGAGATGAAAGGACCTGTATCGGCTTCTTCCAATAGTTTCAGCTTCCCTATCAAAGGATCCATCCTTTTGGTGAGGGGATTTTTCATAAATAGATTCTCTGTCTGTAACCCGTGAAAAAAGTTGTTGGCGTCCGACAGCAATCTTGGTGGTCGTGCGCCGCCAGGCGGAAAGATTCGCCTGTCAAAAATGAACAATGCCTGCCGTCACCGGACAAACGAAGCAACCGCAGCCGCGGTATCGTCCCAAAGAGCAGAATGAGGTAGTGAGATGTTAAGGACACGCAGCGCTTCGGACCGGTCAAAAGGAATACTCCTCGGACTCACGCTTGCCCTCTCGAGTGCCGTTAGCTACGCAGAAAATATCGATCTGATTGGATTGAATATTGGCGGAGCCGCATTTTCCGGTAATGTCATCCCCGGAAAATATAAAACAAATTATTTCTTCCCTGCGCCCGGCTACCTTGCCCAGTGGAAAGCCAAGGGTATCGAGACCATCCGCTTCCCCATTATGTGGGAGCGCCTGCAACCAGCGTTGAACGCCGAACTTGACGAGGACTATGCGGAACTGATCGACCAGACTCTGCAACAGGCCGCTCAATACGACATGCGCGTCATCCTCGATATTCATAACTATGCCCGTTATCGCAAGCAGATAATCGGCACCGAGGCCGTGCCGATATCGGCGTATGCCGATCTGCTCGAACGTGTGGCCAAGCGTTGGAAAGATGAAAAAGGTCTTTATGCCTACGACATCATGAACGAGCCACATGGCGCCGATGAATACTGGCCGGCCGCCGCTCAGGCCGGTATCGACGCTATCAGAAAACACGACCAGAAGCGGCCCCTGCTTATCGAGGGCAACTTCTGGTCCAGCAGTTATCGCTGGCCGAAATTCAATGATCCGTTGTTGCAACTGAAAGACCCCTCCAACAAGTTGATATATTCAGCTCATCTGTACATCGATAAACACGGCAGCGGACATTACAAGGAGCCGCTGGAGAAAAACTTCGACACCATGCTAGGCGTCAAGCGAGTCAAACCCTTTATCGACTGGCTGATCGAGCACGACAAGCAAGGCCATATCGGCGAGTTCGGCATTCCCGCCGATGAACCTCGCTACCTCGAAGCCATGGATAACTTGCTGGCTTATCTGCAAGAGCATTGCATCCCGATCACCTACTGGGCGGCGGGCTCTTCCTGGGGCAAATACAAACTATCCGTCGAACCCACCAAGGACGGCCGAGACCGCCCCCAGTGGGATGTACTCAGCAAATACGTCGGTCAGGGCGAATGCACTCGCATCGGGCCTAACCACTGACTGTATTCACGCGGACGGCAGGTTGGTTGCACATCATGGATACACAACCAACCTCGCCTTCAACTCTTCGATGATGGCGCTACGGGCGCCCACCTGCCCAATATCGACTTGGCCTTCCCAATCAGTTTCGCTTTGAGACTGTGAGTTTTCCGTAGCGTATTGGCCTTGAGGTTATAGACCTGCCCAGGCACATACATCTCATTGGTCTCAATGCAGTAGACCGGCTTGCGGCTGAGCTTCATGATCTCGACGGCCTGCCTAACTTCGCTTTCGACGAACAGCCGTGTCAGCGGTTGATTGGCATATACCTCCGCCTTGAACTTGTGATGGATGTTCAAACGCCGACGTTCTTCGGCGGTGGGCAGGTCCAGCATGTGCAGCGTTCCGTACTGCACGCCGTTGCGTTCCAGCCATTCTTCCGTTTCGGCGCGATACTTCTCCAGCCGGCTGGTCACCAAGTGCGCGACCTTGACCGAGGGAATGAACAAAGGGCGCGTGCAGCTGAGAAACTCCCGATAGTTCGGCCCGTCATCGTTCTCTTCGTTGGTCGGGTCGACACAGAGCACACCGTCGATATCCAGGCACGCTTGCGCCAGGTAAGGATGGTGCATGACGTTCCATTCGAAGACCCGAGGCTGTTCGACGAGCTCGAGATGAAAGTCAACATGGTGCCGATTATGTTTCTCGGCAAATACCGCCATGGTCACCACCTGGCCGTCATAGCTCGCACGAACCTGTTCTTCCGCGGCACGCATCGACTTGGCCGAAGAAATACTGTCGTCAACCAGCAGAATCTTTTTCGCCTCCCTTGGTTTGACCAGTTCAGCGTGCTTGTAGGTGCGGGTACTGCCCTTCTTCAGGTCGTCGTTGCGCAGGAATGAGTAGAGATCCGTCAACGGAAGATTCTGTTTCAGCGCAATGATGCTGGCGACCAACATCCCACTTCTTGGTATGCCGACAACCAGATCGACATCGTTGGGAATCTTGCCGGCACATTCTGTACTCAGCCGCGACAGATCATTCAGGCTTCGGTAATTCATCGAACTCTCTCCTGCACCCTGTTCTTTTGACAGTCCATTTTTCTTAGGTCGGTTACCTGTTGCTCAGCGCCCCAACGAGGCGCGCAATTGCTTGGAATGCGTATGCACGTAATGCAGCGCATAGAGCGCTAACGCATTAGGTTTGGAAAAATTCAGAAAGCGCTGCCTGATATCCATGTCTTCACGAATCGCCTCGAAGCGTCGTTTATGTGAAACACCGGTTGTATCGAAAATGCACAGCGGGAAAGGCAACTGAAGAACTTCAGCTTGCAGGTCCAGTCCTTGGAGAAATTCGAGCAGCAAGCAGTAATCGGCCGACAACTTGTAATCCAACCGGAACTTGAACCGCTGCAGCCGCTCGTTCTCGAAGTACATCGTTTGATGGCTAGCCGGCAAACCAAGCGGTGCGCGATCAATGGGCCGAGCGGCGGTACGCTTCAACTCGCCGCTAGCTTCTTTGCGATAAAAATCGCCGTAAATGAATTTTGGTTCGACGGTGGCTTTCGTTAATTCTTCATTGATCCGCTCAAGTACATTCGGATCAGCAAAGGAATCGCCACTGTTTAGAAACAGGGTATAGCCGGGGGTCTCAACGGCTCTTTGGCGCCCTTTTTCCATTGCATCGTAGATGCCTTTGTCCGGCTCTATTGTGATTTCTGCCTGACTGTCATCCAGGCTTCGCAGCCACTCGCCACTACCATCTTTTGACGCACCGTCAATCACGATCCAGCGAAAGTTCCGGTAAGTCTGGCTGGCCAGGCTCCGATAGGTTTCCTTCAGGCCATCAAAATTATTCCAGTTTATAGTTACGATACTGAAACTGACCATAATTCACCTGTTCTAGATTTGCATTGAGAGGAGCATCCGCCATCTGTAACTTGGCGTAATAGAGGAAGAACGCAGCCGCCATTCCATACACGTCGCCCGAGAACGTCAGCGCGTTGGACAGCGTGATATTCAGCATGCTCACCACGAACGAAAGCTGTAATGCGGCAAGAAGGTTGCCCTTGTCCGAACACTGGCGCATGACCCAGATGAAGCCGCCATAGAACATCAGGACTACGACTGGCGTCAGGAAACCGTAGCGGTGGTAGACGCCAAATATTCCGACATCGGCCAGATAGAAGTGCGAGTTATAGATCCTTGAGAACCCGCCATTCCATTGCAGGGACAGCGCGCCCATACCGAAATAATTGTTGGCGCTAATGGCGTCGAGAATCACCGAAACAGTCGTGTCGCGCACCCCAGGTCCGGATGTCGCATCGAACAGCAAGGCATCGAAGCGTGCGAACTGCTCGTGATAAAACTCCGGAACCAGCAGATACGACACCACCAGAACCATCACACCCAGCGCACTCAGCTTCATTAACGAGTCGATACGCTTGCGGAAAATCCATACCCCGGCCAGCGCCCAGACCAGCATGGTCTGGCGTGTTTGCATAACCAACCAAAGGTAGGCGACGAAATAGAGAAGAATGGCCAGCCGCCCAAGAGTGACGCGGTCCTTCATGCTGTACATCACCATGAACACGGCAACGGTCACGAACGGCGAGCCGATACGAAAGCGGTTCGGGCGCAGCAGGTCTTCATACTGCGTCCAGTCATCGACGGTGAACGAGGCAACCTGGTTCTGGGGGATGATCCCCAAGTAGTATGCAAAGCCCAACGTCGCGCAAAACAGTGCGACATAGAGGAAGTACTTCGCCAGCTCTTCCTGGGTGGGAGATGCCTTGACCAACAAGAACAGCGTCGGGAAGAACACCAGGTACTGGAAGAAACGACGTTCTTCCAGCAAGCCATACGCCAGCGGCTGACCGAAGTTCAGGTTGGCGAGTACCGCCGAGATCACCGGTAACAGGCAGCCCATGAAAATGATCCACAGGCTCGTCTTGGACTGATAGACCCATTTCCATGCCACGAACAGACAGGCCGTTGCCGCAACGACCAGCAGCAGGAACAGCTCTTGGAAGTACGCGATCCCGGCCCGTTTGTCATCCGTCAGGAAGAAGCAGGTCGAGTTCAGCAGTAACAGGATGAACAACAGATTCTTGTACGCCAGAACTTTCCTTAACAAGCGCTCTCTCCAGTATCCGATTGACGTGGCGAAACATAGAACCGAGCAGCCCATCCTGATGACCTGGATGAGGCGGCCCACTGCGGCGAGGAAAACGTGCGCCATGGATGGACAACAGCAGCGGAAGAAAGGTCCGCTGCCGCAAGAAGCATCCCTGGCGGCTGCTCTTTTCGGTCAGTGACGCGCCTGGTGCTGGTTATCGACGAACCAGCGATAGGCGTCGCGCAGACCGTCTTCCAGGCTGATGCTCGACTGCCAGCCCAGTGCCTTGAGGCGCGAGACATCCATCAGCTTGCGCGGCGTGCCATCCGGCTTGCTGCTGTCGAACTTCAACTCACCCTGGTATTCGGTGACCCGCGCAATGGTTTCCGCCAGTTCGCGGATGCTGCAGTCCACGCCAGTACCGACGTTGATGTGCGAAAGCATCGGCTGGGTGTGGGCCTGGTAGGTTTCGTCGTCCAGTTCCATCACGTGCACGCTGGCAGCGGCCATGTCGTCGACATGGAGAAATTCACGCTGAGGCTTGCCACTGCCCCAGATCACCACTTCGTTGTCGCCACGCTGGGTCGCTTCGTGAAAACGCTTGAGCAGCGCTGGCACCACGTGGCTGTTTTCCGGATGGAAGTTGTCGTTGGGACCGTAGAGATTGGTCGGCATGACGCTGCGATAGTCCCGTCCATACTGGCGGTTGTAGCTTTCACAGAGCTTGATGCCGGCGATTTTCGCGACCGCGTAAGGCTCATTGGTCGGTTCCAGCACGCCAGTCACCAGCGCCTCCTCTTTCATCGGCTGCTCGGCATGCTTTGGATAGATGCAGGACGAGCCGAGGAACAACAGCTTGTTCACATCGTTGACGTGCGCTGCGTGGATGATGTTCGCCTCGACCATCAGGTTCTGGTAGATGAACTCGGCCGGATAGGTGTTGTTGGCGTGGATACCGCCGACCTTGGCCGAGGCCATGTACACCTGATCGATTTTGTTTTCAGCAAAGAAGGCATTGACCGCCGCCTGATCGACCAGATCCAGCTCTTCACGACCGCGCGTGATGAGGTTGGTGTATCCCAGCGCTTGCAAGCGCCGGACGATCGCAGAACCCACCATGCCACGATGTCCCGCAACGAAAATACGTGCGTCACGATTCATATTCAGTTCTCCACACTCACTGGAATTTCGAAACCGTGCTCTTTGAGCAGGGCATGGCGCTGGGCGACCTTGAGGTCCTCACGAACCATTTCGGCGCACATTTCCTGCACGCTGATCTCAGGCGTCCAGCCCAGCTTGTTCTTGGCATTGCTCGGGTCGCCGAGCAGGGTTTCCACTTCCGCGGGACGGAAGTAGCGCGGATCGATACGGACAACGACGTCACCGACCTTCAGTGCCGGCGCCTTGTCCCCTTCGATACCGGCAACGATGGCGCGTTCTTCGATGCCGCTCCCTTCGAAGCGCAGCTCAACGCCCAGCTCGGCAGCCGACCACTTGATGAACTCACGCACCGAGTACTGCACGCCGGTGGCGATGACGAAGTCTTCGGCCTGATCCTGCTGCAGCATCATCCACTGCATGCGCACGTAGTCTTTGGCATGTCCCCAATCGCGTAGTGCATCGAGGTTGCCCATGTGCAGGCACGTCTCGAGCCCCTGGGCGATGTTCGCCAGGCCCCGGGTGATCTTGCGCGTCACAAAGGTCTCGCCACGGCGTGGCGACTCGTGGTTGAAGAGAATCCCGTTGCAGGCGTACATACCGTAGGCTTCGCGGTAGTTCACGGTGATCCAGTAGGCATAGAGCTTGGCCACCGCATAAGGAGAACGCGGGTAGAACGGCGTGGTTTCCTTCTGCGGAATTTCCTGGACCAGGCCATAGAGTTCGGAAGTCGAGGCCTGGTAGAAGCGTGTCTTCTTTTCCAGGCCCAGCAGGCGAATGGCTTCAAGGATGCGCAAGGCGCCCATACCATCGACATCGGCGGTGTATTCAGGCGACTCGAAGCTGACCGCGACGTGGGATTGCGCACCGAGGTTGTAGACCTCGTCCGGCTGGACTTCCTGGATGATGCGGGTCAGGTTCGACGAATCGGTCAGGTCGCCGTAGTGCAGCACGAAGTTCTGGTCTTCAACGTGACGGTCCTGATAGATGTGGTCGACCCGCTGCGTATTGAACGACGACGCACGGCGTTTGATGCCGTGTACCTCGTAGCCCTTTTCCAGCAGAAACTCAGCGAGATAGGAACCGTCCTGGCCAGTAATCCCGGTGATCAGCGCGCGTTTCTTTTCCATTTCAGAGTACCTGTAGGTTCCAGATGACGAGAGGGGTATTGAGTTGATGCTGGGCAGACAGCGCAGAGGCGACCAAGCGTTCTGCCTCGCCTTGAAGCTGATTGAGTCGATAGTTGGCCGTTGACGTTAACGGGGCGTTACCGCCCTGCCCGGCGCGGACGAACGGAGCGTTCATGCGAGCATTTCCTCGTACAGCGCCTGGTATTGGCGGGCAATGACAGGACTGTCGAAGGTGCTGGTGATCTTGTCCCGCGCATTGAGCACGAGCTGCTGATAGTCCGCCTCGCCGGTGACCCACTCGACGCCCTCGGCTAAACCATGGGCTTCGAAGGGCGCGGCCTTATAGCCGTCTTGCTTGTGGGTCACGATGTCTTTGGGGCCGGTGGCGTCGAAGCACACCACGGGCGTACCGCAGCCCATGGCTTCGGCCAAGGTTTTGCCGAACGCTTCCATCAGGCTCGGTGCGATGAACACATCCGCCGCCGAATACAGCAGGCGCAGCGAGATGCTGTCGTGCAGGTAGCCGAACGAGGTGTAGTCGAAGCCCAAGGCGTCGGCAATGGACTGGTCCAACTTGCCGAAAAAACACAGGTGGTACTTGGCTGGATCCAGGTGCGTAAGCATCTCCAGGTACTTGCCGAAGCCCTTGTAGGTGTCTTTGGCGCTGGTGCAGCCGGTGAGGATGATCTTTTTCTCGGTAGTCAGACCCAGCAATTGCCGGGCAAGGGCCTTGTCCAGCGGGAAGAATTCGCTGGCATCTACATTGTTGTGGATGGTGCGCACATCGAAGTCGCGGAACAGCAGGCTCTGCCTGGCCTGTTCCGACACCCAGTCGCTGATGCCAATCATCTTCATCGATTCGGGCAGGTACTTGCGCTTGCGGTTGAGTACGAAGCGCGACAGGTCTTTGTCGGATTGACTACCCAGCTGATCGCAACTGCCGCAGCCCGTGGTGAACTTTTCGCAGCCCATGGCGTAATGGCAGCCGCCGGTCATTGGCCACATGTCACGCATGGTCCAGACAATCGGCTTACGCAGTTTGGCAAGATGCTTCATGTCGACGAAGCCGCCATTGACCCAGTGCAAATGCACCACGTCCGCCTCGCGACACTCGGCGCTGTCAGTGAAATCGGCGCCCATGACGCCTGCGCTGAACATGCCCGACTGGCGCTTGCGATAGACGCTGGCGAACGCTTGATCGGCCTGGCTTCTGGCGATGCTGATGATTTTGTCTTTTTTGCTGCGGCTGACGGATACCACAGAGGTGTCGCCGTGGGTTTCCTGACTATTGGTGTATACGAGGGAATCCACACCCAGCGATCGCAATCCCTGATGCAGCCAGTACGCACCACGCGCGGCGCCACCGGTCAATTCGCCAGCGACCAAATGTATTACTTTCATATCAATCGAAACTCTCTTCTGGATGCTGCGCGTTCTGCTGAGCCGCATACCACCTGCGCGACGCAATCAACACGATCACCATCAGCGACGAATAGATGACGATGCTGGCAACGGCGAAGGCCTGAACGGTGGCCAGCGCGGTGCCGATCAACAGTGCACCGCCAAACAGCGAGAGCACACGCAAGCTGGTGCTGAAGATCTCGAACAGCAGGAAACGGGCTTGCAGCGACAGTGCCGGAACCGCGACCACGCAAGGGCGCGAGACGAAGATCACGTACTCGGCCAGGGCCAGCCAGCGGGCGTATTCGCCGGCCACATGCCACTGTTCACCGAATACCAGTGCAAACAGCCATGGGCCGAACACGGCCACCAGGGAAAACGGCACCAAGCCGACCAGACCCAGTGCGGCGGTCGCCTTCAGCAGCATCGCCGCGACCGGCTCGCGGTCATGGATGGCGCGGCTGATGCGTGGGTAATAGACGTCGGCTACTGATTTGCCAATCAAGTTGGTCGGCATCGTCAGCGCCTGCTTGCACAGGGCGAAGAAACCGGCAGCCGCCGGGCCAAAGTAGGCGGCGAGCACCAACGTCGGCAAATGCTGCGACACCGCATTGATCAACATCACAGGCGCACGAAACCGGGGGAAATCGCTGTGCCTGCGAGCCAGCTCGAGCATGCCAGGGCCGCCCTGCTCGACTTCATCTGCATGATTGTCCGCATGAGGCTTGGCCCGCAGCATCGCCAGCCCCAACATCGCTGCGTGCAGCGCTTGTTGCAGAGCAGTGGTGCAGACCAGCACCAGCGCAGACGACTGCACCAGACCGGCCACGGTCCGCATCGAATTGAACAGCAACGAGTGCCCCACCGCCACGCTCGCCGTGATACGGAACCGTTGGGTGCGGAACAGCCACTGCTGACAGATCTCGAGCGCCGCGCCACAGAACATCACGAACGGGATGAGCATCAGGTACGGCTGGATGATCTCGATCTCGAGTGTTCGAGCAAGCTGATCGCCAAAGAACTGCAATGCCAGCGCAACCACCGTCGCCAGCGACAAGGCTATCGCCAGCGCCAATCGCACCAGCCCCCGCGCATCGCCATCGCGCTTGGGCAGCACGATCGCGATGGGGTAGGTAAGCGCAGCGACCGGGATCAACATCATCGTGACGCTGAGAAAGGTGCCGAGTACCCCGTACGCTTCCGGACCGTAAATGCGAGTGATCACCGGCATGAAGGCCAGGGTGATCGCCTGCGCACCGGCGGTGCCGGTCACCACGGTCAGGATATTGCGCAGCAGCTTGCTGCGCATGCTCGTGTGCAGCAGTGCGGCCAGACGTTCTCTCACCGGAGACGAACCGCGCCGCATGCTGGACTGATCGATGGCGCTCACTCGCAGCTCCTCGCTCAGGCGTGAACCGGCTGACGGCCAATGCCGTAATAGCTGAAGCCTTCACGCTTGACCTGCTCGCGGTCGTACTGGTTACGCCCGTCGATGATCAGCGGCGTCTTCAACAGCTTCTTGAGCGCACGGAAATCGGGACGGCGGAACGGCTTCCATTCGGTGACCAGGCACAGCGCGTCAGCATCGATGGCCGCTTCGTATTGGCCTTCGACGATCTGCAAAAGGCCGTCGGTGAACCAGCTCTCGGGGAATTCGCGACGGGCCGTTTCGCGGGCGACCGGGTCGAACGCGCGGACCTTGGCGCCGGCATTGATCAGGCTGTTGATCAACACCACGCTGGGGGCTTCGCGCATGTCGTCCGTGCCGGGCTTGAAGGCCAGGCCCCAGACCGCAAAGGTACGGCCGCTCAGATCACCATTGAAGTGAGCTGAAATCTTGTTGAACAGCGAGTGCTTCTGCTGATCGTTGCGGGCCTCGACGGCCTGCAGCAGCTTGGGTTCGAAGTCGTTCTGGTGCGCGATGTTGATCAGCGCCTTGACGTCCTTCGGGAAGCAGGAGCCGCCATACCCACAACCCGCGTAGATGAAGTGATAGCCGATCCGCTCATCCGAGCCGATGCCCAGACGAACGTTTTCGACGTCTACATCGAGCCGCTCGCACAGGCTGGCGATCTCGTTCATAAAGGAAATCTTGGTCGCCAGCATGGCGTTGGCTGCGTACTTGGTCATTTCCGCGTCGCGGATGCCCATGAACATGGTGCGCGGACGGTTACGGATAAAGGGCGCGTACAGCGCACTCATGACCTGACGGGCATGCTCGTTGTCCGCACCAATGACGATACGGTCCGGGTGCATGAAGTCGTTGACCGCCGCACCTTCCTTCAGAAATTCAGGGTTAGATACCACCGAAAATTCGATGTCGGCACCGCGCGCCTCAAGCCGCTCGGCTACCGCAGCGCGAACCAGATCCGCAGTACCGACCGGCACCGTAGACTTGTTCACGACGATGGCCGGCCCGGTCAGGGTGTCACCAATCTGGCGAGCCACTTCCAGCACGTAGCGAAGATCTGCCGAACCGTCTTCGCCGGGCGGGGTTCCGACCGCGATGAAGAAGACTTCAGACTGCTCGGCGGCCTCGGCCAGCGAAGTGGTGAACAGCAGGCGCCCGGACGCATGGTTCTCCGTGACGATTTCTTCAAGGCCCGGCTCGTAGATCGGCAGAATGCCCTGCTTGAGGTTCTCGATCTTGGACTTGTCTACGTCGACGCAGTAGACCGTGTTGCCCATTTCCGCGATACAGGCACCGGTAACCAGCCCAACGTAGCCGCTTCCAACGACGGTGATGTTCATAGCAGGATCCTCGATTCAGACATTGATACAGGCGTGCCTCGGCGCGACCCTTGCGGTGGCCGTGGCTCAAATTCGTTTGCTGGGCAGATTCAAAAACCGAATCAGGCACGCCGCGAAGGCGGACCTGATTCGGAGACCTGATTGAGCGAGCCGGATCAGACCGTTTGCTGCTGCTCGCTGTATCCGTAGTGGTCGTAGTAGCCACGGAACTGACCGTTCTTCTTGGCTTTCTCGATATCAACGTGATTGAGCACGACGCCTGTGAGCGGCGCGTTGCTGTTTTGCAGCTGGCTCACGCCTTTCTGCACGTGCGGGATCAAGGTGCTGTCGGACTTGACGACGTAGATCACCGCATCAGCGAGGGTCGACAGTACAGCCGCGTCACTGACGGCCTGGCTCGGCGGCGAGTCGATGATGATGCGGTCGTAACGACCCTTGACCACTTCCAGCAGCTTGGCGAAACGAGGCGAGGACAACAGCTCCAGCGGGTTGGACGGCACCGCACCGGCGGCGATCATGTCCACGTTGCCGACCGTATGGATGCAATCTTCGAGCTTGGCGTTGCCACCGATCAGGTTGACCAGGCCAGGCGTGCCCGGCTTGAAATCGAACGCCTTGTCGAGGGTTGCGCGGCGCAGATCGGCGTCGATCAGCAGGACACGATGCAACTGCCCCATGGCAAACGCGAGGTTGGCAGAGACCGAACTCTTACCTTCCCCCGGTGCGGTCGAGGTGATGACCAGGACCTGACGAGGCTGGCTGGCCTCGGTCAACAGCAGGTTAGTACGGATGGTCCGTACCGCTTCGCAGAAACGCTTGTCGCCGCTGCGCTCGAACAGATGACTGACTTCTTTACGCAGCTTGCGCGGCACCTGCGGAACGATGCCCATCACTGGCAGACCCAGCTTGGTCTCGACTTCTTCGGAGCTCTTGAAGGTGTTGTCGAGAATCTCGCGAATGATCGCCTGGGCAATGCCGAGCACCAGCGCCAGGAACAACGCCACCACCAGAATCAGCTTCTTGTTCGGTGCGCTGGGTTCGGTTGGCGGGATGGCCGCATCCACGACTCGCGCGTTGGTGGAACTTAGATCCGAGGTCGCGGTGGTTTCTTGCAGACGGGTCATGAAGGTGTCGTACAGGGCACGGTCACTTTCAACTTCACGTTGCAGGTCACGCACCTTGAACTCTTTGCGCGAGATGTCCTGAATGCGGCCCTTGTTCTCGTCGAAAGAAGCCCGCAGCGAGTTCTCGTTGGCCACGGCCAGCTGATAGTTACGCTCGATGCTCGCGACCACCTGCTCGACCTGCTGCCGGAGGCTCGCGGTCGCCGCATTCAGATCGGAACGCGCCGAAACCATTGCCGGATGGCGATCGCCATAGCGACGCGACAGATCTTCGACCCGCGAACGCGCCTGGGCCTGGTTTGCCTTGAACTGCTGAATCAGCGGATGGCCAAGCACGGCCGGTACGCTGGCGAGACGCTCCCAGCCCTGGCTGCGCATGGATTCAACCTGGCGGTATTGGCTTTCGGCCTCGGCACGCTGACGGCGTGCGTCGATCATGCGGTCGCCCGTCAGGGACAGCTCGTTGGCGCTGATGGTGCCCACGCCGTCCATGTCGACCAGACCTTCGGCATCCAGGTAGGCCTGGAGGCGATCTTCCGAATCCTGGAGATCCTGGCGCAAGGAAACCAGGCGCTCATTCATCCAGCTGGCGGCGGTCATCGACATGTCGACCTTCGCTTCCAGCTGCGCTTCGATATAAGACTGGGCCAGTTGGTTGGTAGCCTGGGCCGCGGTCATGCGATCCGCCATGGAAATCGACAGATACACCAGCTGGCTCTTGCCTTCGACCCACACCGCGGTACGGTCCATGAACGACTGAGTGGCAAAGTCGAGGATCTCGGCTTCGGTATACGGCTCTGGCTCATCGCCCGTCAACGCGTCGATCATGCCGCCGATATCAACCAGCGGGCCCGGCTGCTGACGCAGGTCGAACTCGGGGTGCTCGGTGAGGTTCAGGTCGCGTACCACGCGCTCGGCAACGCCGCGGCTCTGCATCAGGCTGAGCTGGGTCTGCAGGTATTCGCTGAGCTCAACCGGCGTATCCGCCGCTGGCTGGAATGACAGCACTGGCGTGCCTTTGGTCTCGATGAGGACCGACGCGACAGCCTTGTAGATCGGCGTCATGCGCGACAGCAGGAATACCGTCAACAGCGCGACGACGCCCACCAGCAAGGCGATGCCCCACTTGCGCGACCAGATCGCGTGCCAGATTTTTTTCAGGTCGATGAAGTCGCTATCGGTTGCGGGCCCCGCTGGGCGCTGCCATGGTCGATCCGGGCGAACTGGGCTGTTCATCAGAAGAATCCTTCGTCGATGTTGATCGTGTCGCCAGGGCGAACCAGGGTATCCATAGTGGCTTTCTCTTCAGCTCGGCTGCCTTCGGAACCGCGCACAATCGTCATGCGCTTGGTCGAGGCACGCTCGGTAAGGCCGCCAGCCAGGGCGATCGCCCGATCCAGGGTGAGCCCGGGCTGGTAGGGGTAACCGCCGGGAAGCTTGACTTCACCGGCAATGTAAAACTCGCGGTAATTAACCACCGATACCGAAACACGCGGATCGACCAGATAGCCGTCCTTCAGTTTTTCAACCAGCACACTTCGTACCTGGTTAGCAGTTTTGCCGTTGGCATCGACCTCACCCAGAAAGGGGAATGTGAACGTGCCGGCATCGGTCAGGCGTATCTCCTCGAACGACAGATCAGGCTCACCGTGGACGCTGATGCGGATCACGTCACCCGAGCCCAGCTGGTATTGCGCAGCACTGGCGCCGGCACTTAGCGCCAGCAACAGCAGCACGGAAAAGAATTTGAAAATGTTCGGGATGCGCATGGTCGGCTCCTCCTTAGGCACTGGTTAACGTC
>Ga0208645_1000762_pt1 | contig 31920 bp, 47 predicted proteins | sample VirMetDEL_Sep_01_FD_184519 | JGI IMG/M metagenome (GOLD analysis project Ga0208645, IMG submission 184519) | Aqueous microbial communities from the Delaware River and Bay under freshwater to marine salinity gradient to study organic matter... | ecosystem: Environmental > Aquatic > Marine >... | reverse complement strand
AAAGCCATTCCTTACCTAGTAGATGCCAGCAAAAAAAAGCTTACCCCGGAACACTTACGACCAGATTTATTCGGTTCAAGATAAATTAGGAATTTTCGGAGGCACCCATGAAGCTAAGATACATCATACCCCTTTTATTATTCTCGCTGAACTGTTCCGCAAGCGCCACTCCCGCCCCATCAGTCTTGTCCACTCTGGACGCCGAACAATTATTAGATCAATGTGGGGCTGCTATCACATGGTATAACGGGAATACGCAGCAAATAAACCCCGAGCAGATGGCTCAAGCCATCGAGTGTAAGTCTTATGTAGCTGGAGCCATTGACCAACTCCAGCTCATGCTGAGCTTTACCCTCTCTCAACGCGAGTATGAGTGTTATAAACAAACCTACGCTGGAGTTAGCCTCGTTCAGTTCATCCGAGTGATTTATAAATACCTATCCTCTCATCCAGAGAGTCTAAATCATGATGCGGCCTATTTGGTTTATGTAGCTGTAGTAAATGCGTTTCCCATTCCCAAAGACTGTGGGGATAAGCCCTCTTAAGCCCTCTTCGGTGCGCCTCATGAGCTATACAACTCATATTAAAAATCCGCATTCTTAGAAAACCAACTCAATATTTGCGTTGTTCCTCGTAAATTAATTTGATATCCTATCATCTCAGTGGCACGTTCTGTGGCATTTCTTATTTTTCATGATATAGTGAAGGAATCCATATCAATATCAATCTAACTTTTTAATTTGAACGGAAAGCTTATTAAAAAATCCTATTTAAGAAGGAGCTTTTTGCGTGCAAAAAACAATAAACTACGAAGAGTGCTGGGAACAGTTAAGAAAATTTATCATTAATCGAGTAAATCATTTTAATGACAAATCAATGGATCCACAGCATGGCGCTTCCGTGATCTTTGGTTGTGCTTATATGCGAATGATGCGAACTAAAATGGATGAAATTGAGCTGGAGAATAAAGGGAGCAACTAGGGAGTTGCTCCCGGTATATCGCTGGTTTGTGCTCCATATCCAGGAGCCCAACAACTATAACAAATCTTTTCAGTTGCACAAGTTTTTTTTTTATGTTTATATTAATTCAGCTGGATTGTAGGGCATTACGGAAAATCAACATGGAATCAAACATCAAACCACAACATATAGATATTGGTCATTTTTTTTATCAATATTATGTGTTTTGCAATCTGATAATAGGAGTTACCGGTTTTAAAATCTCTAAAATTTCCGTTCAAAAAGCTCTCAACCACTATATGTGGTATTTAAAATTTAACATTTTTAACTACGCTCAAACCATGGTGCTGTCCCCTCTAATTTCATCTTTCGTTTCGAAAGTGGAGGGGACTTTTTTACTTAAGATTTTATTCGAGGCAAAGAAAAAGGCGATCGTCTGTAAACGTCGCCTTCAATTCATTGCTTAACAACAACTGTTTATATCTGGGTTTCAGCGCCTAATGATATAAACACAAAACAAGGAATATCTGTGATGAATATTACAGTGTTGGCGCTTAGTGTCAACAAAAATATGCAAGAAATTGTAGGGAATTCTTCAACCCAAGGAATGGTTGAAATTGAAAAAGACACAGGAGGTGTCAAATGAGTTGGAAGTTACAACACGATCTTCCCGAGCAATACGCCACTGATTTAAATTCTACACAGTTTTCTGTGTTAAATACGATCATTTCTCATGTCAATCATGAAGTTTATATTAATCGAGGTGAGGCGCTTGCATGGCCAAGTTATGCCCGAATTGCTTCGGTTTTACGGTGCTCTGTTTCGACGGTGAAGCGCGCGGTTAAATGTATTGCTGAACTTGGTTATTTTACTAAGCAGCAAATGCCAGATGAGAATGGCCTTAAAGCAAATAATTTATATACGCTAAATATCGATAAACTTTTTAAAAAAACCCCTGCGAGCCTTACACACAAGGAGGGGTCATTTTGCACCCCTAAATATAATAAATATAATAATAATATTATTAATATAAATAATAAATATTTAGGGGGTCACTCTGACCCTTCTCCCAAAAAACCCACACAAACTTTAACCAACAAGGAGCTTCAAACGATGGACCGTGATAAACCTCAAAACGACGAAAATGATGTCTCACCAGTTGCTGAAAAATTACTCAAGCGAATTAACAACCAGAGAATTATTTACAACATGCCTCCGATCGCGAATGAGTGGGCGTGGCGAGAAAGACACCATATTGCGGGTGTTATTGCATGGCTAATGGCGAAAGGGTACACGGAGCTGCAAAGTGCTGGCATCCTTTGGCATCGGGCCAGCGCATGTCTGAAATTTCCCAAATATGATCCTATTCACCTAAAACCGAGCACCATATGGCGCAGAGACAAAGTTGAGGAATATTTATTCAAGCATTCACATTTGACTGAGTTTCAAACTGACGATCAGCGGGAAGCGATCGAAAAAGCACAGCTTGAGGAAAGAAAGAAAAAATACGAAGAAGAGAAGGCCTTTTCTGAAAACCCTGCAGGGGATGTAAGCGAGGATCAGCAAAGAAAAAATGATCTTGCGTACATCGCTAACATGAGGCGTTTCGCAGGCGACAACGTTCATGAGTGCGTCAAAGCTCTTGAAAAGAAATACGGGATTAGTAAACCGGGGAAAGTGGCATGACGGCACTAGAAACTTGGATAGATCTCGTCGTTATTTTAGTTGCGATTGCGTTTTTATCCACACGCATGGCACAAAGTTCAGGGATTACCACCAAAACAGGAGAAAAATGATGGACAAAACAGTCAGTACATTACTAGCTCTGGGGGCCATCGGGATTTTTTTGCTTGCTTTCGTCGGGTGGGTTTTAAACATAATCCAACTGCTGCATATGCATCAGTTTAGCACCACTTTTGTACTCAAATGCATTGGTATCTTGTTGGGACCTCTGGGCTCAGTGTTGGGTTATTTTTAGCAGAATAGGAGAAAAATGATGGGATTAATTTTAGAAGCGATTTTTATCATCGCCGTTGTGGCAGCTATGTACCATCACTGGAAAGTGATTGGTGAATTAGAAAAAAGGTTGAGTGAGCTTGAAAAAAAAGGTGAGTAAGTATGTACAAAACACGCACTGATGAAAACCAGAAAGATATTGTTGAGAAGCTGCGGAAAGCAGGTTGCAAGGTCTGGACTCACGGCAATGGAACGATAGATCTCACCGTTAAATATCCAAGCTGCGGAATTGCTTTCATGGTCGAAGTGAAAAAAGGTAATCAAGAATCAGCGCATAAAAAATTGACCAATGATCAGAAGAAATTCTTTGGCGATTTTGTCGGTTGTGGCAATGCGTTTATTACCACAAGCGCTGAATATGCGCTTAAAGAAATGGGATTGGTTAAGAAGAAATACGCCGCTAATAATGAAGGGTTTGATAAAGGAGAGTAAAGATGATACGAAACATGGATTTAACCGAAAAAATGACTGAAGTTTTTGATGATTTTATGGATAATATTTATGAAAGTGTGTCTGAAAAAATTGACACTGATCAAATAGGCGATCGTTTTGTTGAAAGTTTTTCTAGGGAATGGCAATCCATAGTCACTGCTTCAGTTACATTAAATGATTATACTGCAGTCCTCGAAAAAAGGTTAAATTTATTTTTCAAAAATCATTTAAAGCAATTGATTGTTGAAATTGATTCTAAGATTAATAAATTTTGTTTTAAAGTTAATGACGCTAAACGGCTTGAAACTATCGATGATCTAGCTCTTAGAATTGAATGAAAAATTTTAGACATTTTAGATAGGCGTTTTGAAAAGTTTGAAGCGATGATAAAAGAAATAAGATGGGCAGTAGTTAAGGAAAATGCTAAAGCAGTCATTGAAGGACGAATTGATGATCAAAATGTTACCTTCAATACTTAAGGATTAAAAATGTAAGTAAATGTTTTTTTTGCATTGACAAATAGTTTTTCCGCGCTATGGAGTCAATGTTGAGAGGATTTAATGGACTACGCAATCACAATCAAAGATGCGGCTAGATTACTTAAATGTGATCCTCGTGGCGTGAGAAATTTACGCGATAAAGGTGAACTTAAAGTAGTCGGCATGGTCAAACAAGTCAGTGGCTGGAATGAAAAAACAGCCGTTAATGATGCTCAACTCTTAGATTTTAACGATGTTAAAAAGATCAAGAAGTTGAGAGATGCCAAAGCAAAAGGAACTGACACCCCAGCAGCGTGAGTTCGTTAAGGAATATGTCACCAACGGACGCAACGCACAAAAGGCTGCAATTTCTGCGGGTTATTCAGCATCTTACGCCAAGAATAGAACGACAGCGTTATTAAACAATGATTTTGTTGCCGAAGCTATTTTGCGTTATAGCCATCGTGCGGCTGTTGATGTTGATCTAACAGTCGGTAAAATCTTGAGAGGCATTATAAAGAATGCTGAAGATGCCCACGCAGAGGGGAAATTTGGCGATTCTACGAAGGCTTGGGAGCTTCTAGGCAAGCACATGGGTCTTTTCACTGATAAGACTCAAGTTGATTTGACAAGCTCTGATGGTGCTGTTACCGCACCTGGTGTTGTCTTTATTGTGCCAGACAACAATCGATCTTACGTAAAACCGAGTTGCAAAGAAGAAAGTGTGGAGGCTAGGGATGGCTGAAGCATTGGCTTATGACCAAGAAACCGTTAATGCGGCTAATCTAATTTTCAGGCCACAACCTGGAAAGCAAACTGATTTTTTATCGACTGAAGCTGATATATGCATTTATGGCGGCGCAGCAGGCTCTGGTAAGACCATGGCGTTGCTGTTAGACCCATTGCGTCATATTGGCAACAAAGATGCGCGTGTCATTACTTTTCGTCGTCAAAGCACTCAAATTACGAATCAGGGTGGTCTATGGGATGAATCATTCAAGATTTACCCTCATTTAGGTGCTACTTCGAATGCTCAACACTTACGCTGGAAATTCCCTAGCGGCGCTCAAATTGGTTATGCACATTTACAGCATGTAAAAGACATCTATAACCACCAAGGTGCCCAATACACGCAAATCAACTTTGATGAGCTCACACACTTCGATCCTGAGCAATTCTGGTACATGCTATCGCGTTTACGTAGCATGGCTGGCGTGAAGGGTTATATCCGCTGTACGTGCAACCCTGATGCTGATTCTTGGGTTGCCGACCTTATTGAGTGGTATTTGATGCCAAGCGGTTTAGCAGATCCCGAAAAAGCGGGCAAGATTCGTTATTTCTTCCGAGAAAACAACTCCGTATTTTGGGCTGATTCCCCATCTGAATTAAAGCTAAAACACCAAGCCAATCCTGAAGACATTAAATCGTTCACATTTATTCCAGCTACCATCGAAGACAATCAAATTCTGCTACAAAACGATCAAGCTTATCTGTCTAACTTAAGAGCGCTTGACGAGATTGAGAAGCAGCGTTTGTTATTTGGCAACTGGAAGGTCAAAAAAGTCGGTGGCGTATTTAAGTTAGAATGGTTTAAGAACTTTATGATTCTGCCGAGTAATCTTGATTGCTCTATCATCACATGTGACACCGCTGACAAGACAAAAGAACAGAACGATTACACGGTTTACCAATACTGGGGCATGAAAGATGGTAATGCTTATCTTATCGATCAAGTGCGCGGTAAGTTTGAATATGCTGAAAAACGTCAATTGCTATTATCATTTTCAAACAAGTACAAGCCTCGTACCGTTTATATTGAAGACAAAGTATCAGGCACATCACTTATCCAAGAGCTGCAGCGCGAAATGCGTGGCTCAGTGTCAGTAAAACCAATCTCTCGCTCTGTTTACGCTTACAATGAAAAGCGCGGCAAAATGCAGGTTAAAGATAAGCTCATGCGCGCTCAAGAAGCTGTGCACTATATCGAAGCTGGCCGTGTTTTTCTCAATCCAGGCGCAGATTACTACCCAGAATTTACTCAAGAAGTTCAAAACTTTTCACGCGACATGTCACATCGTCATGACGATCAAATTGATCCAATGTGCGATGCCATTGACAAGTTATTTATCAATCCAGATGGTCTTGCCACTCAATCAAATAGGCCAAGATTAAGTCAGAAAATTTGTTAGGAGATTGTCATGGCTAAATTAACTACAAAGAAGCGAAACAAATTACCCAAGAGTGCATTTGGACTGCCAGAAGAAGAAAAATATCCCGTAAAAACCATTAAAAACGGCAAAGTGGTGCCAAGTAAATCTCATGCCATTAATGCGAAAGCTCGCGCAACTCAGATGGCCAAAAAAGGCAAGTTGAGTGCTGCTGAAAAGAAAAAGATTGATGCAAAAGCTAATAAGGTTTTAGGAAAAAGCGCCACAAAGAAAAAAACTGCTACCCGTAAACGCACTGTCAAACGAGTTACCCGTAAAAAATAAGGAAATATCATGAGTAAAGAAAAAACTGTTGAGAAAAAGAAAGCTGACAAAGCTGAGCCTATTGTTGACAAAAGTTCTGAGAAGGTCGATGTCGCTAGCGAACTCAAGCATCAAATAGAGCGACTTGAGATCGAAATTAAAGCGCTTAGAGAAGAGAACATTAAGCTTGAGCACATGGCTAAAAGTCAAATGGAAAAAGACCTTGAGAAAGAATTAAACGCGTATCAATCACATTCCAATCTGACTAATAAAGAGTTCATCATGTTTTTGAAGGATCAAAGTGTTCCGCCAGATTATCTTGTCCTGCTTGATGATCGCGATGCTGATTACTACATGCGTCAGCACGATGGTAAATACATTAATGTAGGTGCCATGTGGCAGAAGTTTAGAGAAATTCCAACAAAAGAGCTTCAAGAAAGAAAGAAACAAATTTTAGGACGATAAATCATGGCGACTAAGCATCCCACTCCGGTAATTATTAAGGCTCAGTATGAGGCTTATAAAGAAAAACATCAGGACAGCTTTGACCGCGCTAAAGAGTGCGTTGAATTTGTTGAAACTGGCTGCCAGTGGGATGAAAAGATAAAAGCGGCTCGAGCAGAAGCAGGCAAAGAAACGCTTGTGGCTAATGAGTCGCTTAAACATCTTAGAAATGCCCAAGAGCAATGCAATCAGATTAAATATGGACTCAATCTGACTGCTACCAATGATCCAGATGGTGACAACATCGAAGAAACCAATGCGTTCAAGATGATTCTATCTGACATCATGACGGGCGAGTCCAGAACGGATACATTTCGTGGGTCAATCAACAATGTTTTATCTCGCGGCCGTAGTGTTTTGTTTGCAACATATGCTTATGAATCGAGCGAGACACTTAACAAAGAAATTGTGATTAAACGATCAAAAGATAATTCAACGTTTTTCTTTGATCCAAATGCTCAAAGCCCATGTAAGGAAGATGGCGCTTACTTTGGTTTTTCTAACACGCTATCTGGCAAAAGATTAGTTAGCCTTATTCCTAGCTTGAAAGGCAAGGATGTTGTCAAAAAAGAAGACAACGTTGTGATTGATTATTTCTATCGTGTACCAACGCCATGCTTGTTTATTCAGCTCACGACGGGTGTTTTTAAACGAGAAGACTTGCTTGAGTCAGGCGATGTTCCTTTCAAAGATCCAATGGGCGATCCTGTTACGCAAAAAGGCAATTATGACAAAATCTATTTTCAGCGGATTTGCAATGAAAAAGTCATTGTTAAGCCACAAGAATTTCCTATTGATGATGTGCTGCCAATTGCATTTGAATATGGCTTGACCGTTTGGACAGAGGATAAAGGTGAGCAATCTTTCCCATTTTCTTATTTCTTGCAAGATTCTCAACGCTTGTACAACTATGTTATTTCATCATTAGCAACAACTGTCAAAGCATCGACTGCAGACAAGTATTTGCTTTCTGCTTCACATGTCGAAGGTGAGCAGGCTCAAAAAGAAGCGCAAGAAATCAATTCAAGAGCTGGTGCATTTATTTTTGATGGGGATCCTCAAACAATTGTTCATCTTGCGCCAAATCCAGTTAATGGCAATTTGTTAAACCTTGCATCCGTTGGTAAGTCGACAATGGACAGTTTGTCCGGCGCGATGATGACATCAAATCCAGTGGATGGAGGCGGTCAAATAACCGGCGTTGGCTTAGATAAGCTCACTGCACTGATGAATGCAATGCTTTCGCAAGTGATTAAAGCGCATATTCATGCGATCAACGTAATTGGTAAAGCCGTCCGTCAAATGATTCCCAAAATATATACTGAGCAACGAACGCTAGTGGTGGCTGACCCTTCGGGCGGTAAACAAAGTGTTCAGATTAATGTACCCATGGAGTCAGGCAACGGCTTTATCAATAATATTCGCGACATCAACAGTGACTTTCATTATGAAATCACCGCAAGCGTTGACGATGAACAGAAAAAAGAGGTAACCCTCAATGCCCTCCAAGCTTTATGGCAAGCTGATCCTGCGACTGTTAGTCAGACTGCTGATATCTACGTGCGTAATCTTGATATTCCTGATGGTAGTGAACTAGAGCGCCGTATTAGCTCAAATATTCCGCTGCAATTAATTGAATACTCTCAAGGCAAGATATCTGACCAGCAATTCCAGCAATGGCAGCAGCAACAGCAAGCACCGCAACAGCAGGTTCAGCAGTTACAAATGCAGCTAGCACAATCTAAAGCGCAAAATGAATCGTTGGAGTCTCAAGTTAAGCAGTTCGACGCGCAAACCAAGCGACAGGAAGCTCAAACCAAACAATTTAGCATGTTGCAAGAGCTGCAAATCAAGCGAAATGAGCTTGAGCTACAAGCAACAGCGTTACAATCACAAGCTGATAGTACTGAGCGCGACAGGATGCTAGAAGCTGCTAAAACGGACGTTTCAAACCTGAATGCTCAGATTAAAGCGCTACAGTCAGGAGTAATGACAGCTTGACGACTATTCCATTCAGCGCAGGTTCAATGCCCGATATAGAAACGCAGTTTGAAAATCCGCGTTTGCTTAATGCGTTTATCAATAATGAAGGTGGAGCTAACACAGTTCACAATTTTCCGGTGCCAGTTCAACTTGCAGCGTTATCGGATGTGAGGCAAATATTCTCAAGTGGGTATAACGGCGGCATTTATATCGTGGCCACCAATACCGGGATTTATACGGTAGACAGTTCAGGGACAAGCCAATTTGTGTCGAGCATTCCTTATTCGGCACTCCCTGTGACCATTTGTGAGAATCTTCAGTATCAAGTCACGATCACTGACGGTGAGAATGCTTATGTCTATTCACAGAAAACAGATAAATTCCAGCAGCTCAATGATGGGTCGATTGCTGGGTTTGATTTAAAGAACCCCAATAGCTGCACTGTGCTTAACAGCTTTACGATTATTTCTGATGCTGACAGCAATATGTGGCAAGTCTCAGGCGCTAATAATGCTTTAAGTTGGAATGCTTCTGATAAACAGCAAATTGAAAGTGTGGCTACTCAACTTGTTGGTGTCTGCTCATTCAAAAACAATTTAATCATTGTCGGTGCCGATGCTGTAGAGCGTTGGGTGCCAAGCGTTGAAGCGAATGAATACATGTTCCCATTTCAGCGTGATGATAACTTTAGAACCGACTATGGGGCTGCAGGCTCAGGATTGATTACCAGTGACATTGATGAAGTAACATTTTTGTCGTCTGATTATCGTGCCATTGTCATTGATGATAGCGGCACAACCACTGTCTCAACACCTGGTATGAGCGCTATTTGGGAAAGCCAGTATGCCGATGAAATAGGCACAGCAATGGCCTCATTCTTCAGTTATAAGGGTTTATATTTCATTCAGTACACGTTTTCAGATCGCGGCTGGGTTTATTGCATGGATACTCAGAAGTGGTGTGAGACAACCGAATTATTCCTTGGTGCAGATGGCGCGGTCGTAAAAATCGATGGGGTTTACAATCTGACCGACCAGCAAGATGGGTATCGAAGATTAGTAGAGATTATTACCCCTGATTTACGATTTAACGATGGTGCGAACAGCTATCGAAGCGTACTTAATGCAGTTCGTGCCAGCATCATTCAAGGTAGGTCACAAAAGACGCAGCCTGACTATCTTGAGCTTTCCATTTCCTGTGACGGCTTAAAATGGGGCAATTCTGTCAAATCTGTAATCGGTAAAACCGGTGAGCGCGTTGCCAAAACCCAATGGCGATTGTCCATGGCAGCTAATCAATTTGGCTTCAGACTTCGCTATTACGGCGACCAGGAATTTATTTTGTATCAACTCGACGGGATATTTAATCCACCCGTCCAAGTAATGGAGAAACCCACATGACGGATGTAGCAGACAACAACACCGATAATGACGTGGATAATATGCCAGACCAAGAAGAAAAGAAGTTTAGCCAATCAGATGTCGAAAGCATCGTGAAAAAAAGGCTCGCTTCGGCAAATCAAAAATTTGAGCAGAAAATGCAGGATACGCTGGCAACACATGCAGCTCAAGCGGCTAATGATGCCACCATGCAATCTCAAATGGCCAATCAAGCGCCTCCTGCTACTAATAATGTTCCACAGGGAACGTTACCGCCTCAAATGGCTGATCAGAGCCAAATGTCAGGTCAACCTCAAGAGCAAATGGTGCCTTTGTCTCAGGTTCATCAACTAGTGGGCCAAGTACAAGCTCAGCAACAAAATGATCAGAAGCTAACTAACTATGCGCAAAAGCTTCAAAAAGCTGGCGAAGAAGATCCAGAGTTTAAGCAGTTGCTCGATAATAATGTAAATAACATTCCTAATGAAATGGTTACGAGCACCTGGCATCTCGATCAGCCCGCAGCGGTTTTGAATCACTTGATGACAAGCCCTGATGACAAAGCAGCGTTTGATGCGATCGACCCAACTGACAACTTCACCCGTATTAATTTTGTGAATCAACTTAACCGACAAATTCAGCAAAAACAAACTGACAAGAACGCTAATAACTTCAAACCAGTCAACGATGTTGGCAATGGCGGCACTGATGATGGCGATATGAGTGAGTTTACTAAATATATTCGAGAAAAAGGAATGTAGAGTGTTGACATTCTATTTTTCCGCGCTTTAGTAAAAATAATAACGTTCCTTGGTTATTGGACACACTGTCTACTGAGACATGAAATCAGGTGGGAAGGTGAATTGCTCCCATATTTCACTTTCCCTCGTTTTGCCAAACGTTAAAATGGTCGTCTTCCTAGGACGTTAACTATGTGTGTGAACAGCGATAACGCTTGTTCATTCGTGTTTTCGGCACGTTAACCGATGTTTTTTTAATTGGTTAAACATTTTTAACATCTAGGAGAAAATAGATGCCTAACGTTTTACAAACGTCGAACCTTATTGTTCAAGGTATGACGCAAAATTTCGAGCAAGGTTCCCCAATCTTTAACACGGCTAACCTTGATTATGTTTCTGAATATACTAAGCCTGGTTACGATAAAGGTGACACGATTAATATTCGCGTACCTGGATATCCTTCTGTAACCACCGGCCTTTCGGTAAGTGCTCAAGACTTCGACGATCGTGTTGTTCCTTTCACGCTGTCTGAAAGTGACATCTACAACGTAACTCGTGAGCTTAACTTGTATGAAGGTCGTACGGACTTTGCAGGTGGTTCAAAAGAAGCTATTGCTCGCTATGCTACTCAGCAAGCATTGGCAATGGAAGCTAAAATCGAGTCTCAATGTGTAACTAAATTGACACAATCTGCTTACTTAACACCAATCGATCGTCTATCTAAACTTCAAGCGCTTAACAGCTACAGTGGCGTTCAAAACGTTACTACAATGGCAAGAAAGCTTAAGTTTTCTCAAGATGATTTGGTGTTCATGATGAACTGTGATGATGCTGCTTCTGTCCGTAATTCTTTGCAGAACATGTTCAACCCAGCGATCAATACTGGCATTACAAAGCGCGCAGTATTGGGTAACTTGGCCAGCATGGATATCTTTGAATCTGCTGAGATGTCTGCGCCTCATGTTGCTTCAAAATCTGCTAACCGTGTTGATTTAACGGTTCAAGCGGTCGCGGCTGACGGTACAAGCATTACATTACAAAACTTCACAGCTAACGATACTGATGTGTTAAAAGCTGGTGACCGTATTGCGATTCCTTCAGTGAATGTTCTTGACCCAATCTCTAAAGTAGCTACTAACTACACGCTTGTAGTAACTGTTGCGCCAGCAGCTGATGGTACATTAACTTATGATGCTGACGGTTCTGGGCATGCAACATTCTTATTATCTGAGCCGTTGTTTGCTGCTGGAGAGCATGCAAATGTTAGCGCATTGCCTGCAGTAAGTGCTGCAACTGAGGTATTCCCAAGCTACAAACTAAACTTTGCTTACACGCAAGCTGGTTTGAGTGCAATTCCATTGCCACTTGGCGATATCCACGGTGCTGATATGTCATCTCTTGCAAAATCAAGCGGTCGAATTCCTGTTCGATCTTACATGCAAGGTGTTAACACATCATTTGTCAATACGTTCAGAATTTCAATGTTTGTGGCAATCAAAGTATTTCCACAATACGTCATTGCGGTTCCAACGGCTGTTTAATCGAAATAGGGCGGCTATCCGTCGCCCTTTTTTTAGGAGAATGTTATGACAATTGATACGAATGCAGCAGACAATATTTATTTGACGTCTAAAATTTTGAAGGACCAAATAAAGGGTGGCGAAGAAGTTTTGGCGCTCGAGTCTAATTATGGTCCAGCAAGTGGTTTTTCAAGTTTAAAGGTTTCAGATAATGGGACGGGATCAACTCGTTTCGTTGGAAGTATTAATGTTACTGGGACGCCGGGTGCAAATGAGAAGTTTACCACGCTACCGTTAAATTATAGGCCATCAGAACAATTGATGATTTTATCTGCCCGCGAAGTTGGTGGTAACTCTGGGGCTCCTATTCATATAAATATTGCTGCAGATGGGAGTGCCACATTTGTAGGTACTGCTCTTCAGAATGATATTTTTCACTTCAATGTTGAGTTCTATAGGGATAACGCCTAATGGCAGCAACTGTTCTAGGGTTGTTGACAGAATCTTGTTATTTATCTGTTAATGATCGACAGTTTCAACGCGAGATCGAGGGTGACAAGTTAGAAGTTGCCCTTGAACTTTATCAAGATATTCTTGATGAGGTCAGAAATCTAGTTCCCTTTTATGACCAGGCTGAATTCACTACCTTAAATGATCTCAGTCAAACAAGCTTTATCTCTGTTGATAGTGTGGCTTACCTGACTAACAACACCACAATTTCGTTCTTAAAAAGTGTTAATGCTGTTGAGTGGAACAAAATTGTTTTCCAAGAGGGGTTAACAAGCGTGCCAGCATGGTACTGGTTTGATGAGCTCACTCAAAATCTCAATATCTATCCTGAACCAACCGGTGCTTTTAAATTAAGAGTTATTGGAAAAATTTCCTATTTACCAGCAGCTAATGCAGTTGAATACAGTGATGCATTGCCTGCGAACATGCCGCGTTTTTTCCAAACGTTCTTGAAATACAAACTTGCTTACGCATTGGCTGATTACTATAGCGCGCCATTTCCTGAGAGTAGGTTACAGCGCTTATCCAATATCGAAACCATGATCATGGCAAATCGTAAAGTCAATATTAAAGAAAAAGGTATGGTTGAGATGACTCAGCCTCGTGATAAAGGCGCATTCCCTTGGCTTGCTGCAATTAGTGGGAACTCGCCGTGAGAATACCAAAACCACCAGCACAGGCAGATGTGAACTTAATACACCGTCATTTGCGCGATCTTTATACTTATCTGGCCACTATTCACGAAGCTGGCTCTCAAGCCATTTCACTTACGCCAGATCAAATTAATTCAATGACGAGTCCAGATCATTTCGGCAAGCGAGTGGCAAACAGTGACACAGGCAAGCAAATGATTAGTGAATTAAACACGGGTAAAACCGCAGTAACTTGGAAGGCAATATAATGGGACTAAGTAGTTTTTTTGGTGACAATTCACAGGCGCTGCAAAAATACGCTCAGCGCATTAATGATTTGGGCCATTCTTATGACCCCTTTGTTCAGGGCGGCAAAACAGCTTTTGGTGATTTAGGCAAACAGCTTGGCATGTTGTTGAGCAATCCAGCATTTATGCAAAATAAATTAGCTGGCGAGTTTCAACAATCACCGTATCAGAAATCAATGATCCATCAAGTAACCAATCAAATGAATAACAACGCGGCTAATACTGGCATGTTAGGCAGTGGCGCGGCAAATAATGCTTTAGCCGGGCAAGTTTCTAATGATGTAGGCCAATTTGAGAATAACTACATCAATCAAGGATTGGGTCAATACGATCATGGGCTCAACCAAGGTGATTTCATGTCAAATCTTGGCATGAACGGTCTAAATAGCGCTAATCAATATTTCCAACAGGGCGACCAAGCCGGATTAATGGCTGATATGAGCCATCAGAATGCCATGAACAGCATGATTGGCACCGGGTTAGGGCTCGCAATGAAGGCTATTCCAGCCATTAGCGGCATGGGTGGTCTAAGTGGTCTGGCATCTAAAATTGGGAGCTTCTTATAATGGCTGACATTTTTGCGCTTGCGCCTTACATGAATGGTACCAGTGTTGCTAATAGCGCAATGAGTACGGCTAATGCATTAGGGCAGCTTTGGCAGCAACATTTAGCTAACCAAGCCCAAACTCAAAAAAACCAGTTAATGGGGCAAACTTTAGCAGGTCAAATTGCAGCCCAAAATGCACAAGATCAAGGCATTACCAATACAGCGGTACCAATGGCTCAAGCTAAGTTAGGTTATCAGCAAGCTCAGATTCCTTATTTAAATGCAAACACTGCGCATACGCAGGAAAGCACTAAGTTACTACCTGAAACGACAGACATATCTCTTGCAAATGCGCTTGCAAAACAGGCGGCAATTAATCAATCCGTCAATAGATTTAATAGTCCTCAGAATCAAACAAGATGGATGTTAAATTCATTAGGTCCACAAGGTCGTGATTACATGGTTTCTCAAAATGCTGCCCCTTTGTCTCAGATGACCACCACTACAATTAATCAATCCAATCAAAAATTACAAAACCCAAACCCCGCCAACAGTGCGGTTTCTGATATTTTAAATAAATATTTGCCTAAATCACAAAAAATTCAGCTAAGTAATACTGGGCAACCTCAACAACCTGTAATTTCAGCGAATTATTCCTCTAATATGAGCGCAGGTTTGGCAGACGCAGCTCAACAGGGATTAATTAAAGGAACGATACCAGGAAAGATACAAGATCAAAGATATTATGGGGCAACAGCTGGCGCATTATACAATCAAATGCTTCCTTACCTTCCTTCCCTTGCCAAATACGCGGGCGCCGGAGGATCTTTCAACCAGCATCTGAATTCATTGCAAGCAAGTTTAGGTGTAAACAATCCTGACTATCAAAACATGACCAAAGCGAAGCAAAGTTTGAATCTATTGGCGAATGAAACAAGACGAATGCTTGGCGGCCAAGCTACCGACAAAGAAATGTCAATGTTGAATGACATTACTACCGGAAAAATTTTCAATGAAACGCCTGCGCAAGTCTTGTCTGTTGCCCAAAACATGGGCGACTTAATCAATACTACAGGCAAAGTGTTAAACCAATCACCAACTCAAATTTCAGCTAATGCCGGAAATGAAGCCAATGCAGTGCCATCAACTATAACAGTAATGGGTCCAAACGGAGATCGTTACCAGATTCCTGGAAAAAATTTGGCAGAAGCACAAAATCGTGGATATAGGAGAGTGCAGTAATGGCACAAGCAAATCCACTAGCAGATTTGGGTGGGGTGCCTCTCGGTGCTAGCTCTCAATCAAACCCGCTGTCTGATTTGGGTGGAGTTCCAGTTTCTAATTCACAACCTCAGCTAAGCACTGGGCAAATGATTGCGCATGCAATTACCCATAGAAATGCTTTGCCAGTAGCTTTGGAGGGGGCTTTACAAGGAGTTTCTGATTTAGGTCAAGGAATTGCGAACGTAGGTGATAGAGCTGTCAATGCTTTGCTTGGGACACATCTTCAAGCGCCACAAGGTGACGTATTTGCATTTAATCCTCAAGATAAAAACAGATTGGCATCTAAAGTAGGAAATATTGCCGGACAAACTGCCGCTATGATTGGCGCCCCTGAAATGGCTCCGGAAGAAATGTCAGCTATTCCTGCTGCTATGATGGATGCTGGTTTGCAGGGAGGGGCATTTAATACATTAAATGCTGCTAATAATCCCAATGCAAGCTTACCTAAGGCGTTCGGCGTTGGCACTTTAGTGGGTGCACCGTTTGGCGCAGCTGGGGAAGCTCTTCCTTCATATATGAAGGCCTTGGCTACACGTGCTGGTAAAAAAATAGATAACATGCTGACCCCTGATGAGATGCAGCAATATTCAGATATTCTGGGGGATCATAATCTCGATCTTGGCTCACTTATAGGCAATGAATCTCTTTCCAACTTTGCAAATAAAACATTGCCAACACTTGGGCTTATTCCTTTCGTTCCAAACTTTGGAATGAAAAATGCCCAGCAAGAAATTATTGGAAACACTAACAACTATGCTGACAGCTTAATTAATAGCTTAAAGGGCGGTACAAATAGCTCAGATTTGAATAACAATATTATTCAAGAAGTAAAAAATAACTTCAAAGCAAACAAAGGAGTAAGCTCTGCAAACTACAATCAAATAGCTCAGGAAGCACAAAATAGAGGTGCAACAATATCCTCTTTTCCATCCCTGACGAAAACATTTAATGAATTACAGAGCGAAGGCTCTAGCTTGCCTGAAAATAGCGCAGTAACGACGAAAGTAAAACAGCTGATGGGTAGCGATGATTTATCAGTCCCAGAAGGCCATTCCAATGGGCAGCAAGATGCAGAAACCTATAATCAATATCAACCAGTGCATAATCTCTCCAAAAAGTTAAATAAACTCGCCGCTGATAATAGCATCAAAGATCCTTCATTGTCGAGAGAATATGGGCAGCTAGCAGGCTCGATAAAAGATGATTTGTCCACTGGGTTGGCTAATGGTGGCCACCAAGATTTATATAACGATCTTCAAAATGCCAATAATTATTACGCTCAGAATGTTGCGCCATATCGAGATGGTTCAATTCAACGCCTAATACGTGGCGATAAAGATGAAAAGAGCATAAAAAATGCACTAGCTGATTCCTCAAATCAGGCGGTATTAGGCCAATTATCTCAATCATCTAAAAACAATATTGGATATAAATTGCTCAATAATGCCATTACAGAAGACCCATTAGGGGGAGTTTCTGCTCAACCTGCCAACCTATGGAACAAATGGTTGAAAATCGATGACGGATTGAAAAATCGTATTTTTACACCTGATTTTCAACAAAACATGCAAGGGCTAGGCGCCCAGGTAAACACTCAAAGATTCATGCGCGACATGGGGAACAAAAATAACGTTGCCGTTCAGCTTGCTAAATTAGTCGGAAAAGGTGTCCCAGGTGCTACATATGTTGGCGCGTTAGGAGCAGTTCCGCATTTAGCACTCCCTGCCATTGCCGCCACAAATTTAATGTCCAGGGGTATGAATAAATTACTGCGCTCACAATCTCTCAGAGACGCTTACGTCAACCCAGATACAGCTGCATTAAGCCAAATTGGTAGAAGAGCCGCATTAGCTCGATACCCAGCTCTTTCTACTTTGAATCAGATTAATGGAGGTAATTCTTAATGGCTACTAGCTTGTTTCTATTAAACAGCCCGCTGATTAATTATTTTCATTATAAGACCGGTGCTAATGCGGGGAATTTGCTAACCTCTGGTGCTCTGTATTTCTATGATGCTGATGATCACACTTTGCTGCAGGATACTTACTCTGATCCAGCTGGCACAACCGTTAACACCAACCCAATTGTTTTAAGTGCTGTGGGTAGTGTGCCACCGATCTATATGCAAGATAAGAAGTACTATATTGAAATTCGCGAGCCTGAACCTGTTCCTGGCACAAAAGGCACTTTGATTGAGTCATTTGATGACTATGTGCCAAACGGCGGCTCTGGCGGTGGAATAAGTGGCGCGGCTATTAACAATATTTTTGTTAATGGCCAGTTCACTTATCCACTAGACTTCACACCAACAACAGAGACTGCTGGTAAGATTAAAGATCAACAAACACCTGTTGCATGGGGGTGGGAGTTTTTGATTGCTGATAAAGACTCAGCAACGAATATCATCACTTTCCCTAAGATTTTAAATGAAGGTGTTGAAGGTGCGCCTCAAAATCAACTTGTGCTTAATTCTACCGATGTGACCGCTGGCGAGAGCATTAAAGATATTCGCCAAGCTGTTGGACCAATCGGATTTTTAGAAGGGCAGAAGGTCACGATTGCTTTTGAAGCGATCAGTTTATTTGGTGGTACAGTCACCGTAGACTTGCTCCAAGAGCAGAATTTTGGTTCTGGTGGATCAACAGAAGAAACTTCCCAACTGACAAGCTTTACCATTACTCAGACACGTCAGAAGTATACCTATAACTTCACGATGCCAACGACTACCGGTAAAACTATTGGCATAGGAAACTTTATTGCATTTCGATTTAGGTTGGGTGCGGCACAGACATGCAATATTGGCATTACTAATATTCAAGGAAAACTTGGTGAGGTCGATGATCCTATTTATGAGCCTGAGCCTGTTGGCAAAGAGGGCGGTGAGATTATTGGTGGCAGCTTGGAGCTTGATAAGTTTGGTTTAAATGAAAACTTTAATGATCTTATCTACCTTGACGGTGACATTTTATCAAATGAAAAAACAGGCACCATGGTTGTTGAAACTATTGGAGCGCAAAAGGGCGACCAACAACGTTGTAATGGCGCAGCTTTAAATGTTTCCCAGTACACCATTCCTAAAATTCCAAACAGACGATTGTTTGAAGTCATTGGCAATAAATATGGCGGCTCAGGAGATCTTGTTGTTAAGAACAATGACGCTAAGATTATTTTTGATTCAGGCAACCCTGGCAAGCAAAAGTCTGCTTATGGCGCGGGAACTTCTGATTTTACAGTAGTTAACACAATTCCTGGCAATAAAAATGGCATCAATGCTGTGTTAACAGCTGGTACAACAGTTAGGCTCACGTGGGAAGATGATTTTGCTTTAACTCTAGATTCTACGACAAGCCCACCGCAATCGATTGTTCTTCAACCATCTGAGACCCTGGTAACCCAGGGGCCAATTGGTAACTGGTTTCAGTACCCTGCTGTAACTATAACTGGCAACCCAAGTATAACAATGCCTGCATCAAATGGCGCCATTGATACAACGACTATACAGCTCGGCACAGAGGGGCAGCCTTGTATTATGGATGTCACTTTTAACTCAAATAACATGAATGATTATAAAACTAATGTGGTTTCTAAAACTAGTTCACAGGGCACTGAATATAAAGTTTATCAAAACATGTTTGAATTTGGTACGCATGGAAACAACCTGAGAAGGTACCCTGCAACCTATTTAAACAATGCGGATGAAGTAAATGCGGGCGGAATTGATCCATCCTCAGCGCATGTTCTGTTCACGCTTGATGGAAAAGGTACAACATTTGACGGTGCTGATAAGACAATGACAGTGCCATTCAAATCAAACCAAAGCTTAGCTAGAAATATCCAAGCATTTATTAAAGCTATCGCTAATCCATTTGAGTGGACGGTGACTGTTACACGTGTGCCAACAGGCGGCCAATATTTCGAATATAGCTCCGTGACAACTGATTATTATGCTTGGTATCAAGTTGATGGTGCAGGCGTTGATCCAGACCCAGAAGGTCCTAGTCGTACTGGCGTCATGGTTGCAATTGGTAGCGGTGACTCATTCAAGACAATTGCTAATAAAACAGCAACCGCTATTGATTCAATGAGTTTTAATTTACCTGATTCAACTACTGACTTAGTCGCCATGAACGGTACTGAGGCTGATTGGTATATTCACATGTAAAGGAGAAATAAATGAGTGTAAATAAATTAGGTGAAAACTTTAGAACTGCAGAAGTTGGGTTAACATGCACTACCTCTGGTATTGTGACTGTAGGTGAATATTTGCCAGATGGTGAAAGCGGAAAGTTCATTATGACAAGCGCAGCTGGGGATATTTTAGTCGAGGGAATGGACGGTAGAAACTATTGGTTACCATCGGTTCCAGCCAATCAGATTTTTCCTTTTGCTTTTAAAAAAGTTTTAGCTAGCGGCAATGATTGGCAGGGAAATTCACATACTACAGTTAATCCAGCAACTTTTTATTGGTTCGGAGGGATTTAATGAATCCAAATTGGGATACAAGTGGTGCTTTCTGGATTATTTACCCAAAAACCAGCGGTCCAACTCCCCCGGAACCACCCATAAATGATGATTACGCATTTGACGATAATACGAATTATCAATTTAGTGATTCAAGTAAGTATGAATTTACGGAGTAAATAATATGCCTAAGTTAAGCACAAGACCTGAGTTAGCAAGCGGAAAAAACACCGATTATATCCCAGTGGAAGATAGCGCAACTAATCCTAGCGTTAGTAAGTATATTACGTTAGATAATTTAAAATCATATGTTGGGGGTGGAGATGTTGTTGGGCCAGCCTCATCAACAGATGGTTTTGTTCCTCAATACGATGGAACAACCGGAAAACTTTTAAAAGAGGGGGTCGAACTTAAAACAACAAACTTGACTGACATTTCTACTACCCCTGCTAATGCTGGCCAGATTTTAAAATGGAATGCAGTCAATTCAGAATATGAGCCTTCTGATGATGAAACCGGCGGCGATGTCAGCGGACCAGCCTCAAGTACTGCGGGCTATGTTCCCCAGTTCTCTGACACGACTGGCAAAGTATTAGGTCAGGGTGTAGAGCTTAAAACGACTAGCCTTAACGACGTATCAACAAGCACTCCCACAGAGGGTCAGATTTTAAAATACACAGCGGGTGAATGGACGCCATCGAATGATGCAACCGGCGGCGATGTTGATGGCCCAGCCTCAAGTGTTGATAGTAATGTAGCCCTTTTTGATGGAACAACAGGAAAAACGATAAAAGATGGCGGTCCTTTAAAAACAACTACATTAACCGATATTTCTTCAAATACACCAACGGATGGCCAAATATTAAAATACAATGCGGCCAATAGTGAGTATGAGCCATCGAATGATGCGACTGGCGGCGACGTCACCGGACCTGCATCAAGTACTGCTGGGTATGTTCCCCAGTTCTCTGACACGACTGGCAAAGTATTAGGTCAGGGCGTTGAGCTTAAAACGACTAGCCTTACAGATGTATCAACCAGTGCTCCTACAGAAGGGCAAGTTTTAAAATATACTGCCGGCGAGTGGACACCTTCAAACGATGCCACTGGTGGCGACGTCACCGGGCCTGCATCAAGCACAGACAATCATGTTGCTATGTTTGACGGTACTACTGGTAAATTATTGAAAGATGGCGGTCCTATTGATGTTGTTTCTGGAAACCTATATACGACAGTTGTAAAATCTTCAGGTGGCGATCACACAACTGTATCAGCTGCATTGACTGCTGGTGCAACTAGAATAATTGTTGACGGAAGCATAGCCTCACCAATTTCTGAAACAGCTAATTGGACTATCAATGATAATGTCTCAATATTTATTATTGGTCGCTACAATCTGGGCGATTATCAAATTGACTTCAATAATGTGGGCAGTAAATGGTTGAGAATTTCAGGTTTTGGAAATTTACAATCAGTTTTAACCACAAATTATACAACAGACAAGCCTGTATTTATTAATCGAAACCAATCCTCCATACATTTTGAGGAGTTTGAGTGGATTAATTTAGGAACTGGCGGGGAAGCGCGAGGCGTCATTCAGCCAAATTCACAATGCATTATCAGAGATCTTACAATTAGTGTGCCCAATGCTATTCGATGTGGACTTGATCTTTCTGAAACCACTGCGTTTTATCCATCAATGGTTAATAGATTAAAAATTATTGGCGGTGGAACATCTTGTGGAGCAGCATTTGTGCCTGGGCCAAACATGCGTGGTGACGTGCACTTTAGCGGCGGATACTACCAAAACCCAACGACTGTAGATGCAGCTGATAATAAGCACGCATTTATGTGGACTGATCCAACAAACCCGATTTCTTACGATCTTTCAGTTTCATTGAATATGGGTACTACCAATACACTGTATTCAATGGTTGTGTCTGGCAATATTGAAGGCATCACTCAAACTAATGTGTCTCCAATTTCATTAAATATAATTACTGTGGGTAATAACATCACTTTAAATAATATTGATTTTGGTAGTTATGATACTGGGTCTTACACTGGTGGACAGCTCTTTGGCCGCGTTAACTCTAGCAATGTTAAGTTAACCAATTCATTTAATCTTGGAAAGGTTGATGGCGCAGGTTCAGGATTGATATATGGGTGTAAAGGTGGAACAGGTTATACTATAAGCTCTTCATTTGCTCTTTATCGATACATGAATGACTCGATAATTGGTGATACTTCTCTTTGGACAAGCATCCACAAAGATTATTTTGATGACGGATACGTTGCTTCGAATAAGGAGTATATAACTGCGGATGCATCAGCGGGAAGTTTTACAATCAATGCCCCTGCTGACCCGAGAAACATGGATGAAATACGAATATTCAAAGAAGATTTTGGTGCTGGAAATACAATCACATTTGCTGCGGCTGGAAAAACTATTGTTGGCGATAATGTTTTGCATACTCAGGGAAATGAGTTGCGTGCTGTATGGAATAATTTTAGAAGTCAATGGCAAGTGACTAACTACTAATTTTTTAACTTAACTGGAGAAGTAAATGACAACAAAAGCATGGAAACACATATTAGCAGATGAGAATGTCAGCGCTCAAGATAGAATAGATGCAAAGACAATTATTGAGCTCGAGAATCTTGATAATACATCGGATGCTAATAAGCCCGTATCTACGGCACAGCAATCTGCTTTGGATGCAAAGGTTGATCAAAGCACAACTGTAAATAGTTTGGCTTTATCTGGAAATATCACGTTGGATCCTGATGATTTGAGCGATGCTGCTACTACAAATAAGTTTGTTACAGCGGCTGATGTGACAAAATTAGGAAACATTTCAGTTACGCAAGCAGTTGATCTTGATGAAATGGAAACCAATATTGCTGCGCTTTCTGATGGTATGGTGTTTAAAGATGAATGGGACGCTTCATTGGGAACTTTTCCCGGGGGCGGTTCAGCTCAAATTGGTTGGTTTTATCACGTTTCAGCAGCTGGCACAGTAGATGGCGTAGCGTTTGCAGTTGGTGATAGCTTAGTCGCAAAGATTGATAATGCGTCTACCACGACGTATGCCGCGAACTGGGTTAAGTTCGATCAAACTGATGCGGTTCAATCAGTAGCGGGCAAAACAGGCGCAGTGACTATTCAAGTAGCAGATGTGACAGACGCTGGAAGCTTAGCGGCATTAAATTCTGTTAGCAATTTAGAGATAGATGATGAGGCAGTTAGTTACGCAAAGATTCAACATGTGAGCGCAACTGATAAATTACTTGGTCGTTCAACTGCTGGTTCTGGTGATGTAGAAGAAATAGATTGTACAGCAGCGGGTAGGGCGTTGCTAGATGACGTGGATGCTCTTTCTCAGCGTACTACACTTGGCTTATCAATTGGCATAGATGTTCAAGCATACTCTTCAGTATTGGATGCAACAACAGCTTCTTTCTTAGTAGCTGATGAAACGAAGCTTGATGGTATTGAGGCATTCGCTGACGTAACAGACGCGATTAATGTTGATGCTGCAGGCGCAGTCATGGAGTCTGATACTTCAACCGCTTCGATGAGTTTTGTTGTTGATGAAGATGATATGGCGTCTGATAGCGCAACTAAAGTACCTACTCAGCAATCTGTTAAAGCTTATTCAGATAACCATACGCTTTCAAATGCACGCGAAACTAAGACGAGTGCTGATTCTCCTGTGACAATGGCATATGGCGTTTCGTATGTTTTTGATTGCAGCTCTGGCGCTATTACAGCGAATTTGCCTGCAGCTTCAGCTGGATCAGCTGGTGAAAGAATTGGTTACACGCTTAAAGATGCTACAAACGCAGTCACTTTTGTAGAAAATGGTGCTGACACAATAAATTGGGGTGCGTCTGGCGCAGATGATGTAAGTGTAACTGGTGAGTCTGGTGAGCTTGTAACAGATGGATCGACCAACTTTGAGAGAACTTAAGGAGTGCTTACATGTCAATAGATGCATCATTATCTAAGGAAGCTAAAAGTGTGCTCGTATCGATTGATACGGGCACGCATAGCACAACATGGTCTGGGATATGGGCTGGGGGCCAGCCTGGTGATTTGGAATACCAGGTAATAGGTAATAGCGTTCAGCTCTTCCTTCCTTATGTCAATAACACAGCCACTGTCAGTGACTACATTTATATGGACACAGTACTTCCAGCTTCTTTGAGGCCGGTAAATCCAGAAGATGTCACTATTTTTGTTGAGGATGACGGGGTTTTCAAGATAGGAAAAATAAATATTGACATGACTGGTTCAATTTACATTTATTCTGACGAAAATTATAGTCTCTTTTCAGGGACTGGTCTTTCTGGCTTTCAAAAATGTTCTATTCATTATAATTTAACGTAAAATGAGCGCGATCGATCTGTTAGCAAGCGTGCCAGGCACCATGATCAGTGGAACGTTGCTAGGTTTCGTTAGTCGTTACATGAACCAATCGCATGAGCGCCAGCTGGCTGAAATTAAAGCCCGTAATGAAGACCTACAGAATGCTAGGATGGTTTCTAGCACGTCGATGCAAGTTCTTAGATTTGTCGTTATTTTGATAGCGTGTTTAGCATTTTTTGGCAAACCATTTATTGCAGCTGCGATGCATTGGCCGATGTGGGTTTCTTATACTGAATCGCATGGCTTATTTATGGCGCTTTGGAAGGGCGCAAGCAGCACGGTGCTTAAATCATATTATGGGTTGGTTAACTCGCCAACAGACAATGAAGTGATACTGTTTATCATGACGTTCTTGTTTGGAACGATGCGCGTATCCCGCATGAGGTAATTAGAATATGAACAATGAGGAACTCATGACTAAAGTAATGGAGATGGCAGAGGACATTTCTGCTATGCGCGTTAAGATTGATCAGTCAGACGAAATGATCAAGGAGATTAGGCGTACACTTCATGACAAGCTAAATGAAATGGCGCCTTTAGAGCTTGTGGTTAAGCAACAAGAGCAGCTTGAGTATATTAAAAAACGACAAGACGAGTGGGACAAAAGATACATTCAGCAAGAAGCGATAAAGTCAAACCATCGAGCTATTGTGGGATTTTTTCTGACTAACTGGAAATTTTTAAGCTCTTTAATCGTGGTTGCTGGAGTTTTGTGGGGTGCTGTCGACATCGCACTTAAAGTTCCTTCAAAAGAGCAGCAGAAAGAAATCTATAATTTGCAGTCTCAAATTAGCAAAGTGAAAAATGAGGTAAAAAGTGAAGCATAAAATTGTTCAAATAAAAAACCCAATCACTAAGCGATACGTGAAAATTGATAGGGAGAAAGGTAGAATAATTGCGCACAAGCCAGATAGGGGTAGGTACAAAAATATTCCTATATTGCGCAAGAAGAAATAAGTGTTCGCGTGAAAATGATATATTTATCATTCCGATAGAAGGGTTAGTTAAGGTTTTGCTTTAAAATGGCCGGTAATCTTTATTACCGGTTATTGTTTTTATCTTATTTATCAAAAAGATTTGAGTTATACATAAGGTAAAATATCAAGTTTGTTCTCAAACATATTGATCTAAGCCTGGTGCCCATCAAAGGTAGGATACTACTCAATGCTCCGCAATTTCTTTTTAAAGCAACTAATCATTGAAATAATATTCTCCGCGTTGTTGCTAATCAAACAATTTTTAGCTGGATCGGAGCTTCCTAACGACGTCGTATAAAATTTAAGCCACTTTATGTACTCGTCTCCGATCTCCACCATTCTTTTTAAATAAAATTTAGTTTGTGCTTTTTTTTCTATCTCTAACATTTTTTTCCTTTATTGTTTACATGGTATTACCGACCAATTATGCAAGTTATTAAGCCAGTACAAGTTTCTTTTTACAAAGTTTTTTTCATATTCAAAGTATCCATACACCCTGCCGTCTTCCATGACCATCATTTCGATGGTCTTTTTCATGCTTTTCTCCGGTTGTTGACCAATCGGATGTTAGCATGCTAATAATTTTTAATCTAACTTTACCTGGGGCAAGTGTTCGAGTTAAGATTAACATCGTTTTTCCTTCTATTTTTTATCTAGTATAGCACCACTCAAATCAGCACCACTCAAGTTAGCATCACTCAAATCAGCACCACTCAAGTTAGCATCACTCAAATCAGCACCACTCAAGTTAGCACAACTCAAATCAGCATCACTCAAATCAGCACCACTCAAATCAGCACCACTCAAATAAGCACCACGCAAGTTAGCATCACTCAAATCAGCACCACTCAAATAAGCACCACTCAAATAAGCACCACTCAAATAAGCACCACGCAAGTTAGCATCACGCAAGTTAGCATCACTCAAATCAGCATCACTCAAATCAGCACCACTCAAATCAGCACCACTCAAATAAGCACCACGCAAGTTAGCATCACTCAAATCAGCATCACTCAAATCAGCACCACTCAAATAAGCACCACGCAAGTTAGCACCCCTCAAATCAGCACCACGCAAGTCAGCACCACGCAAGTTAGCACCACTCAAATCAGCACCACGCAAGTTAGCACTATTCAAATAAGCATCACTCAAATCAGCACCACTCAAATCAGCACGCTCTCCGCTATTGTTTTTTTTCAACCAGAGAGTATGTTTCTCTAGAATACTACTTAAATCTCCATCTTTTTTCATAATTAAATCTCCTTAATCATAAATATCTATCACGGGTTTGTTAAAACGGCAAATCATCATCATGAAAATCATTCGAAGATTGTTGTGTGCTAGCATTTCCATTATCGCCTTTTTTTTCGCCAAGCATCTGCATGTTGTTAGCAATAATTTTTGTGCTATAACGAGTTTGACCGTCTTTCTCGTACTTGCTAGTTTCGAGCTTTCCCTCAATGTAAATTTGAGAGCCTTTAAAAACATATTTGCTAATTATTTCAGCTAACTTACCAAACGCAACAATAGTATGCCATTCTGTTTGTTCTTTTTTCTCGCCAGTTTTTTTATCTTTCCAACTTTCAGAGGTTGCCATACTGAAGTTAGCACAGTTATTTTTTAATACAGGGTCTTTGCCCAGTCTTCCAACGAGTATTACTTTGTTTACTCCTTTACTCACGATCTATTCTCCTTTATTTGGTTTTTGCTGCTGCACATATGCGTAATATTGTTTATCCTGAGCTTGATAAAAATCAAGCTGCACTCCCCTCCCCTTCTTGAATTTTATCAAAAATTTCTTCTCTGTGTATTGGGATGTGTTTAGGTGCTTTCACGCCAACTTTTACGTGTCTTCCATTAATATCAGCAATCATCACTTCGATAGTTTCATTTGGCGTAGTGATTATTATTTTTTCATCAACCCTTCGGGTTAGTACTAACATGGAATTTTTTCCCCTTTTGAAATTAAAGTCACTTATCATAAATAAAATTATAAACAAAATCTACGGGTAATATGCGGCCACTGATTTATAGTGGAAAGTTATGCTGCTTCCCTAAGTTGAGTTAATTTTTCCTGAAGTTCTTTTTCAAAACGTATGCATCGATCTAGCATGATTTTTTGATATTCTTTGTCGGCATCGACGGTAGTAATAAATAATGATTTGTCTTTAAAATTAGGGTGGTAGGAAATGAAATCCCACTTATCGACATTATGCACCAGCATATTAAGCTGCATTTGTGCATAGTATTCTTTTGGCATTTTTCCTAGCATGTAGGCTACGTGCTTTTCTTCTTTGACCGGGCATTTTATTTCTTGGCCCAAATAGGGATTTTCGAGTGGGTCATCATTTTCAAATGACAGGCCGTCAGGGCTCGCACCGACATAGCCATGACCCGATAATGTGCGAAAAGGGGCATCAAAGACCAATCGGTCAGTTTTGTTTCTGTAAGCTTGACGCGCATAAGGTTCTTGTTCTTTGCCATACTCAAGCACTTCTAAATTAAGCTCTTCAATCGTCGCGCCCATTCGTTCGGCTATCAAGCGATGCATATACGTCAGAGCGGTCTCGCTAAATGTAGCTTCAGGGTTTTTAAGGTTAATTAATTTATACACTTGAGATGCCGTTACTTTACCACGGCGCGCTTCTAACCACGCTTGTGTACCTTGCTCAATCATAGTTACGCTCCAAAAGTTCAGGGTTTTCAAATTCATTTCCAATGACTTCTGATTCTTCTATAAGCCAATAATTTAGCTGATAGGTGCCTCGTTGGGGGTGAAACCGCACAACGGCTGATCGAACATCAAAACCTCCCGGGCCGAAATCAAAAGGACCGCTTATAATGTCGCCCTCATAAATTTCTCGCCCGTTTTTGTCTTTTTGGCCGGTGAATTGCATGTACACATAAGTGTCATCGAGTCGGTCCGGAGCAAGCCAATAATTAATTAGTGAAACATTTGAAGAAAAAATTCCGTCTAGATACCGCTCTGAATAGTCTTCATTGTCATAGCACATTATGTTTTTTTCTTTATTCCAAGCTCTAAACTTAATTTCACGCATATTAATTCCCCATAAATTTTTCAGCCATAGCTAAGTAAGCTGCTTTCACATCATTATCTGCTTTAAAATCCGCTGGAATAGAGCGCCAAAAGTCACTTAAATCGTCTTTAGCAGTCTGAGCATTGATGGTAGTAATATAAGTTTCTTTTTCTTTTTCATCTAAGTCTGGTAGTGCAAGCTCTTCATTCTCTGATTGGACTTCAGGAATATTGAATTTAGGCGTGATGTTTTTATACTGCTTATCATCAATGTCAATGACATTGCGAATTTCAGGGGAAAGAGACACCCATTTCGAAGCACGCCTGAACACCGTTTTTTTTGCCATCTCATCAAAATCGCTCACCCACGGTCCGCTCCCAGATGCTTTGCTTCGCTTCCGGATGGATTCAACTTCATCTTTGGTCATGACTTCTAGCTTTTGCGAGCCATCTTTCATGTCCATGATGCAGTAATAAGCATAAGGATTGCCGCGAGAAGCTTTGTAATTAATACGGTGCTCAATTAATTTGCCTGCGTTCACTTCAAATAAATCGTTCTCACAAACTTTGTCGCAATGGATATTAGAGACTTCGCCAGATCGTCGAACAAGCTCTACTAAGCCTTTGTAATCAATGATGAGTTGGCACTCAATTTGATTAGTTTTATGGTTTTTAAAAGGTATCAAGTGAGCATTTCTGCCATCTGGCATCAGCCCATTAGAAGCTAAATCCATCATGCACTTGAATAAGCTTTCTTGTGTGCATTCCATTAATTTAGGAGTGCGAGTTAAAGCAGTTAAGCATACTCTCACAAATGTTTCAGCTTTAATGTGTTCAGGAATTGCTTTTGCAAACTGATCTTTCATCTTTGGGGAAGATAGTATGCCTCGAATTGATGTTGGTTTTTTGGTTTGTTTTGCAAGTTCAGTCATTGTTTTTCTCCAAAAAGGCGAGTAAAGGCAGCCCTGGTTAACATTTGTCGTTAACTATTAGTTAAAGTTAAAAATGCTGCCCGTTCTCACAATTAATTTTCAACCGCCATCGCCAGAGCCACAGCCATCGCCATAGCCATCGCCAGAGCCACAGCCATCGCCACAGCCATAGCCAGAGCCATCGCCAGAGCCATAGCCAGAGCCAGAGCCATAGCCATAGCCAGAGCCATCGCCATCGCCACAGCCATCGCCAGAGCCATCGCCATAGCCAGAGCCATCGCCATCGCCACAGCCATCGCCAGAGCCATCGCCATAGCCAGAGCGGGGGGCGCAGTCGTAGAAAAAATGATGTTTAATTTTTGTCTTCAATATATTTTTCATACGTCTCTTCTGCTTTGGCTGTAGTAGGAATATATTCAAGCGCGTTCGTCAACATCACGTCGCCCGTTTCGTTTACGCGACCTTCATTGATCCCATTGTTTGCCACAGCACTTAAAGACAAACAGCCATTTTTCCAAATCCACAAACGCAGTGCATTTTCTAATTTACATTCCATGGCGTTGTCTGGATTAATCCAAACAACATCGCCAATGTGAACTCCTGCAGAATATGTTCTAATTAAACAACGTTTCCCTAGCATGGGATTAGTCGCTTCGGATTGTTTATTTTGAGAAAATAAATTCAGTAAATTTTTTATTTCCCCGTAAGTTAACTTGTCAACATTACATGTCATATTACTTTCCTTTGTTAGATAGAATAAAACTTTTTACACCTAATTTATTTACTTCATCTGATCGTTTCTTCACATCACTCACATATCGAGAAAGTTGTTGAGTCCAGCGATGCATTTTCGTGCGAGTGTTCATTAAAGTATTCATGCTACACCTCCATACAATTTCCCATTGTTGGACGGATAGGCAAACTTGATTTCATCATAGCCTCAACAATAGAACATTGAGCTTCAGTAAGTTCTTCGATGCTGTCAAATTCAATATCATCAAGATGGCCCGCCCATGAGTAAATTCGTAACACGTGATTACGACCCATTTTTTCATATTTCACATCCGCTAACGCCCAGCTTTGAAGGTGATGTTCTTTAACTTTAATAATCATTATGCTGCCCCCTTTTGATTGAGAGATTTAAGCATGCTGTAAAGGCGTTCAGATGATGACTCTTTACTCATAATCATATCTGCTCGCTCAGACTCAACCCATTTCGCCTTGTACTGCTCAGCTGCTTCAGTAAAATACTCTTCTGCATCTTCTGCCCAGTATTCTTCGATGCTTTCTTGAATAAGTTTTAAGAGGACAATTCCAAGCTTGCTTTTGCTCTTTTCAGCTGATGAATCTTCGTATAATGAATATTCACCCGCCAGAGAGGCAATTGAGGCCGCACTGAGCGCATCTGTGAAGACTTCTGATTGCTGATAGGATTTTCCTGCAAGATGTGTGAGAACGGCTAATTTTGCCTGCTCATCCAAGGTCAAACCTTCCCAGGAAATCTTACGACTTTTTTCTGAAAGATTTTCTAGAAGCTTGCCAATGTAATCATCGCGCTCTTGCGTAGGGTTTTTTCGGGCCAAATCCGTGCCTTTTTTGTTGTACAGTCCATTAAATGGCATTATACTTGCCATGCGAGTATTATGTCTATGTTTCATGATATTTACTCCATTTTTAATGGCTTGACGAGTAAACTTGTCGCAAACATACCTACTCGTCTTGCCGTTTCTATCATTATAGACCCTGCTCCCTTCTTGCTAATATTTTTAGCCGGATCTACTCTTTGCTTGGATACTCATCGGGTGGATGAATTCTTTAGCGTTGAGTTAAGTATAGTTTTTCTATACTATTAAGTCAAGCATAAAGTTTAATAAAACTATACTTTTTTCAACAGCCAATAAAGTTCATAAAAATCAAGGAGTTGACATTGTCTATACTAAATGCTACATATCTATACATGGCTAAGTTACCAATTCCAGAAAATCCCGAAGACGCAATAAATTTACTTCTAGCGGTATTTGGGACTAAGAGCAATGTCGCGGCAATAGCAGGTGTTACTAAGGGAGCAGTTTCACATTGGAAAGTTATTCCCCCTAAAGCCATTCCTTACCTAGTAGATGCCAGCAAAAAAAAGCTTACCCCGGAACACTTACGACCAGATTTATTCGGTTCAAGATAAATTAGGAATTTTCGGTGCGCCTCATGAGCTATACAACTCATATTAAAAATCCGCATTCTTAGAAAACCAACTCAATATTTGCGTTGTTCCTCGTAAATTAATTTGATATCCTATCATCTCAGTGGCACGTTCTGTGG
>Ga0208645_1000760_pt1 | contig 31970 bp, 50 predicted proteins | sample VirMetDEL_Sep_01_FD_184519 | JGI IMG/M metagenome (GOLD analysis project Ga0208645, IMG submission 184519) | Aqueous microbial communities from the Delaware River and Bay under freshwater to marine salinity gradient to study organic matter... | ecosystem: Environmental > Aquatic > Marine >... | reverse complement strand
TTCTCTTTGCTTTTTCCAGTTAGGGCTGTCGAAAGATAGCGTCATGAGTTCAAGAGATATTGGTGATTTAAACCAGAAGTTGAACTTGCGTCTAACTGGCTCTGTTAGTTCCGAAGAGGGACATATTTCGAGTATCTCTAAAGATGACAGATTATTGTTTATAGAAAACCTTGCTCGAATGAGACAGGTAAATTTAGAAACCCAGTGGCACGACTCTGACGACGTTGTTGGCTGGTTTGAATTAGAGCGGTTTGCGAACGGGTTGCGACTGTTTAAAGACGACAGATTACTTATCGACTATACCGATATGTTGCAGTTGTTTTTAGATCGAGGTCGTGCTCCGAAGTTAGATGTAATGTTCGTAGACGAAGCTCAAGACCTATCGCCGTTACAGTGGGCGGTAGTTCGTAAGTTATGTGAATCAGCGGATCGTATTTATATCGCAGGCGATGATGATCAGGCGATTTATCGTTGGGCGGGTGCCGACGTTGATTATTTAATCCGTAATTCAAAAGACGCGATGATTTTAAAACAGTCTTATCGCGTTCCATCTTCGATACATAAGCTCGCACAAAACTGTATCGCGCAAGTTGTTTCGCGGGTACAGAAAAGCTGGAACCCTCGTAAAGAAGCTGGACACGTTTCGTGGGAACCGTCTTACGAAACGATCGATATGGAAAGTGGTGAGTGGTTAGTGCTTGCTAGGACAAACTACTTACTAAATGGCATCGAAGAACATTGCCGGTCGGAAGGCTGGTTTTATAAAAGTAAAAACCGCAACTCAGTTTCTGAGAAAAAGGTTAAAGCGGTGCGTGATTGGGAAACTCTTCGGCAGGGCGGCGAAATACCGATCGTAGATCTTACCAAAGTCTTAAACTATATGAAGATCCGCGTACCTATCTCCCTAGAGAGAAACGACTTTGATACTAATATCTCATTTGATCAAGCGAAGCAGTTCGTACCTGACCTCAAAAAAGAATATTGGTACGATTTGTTCGATGGAATTTCAGTTTCAGAGCGCAGCTATATCCGTGCGATGCTTAGGCGAGGAGAAAAAATAACCAAAGAACCACGGATCAAGCTCTCGACCATCCATGCAGCTAAAGGAGGCGAAGCTGAAAACGTAATCTTACTAACCGATATCTCAAACAGGATTTATAAATCGTACCAATCAAACCCTGACGACGAGTCGCGGGTGTTTTACGTTGGGCTAACCCGAGCAAAGGAGAACTTGTTTTTAATTGAGCCGCAAACTCAAAAATACTTCCCGCTTTAGTCCTTTACTTTCAGAGGTATCTAAGGTAAAGTAGTAAAACTTAGAAAGGAGAAATAAATGAATATCTTTGTAACTGATTCTTGTCCTGTACAAAGTGCGCGTGAACAATGTGATAAACACTGTGTAAAGATGGTTCTGGAATCTGCTCAGATGTTATCTACTGCATGGCGCGTGTTTGATAACGAATATGCAGAAAGAGAGAACTTGTACAAACAAGCGCACCTAAACCACCCATGTAGTATCTGGGTTCGTGAAGAACCAGAAAACTATATTTGGCTATACCGTCACTTTTCAGAATTATGTAACGAGTATACGCATCGCTACGGTAAAGAACATAAGTCGTCAAGTCTTTTATGGTCTCTATTCTCGCTACCCTTCTCTGATTACCGAATACAACGCGCAAATAAAAATCCAGAAGGCTTTGCGTTAGCAATGCCTAATGAATATAAATCTGAAAATGTTTACGCTTCGTACCGCAATTACCTGATTGGCGAGAAATCTTATTTCGCTAAATGGGTAAAAGACCCTTCAAGAAAACCAACATGGTGGATTAGTTAATGGCTTCTATTAGAAAGACCCTTCAAGAAAACGCTAACAACAGCAAAAATACGCGCATGGATATTGCCAGCGGTAATATGCTAGGAAACTGGCGACCTGACGAAATTACGCATATGACGCGCTTCGATAAGTGTTCGTCACTTTGTATCGGAGAAGCGAAATATCGCGACAGACCTATCGACGTACTCGAGGCAGGGTGCGGGGAACTTTGGGTACTGCGTAACTTGTATAAAGCCTACACCGTAAAGAAGTCGGACGTGATCCGCTCTTATCGCGGCGTAGATATCGACCCAGCTGTCCTAAACGAAAAGGTTGGCTATAGCAGCCCTACTGGATTTGTTCAAGACTCGACATGGTTCGCTAACTTTAACGGACAGATTGATATTCAAGACCTTACGGTAAACCCCGTATTTGACCTGCCCGACGAATCAATAGACTTTTTCTGGACTACTGAAGTTATTGAACATATGGGCCGCGAGTTTATTGCACCGTGGCTTGATGACGCTAACCGAGTATTACGTCCAGGAGGACTGATTTACGTTTCAACGCCTAACCACGATGGTTCTAACGATAAGCTCCCCGAAGACCACGTTTACGAATGGGGTTTCGAAGAACTAAAAGACGAGCTTACAAAAGAATCACGAGGCTGGGAACTACAGTCGGTTGTCGGTACGTTTTGCCAAATGCCTAAACTAAAGAAAGCTATGCAGAAAGACGGCGAGGACGGCGAGTGGCGGTGGCTACCTGACCAGTTCGAGTTACTCGAAGAACGCTACGGTAAACAGTTTCTACGAGTAGTTGCCGCGACGTTTTTCCCAGAAGTTTCTAACAACTGCGCGTGGATATTGAGAAAGCCTTCATGACAAATTTCATACCCGCAGAGGTAGATCGGTACATTTACTGGATCGAAGAACGTGAACGTATTCGTCATTTAAAAGAGGAGGTTCAACAAGAGCCTCCTTGGACTCTCGACCCGATACTGCAAGAGTTTAAGTTTTGCCAAGTTTTCCGTGAGGACGATAGGACTACGCGGTGGTTTCGCGAGCATATTCGCGAGCCACTACGCAACGACCCCGACGTACTGATGGCGACAGTAATTTTTAGATTCTTCAATTTGATCGAAACAGGGAGAACGCTGCTCGACCATAACTTACTAACTGAATGGGATCGAGAGAAAGCGATCGAAGAAGTGCGGAAACAGCCGAAATGGATTACTGGCGCGTATATCGTCAAAACCCCTAATCGTATGGATAAAGTAACAGGCGTAGCTGAATGCGTTAGTCACATATGGGTAGAGCGCGAGCGCATCTTAAAAGACTTTAAAAATTTCAAGTCTTTATGTGATGCGTGGCATTACCTGATGCGGTTTCCGTATATCGGCCCGTTTGTATCGTACGAACTAGTTTCTGACCTACGCCATACCTACCTACTAGAAAACGCTGAAGATATTTGTTCGTGGGCGAATGCTGGGCCTGGAGCAATGAGAGGATTAAACAGGCTGACGGGTAGGCCGCTAGAGTTTTGTAAACGCAGCTGGGATTGGAATAGAGAAATGCAGGCGTTGTACCAATGGTGTAGAGAACAATTAGACCTTAGTAAATTCCACAGACCTTTTGAGATGCGGGAGATCGAAGGAGGACTATGCGAGTTTGATAAATACTCTCGCATATTGCACGGACAAGGACGTACTCGAAGCGTCTATAACTACTCAGAAAGAAACCGTCCTCTAATAGAGGATATAGAGAATGGAGAAAGTAAATGGGGAAACTGAAACAGTTGATCGTAGACCTAGATAAAGATCAAGTTGAATTTGTTATGGAGCATTACGGATTGTTTTTACAAAAAGCGATGCAAGATAAAACGATGCCGAATACTTGGCCTGATGCTATCAATGCAATTCATTGGGCAGCGTATATTTCAGGTGTCGATTTAGGCCGTATTCAGATCGAATACATAATTAAACAGCAAACGGAGAGCCTTTATGAAAGTGATTAGCGCCGTTAATGTAAACGACGCGCTGTTACGTGGCGTTGATTTATTTCAATCTTCGGTAAATTACCGAACTCAATCTAGCCGTAATGGGGATACGATGGAGTGTCACACTCCTGTAACCACGATATATCGCAAACCTTGGCAGCGCGTGTTGTTTAATGAACAACGAGACGCTAATCCGTTCTTTCATTTATATGAAGCGATTTGGATGTTAGGCGGTTCTCGAGATCTAAAAAAGCTCACCCACTTTAACGCAGGCATGGCTAATTTCTCGGATGATGACGAAACCTTAAACGGTTCCTACGGCTATCGATGGAGACAACAGTTCGACTATGACCAGCTTGAAAGCGTAGTAGATATGCTTACGAAAGACCCTGACTCGCGTCGAGTAGTTTTACAGATGTGGGATCCAGTAAATGATCTGGATAGCCCAAGTAAAGATATCCCGTGTAATACAAATATCTACTTTAAGATCAGAGACAACGCCTTACAGATGACTGTCTGTAACAGATCGAACGATATGATCTGGGGAGCTTACGGCGCTAACGCAGTTCATATGTCGGTGTTGCAAGAATACGTTGCTGCAGCACTAGGCTGCTACATGGGGCCGTATTATCAAGTTAGTGATAGCTTCCATGTCTACCTGAATAAAGAATGGGATAAGGTAAAAGACCTCCGAGTTACACCTTTTCTCCCGATATCCGAAGAATATCCGGAAAAACATTACCCGCTCTGTTCTCACCCTGAGACGTTTCTAAAAGAATGTGAAGAACTATTAGACAGCATCCCGCCGAGGCGAGCCGCAGGAAACCCTGAGCTGGTCGATAGTTGGCCGACGATATTCGGAGCAGGTAAATATAAAAACACTTTCTTCCCAGAAGTAATCATCCCGATGATCCACGCCTACATCTGCCATAAGGAGCGGCGATATGAAGATTGCTACAAATATCTCGGAGAAATTAAAGCGTTGGACTGGCAACAAGCCTGCTTCCAGTGGATTAAACGACGAGAAAGAAATTGGAGAAATAAAAATGGGTCTTGATCGCAAGTGGACGGATATGAAAAATATCGCTCAGGAAGATATTGTTAGCCTGATCGAATCGGAAAAATCTTACGGTGATTCGTGGAAGCGTCGGGGCGGTACAGGAGCGTTTATGATGTTGGCCCGTAAGTTCGACAGGATCGAGCAGCAAGCCGAGCATTGTAATTACGATGTATTCGAGGCAGGGCTGAAGTTCGACGGCGAAGATGGGTTACTCGACGATATCGGAGACCTTAGACGGTATTTATTTTTAGTTGAGCAACATATTCGTTCGCTAGAATCAGGAGGACTGATAGATGCAGATACCTCTGATCCAACCTGAAAGCGATTGGATAGCTCCGCAAGTTTTACCTAAGTTCGATCCGCACGAAACGCTCGCAGTCGATTTAGAAACTTACGACCCCAATTTGATAAACCGTGGTCCAGGATGGGCAACGGGTGACGGCTACGTTGTCGGGATCGCTATTGCATCAGATTCATGGTCGGGGTATTTACCGATACGGCACGAAAACGGCGGTAACTTAGAGGAAGAAGTTGTCTTACGCTGGCTTAAAAGAACCTTTGAAAATCATAAAGGTACGATGGTTTTCCATAATTCACTTTATGATGTCGGTTGGCTAAAACGTGAAGGTATAGAACTAACTTGCAGGCTACGCGATACGATGTTTGCAGCGCCACTGTTAGATGAAAACCGTCGGTCATACTCTTTAAACAATTTAGGTAAGGATTTACTAGCTGAGGAAAAAGACGAAACGCTACTCGAAATGGCAGCGAAAGCGTGGGGCGTAAACCCAAAAAGCGGTATGTGGTCGCTCCCAGCGAAGTATGTGGGGCCGTATGCGGAACAGGATGCAGTCCTAACACTACGCCTGTGGAAGACGCTAGGGAAGCGTATAGAGGCCGAGGGGCTGCAGAAGATATTCGATTTAGAGTGCGACCTTATACCGCTGCTGATCGAGATGCGATGGCGCGGCGTTCGGATCGACACGGCCCGAGCAGAGCAAGCCTCGGAAGAGATGTCTAAGAAAGAACAGCAACTACTCGTAGAGATTAAGAGACGGTTCGGTATCAACGTAGATATTTGGGCGAGCGCGTCAATACAAAAAGCGTTCGACGCCAATGACTTATGGTACCCACATACTGAGAAAGGTGCGCCAAGTTTCCAAGGCCCGTGGTTAGAAGCTCACGATCACGACCTTCCGAAGATGATCGTCGAAGCTCGACGTATCAATAAAGCTCGGACTACGTTTATCGAAGGAGCAATCCTAGAATATTCGCACCATGGTCGGATACACGCCGAAGCGCATCCGCTAAAGAATGACGGCGGCGGTACAGTAACAGGACGGTTTAGTTACTCGAACCCAAACCTTCAGCAAGTTCCTGCGAGAGACCCAGAGATCGGTAAGCTGATTCGGTCTTTGTTTATCCCCGAAGAAGGAGCAACGTGGGGTGTATTCGATTACTCTCAACAAGAGCCTCGGATTACCGTACATTATTCGTCGCTACTCGGACTCGAGGGAGCCGCTGACGCGGTAAATGCGTATTCTAACGAAGGAGCTGACTTTCACCAGATCGTAGCGGATATGGCGGGTATCCCACGCAAACAAGCTAAGAATATCAATCTTGGTCTAACGTATGGGATGGGCCGCGAAAAGCTCATTAAAGAACTAGGACTAGAGTCAGACGAAGCTGGGAAACTACTCGACTTATACCATAGCCGCGTTCCTTTTATCCGAGGAATACAAAACATGTGTACTCGGATGGCAGAACAGCGCGGGTATATAACAACACTCGGTGGTCGTAAATGCCATTTCGATTTATGGGAGCCGGTCGGATATTTACATGGGGAAAAACAAACGCCGTTACCCAGACAAGAAGCGGTAGATAAGTATGGCGATAATTTAAAACGATCGTTTACATATAAAGCATTAAATAAGTTGATCCAAGGATCGGCTGCGGATATGACGAAACTCGCTATGCGCGATTTGTGGAAAGAAGGATTAGTTCCACATATCGGGATACATGATGAACTCGACTATTCGATTTTTAATAAAGAACAATCGGATATGGTGATCGATAAAATGGTTAACTGTGTCGATTTAAAGGTTCCATTAGTAGTGGATTATGAAACCGGAATAAATTGGGGTGAAGCTAAATGATGCGGATACAAAGCCTTTCGCAAGAAGATATCGCGAAAAACGAAGAAACATATAAACAAATTTTTGAGTTATATGATAGTGGTACGATGACTCTTAAAGAGATCGGGCAGATCTATAACGTAAGTAAGCAGCGAATCTGGCAGATCGTAACGAAAGTTCAAAAAGGCAATGGAGACTACTACCATGAGCACCGGAATAAAGGAAGTTAAAATGTTTGGGAGCGGTGAGTTTGAGATCCAGTGCGATGAAGAACAAGTAAAAGTGATTTTCGACACGATTAACGAATGGTTAGAAGAGATGCGTGGAGACGGCGATGTCGATATGCTGGACGTATACAAAGCTATGGTGTTCGTCGGATCAGTAAACCTGATCCACCTTTTAAATTATACGATCGAAGAAGCGGATGAGATGATGGACGAAGTTAGAGCTAACGCTTTTGAACTGTTAGAAATATTCGGGGATCGAGAGAGTATTCTTGAAAAGATTTCTGAAGACGGAATGATTAAACACTAATGAAACCCAAACGAGATGATGTAATCACGGGGATACTCGTAGGTATTTCGATCATCATCGGAATATATCTTCTTAGTTTCGTATTACAGATGCTGGTAACGCATGGCTAAAGAATCACAGTTCTGGTCTCTAATGAAACCGCATATCCCTAACGAAGCCCACGTTCAGCGGATCGAGACTGGCGGGACAGGGAAGGGAGTACCGGACGTAAACTACTGTCAAAACGGCAAAGAGATCTGGATCGAGCTTAAATCGATCAAAGGCAATAAGTCTGAGCTAAGTCCATTCCAGATCGCTTGGCTTTATAACCGAGCCAAAGCAGGCGGCAACTGTTTTGTATTGATTAGAAAGAATAGAGAAATTAAATTATTCCAGCCAACTGAGCTAAAAGAAATACAAGAGCTTAGTTGGAAAAACGAGTCTGCCGTTACTCTGGAGGCTCCGTACGATTGGAAAACCCTGTTTACTTTTATCTTTAAGGCGTCGGCTTAGTGCTTTACTTTCGTAACCCTCGCGGCTAAAGTATTAAAAGTAGCGCCGTGACAGCGTTACGAACATTTAGAAAGTAGAACTTACAAAGGAGACTACCCATGGTAGCAGCAGTAGAAAGTATGGCGTGGACAGGCCAAGTGCCTTGGCACGGCGAAGGCGTGGAAGTTGACGGTACGTTAACACCACATGAAATGATGGTCGCCGCCGGTCTAGACTGGTCGGTAGACAAGCGTCCTTTATATACGCTGGCGCGGCCCGTTAGCGAATACGAAAAAGACGCTGACGGTAATATCATTCTTGACGAGGTTATGGAACACCCTGACCGCTTTAGTATTATGCGCGATAGCGACAATACGATCCTCGGTACTTGTTCACAAGATTACCAACCTATCCAAAACGAACGTATTTTCGACTTCTTCCAGAAGTTTGCTAAACACGCCAACATCTCTATGGAGACTGCAGGTAGTTTACGTGACGGTAAAGATATTTTCGCACTAGCGCGGTTAAACGATAACTTTGCACTTCCAGGAGGCGACGAACTACAAGGTTTTGTTTTGTTTCGCCAGCCACACGAGCCTGGATATGCGATGAATATTATGGATACCGAAGTACGGGTCGTATGTAGTAATACGCTACAGCTCGCTTTGCGAGGAGCAAATACCGCCCAGTACAAAATGTCTCACCGTTTAGTGTTCGATGAGCTAAGAGAAGAGCAGGCACTTAAAACTATGGGCGCTGTATACGAGCGGCGTGCAGAGTTTAAGGAAGCGGCTGAGTTCTTAGCTAAAACGAAAGCTAAAGACGGTCAGGTTTTAGAGTTTATCTCTAACTTGTACCAACCGAAGCTGTTGGAAGACCACAAGCTCGAAGACGGCCCGTTACGCGATGCGTTAAACAATACCGCTAAAACGGTGTTTGAAGCATTAGTTACCTCTCCAGGAGCCGAAGCTAAATCAGCTAAGGGTACATGGTGGGGCGCGGTAAACGCCGTGACATTTGTTGAAGACCATCAGCGCACCGGCGAAAACCGTGTATACAACTCGATGTTCGGTAACGCATCAGCGGCTAAAACCAAAGCGTTTAACCTTGCACTTGAATATGCGAAGGCGGCGTAAATGGGAGAAGTAGTTAGATTGCACAATGCGGTAGTTATTGACCAAGAGTTTATTAGTCAGTTGTGGTACTACCTAAACACGCTATCTGATCCAGAAGTTATTAATGGAAATCTTTCAGATTTTACTTTGATACAGCGAGGCGCAGCAGAACACTGTTGCGCACTTGCCATAAAGATGGCGGAACAAGATTGTGGGCTTGGGGACTCAGTTATTGATCAAGATCGTAAAGCTCTTGAAGAATGGCTGATCCCCGTTAAAGCGTACTTAGAGGAAAATGAAACCAGACAGAAAGGAATTGATTCGTGAAAACTAAAACTATTACGTTGCCTGAAGATTTACTACAGCTGCAAGCTGAACTAATGATTATGCGCAGCGAATGCTTGCGTATGGCAGACCGCTGCCAAAGACTGATCAAACATTTCTCACCCGCTGAAGAACCTGAGATGTTCGATACTGGTGAGCCGACATCAGCGTATGTCAACCAAGATCGGTAAATCTAAATACTGCTTTACTTTCGGTAGCGTCCGTAGTAAAGTAGTAAACAAGCTGGTAAAAACCAGTTAGAAAGTATAACGTCATCATAGAAAGGAGAATGACATGGCAACAGCCAAAAAAGAAGCAGCCCCAGCTGCGCCAAAGAAACCTGCTGCTAAGAAAGTAGCCAAGGTATCTGCGATTAAAGTGACGAAAGCACCAGCCGCGAGTCGTGGTCGTGCTGCACAGCACTTTAAGTACACGGGCAAACAACTCGGGGAGACTACTGTTAAAACCCCGCAGTTCCAAGCCTTGATTATTTCAATGCAAGACATTGAAGCTGCAGAGTTTAATCGTGACGATTTTACGATGCAGCAAGTTGCTGATCTAGGTGTTCAGGAAGGGCATATCAGTATGCCGAATACTAAAAACCCAGAAAAGCAGAAAAAGCGAATTATCGCTTGTTACAAAAAAGCCCTGATCGATGAAGGGTTTATCGTACAGCTTTAATTTGATCGGGGGCTACGGCCCCCATAATCTTTAGGAGAAAGTAGAATGAAGATTGCACCGATTCCGAAAAGGAAGCATTCCCGTTCGATGGTACTATATACTGCGATGGAGAACTTACATGGTTCAGCGACTCGTCTTGAACTATATAAAGAATCTCGGAGGATTTGGGCTGAGATAGCTCAAGAAAAGCCGCCGTCAACAATGGATCAGTTTCAAAAAATATTGACAGGTTCAGCGATATCCCAAGGATACCTTGTTCGACAGAGCAGTCGAGGAACTAAGAACTCTGTTTACACTTTTGCAGCGTATGAAGTTTTTAGGAGTAAAGCCGAACCCGCGCTGTTATCACGGACGATGTACACTCTTTCGCAAATAGAAAATGGTGAACAATCTGCGACTAAAAAGCGTATCGAAAAACTTGAGCGTATTCTCGAAGATCCGTCTACAGGACTTCCTGAGCCGCGAGAGTGGGAACTACGACCTGAATCGGTTTCTAATAAAGCTGAACCGGATAGTGAGCAGATTGAAAAAGAAAAACCTGCTAATATCGACGATGTTTTAGAAAGAATCGAAACGATATTAGAAAGGCAAAAACCTCCTCAAACAACAATAACCCCGTCAAAATTAGAAGTACCGATTTGGCCAGCCGTTATTGGAGTTTCGATAGCAGGGATTGCTATCCTCGTAGCGGTATGTTTAAGTATCTTAGCTTTGTCAAGTTAGTGCTTTACTTTCGGGGTAGTCGCCGCTACGTTATTAATAACGGCGCTCCCCGCGCCCCGATTAGAAAGGAGAATGTATGAAACTTATTACACCAGTTAAAAAGCTAGAACAGCTTTCACCAACGCCCGAACAAGACAAAGCACTTGTAAAGGTATTCGAACAACACGTGCTGGATAGCCAGCACCCAGACTTTGCGTATATGACGTTTACCGACTGGATCGTTAAAGACGTACATAAAGCAATGTACGACGATTGCATTATGGCTGCTGTACCAAATATGTGGCTAGGTATTGAAACAGACGGATATACCCACTCATGAGTGCGGTATTCGTAGATGACGGTACGTTAGATACCGTCGTAGAATATGACGGTAGGCGCATTCGATATGATACCGCTTACCGTTATTCGTTCGATTCTGATAGGGAGTTTTTAGATGCAGCATTTAAAGATTTTTATGACGACCAAACGGAACAACTTGACGCGATTTATGAATCGTTACCGCCCGATATCACCCTGTGTTACAACGACGATTGTCGTTGCTGGAAAACCTCCGAAGAACATCTCGAGGGTTACGCAGTCGTTAAATGTTTGATGGGCTGTAGCGATTACAAGGTACTCTATAAAGAGTTACCGAAAGTTACGGATGCGATGTGGAGAAGGTTACAACTCGAAGCATCCGATACATGATTTGTACGGGGGACATACGACTCAGGCGACTGGTAGCGTCAGGGTGGATTTCCTCTCTCCTGTCCGCACTGGAGAGTTTACGAGAAATAGGTTCGATGAAGTGCAAGCCCCCAGCGGCAAACGTAGCTCTGTCGTTTTGAACTTGCCAATCGAACCAACTACCAGATTTAATTTAATTAGAAAGGAGAAAGTTATGTCACAAGACATTAACGAATGCGTCCTATGTGGCGACGAGATCGACGTTCAAGCGAATGGTTGGACACATGGTCATAACGCCCAGCCTTTGGCTGACGGACAATGTTGTGGTAGTTGTAACGGATTAGTCGTTCTCGCTCGAATGCAGCAAGCACGAGAGTATGCAGAGATAGACAATGTCTCTGGTTGATTTTTTTATAGATTATCGCTCGGGAACAGAGCCTATGTTCTCTGACCCCGATAGGAGTCGTGAACGAATCTTCCAAGATTCTGTTGAGCTGCATGTCGCAGAAAGAAGCTATTCCTTACCTCAAGCAACTCTGGTGTGGATTTATTCGGACATCACTGCTCGCAATAACGGAAAGGCTTCCCAAGCCTTGCGATGGTTAACCGATTTAGCTGACAAGCACGGCGTGGACTTGGATCTAACCGTCGAGCCGAAAGGAGGGCTCAATCGTGTCGAGCTGCGCCGATGGTATAGACGCTATGGGTTCACATTTGACCGCCGTTTTAACGGCTTCAGACTAAACAAAAAGGAGGCAGTATCATGATCGATATCGACCGCGCACGCGAGTTGAGCGACGCTCGAGAGATCGAACGTATCCACGGTGGCCCAGATACTGAGCCAACCGTATGGCGAGTCGACGTAAGATTTTATTTACACGCTTACGATAAAGAAGATGCGTTACAGCGTTTGATAGACGAAGTTTTACCAGATGCCGTTACGGATAAATCTGACCCACAAAAGATTGAGTGGGAGTACGTCGATAGCGAAGAGTGGGAGTTGTTAGACTAGCGTAGTCGCGTTAGTGCTTTACTTTCGCGGTAGTCGCCGTTACCTTATATATACCGCGCCGCCTACGGGCGCGGATAACTTAGAAAGAAGAAGGAGACAGATATGTCATTATCACAGAGAGATGTGCAAGATATATTACAAGAGTATATCGAGCACCACCACGGCCTTAGCCACGACATTGCTTACCATTTGGTAAAAGCAGCCGAGGCTTGCGCCACTGAAGTCGCGATACGCGCCGACTTATTCCCCAGAAACGCTTCAATCGATTTTCCAGAGGTTATTAGCCTCGCCCAATTTTATAGTCAGATCGACCCGCTCAGGAAAACGATCTTCAACGAAGAAAGCAGGGCAGGTCGAGCTTACGACGAGATAAAGTTTCGACACTTTTACCAATGGGTAGACGACAAAGCGGAAACTGACGAGTACGGTAACGGACGTAAGATTGCGTTACGTGACGCGCTGGTCGGCACCGACGCTTACGACAGAGCGTTCCCGAGTGTCGCACCGGCACTAACTACCGTAGATGACGATGACGTCGACGAAGACCGTCATATCGCGGATTACGCAGATGCCTAAGCGATACAAAATGCTTCGCAACACTAAACCAAAGCAGCGGCTATTTACGCCGCTGAAACCACGGGAGCCTCGACCCGAGGCTCTTCGTGAGATTAATTACCCGTCTCGACTCGCGACTATGGATTGTACTAGCCGCCGTGACGATCGCCCAGTAACAAAAGCGACGATCGCCCCAGCGTATAACAAAGGTGCATACCAAGTAATTCCCGAGTCGGATATCGAACATATAGGGAGATGATATGACGTACCGACAACTTAAATGGCGGCTGTCGACGCTGACTGAAGAGCAACTCGATACTGAAATAACTATTCGTCAAGACAACAATGAATTACTGCCTGCACGATTTTGTAGTAACGCTTGGAGTGCCCCGAGTATCGGTGATCGACTTGACGATGACCACCCTGTATTTTTAGTTAATTTGGAGGACTAATGAGAAACGAAACTAACGAAACGCCGCTCGACGTAGCGCGAAGCAAAGCCCTTGCAAATATGGCTTGGGATATCAAAGCGGATTACGCGGATCTTGATGAAAACACTAGCGCGTTTGATAAACAAGTGTTGCGTCACTTGATTAAAGAATACGCCCGACTCGTTGACCGCTACCACCACGATAGCGACGGTACGATTGAAGCGTTAGTCGTTTAGTATTCTAGACTCACGGATCGTGACTAGCCCGCCTCGAGCGGGCTTTTTTGTGCCTATTAGAACGACCCGAGATATTGCGTATATTGTCTATTTAGAAAAAAAACTTTTTTTATTTTTTTCAACTAAAACGACTAATAAAGTAATAGAAGTAATAGAAAAGTGAAAGAAGCCAATGGATACGAGAGCTGGGGGCCGTGATGAGGGTGACTAGGAAGTAATAGAAATCGTATAGGTTATTGAAACGAGAACAGTGAATAGTAGTGAGAGGCCATGAGGGAAATTTTTACTTTTTATAAATTATTTTATTTTCTAAGATATAGTTCTACACGCTTACGACCCTCGGAAACACTGCATGAAAGAACTACAGTACACTCCCCTGACACCTGCTGATGACGGAAACGGGTACATCGACGCCGATGGTAAGAGATGGCAACCGCTAAATCCGAAACAAAAGAAGTTCGCTCGAGAGTATCTGAAAGGCCAAAACGCTACCGAAGCAGCGGTAAAAGCAGGCTACACGAAGAATCGGGCCGCAGCCAAACGACAAGGCAGCGTCTTACTCAACCACAACCCACTTTTGCGAAATTACCTTATAGACCAAGAAATCAAGGAGGCAGAGAGGGATAGAGTTTCTATGGAGGGCCACCTCTCCGCGCTTCACGACTTGCGTGAGGAGGCACGGGAGTCGGGGCAGATTAACGCAGCGATCACGGCAGAGATACATCGAGGGAAGGTCGGGGGGCTTTATATCGATCGACGCGAGGTACTGACCGCGAAGATCGATTCACTATCCAAGGATCAGCTGATCGATCGACTCGGAGCACTGATCACGAAGCGCGTACCGCAAACGATCGAGGGAGAGATTACGAATCGGCTCGGATCGACAGACGGATCGACGGATCGATCGACTGTATTAATTGAGCGAAGGAGCGATTGACCCACCCACCCACCACGATTCATGGACGGCGAGCGAAAGACGGATTGAGCGATTGACCGAAAGCGTTGGTCATAAAAAAGGGAGCCGAGTGGCTCCCTTCGTGGGTAGCGATCCTTCTATTCGAAGGATCCTAGTTTGACGATGCCGGTCTGACCTTTCCACTCTTTGCGACCTTCGATCTGCATTTTGTAGTGGGTCATGACGACCGCCGCGTCCTGCTGGTATCCCCAGTCGGATAGCGCGTCGACGATATCTTGAATCGCGACCATTCGGTGCGCGTCTCCGGCCAGCGCGTAATACGCGGTGATGATCTTGATCATCTGCTTGGGAAGTCGCACGCCAGACGGAACGCTGTCGAACATTACTGATCCGCTGGTAGACTTACCAGTGCCGACCATAGTGGGAAGCTCCATTGGAGCTGCTGCTTGCTTTGCTGCTGAGTTAGCCATAGTGTTTTCCTTTCTACTTTCTAAGTGTATGTGGCCACGCTACCGCCCGACCACAGACGTATCCTCGCCTATACGCCTGCTAAAGTAAAGCGAAAACGACCTACTAATTTGCTATATAGCCACGCCTGCTTATAACCTTTCCGCGCTAACGGTTCGGCTTAGGGGCGCGACTTAGCGGATCCGTCTGAGAGACCCCCCATACCCCCAAAAGTGCCGCAAGGCACCCGCCCACCCACCACTACCTAGTTCCCGCCTCTTTTTCCGAGATACTTTTGCTTTAGGTTCCCTATTCAAAAATTTCGCACATTTATATTTTTCGATGGGTCAAAATTTTTCGCGAAAATTTTTTAGGGGTAGCGAGAGTAGTGATTAGGGAGTTACGATTCGGCTATCTTCGATGAGGGTAAAATATGTACGGTAACTCTCCATATGGTTCTCCGATGAATCGCGGCATGTTTATGGATCCGCAGATGAGGATGATGTTACAAATGCGCGATCAAATGAGGGCGCAATACGCTCCGCAGCCTACGGAAATGCCACAACAAGTAACGGATATGCAGATGCCCTTACCGGCGTTAGATAATGCGGAACCTATGGACAGACTAGCGCGGCTTAGTAATCAAATGCCCCAACAGCAGCAGACTACGGAACAAACGCTTGAGCAATTACAGGGTAATATCCAGCAGATGCAGCAACAGCAGCAGCGGTTATCTGAGCATTTAGGTGCTGGTTCTGGTATGTTGAGGCAATTGCAGCAGCCCCAACAAGGGTTAGGTGGATTAATACGGCAGTTATCTTCTGAACCTGCTAGAATGTATGCCCAAGGGCCAGAGTCTATGAGATTACAAGCATTTCCTGTTGCACAGGGGAACCCGTTCGGTGGCTGAGAAAAAGAAAAAAGATTCTCGGTTAGAACGCGCAGGGGTTAGTGGATATAATAAACCTAAGCGTACCCCGTCTCATCCTAAAAAATCGCATGTTGTGGTTGCTAAGGAAGGCGATAAAATAAAAACGATTCGTTTTGGGCAGCAGGGTGTAAAAACTGCGGGTAAACCTAAAGCGGGTGAGTCGGCGAAACAAAAGGCGCGGCGTAAGAGTTTTAAAGCACGTCACGGAAAGAATATCAAAAAAGGCAAGATGAGCGCAGCTTATTGGGCCGATAAGGTGAAATGGTAATGGACGATATGCAAGCGGTTTACGATCAAGAACTAGGTCGCGGGCGTGGAGGCTTACTATCCCTGTTACGCGGTGCGGGGGATATTACTCTTGGTGAAGAGGTAATGGATAGCTTGCCTGAAATTATGGCGATGTTACAAAACACCAACAAAGATACGTTGACGATGCGGCAAACGCAGGAGATGGGTCAGCCGAGCGAATTAGCTGTCTCGTTAAGTGATCAACCTGCATTAAGTTCGATGGTTGGCCCAGAGATGGCATTATTAGCTGGAATGATGGGTGGGCCTGGAGGTAAAGCTAAAGGGTTAGCGTCGTTAAAAGATGAATTAGCCGAGTTTATTACAAAAGATAAAGCTGATACTGCGGAGCGGATGCGTCGGTTAGATGAGGACGATATGTTAACGCGGTTAGCGGATCAAGATCGTATTGACCGTACCCGAGCGGAACAATTAGAAGGGTTACGAAATTTAGAAAACCGTAACCGACGATTAGAAGAAGGCGAAATGTCGGAAGAATACGAAACGGCATTACGCGAATACCAAGATTTTATGAACCGTCAAGGTGAATCTGGGATCCAAAAATTGCGTAAAGATATTTTTAGTGATCCTGATCAAATGGCTAGTGGTGGGCGTCCAGGGTTATATGCAAATATCGCCGCGAAACGTAAGCGGATAGCTGCGGGTTCTGGTGAAAAAATGCGTAAAGCGGGATCTAAAGGTGCGCCGACGAAAGAAAATTTCCGACAAGCCGCAACTACTGCTAAGAAAGCTGCAGGCGGTGGTTTAAGTTACGCGAAGGGTTATTACGGTAAGTCGTATAAATGAGTACGGCGATCTTAGATCAGCGTAAAGCGCAGCTGGCGAATATTCAAGAGATCGTAACGCAAGCCGTAAAAGCAAATCCAGACCAGCCGACTCCGTATATTAATACGCATCATTTTGCTCCTGGAATTTATATGCGAGCGTATTACGGGGTAAAAGGTTCGGTAGTCGTAAGCCAAGTTCATTTACACGAACATATGACGATATTAGCAGCGGGTCATTGTCGCGTTATTTCTACGATGCAAGATGAAGAACGGATAGACGTTTATAAAGATTTCGCGATTATGAATACGCCAGCGCATACGAAACGGGCGTTATACTTTTTAGAAGATACTACGATTATTACTGTCCATCCTAATCCTGACGATATCCGAGATGTGCCAGAATTAGAGCGGATGTTCGTCGTAGATAATTTTGAGGATCTTGAATAATGTCATTTGCAGGAATCGCGATAGCTGCTTCGGTAGTTACGTCAATAGGTACAGCCGCATACGGCGCAAGCCAACAACGTAAAGCACAAAGAAGAGCTGAAGAAAACGCTCAAACTCGTGCGCTAATTGAAGGGTCTGCCCCGAATATCGCGATGGTTAAAGAAGTTGTTCCTGAAGAAGTACAGGGTAGCGATGTTTCTGGATTAGAAGCAGCGTTAAAAGCGATGGATTACGAAGGCGGTCAGCCTCCGGTTCCTGGAGCGGCGGAACAAGGTGTTATGCCTACTGATATGTCTGAAGAAGAACTAATGGCGATATTAGAACAACAGGGCGGCTTAGAAGGGTTAATGCCTCAAATGGCCGACGGTGGGCCGGTAGGTACGCCTAGCGATGTATATTATTTTGGCGTTCCGCAAATTATGGGGATGATGCAAGACCCCGATCCACAGATCCAGCAGGTAGGTATGCAACTTGCGGATCAAATGGAAATGACCCCTGATGCGGGGATGGTTCCAGCTACGCAACAACAAATACAAACGATGGCTAACGGTGGCCAAATATCTTCTGAAAGGCTAAACCAACAAAGACTCCGTTGAGCACTCCACTTGAACAGTTAAAGGAAGTAGACCTTTCCCATCTGTCGAAAGATGAAGCAAAAGAGTTTACCCTTCTCTTAGAGGAATTAGAAAAGCGTGAAAAACGCGAAAGTTCTATGGCGTCGTTTTACGATTTTGTTAAAACGATTTGGCCAGAGTTTATTGCGGGTGCGCACCACAAAAAGATGGCCGAGGCATTCGATAAAATCGCCAGCGGAGAATCAAAGCGCCTCATAATTAATATGCCTCCGCGACATACGAAATCTGAATTTGCTTCGTATTTGTTCCCAGCTTACTTATTAGGTAAGCGTCCTAAATTAAAGATCATTGAAGCTACGCACACAGCTGACCTTGCGATCAACTTTGGTCGCAGGGTTCGTGACTTAATTGAAAGCGAAGAATATGCGGAGATATTTCCAGCTACCGAACTAAAGGCTGACTCGCGAAGCGCGGGTAAATGGAATACATCTCAGGGGGGTCAGTATTATGCGGCGGGTATTGGCGGTGCACTCGCGGGTCGTGGTGCTGATTTGTTTATTATTGACGATCCTCACTCCGAACAAGACGCTTTTTCGGATAAAGCGTTAGAAGAAGCCTACGAATGGTATCAAACTGGCCCCCGTCAGCGCCTTCAGCCGGGAGGTGCTATCGTTATCGTAATGACTCGTTGGTCTAAAAAGGACGTAACGGGTAAATTAATTAAGCGGATGACGCAAGAAAAGGGTGGCGACGAATGGGAGGTTATTGAGTTTCCCGCGATATTGCCATCAGGTAAACCGCTATGGCCTGAATTTTGGTCATTAGACGAATTAGAAGCGACTAAAGCGTCGATACCTCCGTCTAAATGGGCAGCGCAGTATATGCAGCGGCCTACGGGCGAGGGTATTTCGATTATTCCTAAAGAATGGATAATGGAATGGCCTAGAGATAACCCCCCATCTTGCGATTATTTAATACAAAGTTACGATACGGCGTTTTTAAAATCCGAAAGATCCGACTATACGGCGATAACCACGTGGGGGGTGTTCTACCCCGAGGGTAAAATCGGCGATGAACTCTATAGTGGGCAAGATGCGCATATAATTTTATTAGATTGCATAAAAGAGCGGTTAGATTTCCCTGAACTTAAACGCGAAGCGATGCGGTTATACGAACATTGGGAGCCTGATAGCGTAATTATTGAAACAAAAGCCTCCGGTATCCCGTTAACGCAAGAATTACGGCGTCAAGGTATTCCTATAAATACCTTTTCACCGAGCAAAGGTCAGGATAAGATCGCAAGACTAAACGCGGTTAGTGGAATTTTCCAAGAAGGTCGTGTTTGGGTGCCTGATACGAACTGGGCGCAAGAATTAGTAGACGAAATCGTAGATTTCCCGAACGGAGAAAACGACGATTGCGTAGATGCAACAACTTTAGCCCTAAGTCGCTTTAGACAGGGCGGATTTTTGCGATTAGACGGCGATTATGACGACGAAGAAGAGTATTATCCGAAAATACGGGCATATTACTAATTTACCGTCTCAAAAAATAAGAGTAGGGTAGCGTTCCATGGCTGAAGTGCAATTCCCAGAAGAGTTTGAAGGCGAAGAACAGTTAGAAATACTGTTTGACGAGGAAAATAACGTCGTTGACCCTTCTATGTTGGAAATGGAAGTGGATATTCCGTTTGAGGAAAACCTCGCCGAGTATTTAGACCCAGCTACCCTGTCTGAAATTTCTAGCGAACTACTTAGTTCGTATGAAAACGATGTTGACTCCCGTCAAGATTGGTACGAAACATTTAAAAACGGTTTAGAACTACTAGGTATTGAAAACGACCCCCGTAGTGAACCGTTTGAAGGCGCGAGCGGGGTATATCACCCGCTACTTGCTGAAGCATCCACGCATTTCCAAGCGCAAGCGTATAAAGAACTACTACCCGCTAACGGCCCTGTAGATACGAAAATTATGGGCGCGTCTAACGATCCTAAAGCGATGCAAGCTAATCGCGTTAAGGATTTTATGAATTACCAGCTAATGTATAAAATGGACGAGTACGATCCTGAAATGGATCAGATGTTGTTCTTTTTGCCGCTAGCAGGTTCTGCGTTTAAAAAATGTTATTACGACCCTACGATGGGCCGTGTTGTTTCTAGGTTTATTAAAGCAGAAGATTTAGTTGTTCCGTATACTGCGACGGATTTACATACATCACCTCGTATTACGCATCGTTTAACGATGACGGAAAATGATCTTCGTAAATTACAACTCAGTGGTTTTTATATAGACGAGGAGATGAATCCTCCGTCTTATTCTGATGACAGTGATTCGGTACAACAAAAGATTGATGAGTTAGATGGGGTAACTCGTACCGGAAACCAGCACGATTATACGTTACTTGAGTTTCACGTTGAGTTAGATATTGAAGGTTTTGAACATAAGGATAACGACGGCGAACCTACTGGGTTAGCTATTCCGTATATCGTAACGATCTGTAAAGATAACAACACCGTTTTATCCGTTCGTAGGAACTACGAAGAAACTGATCCGATGCGTAAAAAAATTGAATACTTTACGCATTACAAATTTCTTCCAGGATTAGGTTTTTACGGTTTCGGTTTAATCCATATGATTGGCGGGGTTACTAAATCAGCTACCGCTATTTTACGTCAGCTAATTGACGCGGGTACGTTAGCAAATTTACCTGCTGGTTTTAAAGCTCGTGGTTTAAATATCCAGCGGTCTGATGATCCAGTACAACCTGGAGAATGGCGTGACGTAGATACTCCTGGAGGAACTATCCGCGACTCCTTTATGCCTCTCCCCTATAAAGAACCTAGCGCAACTTTAGCGCAGCTATTAGGGTTACTCGTAGAGTCTGGGCAGCGGTTTGCGTCTGTAATGGATAACCAAACTGGGGACGCTAACTCTAATGCTCCAGTAGGCACTACCGTTGCGTTGTTAGAAAAAGGTCAAAAAGTTATTTCTGCAATCCACAAGCGGTTGCATTACGCGCAGCGTAACGAATTCAAAATACTAAAGCGATTATTCGGTGAGTATCTACCTCCTGAGTATCCGTACCAAGTACAGGGCGCACAGCAAACAGTCTTTGCTGAAGATTTTAACAATAGCGTAGACGTTATCCCTGTATGTGATCCAAATATCTTTAGTACGACACAACGTATTATTTTGGCGCAGACACAGCTTCAAATGGCTCAAAGTGCTCCTCAGATCCATAATATGAAAGAAGCGTTCCGCAAGATGTATATCGCATTAAACATTAAAGATATCGATGATATCTTAATGCCTGATATGGCTCCTGCACCTAAAGATCCCGTCCAAGAAAATATGGACGCATTGATGGTAGCTCCATTACAAGCCTTTATTCAACAAAATCATGACGCCCATATCCAAACACATATGGCGTTTATGCAAAATCCTCAAACACAACAAAATCCACAAGCGATGGGCGCACTTCAAGCGCATATTCAACAGCACCAAGCTCTGAAGTATCGTATCCAAGTGGAAGAAATGTTGGCTCAACAAGGTATCCAGCTACCACAGCCAGGGCCAGATGGTCAAATGCCACAGTTACCTCCGGAAGTAGAAAGCCAAATTGCTATGGCAGCTGCTCAGGCGACTCAGCAGATTACTGGCCAAGAACAAGCTCTTGCTCAAGCGATGGCAGCGCAACAGCAAGACCCTCAGCGCCAAATGTTCGAAGAACAGATGGAATTAGAATTCGAAAAACTCAAGCAACGGGATAGAGAATCTGAGCGTAAAGCGCAGTTGGAAAGAGAACGTATTGAATCTCAAGAACAACAAACAGATATCCGTGTAGCTTCTGATTTACAACAAGCAGAAATGCGTGACGATAGAGAAGTAGATTCGAATTTAACTGAGATTGCAAAGATTGTTCGAGAGTCACAGGAAAAGGATTAATTGTCTCATTTAATAAGTAATATCCCGCATTTTAATTGTTGGGTTAGAAAAGAGTATACGCACAATCATTTACAGTATCATGGAGAGTATTTACATGCAATAGCGATTGCGGTAAATACTATCCCAGATAGATGTTTATCTTTTCAAGTCGTATTTACAGGATACGAATTGAATGAAGAGGAAGATTCTGAAAATCTTCATGGGGGAGCGATGTGGGCTAGGATGCCTATTACCGCTTTAGTTGCTGACGCGATGATTGATGAAATGCCTGAATCAATGGCAACTCATTTAGCGCAGCCTTGGGATTGTAGTTCTCGAGACCATGAGGTAATTGTTATGGATCGTGTATCTTCTAGCCCGTGGTTATGTAAGATAGATAACGAGTTCCATACAGGAAAGTATTTGTTTACTGTAGATTATACAGGAAACGATATAGCTGATGACCCTGCTCAGCATAAGCAGAGCCATGTTATTCAGCTTACGGATGCTGGGGAATGGACAGGCAATATTGTAGCGTTGCCTAACAATCGTGTAAGAGCGACTAATCCTGCATTATGGGAAACAGGTTCAGGAGCACCGGACTTTTATCCCAGTCAGCACGTGCATAGCGCGGAGATTGACGATAGTTACATGGATCCGAATGTTACGTTTAATAATTTGTACTCCGAAGGAGATTAAAATGCCAGGACGCAAAACGAACAAAAAGATGCCTAAGAAAATGGGCATGGGCGGTAAGACCGCTAAAAAAATGCCGATGAAAATGAAGCGCGGCGGTTCAACTCGTTCTCGTAGTAAAGGTAAAAAATGAGAAATCTTAGAAACACGGAGATGCCTTATCCGTCTCCTAAAACTCAAAAGACAGGGGTTATGCCGTCTATTCCTGAAGCTACTAACGAAGGTTTTGCGAAAGCTACGCAGCTGGAACAGAAGACTGTAGATCTTCCAGGAAAGAAAGTAAAAACAAAAGGCACTGGTGCAGCAACTAAAGGATTGGACTTTACTAGCTACATTAACTAATGGACTTTATAAAATATTCGGAGTTTTTACTCCGCAAACTGCGGGAAAGACAAGCGGATCTTACGCAGACACTCGCCACTGGTGGCGCACAAGACTTTGTTCAGTACCAACGTATTGTTGGAGAAATTTCAGGGCTTAATTTCGCTGAACAAGAAATAACTGCCCTGCATGGAAGGATGGAAGATGTCGAAGACGACTGAAGAAATTGATTTAAGTAGTGTAACAGCTACCCCAGAACGAGTTCTTAATTTTGGTTCTGATACGCCTTCGGAACCTGTTAAAGAGGGGATTACCTCCGAAAATTATGAATCTCATGCAGATAAACTACCGAACCCTACAGGGTATCGTTTGTTAATTCTGCCGTTTACTCCACCGGAGAAAACGAAAGGCGGCATTATGTTAGCTAAACAAACTCTTGATAAAGAGCGGATAGCTACCGTAGTTGGGCTGGTTGTAAGAAAAGGCCCAGATGCTTATTCCGACAAAGATAAATTTCCCGAAGGCGCTTGGTGCGATGAAGGCGATTGGGTAATTTTTGGTCGCTATGCAGGAGCTAGATTTAATATCGACGGAGGCGATATGCGCCTTTTAAACGATGATGAAATTTTAGCTGTTGTAAATAATCCAGAAGATATTCTGCAATAAGGTGATATGTAATGGCTGAGTCCCAAGAAATTGAACTAATACTTCCTGATGGGGATGTAGATCCTAGAGAAGCTGATGTTTCGCAAGAGCCAGCACCAGACTTTGATATGTCTGCTCAAAAAGAAAATACTTCTAATTCTGAAGAACTAGAGGAATATAGTGACGGCGTTAAAAAACGCATTGATAAGTTGACTTATCGTATGCGTGAAGCTGAACGTCAGAGAGAAGAAGCGGTTGAGTTTGCTAAGAAAATTTCTGAGCAAAACAACCTACTTCAAACAAAACTTCAGTCTTCGGATTCTACTTTAGTCAATGAATATTCTCAGCGTATTGAGTTAGATAAAGAACGAGCGCGTAAGGCACTTAAAGAAGCTCAAGAATTAGGTGACGCTGAAGCTATTGCATTAGCTACAGAAGCAGTTGCTAAAACTTCTTACGAAGCGCAAAATGCCCAAAGATTAGTAGCACGACAGAAAAACGCACCTCAACAAGTGCAAGCTCCTGAAGTGCCACAACGGAATATACAACCGGCTGCTCCAGATGCGAGTGCGGAAGCATGGGCAGAAAAGAACAGTTGGTTTGGTGAAGATGAAGGTATGACCTATGCCGCTATGGGCATTCACCAAAAATTAATTAAGGAAGGGGTGCCTCCTAGTTCGCAGCATTATTACCAACGAGTAGATGCGGAAATAAGAGAGCTTTTTCCACAAAAGTTCGCCGATGAGACGAAAAACGTGCAATCTTCTGTAGCAGGTGGAAGCCGTGGGGCTGGGTCTGTAAAGAAAGGCGCACGCAGTGTGAAACTCACACCTTCACAAATAGCTATTGCTAAAAGAATAGGTGTGCCTTTAGAAGAGTACGCTAAATACGTTTAGGAGATGAAAATGACAGATCGTACCTCCAGATCTGCTGAAACTCGAGCAAAAACAGCTCGCCGTAAACCTTGGCAACCACCTTCAATGTTGGACGCCCCTCAAGCCCCAGCTGGCTATAAGCATAGATGGGTTCGTGCAGAAGTTCGTGGGCACGATGACCGAGCGAATATGTCTAAACGTATTCGTGAAGGATTCGAGCCAGTAAGAGCAGAAGACTATCCTGATTTCGACGCTCCTACGATTGACGAAGGCAAGCATGCTGGCGTAATTGGTGTTGGTGGCTTAATTCTTGCAAAGATTCCTGACGAAACCGTTGATGAAAGAAATGCATATTTCCGAGGAAAGACTGCTGATCAGCTTCACGGTGTTGACAATGATCTTCTGCGAGATAGTGACCCTCGTATGCCGCTTAGACAAAGCGATATCCGAAGGGACTCAAAAGTTGAGTTCGGTAGTCGTGAACCGGCTACTGATTAATTTCATCATTTTCCTTAGAGGATTAAATCATGGCTAATATCGATGCCCCTAACGGGTTCACCCCAGCCTACCACCTATATGGTGGAACGATTCGTCCTCAGAAGTTGCGTATTGCAAGTGGTACTAATGCCTCCATATTTACTGGAGACGTAGTTAACCTTTCTTCTGGGTATGTAATCCAAGGCACTGCGACAGGTACTCCTGCTGGAGTATTTGCTGGAGTATTTTTTACAGCGACTGACGGCACCCCCACGTTTTCAAACGTCTGGACAGCAGATGTAGTAACACTTGGCGCTGCTGATGCAGAAGCGTATGTATATACTGATCCAGCTATCGTGTATGAAGCACAATTTACTGCGGGTACTCCTGCTGTAAGTTTTATTGGCGCTAAGTACACTATTACCACAACAGCTGGTAGCACTAACAATGGACGTTCCAAAGAAGGTGTAACAGCAACTACTAGCAGCGGCATTGCGTTGTTGAATAGGTTTGTAGATTCCCCAAGTAACGAAATTGGTGCTAACGCCCGTGGTTACTTTACATTCCCAACTAACGTCTTTGCGGTATAGGAGAGTAACTAATGGCTATTAATAGAGCGCAACTCGTAAAAGAGCTTGTTCCCGGCCTTCACGCTCTCTTTGGTTTGGAGTATGAACGCTACGCACCTGAGCATGAAGAAATCTTCGATACGGAGACTTCTGAACGAGCTTTCGAAGAGGAAGTAATGCTTAGTGGTTTTGGTGAGGCACCTGTGAAATTTGAAGGATCTGCAGTATCTTACGATACCGCACAAGAGTCTTTCACTGCTCGCTACACTCACGAAACTGTTGCTTTGGCGTTTTCTTTGACTGAAGAAGCAATTGAAGATAATTTGTACGACACCCTGTCTTCTCGTTATACACGAGCACTTGCTCGTTCTATGATGCAGACGAAACAAATTAAAGCTGCTAACGTATTAAACAATGCGTTTAACAGTTCATTTGTTGGTGGCGACGGCAAAGAGCTTTGTGCAACTGATCACCCCACTGTAGGTAATCAAGACCAAAGGAATGAGCTGTCAACTGCTGCAGATTTGAACGAAACTTCGTTGGAGCAATCCTTAATTGATATCGCAGCTTTCGAAGATGAGCGTGGTCTAAAGATTAATGCTCAGGCTCGTAAGTTGATTATCCCATCTTCCCTGCAATTTATTGCAGATCGTCTACTGGAAACTCCAGGACGAGTAGGCACTGCGGATAACGATATTAACGCGATCCGTAACATGGGTATGGTTCCTGAAGGATATACGGTTAATCATTATCTAACAGATACTGATGCCTTCTTCCTGAAAACTGACGTACCTAATGGACTGAAGCACTTTGTGCGATCTCCTGTCTCTACGAATATGGAAGGTGATTTTGAAACCGGAAATGTTCGATATAAAGCCAGAGAACGCTATAGTTTTGGCTTTAGCGACTGGCGTGGTATTTTCGGCTCTCCTGGAGCTGCGTAATATCGCGAAAGAAAGGGGCATTAGTTGCCCCTTTTCTTTTTCTCCTGTATAAACGCATTATCTGAGAAAAACAGCCTTAGCGACCGCCTCAGACGGACGTTACGAAGACTCTAAGGCGAATCCTTTCGTAAGAGGTAATTACAATGGCACAGACCACTTTTGCTGGCCCGATCAAATCTTTGGCGGGTTTTATAAACGCAGGCGTTAACACTACTGTTAGCCTAACTGCAGACACTTCGCTAACTGTTGCAGCTCACGCAGGTAAAATCCTGCTATGTAACGATGCGGATGGGAAGTTTACGCTTCCTTCGATTGTTACTACTGCCCCAACTGACCCTACGTCTCCTGATCAAGCTAATAATGTAGGCGCGTCTTTCTTTTTCTATATTGAAACCGCAGCTACAGATCTGGATATTTTGACGGACGGCACTGATAAGTTTAAAGGTGCTGTGATGGTCGCTGTTGACGATGGCGCAAAGAAGGCTTTCTTCCCAGCTGCATCAAACGATGTGATGACTCTCAATGGTTCAACTAAAGGTGGTTTAGTCGGCAGTGTTGTTCAAGTAACCGCAATTGATGCTGCGACCTATCTTGTACACAATACTTTATTGCTCGGCTCCGGAACCATTGTTACTCCTTTTGCTGACGCATAAAGGTTATAACAATTAAGTTAGGGGGGGAAGGGTTCTTCCCCCTACGGGAGATAAAATATGGCGGATGCAGTTAGTTCAACAGTTTTAAGTGACGGCACGCATAGAGCAGTTATACAAATAACTAATCTTAGTGACGGTACAGGTGAATCTGCTGTTACAAAAGTAGATGTTAGCGGCCTAACTCCAAGAGCAGATGGCACAGCGTGTTCTAGTGTGAGGATTGAAAAAGTATCTCATTCCATAACAGGTTTTACTCAAGTACAACTTTTGTGGAACGCTACTACTGATACAATTGCCCTTGCTTTAGCAGAAGCAAGTAACGGCCACATGGATTTTAGCGATTTTGGAGGTTTATCCAATACAGCAGGCTCTGGTAAAAATGGCGATATTAACTTAACTACGTTAGGGGCTGCGTCAAACGATACTTACGTTATTGTTCTTGATCTAATAAAGAATTACGGCTAATGGCAACTTCTGGAACTAGGACTTTTACTTTAACCGCAGCAGATGCGATTGAAGAAGCCTACGAATTAGCAGGGCTAGAATACCGCACCGGATATGACGGGGTGACGGCTAGACGGTCTATGAACATTATGTTTGCAGACTGGTCTAACAGGGGTATTCAAATTTGGGAAGTAGAACAGGTCTCTCTTGATTTAACTCAAGGGACAACTACTTATGATCTAAATCAATTTGATATTGATATACTGGACGCAGTGATTCGTAGAACGACTAACGGTATTCAAACAGATTTTCAAATAGACCGCATAAATCGCGGAGAGTATTTAGATATACCGAATAAAGAAACTCAAGCTAGAGTTACTCAGTATTATGTTGAAAGAACGATAATTCCTAAATTATACGTTTGGCCTGCTCCTGAAAATTCTACAGATAAATTTATTTCTTATCGTTGGAAACGTATTCAAGATATTTCTGCTTCTGTAGATGACGTTGATTTACCTAGTCGTTTTCTTCCATGTTTAACTACAGGGTTAGCTTTTAATCTAGCGTTAAAAAAGAACCCTGAAAAAGCAGCTTTATTACAACCTTTATACGAACAAAACTTAGTTAACGCGATTAAATATGATGATGATAGTTCATTACGGTTGGTTCCTAGACGGACATACCTCTAATGTCTTTTGCGGTAGGTAAGTATTCATATGCTATTTGCGATCGTTGCGGGTTTAGGTATAAATATCTTGAGCTTCGTATGGAGTGGACAGGATTTAAAGTTTGCCCAGAATGTTTTGAACCTAAACATCCTCAGCTAGATCCGCCACATCACATAAGCGATCCTGAAGCATTGCGGCAATCAAGACCGGAAGTTCCCCTGCCACAATCTGAATTGGGCCGTGTTTTTACAACTGGCCCGAGTAACACTACACCTAACGGAGTAAATGTTGGAGGACAGCCGTTAACCATAGTAGATCCGATAGGTACTAAGTTTGAAGGTGTTTTCGCAACGGGTAGTGTTGGAGAAGTTGAGGTAGAAACAACATGAGTTTTACATTAGCAACTTTAAAATCAACTGTACAAGATTATTGTGAAACTGCAGAAACAACATTTGTTTCCGATTTAGATACGTTTATTAAAGAGGCTGAAGAAAGAATTTTAAAAGCAGTAGAGCTGCCAGTTTTTAGAAAAAACGTAACAGGTTCTGCTTCTGCGAGTAATACTTATTTAAGTACGCCTGATGATTTTTTAGCACCTTACAGTTTAGCAGTGATTTCTAGCAACGTGTATAGCTACCTATTGTATAAACACGTTTCGTTTATTAGAGATTACACTCCTAACCCTGCGACGACGGGAGTTCCTAAGTATTACGCTTTATTCGACGATAATACTTTTATGTTAGCACCTACTCCAGACCAAGGTTATTCGTTTGAACTACATTATAAATATCGGCCTGCGTCGTTAACTACGACTTCAGGATCTGAGACAACATGGCTTTCTGATAATGCTCCGGATGCGATGTTATACGGTACTTTAGTTGAAGCAGCTACGTTCTTAAAAGTTCCTGAAGAAGTTGCGCAATATGAACAACGCTTTATTCAAGCAGTAAACGGTCTTAAAAACTTGGGTCAAGGCTATGGCTCACGAGACGAATATCGGTACGATATTTCTAAAGGATAGTTAAAATGTTGATTGAAGCTCCGCAGATGGAGATAGGCGAAGTATTTGTAACAACGACTACAGATAAAGGACATGATCCTGAGTTTTGGGCAAAAGTTGCTTCTGATAGAATTATTAGTGTTGGGGGAGAATGCCACCCCGTAATTGCACAACAGGCTGAAGCGTTTAAGCAATCTGTACAAACAACAGTAAGTTTTTATATAAAAGAAGCAATTAAAAGTGATAGAACAACTTTAATTGCTGAATTGGAACGTCAGGGCCATAAAGACATGGCAGACATAATTAGGAGTCTATAATGGCTATTACGACTGCAATGTGTACGTCTTTCAAGAAAGAAATTTTAGAAGCGGTACATAATTTTAAAAACACCGGAGGCAGCACGTTTAATCTTGCGCTGTATACAAGTTCCGCTTCTTTGGGCGCAGGCACTACTGCGTATACTACGTCTAATGAAGTTTCTGGTACGGGCTATACGGCTAAAGGTGCCTCTCTAACGAGGGTAGACCCTAGCACTTCTGGCACTACTGCTTTAACCGATTTTTCTGATTTGACGTTTAGCTCTAGCAGTATTACCGCAAGAGGCGCACTGATATTTAATGATAGTGCTTCTGGTGATCCGTCTGTTTGTGCTTTAGATTTTGGCGGAGATAAAACATCTAGCTCAGGGGATTTTACTATTCAGTTCCCGACAGCGGATGCGTCTAACGCCATTATTCGTATCGCATAGCGAGTAATATGTGGCAGACCTTAATGGATGGGGCAGAGGCACTTGGGGCGAAGGCCCGTGGGGTCAAGCAGATCCTATTGAGGTCACAGGTGTTGCAGCAACTGGGGCGGTCGGTTCTGTCACAGTTTCTGCAGATGCGAATGTCAGTGTTACAGGCGTGGCAGGAACGGGGTCGATTGGCTCCGTTACGATCGTTGAAGGAACGGGTGTTACCGTTTCTGTTACGGGAGTGTCAGGAACGGGAGCTGTCGGAACGCTTACTGTATCGTCAGATGCGAATGTCAGTGTTACTGGCGTTTCTGGTACTGGAGCGGTTGGTACAGTTACGGTCAGTGCTGATGCAGACGTCTCAGTTACTGGCGTTGCGGGTACGGGCGCTGTTGGAACGGTTACGGTTACTGGCGATGCGAATGTCTCCGTTACAGGTGTTGAGACAACGGGTGCAGTCGGAACAGTTACGGTTATTGGTACCGCAGTCGTTTCTCCAACAGGCGTATCCGGCACTGGTCAAGTTGGTACAGTCACTGTTGGTCTGGGCCAAACGATTGTTCCAACAGGTGTTGCAGCAACTGGAGCGGTTGGTAATGTAGTTGTTGCGGATGCAGTTATTGGGGTAACTGGAGTATCTGGAACAGCGGAGATAGGGTATTTTAATGTTTGGGGTCTAGTAAATGACGCTCAAACGCCAAATTGGAATAATATAACGGATAGTCAGACTCCTGGGTGGGCTGATGTTTTAGACAGTCAAACCCCTAATTGGGATGAGGTAGCTTAAAAATGGCAACTTACGTTAACGATCTACGCCTAAAAGAGATATCTACCGGCGATGAATCAGGTACTTGGGGCACCAGTACAAATACCAACCTTGAGTTGATTGCAGAGGCATTTAGTTTTGGCACCGAAGCTATTACGACGAATGCTGATACCCATACTACTACTATTGCTGACGGGTCTACTGATCCGGGCCGCAGTCTCTTCCTCAAATACACTGGCACTCTTGATTCAACTTGCACCATCACTATAGGGCCAAACACGGTCAGCAAGCTGTGGTTCATCGAGAACGCAACCAGCGGCTCACAGAGCATTATCATCAAGCAAGGCTCTGGTGCCACGATCACAATCGCTAATGGTCAGACCAAGGCGATTTATAGCGATGGCGCAGGCTCTGGTGGCGCGATGGTCGATGCTTTTACTGATCTATCTGTTCCGTCGTTCTTTGTATCAGGCGATTTGGATGTAGACGGCACCACTAATCTTGATGTAGTAGATATTGATGGTGCTGTAGACATGGCGTCTACCTTAACCCTTGCGGGTAATGCTGATTTCAATGCCGATTTGGACGTTGATGGCACGGCTAACCTTGATGCAGTAGATATAGATGTCTCTCTTACCGTAGACGGGACGGTAAAACTCAACGGCAACTTTCCTACTGGCACAGACAATGTAGCTTTGGGTAACGCTGCTCTAAGCGGTGGATCTTTGTCGGGCGCTGGCAATATTGCAATAGGGGATAGCGCAGGAGATGCAATAACTTCTGGTGCTAATGCCGTAGCAATAGGCCGCGATGTTTTAGGCGGTGTTTATACTGGCACTGATGCTATTGCAGTAGGTCGATCCGCATTAGCGGCTTTGACCAGCGGAGATAACAACGTAGCAGTTGGAGGTTTGGCGGGATCTTCAATCACCACGGGGGGTTCTAATGTCATCATTGGCGGTTCAGCTGGTGATGCTCTTACTGAAGCCAATTCTAACGTGGCTATAGGGAAAACTGCTTTAACTAGCGATACTTTAGGTAGTAGAAGTGTTGCTGTAGGACAAAGTGCTTTATTTACTCAAAACTTCACCACCGCTACCAATTCTTAC